>Ga0308164_10001978_pt1 | contig 21674 bp, 23 predicted proteins | sample PhyTR2_FD_201031 | JGI IMG/M metagenome (GOLD analysis project Ga0308164, IMG submission 201031) | Phyllosphere microbial communities from UC Gill Tract Community Farm, Albany, California, United States - DLSLT.R2 | ecosystem: Host-associated > Plants > Phyllosphere > Unclassified | place: USA... | reverse complement strand
GCGGCACGCTGATGATCGTCTCGCACGATGACGCGCTGCTGGAGGCGGTGGGATTGAGCCATACCCTGCGCGCATCTGATCAGGGCTGGCAGCTGACGCCGGTGTAGCGCCGGCGGCTACGTGCGCGCCCACGCCGGGAACGCATCCGGCAACAACTGCCACAACAGCGGCCCTGCGCGAAGCTCTTCATCGTTGAGCAGGCAGGCATCCAGCTCGGCCCGCACCGCGTGCTCGTCCATCGCCACCCCGATCACCGCCAGCTCCTGGCGGCGGTCGCCCCACCAGGGATGCCACAGCCTGCGCATCGCCTGGTACTCACCGGCATCGCCGACCTGCTCCACGCTGGGCAGCGGCGCGGTCCAGCACGCCGTCTGTTGGCGGGCCCAGCCGATATCCGTGTAGGGCACGCGCGTGGGTGACAGCTCGGGCACGGTGTTCTCCAAGCCCGCCTCCATGCGCTCGCGCGAGGCGTACCAGACCCCCGCGACCGAGGTCTGCGTGGCCGCACCGACACTGGAGAGCTCGCCCACCGAGTCCATGCGGTTGGCCAGCCAGAAGAAGCCCTTGCTGCGGATCACGCTGCCCAGCCCGGTTTCCAGCAAGCGTGCAAAGCGCTGCGGATGGAACGGTCGGCGCGAGCGGTAGACGAAACTGGTGATGCCGTATTCCTCGGTCTCCGGCGTGTGCTGACCACGCAGCGCCTGCATCCAGCCCGGTGCCAACTGCGCTTTGACGAAATCGTAGCGGCCGGTATCGAGCACCTCGTGCAGCGGCACGTTGCCGTGTTCGGACAACAGCAGCCGCGCGTCCCGGTTCATTGCACGCAGCACGGCCAGCGTGGACTGCAGCGTGTCGTCATCGATCAGATCGCACTTGCTCAACACGATCACGTTGGCGAACTCGATCTGCTCGGCAAGCAGGTTCACCACGCCACGGTCGTCCTCCTCACCCGCCTGCTGGCCACGATCGATCAAGCGATCGCTGGAGCCGAAGTCGTGCAGGAACTGCGCGCCATCGACCACCGTCACCAGCGTATCCAGCCGCGCGATGTCGCTGAGGCTGAAGCCGGCCTCATCGCGCACCGAGAAGGTCGCCGCGACCGGCATCGGCTCGGCGATCCCGGTCGATTCGATCAACAGATAGTCATAGCGTCCCTCCGCCGCAAGCCGCCGCACCTCGAGCAGCAGGTCATCGCGCAGCGTGCAGCAGATGCAGCCGTTGCTGAACTCCACCAGCGTCTCCTCGGTGCGGCTGAGTGCGGCGCCACCCTCGCGGACCAGCTGCGCATCGACGTTGATCTCACTCATGTCATTGACGATCACCGCCACCCGGCGACCCTCGCGATTGCGCAGCAACTGATTGAGCACGGTGGTCTTGCCGGCACCGAGGAAGCCGGACAGCACCGTCACCGGCAGACGGGAATCACGAAGGGCAGCAGAGGCAGTCATGGCGGAGCAGGTCAGAAGTGGAATTGAAATGTTACTATATAACATTCAAAGACCAAGACCCCCACGCCCCATGAAGCGATCCTCTGCCCTGTTGGATGCCGGCGCCATCGCGCTGTCCGGCCTATGCCTGCTGCACTGCCTGGCCCTGCCGCTGCTCGCGGCGATGCTCCCGCTGATGGGCGTGTGGGCCGAGGCCGAGTGGGTGCATGCGCTGTTCGTGGCGATTGCCGCGCCGGTGACCGGCTTCGCGCTGTGGCGCGCGCACCGCCAGCACCGCCTGCCCGTGTTGGCGATGGTCGCCGCGCTGGTCGGGCTGCTGTTGCTGCTGGCCGGTGCGATGGGCTGGCCGAGCCATGAGGCCGAGACCCCGATGACGGTGGTCGGCAGCCTCCTGTTGGCCAGCACGCATGTGTGGAACGCCTGGCGGCGGCACCGGCACTGAGCGGCCTGCTCGGTTCAGTGCTTGAACATCATCCCGACCAGGAACAGCACCAGCGGCGCGGCGCTGAGTACCGCGCCGATGATGCCCAGCCACGGCCAGCGTTCCTGACGCACGCGCGAGCCCACCGTGGCAATCAGGCCCACGGCCGCTGAAGCGAGGACGCCGATGGAGACGCCTGTGGTGCTGGCGCCGGCGGTGACACCGTGGTTGGCGGCGGTGGCGATGTGGGCGGCGGCGGCCCCGACGGGGAGGCCCAGGAAGCTGACCAGGCCGAGCAGCGGCAGTCGCTGAGCCGAGATCGGCGTCGTCGACGGTGAGCGCGGCGCTTGCGGAGAATCGGGCGGCACGGGGTGTCTCCTGAGAATCGCATCACCGTACACCATCGCCCGCGACGCACACAGACGGCATCTTTTCATGCGGTGTTGGACAATGCTGAAACACCCGTCGCCAGGATCCGCCATGCGCCTGTTGCCCAGCCTTCTCCTCCTGTCCCCGCTCCTGCTGACCGGCTGCGGCAAAGACAACAGCGCCGGCGTGTTTTCGTCCGATCCGATGCTCGGCTGCTTCTCCACCCACGCGCGCAAGCCGGCGGAATTCCGCATCGAGCAGCAGCAGGGGCAGTACTACGTGTCCTTCAACCGCGATGACCAATGGCAGCGCGACGCCACACCGCTGCAGGAATCCAGCCGCGCCGAGATCGCCCAGTTCTTCCGCGACGATGCCGACCAGATCAACAAGGCCCTGGTGCGCCCCGGTGGCGGCTTCGGCATCTTCAAGTTCAACCCGGGGGCCACGCTCAAGGGCAAAGCCAAGGACAGCGACTACATGGCGCTGGTCCTGATCGGCGCCGGGCCGGTGTTCGCGGTGAAGTGCCCCTGATCGCCAACGTGCGTCGCGACCGCCTACCGGGCCACTGATGTTGGCTGCGGCCCACCGCATGCCCGCACCAGTAGCCCGGTCCGCCACCCTCATCCCCCGATATCGCCTGCCGCACACTTCCGCGGGCAAACCCCCACTCCCATCCGTCAGCCGCCCTCTTCCGGCTCGCGGCGGCCACGATGGATCGAGCTGTACGGCCATTGCGTCGCGTCACGCACATGCCCGTGCTTGACCGGGTTGTGGTGCACATACGCCACATGCCGCTGCAGATCCTCGGCATCCACGATCCGATGCTCGCGAAAGCCGTTGTGCCACAGTGGCCGCAGGCTGCGATCACGCCGGAGCTGCAGCCGTGGATCCGTCATCGGCAGCTGGCGGTCGAAGATCGCCTGGACCTGCGCCCAGCGGCGATGGCCCTCCTCGTCGCCCTCCGGCAGCGTCCACACGCCGTGCAGATGGTCCGGCAGCACCACGATCGCGTTGATCCGGAACGGCCGCGCCTGCTGCGCCACCCGGAACGCCAGCCGCAGGATCTGCGCCTGTTCCACCAGCAGGCTGCTGCTGCGATCGCGCAGGTGCGCACTGAAGAAGTAGGTGGTACCGGTCGGCCAGAGGATGTGGTCGTAGGACATGACCCAAGTATCCGAAGCGCCAGGCCGAGCCACGATCAGTGCACTCCCTGTGAGCACCTCGGAGCGCAGCGCATCCAAGGGTCGGGCTCCTGTCATAAACGGGCCGCATGACGGCCGGCCAGTGGCTTCTCAGGTACGATGCCCACCCCTGACTACCACACCGTCTGGCGCTCGCGCCGCGGCCTGAGATCCCGTGCCCCATTACACCGGCCCCCTGCTGACCCGCCCGCTCGCCGAGAGCCTGACCCGCGCCCGCGATGCCGGCACCGGGGAATGGACCGGCTCGCTCGACCTCGGCCGCTCCACCGGCACCGCCACGCTGGCGGCCGACCACTGGCAGTGGAAGGGTCAGACCTACGCCTATCCCGGCAAGACCAAGGACCGCACCCTGTACTACTGGGACGGCGAGGAGTTCCTGGCGATCTCGCGCTTCGGCTCGGCGCTGATCAAGCTGGTGCCGACCGACTGGGACGCGCCGACCTTCGAGATCGACGGCATCAAGATGCTGCCCAGCGCACAGGTCTCCCCGTTCGAGGATGCCCGCCGCAAGGTCGCGCTGATCGCGCCGGCCGGCAAGACGGTGCTGGATACCTGCGGCGGCCTGGGCTACTTCGCGGCGTGCTGCCTGGAAGGTGGGGTCACCCGTATCCGCTCGTTCGAGAAGAATCCGGATGTGCTGTGGCTGCGCACGCTCAATCCGTGGTCGCCCGATCCGGACGCGGACAGCAGCGGCGGTCGTCTGGCGCTGAGCCAGGGTGATGTGTCGCAGGAGATCGAAGCGCTGGAGACCGCCTCGGTCGACGCGATCCTGCACGATCCGCCGCGCTTCGGCATCGCCGGCGAACTGTATTCACAGGTGTTCTATGACCAGCTCGCGCGCGTCATCCGCAAGGGCGGCCGGATGTTCCACTACACCGGCGCGCCGAACAAACTGACCAGCGGCCGCGACGTGCCGCGCGAGGTCGCCAAGCGTCTGGAAAAGGCAGGCTTCAAGGCCGAACTGGCGATGGATGGGGTGCTCGCGGTCAAGCGCTGAGCAAGAGGCCGGTCAACTGCCGCGTGGCAGTTTGGCCGCCCACATGTTGTCGACCAGATTGGGATTCTCTTTACAACAGAAACAATAGATAGGTCTTAGTGCGTTGCGTCTGGCTGATGCGTAGAGCAGCGCACAGTTCAAGAAAATGATAGTGGGCAGCATGATCCGACCGAGCTGAGCTCGTTCACCAGAGAACGCCGATGCCCATGTTCATTCTTCTACTCTCCGCAGCAGCCGCGATGCCGGTCACGCCCCCGCCCGCCGCCTATCGTGATGAACACACCCAAGAGCGCGACGGCACCAAGCGCATCGTGCGCACCGCACAATGGTCTGATTTGGATGGAGGTTTACTCCTGGTCGAGCAGAAACTTCGGCCCAACCCGGATGACTCGCTCTCCTATTTCTTCTCAGAACAGTCGCTCGCAACCCAGCTGTATCACCACGCACTATGTGAGCAGGATGGAATGACGGCGGGCCAAGGCGAAGGCATATTAAGCGGCCCCGATGCGATTGGAGGTTGGTCATGCGAACAAGAGGGCGACGGAGATCTACCCGTGCCCCGACTGGAGCAGGATCCAGGGTCGAAATCATCGTCGGTGGGAACGCTCTTGCATGGCGACCGCTCAGCTGACTACGTGTTCGCCTACGCGCCTTCTGGGAACGTGGGAGTGGGTGAGAACTTCCGCGCGCACGGTAGTGTTCGTTTTCGTACAACCCGCGCCGGCAACGCGGAGGCCCTGATTGGCGTCGACAACAGGCGTTGCGTCTACAGAGTCTCTCGATATTACTCGGCGGGTACGACCGGAAGCTTCGCACCTTGGGTGAATTGCATCATTCATGTCCCCACTACTGTTCCCACAGAGGCAGTTGGGTGTATACCTTGGGGATGCGCCACCGACCGGGGGCGGGTCGTCGCCTATTAGTCAGCTCTATCACAACGAGAATGGGCAGACGTGCTCGACACAACATTCTCCAACACTGACGATTGGCGCAGATAGCATGGCCGGCGTGCCGCTCAATGATCGTGTGAAGCTATCCATCGTCATAGTAGCGGCAGCAGAGGCGAGAGCCATCAACTGCCGCGTGGCAGTTTGGCCGCCCACATGTTGTCGACCAGATTGGGATAGCGCCGCCCGTTTTCCTCGGCGCGCTGACGGGCCGCATCCTTCTGCGCCTCGGAGAGCGGCTGCGACTTCTTCTTCCCGTTGGGACTGGGCTTCTTCCAGGGCGGTATCTGGGACTGGCGCATGGGTGGTCTCGTGTAGCGTAGCGCTGCATTCTCGCTTGGCCGATACAGCGTACAAGAACGCCCGACACGTCATCGCAACGTGCCGGGCGCGATCTGCGAACGAGCTGTAACTTACTTCTTCAGGAAGTCCAACAGTGCGTTGTTGAACGCATCGGCATGGCTGGCATTGCAGCCGTGCGGCGCGTCCTTCAGCACCACCACCTCACTGCCCGCGATGGCCGCATGGGTGCGCTTGCCCGAGCCCTCGAACGGGACCGTGCCATCGCTGTCACCATGCAGCACCAGGGTCGGCACCGTGACCTTCTTGAGGTCGCCGCGGAAATCGGTCGTGCCGAAGGCCTTCATGCAGCCCAGCGCCGCGGTCTGATCGGACTGCTGGCACAGCTTGATGGCCGCCTGGCGCTCTTCCTCGCTGACCTTGAGCTCGCCGTTGGCGCTGAAGAAATCCTTGGTGAAGCCATCGAAGAAGGTGTCACGGTCCTTCTCCAGGCCTTCGCGCATTTCATCGGCCTTTTCCTGGGTCAGCGGGCCCTCGGGGTTGTCGCTGGTCTTGAGCATGTAGGGCGGCACCGCCGAGGCGAACACCACGCTGTGCAGGCGCGATTCGCCGTGCTTGGCGAGATAGCGCGCCACTTCACCACCGCCCATGGAGAAGCCGACCAGGGTGGCGTCCTTCAGATCCAGATCCTCAAGCACACCGGCCAGATCATCGGCGAGCGTGTCGTACTCGTAGCCGTCGGCCGGCTTGTCCGAACGCCCGAAGCCACGGCGGTCGTAGGCCACCACGCGGTAGCCCGCCTCGCGCAGCGCGGGGACCTGGGCCTTCCACGATTCGGCCGACAGCGGCCAGCCGTGGATCAGCACCACCGGACGGCCAGTACCACCGGAATCTTCAACGTGCAGGCGAACGCGGGAAGCAGCCATGGGAACTCCTTGGAGCGATGGGGAATGAAGTTCGATCCTAGGGAGAGGAGGTTGGGTGAGCCGTGAAAGAAAGCGCGATGTCGCTGACGTGCCGTGCACAGGGCTGACTGATACCTGCCGGGGCGTTCAGGGGCGCGATGCTGGCATCATTCGGCCACGATCTCAGCATCTGAGACGGCAGCGGACGATAGTTGCGATGGGGCATCGTCGACGCTGGGAACCGGTACATGGACTGTCATGAGATCACGCCGGAGGCTGCGCATTGTGTGGAACCCTGCGCGTCCGGAAACGCCTGCTGTGGGCTGGCACTTACGTTGTTGTTGCATGGCCTTGGTGCGCATCCTGCAGCCCATGCGGCATTGCGTGCTGCTCTGCGGCAGAGGCCGGAGAGCGAGTGCTGTGCCAGCTGCGCGCTGTTGCGTGGCCATGACACCCCATAGATGCGTGCCGGCGACGTGGCCGGCGGAGCCATGGTTCGCCGCGCAGGCCGGCCATTACTAATTACATAGTTGACATGCCCGATCCGTCGGGCGCACGATGCGGGCATCAACTAACGAACCAGTAGATAGCCATGGCCCGCCCCGTGTCGCCTGCCCTGACCGACGCCGAACGCCGCATTCTGGAGGTGCTCTGGAAGAAGAAGGAGGCGTCCGTACGTGAGGTCACCGATGAGCTGTCCAGGAAGAAGCCGGTCGCGTATACGACCGTGCTGACCATGTTCAAGGTGCTGGACAAGAAGGGACTGGTCCACCATCGCAGCGAGGGTCGCGCCTTCATCTACAGCGCCGCGATCACCCGCAGCGACGCGCGCAAGCAGGCGCTGGAGAATCTGCTCAAGTCCTTCTTCAACGATTCGCCCAGCGTGCTGGCCCAGCACCTGATCGATGAGCACGACATGGACGCTGACGAGCTCAAAGCGCTGCAGCAGCGCGTGGACGACGCATCTCCTTCGAGGACGCCCAAATGACCGTGCATTGGACCCAAGCCCTGGCGACGATGGCCGTGCAACACCTCTGGCAGAGCACCTTGTTGTTCGCGCTGGCTGCCCTTGTAGTGGGGCGCAGCCGGATCAATGCAGAAGCTCGCTCCTGGGCACTCTGCGTGGCCTTTGTGCTGGCTGCGGCATCACCGCTGTTGGTCCTGCTGCCTCGCACCGCGCCGACGACTGTTGAGGTCGCGCAGCAGGCCGTACTGCCCTTAGCGACTGAGGCTCCAGTGCCGGTTGTCGCGCAGAAAGTGGACGGCATCACCAACACGATCCCCGCCTCCACCACGCCGACTCTGCTGCACGGCGCCGTACTGATCTGGTTGCTCGGCACGCTCTGGGGCCTGACCCGCCTGGGCCAGGGCGCATGGCAAGCGCGTCGCCTGCATCGCAGCGCGCGGCATTCGCCCCAGCACGAAGCGCTGCTGGGTGGAGAACTGCCTGCGGGTGCCAGCGTTGCACTATCCGATATCGCCCCGGGCCCGATGGTGGTTGGCCTGTGGTCGCCGCGCATTCTGGTGCCGACCACCATGGCATCCACCCTGTCCCCGGCCGCGCTGCGTGATCTGCTGCTGCATGAAGCCGCGCATATCCGTCGGCATGATCTGTGGATCACCGCTGCCCAGCGTGCACTGCTCGCCGTGTACTGGTGGAGCCCGTTCCTGCACCTGCTGGGCCGTCGGCTGGATCTCGCCCGCGAGATGGCTTGCGATGAGCAGGCGGCCCTGCGCACCGGCAGTGGCCGCGGCTATGCCGATTCCCTGCTGGCCGGTATCGCCGGACTGATGACGCAGCGCGGGCACAGCGCGCCACTGGCCGTCGGCATGTCCGCCACCCGCAGTGGCTTGAGCCAGCGCATCGATGGGCTGCTGCGCCTGGACACGCGCTCAACCCGCTGGACAACGCGCTTCGGTTGGGGCGCACTGTGTGCGGTTGCGCTGGTCGCGCATGTTGGTGTCACCGTGGCCGCTACGCCGCGGTTGGGCAACGCGATCATCGTTGCAGAGAACGAAACCGCCACTACGTCGCGTACCGTCTCGCCGCACGCCGAGCAGCTGCTCAGCGCGGCCAGCAACGGCGACATCTCCCGCGTGCAGCAGCTGGTCAAGACGGGGGTTGCCGTGGACACGCAGGTCAGTGGCGACGGCACCGCGCTGATCATCGCCGCCAAGCAAGGCGAACTGGCGATGGTCGACGCCCTGCTCGTGCTCGGCGCGCAGCCCGACCTGGCCTCGCGCGGCGATGGCAATCCACTGATCGCGGCGGCACGTCGCGGTCATCTGCCGGTAGTGGAGCGTCTGGTCGGCGCCGGGGCCGACGTCAACCGCATCGTCGCCTACGACGAAACCCCGCTGATCAATGCCGCCCGCTCCGGTGACGTCGACACCGTGGCCTATCTGGTCGAGCACGGTGCCGACGTCAACCTCGGCGTGGTGGCCGATTTCGGGCAGTGGCGCTCGCCGCTGAACCAGGCACGCAACGATCGCGTCCGTGACTACCTCACCCAGCGTGGTGCGGTCGCCGGCAGACGCTGACCGGCCGCACTCCCCACGGGTGACGCTGATCGGTGCGATGGCCTCCGCCGCCATCGCCTGCCACGCAATACCTCTTTCGCTGCACCGTATCGCCCCTCTCTGCGGCGTGCACGCGCACGCCTGTCTTTCGCCCATCGCCCCCCTCATGAGGTATCGCATGGCTTACGCATCCACTCCGCAGGCATCCACACCATTGCGATTCCACCGCGCTCAGTACGGCCTGCTGCGCGCGTCACTGTGTGCCGCGCTGCTACTGCTGCTTGCCGGCCCCGGCGCGGCGGCGGACCGCGAAAGCGCGACGATTCGCACGGCGCTCGCCTCCGGCCTGCGCCCCACCGTGGTGCCCGCCGATACCGGGCTGCCGCACTGGTCGCTGCAGGAACGCATGACCCAGCACCATGTCCCGGGCGTTGCGATCGCCGTTCTGCGCGACGGCAAGCTCGTTCACAGCGCCGGCTACGGTACGCGCGAGGCGGGCACGCAGGCTGCCGTGAATGCCGACACGTTGTTCTCGGTCGGCTCGGTCAGCAAGGTGGTTACGGCCGCCACCTCACTGCGATTGGTCGCCGACGGCACCCTCGCGCTGGACCGGGACATCGCCACCTACCTGCGCAGCTGGAAAGTCCCGGCTACCCCGTCGGTGCCGGCACCGCAGCTGACCCTGCGCATGTTGATGTCGCACACCGCCGGGCTCGGCGTGCATGGATTCGCCGACTACCTGCCCGGCGAGCCGCTGCCCACCTTGCTGCAGACACTGGACGGCATCGCCCCGGCCAAGAACAAACCCGTACGTCTGATCCATACACCCGGCGAACGGGGCGATTACTCTGGTGGCGGCGTGATGGTCGAACAGCTTGTGCTCGAAGACGTGACCGGCCAGCCGCTGGATACGCTCGCACGCAGGCAGGTCTTCGAGCCACTGCATATGCAGCGCACTCGTTTCACCGATCCGCCCACCAACACCGACAACATCGCCAAAGCGCATGACGGCGACGGCAAGCCCACCGCCCTGCCGCGCGGCTGGCAGTCCTTCCCCGAACAGGGCGCCTCGGGCCTGTGGACCAGCGCCAACGACCTGGCCGCGTTCGTCGCCGCCCTGACCGCCAGCTACCGCGGCCAAGGCGACTTCCTGCCGCGGCCCATTGCGACCGACATGATGACCGAGGTGTCGCCAAGCTGGCACGGCCTTGGCCCGCGTCTGGACGGTGCCGGGCAGACCCGGATCTTCCACCATGGCGGCTCCAACGACAGTTACCGGGCGTGGATCGAGGGGTATCTGGAGACGGGCGATGGCTTTGTGATTCTTACCAATGGCGAGAATGGCGCCGCGCTGGCGACGGAGATCCGCAATGCACTGTCGGATGCGATCGGGCGTGGGGTGAATCCTGCCGTGCGCACGGTTGCGCTGGACCTGCGCGAGCCGCGGTATGCGGACTATGCCGGGGTGTTCAAGCAGGACGAGAGCGTGCCGATGGCGCAACGCCGTGCGTTGGCCGACATCTTCGACATCCCGGGGTTGGAGGTGAAGGTGGCTGGTGGGGAGGTGCGCGTGGGTGTGGCCGGGACAAAGCGCGATGGGCGCGTGCTGCCCGTGTCACCGAATCGGTTTGTGTCACCGGATATCGATGGGCTGGAGATCGAGTTCCATCGGGATGCGTTCGGGAAGGTGGAAGCGTTGAGTGTGGTGTTTGGGGAGGGGCGGGGGTATTACGTGCGGCGGAAGCTAGCAACGCAGTAGCCGCCGGATCGATCCCTATCTGTTGGGACAATCGCAACCACTCCATTCATTGCCCCAACGTATTGCGATACGCTGGCTCTATCGAATCCAAGATTCGCATTAGAGTTGCTTGCGCCATGGTGGAGCACTGGACAGACAGTGAGCTGGAAGCAGCACTGGATGCATACCTCGATATGTTGACTGATGAGTTGAATGGCCGCCGCGTCGTCAAGGCACACGCCTATCGCGAGCTGTCTGAGAAGGTCGGTAGGAATGCAAAAGCGTGGGAGTTCCGCATGCAGAACATTTCCTACGTCCTGGATGGCCTGGGCTTGCGATGGGTCGAGGGACTGAAGCCGGCCAAGAACGTCGGGAGTGACGTCGCGACGCGCTTGATCAAGCTAATCGACCTTCGTCCCTTTCCGCCACAGGCGAACATACCCACCCTGGATCAGGTAACTCAGGATGTAGAGACAGAGGGCGCGTTTGATCCAGGAACTGCTTCAGACCAGCGTAGGCGGGTGCTCGCGAGTATTGTTCGTCGGCGTGGTCAGCCGGCGTTTCGGGCTGCCCTGATCAAGGCCTACGTTGGGCGTTGTGCTGTCACTGGGTGCGACGTACCGGACGCCCTTGAGGCCGCGCACATCTTCCCGTATTTGGATGGCAAAACAAACGCAGTCAGCAACGGGCTGTTGCTCAGGGCAGATATCCACACATTGTTCGATCTGCAGCTGATGGCCGTTGACCCAGATGCGAGGACGGTCCTTATCTCTCCCAGCTTGCGTGGTTCAGCCTATGCGTCGCTGGAAGGCGTTCCCTTAGCTGCTACAGCAGCGGAAGTTGATAGGGCCAGTCGCCTTGCACTCGTTCACCACCGAGCGAAGTGCAAGTGGTGATTGGCCAACCAATGGTCCGAAGGTAAAGCGCTGCAGAGGGCGCCCGGTGAAAACTCACCGGGCGCCGTCTCGCGATCTGGTTACAGCGCAATCCGGGCAACAGACTCTTCACTGCCCTTCGGCTCGCTGTCACCGTTCTTGACGGTCACGTAGAGCACGTTCTTCTTGGCATCCAGCGCCAAGCTGTTCGGGTGCGTCGGCACCGCGTACGTCGCCACCTGCTTGTAGGTGTCGCTGTTGTACGCGGTGACGGTGCCGCCATCGCGGTTGGTCACGTACAGGCGCTTGCGCGGTGCATCCAGCAGGATGCCCAGCGGGCCGGCGTCGGTCGAGATGCTGGCCAGTTCCTTGCCGGTGGAACGGTCCAGCACCAGCACACGCTGACCCGGATGCTTCGATTCGAAGCCCGAGCTGCTGACCTGGTACTTGCGGATCATCTCCGAGCCCTGGTCGGTCACGAACAGGCGCTTGCCTGCCGGATCCAGCGCGATGTTCATTGGCTGCTCGGCACTGACCTTGAAGCGCTGCTCGACCTTACCGCTGTCGGTGCCGACGGTGACGACCTCGGCCAGCAGGTTGGAGGTGTAGACGCGCTTGGCCTTGGCATCGAGCGCCAGACCTGGTGCCTTGGCATTGCCCAAGCCCGGAATGGTGTTGATGACCTTCAGGGACTGCGTATCCACTACAAACAGCACGCTGCCCTCGCCGGAGTGGCCGGTGACGTACAGGCGGTTGTTGGCGCCATCGACGACCAGCTCGCGCAGATCGTGGGTGTAGGCGGCCTTGCCATCCTTGCCGACCTTCTTTTCCATCAGCTGCACGATGCCGACCGATTTGTTGGTGGCAGTGTCGACCACGGTGACCGAGGTATCGACCGTGTTACCGACGTACAGGCGGTTGTTGGCGTCGTCCAGCACCACGCCGAACGCCTTGCGCTCCAGCGGGATGGCGGTTTCGACGGCCAGGGTATCCGGGTTCAGGCGCAGGACCTGGGACGGACCAGCGGCATCACCAAAGCCACCCGATGAGGCGACGAAGACGGCGTTCTGCTTGGGGCTGAAGGCCAGCTCATAAAGGCCCTGGGCGACGGCTTTACGCTGGACGGCGGTGGTGCTGGCGGATGCTTTCGTCTGGTCAGCGGCGAACGCGGACGGCGCGCCAAGACTCAGGGAAATGGCGAAGGCCAGAGCGGCCGAGCGGATTACGGAATTGCAGAGCATGCGAGCTTCCTTGAAGGGGCACGGGAGGGTGTCCTGGCTCGCTGGGCCGTACATGTGACGGCCGGCCCCGCATCTGTCTGCGCTGGGTGGGCTGGCTGGGTAGCGGGGGCATGGTAGCAGGTGGGGGCTGGCCTGCGCTGCGGCAGGTCACCCCACAGGGGTACGCGGCCACCTCCCAGCCCCCGGCCTTGCACGGCGGGGACCGCTACCGCTCAGTGGCAGCGGTCGCCCAGCTCGGCCATGCGCACCGCGTAGGCATCCGCCAGGCACTCGCCATCGCGGCAGGCGTTGCGTTTGTAGCGTAGCCACTCGCGCTGTTCGGCGCGCAGCCCTTCACCGCCACACGGCAGCGCCTTGCGGTAGGCCCCGGCCATGCGCGCATCCATCACCGACAGCGATGCATCGCCACAGATCAGGTGCTCCACCTCGGTACTGGCACGCGCGCAATCGAAGCTGGGCGTGAAGGCATTACCGGTGGGGGGTGCTTCGGCCACGGCGCGCACGGGCACATCGTCGGCCGGCTGCGAAGCGAAGTACGCCGCCTGGACCGCTGCCTGCGCCATGTCCGGCTCCGTACCCACCGCTGCCTCCTCGGCAGCCGGCGCGGCCGCAACCGGTGCCTCAGGCTCTGGCGGTGCCGGTGCCGGTGCCGGTGCCGGCGGCGGCGGGGCCATCGGCTCACCGATCACGGCGCTACGCGCATTTGCCTCCCCCGGGGCCTCAATGCCCAGCACACGGGCCATTTCGGTTTCTTCCTCGCGCGTCATCGACGCGTACATCTTCTGGCAGCGCCGCTCCTTGTACACGCTGGTCAGCAGCTGCACCTGGCCGCCGGCGGTGTACTTGTAGAGCGGCACATCATCCTGAAAGCGCTGGCCCAGCATCATGAAGTAGCGCGCATTGGGTTCGCCCAGCGCCTTGGCCGCCTTGTAGGAACGCACCATGGCGTTCTGCGCTTCGGTTTCCCGTTCAAGCAGCGTGGCTGCCTTGGCGCAGCGGAAATGCTGGTACATCTCATCGTCGGCGCTGCTGCAACTGCTGGCCACCACTGCCACCAGCAACGCCAGTGCGCATGCCACCATACTCATCTTCATGCTGCTCTCCTTGTGATTTCCTGCGCCATCCGTGCCGTGCAGGGCCATCGGCCCTATACGTGCGGCCACCTACTTGCCCGCCACCACTGGAAGCTCCACCTTGCCCCTGCCAAGGCGGTAGCGAATCAGCTCGATCCCCAGTGCCGAGAGCGCGGCCGGCAGACCCTTGAACAGCGCGCCATCGTCGGGCAATACCAGCACGCGGCGGCAACCGTCGCGGCCATGCACCATCAACTGGCCAATGCCCCCGTATACGCAGGTGCGGTCAGTCGAGGTCTTCACTTCATACACTTCATCCAGCGTACTGGGTGTACCCACGCCCAGGTCGACCTGCTGGTTCTTGCGCATGCTGCGCCCCTTGGGCAGGCCCTGCTGCTCGCGCCATTGCTTCAGCGCATCCACCACTTCGCCGTGGCGAGAAACGTAATCCAGGCGGCGCGCACGGCGGGCCTTTACCTGGCCCCACCATTCCTTGTAGTACTCGCCGTACTCGTGCAGGGTCTTCTGGAACGTCGGCGTATCAATCACGCCCTTGTCGACTGCCTCCTTGAAGCCCGCGACGGACTTCACATAGCGCAGCATCGTCGCGCTGGAATTCAGGTCGTCAATCGGCCCGACCATGATGCCGCTACGGCTCTTGCCATTAGCCGTAACAACTTCATTCAACTCCAGCTTGCTCCATGCCAGGAAGGCTTGCTTCCCCACGCCGGGCTTGCCGCCACCCACCTTGCCGGAATGGAAGAGGTAGACAGTTCCGGTATTGGCGTCCCGTGCGAAGAATCCACCGATACGGGCGCTGTCCGGCGCATGCGCGGTATTGATCTCCACGGTGATGTCGACGCTGTGGCGCTCGTCGGTCCATCGGCCGAACCAGTTCAGATTCCGGCTGGCGGAGGAATCCTCCTTGCTGCTTTTACCTGACCAGAACCACCAGGCATCAAACGTCTGTACCGAGGCGCCCGGCATGTTGCCGCCAGGGTAGCCAATGGTTTTTTTCTGCTTCCCATCACTCTGCGACTTCAGCGTGGTCTCAAGCAGCTTCTGCGCAGCGGCAATTTCTGCACGCCCTTCCAGCATGATGTACATCAACATCCCCTGTCATAGTGCTTGCCATGCCACCGCTGGCATGGCGCGATTTACTTCGGAGCGGATTCTAGCAGCGGCGCCACGCGTTACTGCGCGCTGGGCGCGCGAACCCGACCAATGTCGAGAATCCTGATAGTGATCCTAAAGTCGCGCTCATCACTGCCGCTAACGCAGAAGCGCAGCGACGTCAGCGTCGTGCCGCAGTGTCCATGGAGTGGACCGCCAACCACCACCAGACCTGTTGAACATGGACGAGCCATCGCCCGATTGCCGCTTTGGCGTTGTCAGCGCAGGTGCGCAGCGCCGCAACAGGAGTTGCGCAATGAAGTATCTGATTGGGCTGTACACCCTTGCCATTGTTCCGTTCGCGCTGTACGGCGCCTTCTGGGGCGAGTACGCGTACAAGGGCTTTGCGTACAACCTGGGCCGCTCCGTACTCTGGCCCACCATCGTGTTCCCCGTGCTGGGGCAGATTTTGGGCGCCATTGTGCTGGTGGGCGTACTGATCTTCATCCTCAGCCGGCGGGGCTGAGCCATGACCCTGCGCACGATGATGATGGCCGCCTTGGCGGTCACGGTGGCACTGGGCATGGCCGGTTGCCGCAACACGCTGGACCGGTTCCGCGTTGATTTCATCGACGGCTGCAAACAGAGTGGCGGCACCACTGCCCTGGGCACATGCGTGTTCGACCACATGAGACAGCACTATGGCGAGGATGGCCTGCTCCGTATCGAAGCACAGCAGACGCCGTAAGCTCCCCCGGCAGCCAGACACCCGATAAGTAGAACTTTCTGGCATCTTTAACCAGCCAGGAGGTCGCATACGCACATCAAAATTCACCGAGACGCAGATCATCACGATGCTCAAGCAAGGAGATGCCGGGCTTGCGGTGAAGGATCTATGTCGACAAGCCGGTATCAGCACGGCGACGTATTACCAGTGGAAGAACAAGTACGGCGGGCTTGAGGCGTCCGAGCTTCGTCGAGTCAAGGACCTCGAAGCTGAGAACGCCAAGCTCAAACGCATGTATGCGGAAATGGCGCTGGACAACGCGGCGCTGAAGGACCTGATCGCAAAAAACTGTAGGGCCGGGTCAGAAGCGTGAGGCAGTGCGTTTCCTCACCGAGCTGCACGCGCGCCCCCTGAGCCGATCCTGCGGTTACGTGGGTTTGTCTCGTGCGGCCTGGTCTGCGCTGCCACTGGACTGGACCGTGCGCGATGCGGAGTTGATCTCGGCATTGGCCAGGCTGGTCGAGCAACGGCCCAGTCGAGGTTTCTGAAAGTGCAGCGATCAACTACGCAAGAAGCGACCGGACTGGAATCCGAAGCGGATCTATCGGGTATACAAGGCGATGAAGCTCAACCTGAGAAGAGCGGCCAAGCGCCGTCTGCCAAAGCACGAGCGGGTGCCGCTGTATGTTCCCAGGCATCCAGATACCGTCTGGTCCATGGACTTCATGAGTGACGCGTTGGCCTGTGGCAAACGATTCCGAACGTTCAATGTGGTCGACGACTTCAACCGCGAGGTGCTGCATATTGAGGTGGATACATCACTCAACTCTGGTCGCTTGGTGCGCGTGTTCAAGTAGCTCAAACGTGATCACGGATTACCGCAGGTTCTACGGTCGGACAATGGCCCTGAGTTCCTGGGCGAAGCATTTACCCAGTGGGCCAAACTCAGCGGCGTGGCGCTGCGATACATCCAACCTAGCAAGCCCAACCAGAACGCCTTCATCGAACGCTTCAACCGCACGTTCCGTGAGGAGGTGCTGGACCAGCACCTCTTCGCACGCCTTGAGGACGTACGCGAGGCAGCGCATTGGTGGATGATCGATTACAACGAGATTCGTCTACATGACTCGCTCAGCGGCATGAGCCACGTCGAGTACAGTACCGCTCACGCCAGAAGCTCTAATTTATAAATGTCTGCTTGACGGGGGAACTTACGGGATGAGCGGCAGCGTCAGCCTCATTGAAGCTGACGCCAAAATGAATATAAATTTTCCAAGTGGAATACTGTAAGCGCGGGGCCATTGTGCCTAACCAACAGCGACAGCGAGCGAGTGCAGGACGCTCATTACGAATCGGCCCGGGCTGACATCTATAATTGGCTGATGTAGACGCAGCTTTTGCATTTCCCATTGATGCACAAAGCTCGAGCGAGATTTCCCGTGCAGAGGGGTACATACTTTCACTCATTACTAAAGCCCGCCCCGGGATTAGACGATTCAGATCCTGAGACCGCTGCAGACGGATCTAAAGAATCAAGCGACCCAATTGGGCCGCTTATCCTGAAGATTAATTCTGCAGCCTTGACCATCCCTTGCCAATAGATCGTCGAGGGCCTTCCATCGTCGCTCATGCATGTCAAGAGCACAGACGTAGTTGGGCCGACAAACTACTTCTTCTTCCAACTAGTTCTTAGACTGTACACGAGGGCCGTTAGGGCAACCGGTAGCTCAACGCCTCCCGATCGATCCATCAGCGACAATAGCTCTCGCCCAAAGGCTTCTGGATTAAAGCGTTTGCCTGCCAATTCTTGTGCGATCTTCGCCACGTCCTCACCCAGCCTACCGTCGTCGAACAGACTCGATTGCGAAACTCTTGCATCTTCAAGAGAATGAACCACTGGAGGAATGGACTTTGCTAGTTCAGTAACTCGTACAGGCTCAGTAGCCGGGGATGGCATCTGGCTCCGGGGAACCTGGGCCACAAGAGACGACTTACGCTTGGTCAGAATCGTTTGGCCGAAATCCAGCCGCATCCACTGCCAAACGTCTTCGCTACCTGAATGCTCTTCACCGATGGGAGCGAGCCTTCCGAGGCCCTGAAGTGCGAATCCTTCAGCATCTACTCCAATTGCGGATGCCTGTGTCACGGGTGGACGCCATTGAGAAAGGTCCGGATAATTAAACGCACGTATGCGCTCGCCCGACCTGATTCTGTGCAGTCTCTCGGCTTCCATCGAGATGTAGTCCTCGTCCTGAATTCTCCACCGTGGCCGGGGACTGAGGGCGCCAAGCATCGACCCAGCCATAGTTGCAATAGTGTCAGTGTCGCTTCCAATCTCATTAACGGCCGCTCGTATTGCTGCTTCCACACCGACATCCCTGTGCATCCATGCCGATGCGGCAGCCGCGAGAGCCGTCAAAATTCCTGACCCCCTCTTCTCTCTATCTTTGAGAGACAGTGCATTCAAAATCGAACTGTAGCTTGAGGTCGCACCATCCATTATCTCAGAAACGATATCTATGTCACGCCTAAGATTATCTCTTGCCTCGACGGAAGCCTTCCGCAAACTCAGTCCGGACTTTATTTCCCAGCTCTTTATCCAGAATGCAGAAAGCTGCGGGTCCGCAGAAGCAATCGCGGGGATATCAATAAAGGAGTCTGCAAACTTCATCCAAAAATCAGGCCCGGGCATCTTTCCGACTCGAAAGACATGATGTAGGCAGAGCGCATGAAAATGCGCTCCAGCAAACCCATGGACGTGACCATGCGTAACGATTGAATTTCGAAACACCGAACTCATCATCAAATCGAACGAACCGGGCGGCGCTGCCAGCACATGGGGTTGAATTCGCATGGCCGCACCATTGCCACCACCCCTGACGTACGACGCACTTTTGCTCTCGAAGAAGTTAGAGAACCAGCCCACTCCCTTCTTAGATAGGTTCTGTGCCGCCGCTTTTGAGCCTGTACCTGCGCCAAGCGCATAGTTGAGCCAAACGGGAAGCTCAATCTTCGCAAAGGCCTCCACATCAAAAGCGCCGCCGGTGCTAAGGCCACGGCATACGGACAATCGAAGCTGTGTATCGTCCGAGTACGTTCCCGCTGCAAGTGGCATGTTGACGCCCGCGATCCCGCCGATGCGCCTGCGCCACGCTATGGGCTCAGATACTGTGGATCGGCCCGCGCGCCGCTTTATCAGCGCGGGCGAGTCTGCCAACTCTGTGATCCAACCCATCGCATCTGCGGCCGCGGCCCAGAGCATGGAAGATTGAACTGAAGGGGAAATCGTTGAATCGGATCTAATTGAATCTATCAATTTGGTGCCCCCCGAAATTTCGATGTATCAACGACAACCTCCACACCTTGAACGCTCGCCGTGCGAAGCATCGAGTATACAGAGTAGTAGTGATCCTCTTCTGAGACATAGATCTTCCTAAGGTACTCAAGCGATACGGCGCCGGGATAAAGTATTTCTGCCTGTTGGCATGTGGTGAGTCGATCAGCTCTCTGCACCCTTTGGATAGACCACGACGGCGATTTTCGATGAACCAGCGGGGCAAACAAACCGGAAAAACCGTTATCCCCTGGCATACGAATGCAGCGGTCATATGAATTATTTGTCGTTGCGAAGTAGACCCCTTCGTGGCCCGCAATGATCGAATCAAATGATAATATCGCCCACCATAGATCACGATGCCAGTTGCGAGAGAATCCCAGAAAGCTAGTATTTATCTCTGATACTGATAGATTTACGTAGTCCAGCCAGTCTTCAGATTTGTCGAAATCCGCATCTTCTTCACGCCTGGTCGGTGAGTTTAGGGCAAGCACATGCGAAAGATATTTCTCCTCAGGAAGCCTGCGCCGCGAGATCAGCGCACCTGAGTAGAGCGTTCCCACGACGCCACGATTCGTAGTGAAGTGCAAAAGCTCAGTTATGCCTCGAAGAGCACATTGCTCGACAATTGTCACAGCACTATCTCCTGGACGAGCGCCCTATCCACTGCGCTTAGAAGGAATGACTCTTCCCCGGGCTTATAGCCTATCGCGAGAGTCTCCCTCGCTCTTGCACTAGCGACGGCGAATAAACGCCGCATGCGCTCCTCTTTGTCATCAAAGCCCACCTGGCCTCGACCGGCGTTCGTATCCGCCATTCCGAGGATGAAGACATGGTCAAACTCCAGACCCTTTGCGGAATGAAAGGTGCAGATGGCGACATTTTCGCCACCTTCCGGCCAATCGACATTCCTAGTTATATCCGCAAATTCAATACCTGCGCGTGTCAGACTTTGTTTGAGGTAGGTCAGCCACCCACCGCCAAGAGGCGCAAGAAACGCAACGGACACCTCGCAAAGATCAACCCCTCGTATGAATTCGATAGCCCAGTCGACTTGATCACCGTATACGCCGGACAGCAGGTAGGGAAGAGACCCATTCCTATAAGCGGTAGTTAAATCAGGCAATGCGCCGTCAGAGTCAACATTAATCCCAGAAAGTACGTTCGATACAAACCTGGCAATTTGAATGGTATTTCGATGATTTTCTAGCAGCTTATAGAACGATCCGGATGACACATGAACCCCGGCCTCCGCCCACGTGAATCCACGCGCATAGATTCTCTGCGCGGTGTCAATAACGAATGTGGCAGCATGCGTTTCATTCATCGCGTGCATTACCGCCCTAAGCTGGTTCGCAGAGAAGTCCTGAGCCTCATCGACAACAACCACGTCGTACTTATCGGCGAAATTGCTCGCCAAAACTTCGGTCGCCAACGTATTCCAATCCATTATTCCACGCGCATCAAGTGCCGAGATATACGGATAAATCACTTCATCAAGCAAGAGTCTCCGGGTACTAGCTACGACTCGCGGCGTAGCCCCTCGTCCGGTCCGCTCAATTTCGATGTATCGCTCAAGGTCATTTTCTGCAAACCTTCCCATCACATAGTCGACCTCATCGACTATATACTCCTGGGAGAGACCTAAAATAGTCGACGCCTGAACTTGAGCTAGAAGTATTGATTTCGCTGCCTGGTCATCAAGGGAGCGCCCTGACAAATTCCCTATTGCCCATTTAGCGAATGTGGAAATTTCAATCAAGGCATTTCCGTTCACTTCGAGCTGAGCTTCAGCTAGGCTTGACACATAACCGGACAGAGTTCGATTGAATGTCAGAACTAGAATGCGGACGCGACTGTGGTCCTCAATTCGCGCCTTCCTTGCCTCAATCATGAACTTCAAAGACTGCATTCTGAGTAATGCGGTAGATGTCTTTCCGCTCCCGGCAGCGCCTCGAATAACTTCAGACCCGAGGCGTTGGTTACTGATAATCGGCAGCTGCTCTGGAGTAGCAGTTACGAGTGCTAGTTTTTTCATCCTTGAACCCCCTGATAACTATGCTTAGTTGTTCAGGAAGCGTATCAGCAATTTGGGCTCCGGTCATAAAAGAAGGGCGACCTCTCGGCCGCCCTCCTCGACTACTATTCAACAATCAAACCCCGACAGGATTAGCCTTCTCAGGATCAATCTTGTACTGCTTGATCGCTCTCGCCACATCCTTACCCGTCATCTTCCCTTCCATAGCCAGCGCCGCAATCGCGGCATGCGCGATGTAGTACCGGTCAACCTCGAAGAAGCGACGCAGGTTGGCACGCGTGTCCGAACGACCAAAGCCGTCGGTACCCAGCACCGTGTACGACATCGGCACGAACGAGCGGATCTGGTCCGCGTACGCACGCACGTAGTCGGTGGCGGCAATGGCCGGGCCCTGGCGGCCTTCCAGCAGCTCGGTCACGAACGCCT
>Ga0308164_10001977_pt1 | contig 21678 bp, 25 predicted proteins | sample PhyTR2_FD_201031 | JGI IMG/M metagenome (GOLD analysis project Ga0308164, IMG submission 201031) | Phyllosphere microbial communities from UC Gill Tract Community Farm, Albany, California, United States - DLSLT.R2 | ecosystem: Host-associated > Plants > Phyllosphere > Unclassified | place: USA... | reverse complement strand
GATGCCCCGCTCAAAGTCCATTTAGATCTCCCCGCCGCCCCGACACCGATAGGCTGTTACAGCGATTTGCAGGTGGAAGCGCCAATGCCAGCAGGGTTGCGGGCGTGGCCTTTCTGTAACACGACTGCTCGATGTAACACGTGGTGCGCAGAAGTTTTGCAGTGCGTGTAACGCAAAATATCTTCAATAAAAACAATTGGTTAACGGTATTTGTAACGCGCGTAACACCCGTAACACCATTTTTGAAGGGGTATAGGGTTAACGGCTTCACACTGCCTTCCCGAATTGACCTTGCACTACATTTCCGGCCTCTAGGGAATCAAGATGGTCGGCATACCATTGCATCATCTGCGTACGCTGCTCAAGGTACTGAGCCTTGTTGTAAATCCCTCGAACACCTTGTGCCTTGTGGCTGAGTTGGGCCTCGATGTGGTCAGCAGGATAGCCATGCTCGTTGAGGATTGTGCTGGCGATGTGGCGGAAGCCATGACCAGTCTGGCGGCCTTCGTAACCAAGGCGCCGGAGTGCCATAAGAAAAACGGTATCGCTTCGGGGTTTGGTGCGGTCGCTTCGACCTGGAAACAGGAGTGGGTAAGCGCCGGTTAGTTGCCGAAGCTCTAACAGTGCTTCCACTGCTTGAGTGCAGAGTGGCACCAGGTGCTCACGACCTTTCTTGCGACCCTTGCGCTCGACTGGAACGGTCCACAGCTTCTTGTCTAAGTCGAACTCCACCCAATGTGCTTCTCGGAGTTCGCTGGGGCGTACAGCCATCAGGGTCAACAGCGTTAGGCCAAGCTGAACATCTTTGGCGTGGGGGTAAGAGCGTATCGCTCGGAGTAACCCAGGAAGCTCATCGGGGGATACGTGGGCGTAGTTCTCTGCCTTTCCCGAGGACAGAAATTTATGCACCCCCTCCAAAGGGTTGTTGACGGCTCTGCCCGTCACGCGCGCCAAGTCATAAATATCTTTGCAGTAAGCCCTCACACGGCTCATCTGTTCCAGAATCCCCTGACGTTCAAGCCCTCTCAATAGCTCCATCCATTCCATCGACAGGATTGAGGTGTAGGGGCGTTTACCGAGCGAGGGGAATACATGGCGTTCGAGTGCGCCAAGTATCCTTTTGGCCGTACCAGCATCCCAGCCGCTAAGGCGAGATGTGTGCCACTCCCTTGCCAATGCTTCAAAGGTGTCGTTGGCCGCATCAATCTCGGCGGCTTGGCGAGCTTTCTTGGAGGTGATCGGGTTCTTGCCTTCCGATGCGTCGGAACGTAGATCAGCTGCTTTCTGTCGAGCGAAAGCGCCACCCACTTCCGGGTAGCCGCCAAGACCAAGCCATGACCATTTGCCGTCCGGCTTCTTGTAGCGTAACTCCCAGGACTTTTGGCCGTTTGGCTTGACCCTGAAATACAGCCCTGGGCTGTCTAGTTCGCGGTATGCCCCGACCTCAGGCTCCAGGCTGGAAAGTGTCGTGTCAGCGAGAGGGCGTCGCTTGATATCTGTGCGCTTCATCCTTGTATGCCTTCAGTTCAATTATTTATGAAGCATACACGTGGGCATACACGGATGGAAAGGATAGGGGTAGATAGAGGTGAACAGCCAGAAACAAGAAAGCCCGCACTAGGCGGGCTTCTTGAGGTGATTCATAGACTGCTGTAGACGTCTATGGATCGGTACTTGGTGGCTACACAGGGACTTGAACCCCGGACCCCAGCATTATGAATGCTATGCTCTAACCAACTGAGCTATGTAGCCAAGTGGCGCGCATTATTCGCGCAGAACGACAACGCGTCAAGCGTTTATTTTGAGTTTTTATCTACGCTTTCAACTGTTTAACCGAAACAGGGCTAAATGGCGACGAGCGGAGAGGTGGAAAGCGGCATCGGTTGCCCGGCAAGCGTTTCCACCGGGCACTGTGAGGTAGGTTTCTGAAGCGGATATTCGGTTGGGCGATATCCCTGCCGCCCAACTATGGCTCCGGTTACGGCTGACGCGAGCTGTGGGTGACGCGCTTGAGCTGTTCGCGAGCCCGAGACAGGCGGGAGCGGACGGTGCCGATAGGTATGTCCAATACGTCGGCGGTGTCTTGGTAGCTACCGTCGGTTTCCAGCGAGGCGTAGAGCGTTTTACGCATTTCCGTCGGCAGATGGTCGATGGCATTCAAGGTTTTTTCCAACCGGCGGTTGACCTCGAACTCCCAGTCCAGGTTGTTGTTTTCATCCTGGCCGTGCCACAGCGATTCGTCGAATTCACAGTGGACCGGCTTGGCATACATTCGCCTGAAGTGATTGCGGATCAGGTTCTGGGCGATGCCGCACATCCAGGTGCTGAGTGTTGCGATGCCGCTGTAGCGTTCACGGTTACGCCAGGCTTCCAGGTAGGTCAATTGCAGAAGATCGTCCGCATCCTCCGGGTTGAGCACCCGCTTGTGGATAAAGCGTCGGAGTTTTTTTTGCTCGTCGTCTGTCAGGTGATGCATGAATTGAGGCGAGCTGCCAACGAGGTGAGCTAAAGCTTCAATAGGGATATTCATGTTTTTTTCCTTTGGGTAGACGCAGTCGAAACATGTCGACAGGACCCCTTTAGCACTGCCTGTGCCAAACGGAAAAAACTCATAAACCTATGATTTATATGTATAAATATCTTGAAATATCTGAGATTCGTGCAGCCTGTTGCGCGGCGGCGCGCAAGCTTGTGCAAGTCTTTTCAAATTTGTCCTGAGATCATTTTTGATGGAACCGCTCAGGAAGGTCTTGCCACACAGGGAAACACTCTTCCTGTGCTGGTCAGTCCATGAAAGTCGAATCCAAAAATGATGTGCAAGCGAACCAACGCTTGGATCAACCGGTTCTAAATCCCGCTACCGTGGCGATGCCCACGAAGGCTGCTGACGAACTTTCGTTCTTGTTCAGTCAGGAAGTGGACGCCAATTCCCGACCGTTGAGCGAACGCAAGATGGGATTTCCCATCCCTCCCGTCGAACATATGGTGCAGCTGTACGATCAGTTGGGTCATCCGGCCCAAGCGACCATGGCGGCGATCTCCCGTCGAGTCAGGATGCTATTGCTGCAGAAGCCCACTGTCGAGAAGTTGCTGGAGCTGACGGGGCGGGACCCGGCACGCGCATTTGTGGTGCTCAAGTATGTGGCGGCTCATGCGGACAGCGAAGCGCGTCCGGCCGAGGCCGCCTTGGCGCGCGATGCCATTAACCGGTTGGAAATCCGTTTCAAAGGGGAGATCCAGGCCGGGCTGAACATCGCCTCGGCGCTGCAGACGGCGAGTATCGATCCGCAGGAGCGCCAGGCCCTGCGTACGCTCTACTACGCCAGCGTAGTGGCGCGGCAATCGCTGGCCACGATGATGCAGGCGTTGCTGGGGGTCTATGGTGGCGAGCGGTTTCACGATGGGCTCAAGATCATGCGTAAAGCCTTGGCGGACGATATTGCCGCGCTGGTGTCGTCAAGCCCCACGGCCGTGTTGCGCACCTTATTGTTGGGGCTGCAAAGCTGCGGACAGTTGAGCGGCGTCTTGGCCGGCTGCCGTGCGTTGATTGAGCGCCTGGGTGTCGGGCATGACGCCGTGGAATTGCTGCAGCGGCTGTTGGGTTACGCCGGTAGCGGTATTGATGCCGGTGAATTCTTGCGCCTGGGCACTGATCTGGGCGGTGGCTCGATCGCTCAGAAGTTGGTCGTCCTCAACGCGTTTTACCCGCTATTGCAGCAGATGCCCCTGGCGTTGTGGGGGGACAGCCAGACCCGCCGTGAGACTCTGCATATGCTCTTGCTAGTGATCGATGAGTTGGACCGCAGTGTACGTGGGCCCAAACGCTTTGCTGGCGAGCCGAGGGCCGCGACGTGACCGCATTGTCGGCCATCAACCGTGTCCTGCTCAAAGTGGCCCAGCGCGCCGAAGTTCTCGGCGCGGTGGTGGTCATGGCCATCGTGTTCATTTTTATCGTGCCGTTGCCCACCTGGCTGGTGGATATCCTGATTGCGCTGAATATCTGTATCTCGTGCCTGTTGATTGTCCTGGCGTTGTACTTGCCGGGGCCGCTGGCGTTTTCCTCGTTCCCGTCAATTCTGTTGCTGACCACCATGTTCCGACTCGCGCTGTCGATCGCGACCACGCGCCTGATCCTGCTGGAGCAGGATGCGGGCGACATTGTCGAGGCCTTCGGCAACTTCGTGGTGGGAGGCAACCTGGCGGTGGGCATGGTGATCTTCCTGATCCTTACGCTGGTCAACTTCCTGGTGATTACCAAGGGCTCGGAGCGGGTGGCCGAGGTTGCGGCGCGCTTTAGTCTGGATGCAATGCCAGGCAAACAGATGTCCATCGACAGTGACTTGCGTGCCGGCCTGATCGACGGTGCGCAGGCACGCGACAAGCGTGAGCAGTTATCCCGTGAGAGCCAGTTGTTCGGCGCCATGGACGGGGCAATGAAGTTCGTCAAGGGCGACGCTATCGCAGGCTTGATCATTGTGGTGGTCAACCTGTTGGGCGGTTTCTCCACGGGCATGTTCCAGCATGGGTTGAGTGCATCAGACTCGATGGCGTTGTACTCGGTGCTGACCATCGGTGATGGGCTGATCGCGCAGATTCCTGCTCTGTTGATCTCGCTGACGGCCGGTATGATCATCACCCGCGTGGCACCGGATGGGCGCAAAGGCATCAGTAACATGGGGGCCGAAATCGCCCGGCAAATGACCAGCGAGCCCAAGAGCTGGGTGATTGCATCGGTGGGGATGCTGGCCTTCGCCGTAGTACCCGGCATGCCGACCGGGGTGTTTATCCTGATCTCGCTGATCACGGGAACCTTGGGCTATTACCTGGTGCGCCAGCGTCAAAAACAGGCAGAACCTGCCGCTGAAACCACCGAGGTCGTGCGTCCTGAAGAGAACGGGCGAGAGGACTTGCGCGGCTTCGATCCGTCGCGACCGTACCTGTTGCAGTTTCCGCCGTCCCTGCGCGGAACGCCGGAAGTGACCGAGCTTATTCACGGGATCCGACAGTCGCGAAATGCATTGGTAGCCAATATCGGCCTGACGCTGCCGCCCTTCGAAGTCGAGCTGGATGATTCATTGCCCGTCGATGAAATGCGTTTCTGTGTGCATGAAGTGCCGATGGTCAAAGCGTCGCTCGTCAGCCTTCTGGCGGTCGATCGCAAAGCGCTGACGGTGGAGCCTGAGCATGGCATACCCGGGTCGGTTGAGCGCGACGAGCAGAACTGGATCTGGCTGCCACCGAATGACCCGCTGCTTGACGACCCGCAACTGGAGCGTTTCACGGCGACGACCTTGATCATCGAGCGCATGAAGCAAGCCATGATGCTCAGTGGGCCCCAGTTCCTTGGGATCCAGGAGAGCAAATCGATCCTCAGTTGGCTGGAGCACAACCAGCCGGAATTGGTTCAGGAACTGCAACGCATCATGCCGCTGTCGCGTTTTTCGGCGGTGCTGCAGCGCCTGGCCAGTGAGGGAGTGCCGTTGCGGGCGGTGCGGCTGATCGTCGAGTCGCTGATCGAATACGGTCAGCATGAGCGGGAGCCGGAAGCCCTGGCCGACTACGCGCGCATTGCCCTCAAGGCGCAGATCTTCCACCAGTACAGCGAAGCCGATGGCCTGCATGCGTGGCTGCTCTCGCCCCAGAGTGAAAACATTTTGCGTGAGGCCCTGCGCCAGACCCAGACCGGTGTGTTCTTCGCGCTGGACGACGAACACAGCGCGGCGTTGATCAACCTGCTCAATCAGGCCTTTGCCGTGAGGCCCAAAAGCAAAAGCGTGCTGCTGGTAGCGCAAGACCTGCGCAGCCCGCTGCGTACCCTGCTGGTGGAGGAGTTCAACCACGTTGCCGTGTTGTCGTTTGCCGAGTTGGCGAGTACCTCCAAGGTCAAGGTACTGGGGCGCATCGATCTGGGCCAGGACGATCTGATGCGTGGTGCGGTGGCATGAGGATCTCGCCATGGCCTGTGTGGAGGGCTCTATGATGTTTGAGCTGCGGGTACTTGATGGCCTGAGCCAGGGCGCTGCGTTGCCATTGTTTGGTGAGCAGTGGAGCATCGGCGCCCATGGGGATGCTGACCTGGTGCTTAACGGTCCGGGGATCGAAGAGCAGCATGCGCGTCTTCGTTTTACTGACGCTAATTGGTCGGTGCAGGCGGAGGCGGGGCTGCTGCGAGACGCCGAAGGGCGGATGCTGGCGCAGATCGCGAACCTGGAGCTGAACATACCGTTTTGGGTGGGCGAGGTGCAGTTGTGTGTCACCTTGGCCGATCAGCCCTGGCCCCAGCCTTACGCGCCGGCACCGCTATCGCCGCCCCCGTCCCCGTCTCCTGAACCGGCGCGGGGGTTCACGCTATCGTCCATCCCGCAAGCACAGCAGAAGCGCTTGATCAGCGTGGTGTTGGTGGTCACGGCCATCATTGTAGTGATGGGCATGATTTCAACCGGGGAGCCCGAGGCCCAGGCTTCCTTGATGCCGCCGGTAGTCCGAAAGCACGAGTTGGCCACGCCATTTGAAGTGCGCCAGCAGCTGTTGAAGATGCTCGGCGAGCGTGAGTTGAGCCAGCGCGTCAGTCTGCAAGTGATCAATGGCCAGGTTGCCCTCAGCGGTGATGTTTCCCAGGACGAGGTGGAACTGGTGGCGCGCATGCTTGCCCGTTTTGGCGAGCAGTTCGACAGCGCCGTGCCGGTGATCAGCCGTGTGCGTGTGCGCGATGGGGCACTGCCTTTCAAGATTGTGCAAATCGTCGGCGGGCCCAATGGCCATGTGGTCCTGGAAGAGGGCGGCCGACTGTTTGTCGGAGACGAAGTGGAAGGGCTGCGACTGGTGCTGATCGACAACACCAAGGTGGTCTTCGATGGCGCCCAGCGTTATGAGGTGCGCTGGTGAGTTTGGATGTGCAAGCGCGGCTCGAGGTTTGGCAGCAGCGTCAGGCCCAGTCACTGGCCAGTTTTGCGCCGGTGACAATGCGCGGTCGCATCCAGCGCGTTAACGGCATGCTGCTGCAGTGCCGCTTGCCGCAGGCGCGTATCGGCGATTTGTGCCAGGTGGAAAAAAGCCCCGGCGACTACATGCTCGCCGAGATCATCGGTTTCGATCAGCAGGACGCGGTACTCAGTGCCCTGGGTAATCTCGAAGGCGTGCGGGTGGGGGCCGGCGTGGAGCGCCTGGGTGTCTCCCATCGGGTGCAGGTCAGCGATGCGCTACTGGGCCAGGTGCTGGATGGCTTTGGGCGGCCGATCGCGGGGGAGGGGCCCAGCGCTTTTGTCGAGGCTGACTTGCCAGACACCAGCGCCGTGTTATGTGAGGCGCCGTTGCCCACCGAGCGACCCAGGATCAACCGGGCGCTGGCCACCGGCGTGCGTTCGATCGATGGCCTGATGACGTTGGGCGAGGGGCAGCGCGTAGGCCTGTTCGCCGGGGCTGGTTGCGGCAAGACCACCTTGCTGGCCGAGATCGCGCGCAACGTCGAATGCGATGTCATCGTGTTCGGCCTGATCGGCGAACGGGGTCGTGAATTGCGTGAGTTTCTCGATCATGAACTGGACGAACAACTGCGCGCCAAAGCGGTACTGGTGTGCGCCACCTCCGACCGCTCCAGCATGGAGCGCGCCCGCGCCGCGTTTACCGCCACGGCATTGGCGGAAAGTTTTCGTCGCAAGGGGCAGCGGGTATTGCTGCTGATTGACTCCTTGACTCGATTCGCCAGGGCCCAGCGCGAAATCGGCCTGGCTGCCGGCGAACCCTTGGGGCGCGGAGGCTTGCCACCGTCGGTTTACAGCCTGCTGCCTCGCCTGGTGGAACGTGCCGGGTTGACCCGCGACGGCGTGATCACGGCGATCTATACGGTACTGATCGAGCAGGACTCCATGAACGATCCTGTGGCCGATGAAGTTCGCTCGCTGCTCGACGGCCACATCGTGCTGTCACGCAAATTGGCCGAGCGCGGACACTACCCGGCGGTGGATGTGCTGGCGAGCCTTTCACGGATTTTGAGCAACGTCGCGGCCCCTGAAGATATCCAGGCCGGCACCGGGTTGAGACGTTTGCTGTCGGCCTACCAACAGATCGAGCTGATGCTCAAGTTGGGGGAGTACCAACCCGGCAGCGACCCTCTCACTGACCTCGCGGTGGACAGCCGTCAGGCGGTCGATGGTTTCCTGCGCCAGGATCTGCGCGAGCCTACGCCGATGGCGCACACGCTGGAGCAACTCAAGGAGCTCACCGCCCATGTCCCATTCTGATGTATTGCAGGGTGAGGTGGAGACGCTGCGACGTCTGCGCCGGCATCGAGCCGACCGTGCCGAGCGCGCGCTACGCGAGGCCAAGCGCGCCCAGCAGGCGCTGCTCGCCCATATCCAACGGGCCCAGGACGCCCTTGAACAGACTCGACAGGAAGAGGCCCGCAAAAGTGCTGAATTGCTCAGTCAGCATCAGGGGCAGGTGCTGAGCCTGAAGGAGTTGAAATCCTGGGGCGCGCGGGAACGCTCGTTATCTGCCAGTACCCGGCGCGAACAAGGCCAGTTGGTGCAACTACAAGATCAGCAGGGCGAAAAGGAACGCCGCGTTGGAAGCGCTCAGAAGCACGTCACTGAGTGTCTGCGGCAGGTGGAAAAACTTCAGGAGTTATCGCTCCTTCTGGCTCAGGAGCCGACATGACTCAGGTTTCAAATAAACCCATCGAGCGGCCGCGTCCCAGTGACGCGCGTGAGGAACGCGAGCCCGGCGCTATGGGTGTAGTGGCTTGGGAACAGGGGCGATTGTTCGCTCAGCTGTTTGCCGATAACGATGAAGGCTTTGGGTCGGGAGCGTCCTTATCGGGCGCCAAGACATCGACCGATGCCGCCATGATGCAGGCCCTCGCCGAACAGTTGGCCCCTCGTATACAGGCCGGCGCCAACTGGCCGCTGCAGGCGGTTTTGTATTTACCCCGGCTGGGGCGGATCAACGCCAGCGTGCGCCGTGAGCCGAACGCCTGGACCATCGAACTGGAGGCGGAACATGACGCCACGGCGCGCTGGCTCAGCGGCGTGCGACAACAATGTGAAGAGCGGTTTTCGGGAGAGCTGGGGATGCCGGTCAATCTGCTTCTGCCGGCTGTCGGGTGCGCATGATAGTGCCGACCTTAACTCTACCTTCGATCAGGGCCACCACGGTTGCCGCGCGCCGTCGCCTGGGGCGCGGCCTGCGTATGGCGTTTCAGGTTGCCGGCCAGAGCGGTGAATTGCGACTGGAGCCTGGGCGAGCGCCCACACGGCCCGAGTTCTTTTGCTTCGAGACCGCGTGTGGCGTGCTGGCGTTCGCGCAAGCAGGGCCGGTGCTCAGCCTGCTGGGCGAGTGCCCGGTGACACTGGCCCCTTCCGGCAACGATCCGGATTCTTGGTTTTGGGCCGTGTTCCAACACCACCTTAGCCCGCAGGTGAGTGCGCTGTTGGGGCATGTGCGCTTGCTGGAAACCGACCGTCCCAAGGGCTTTGGTTGCCGACTCTGCATCACCCTGGGGGCCTCTCGGGTGGACAGCTTTGTGTGGCTGACCCCGGACAGCTTCCTGGCGTTGTGCGAGGCCGGACCCTGGCGCGACACCGCCGAGCCGCTGCCGGCGCGATTCCAGCTAGCAATTGCCGTGACCCTTGGGCGCTTGCAGCTACCGATTGCACAGGTGCGCGGCCTGCGCACAGGCGATGTGCTGATGCTTGAACAACCCTTTTTTCAAGCCCAGGGCAAAGGTTATCTGCAAGTTGGCAAACAGCGGCTGCATGGCTGTATTGACGATGCTACCGGGGCTTTGTGCCTGACCCTTACTTCTATCGAGGACACGTCCATGGACGAAGAATTTTCAGCCCCCCATTACTCGGAATATGAAGAAGATGAACCCGTGGTTGATGTGTTCGGCCACGAGCCCTTCGATGAGTTGATCATGGCGTTGAATGTGCGCTGCGGCACGTTGAACCTGACCTTGGGCGAGCTGCGCAATCTCGCACCCGGCTCAGTGCTGGGCATTGCCGGTTACGCGCCGGGAATGGCGGGCCTCTATTACGGCGACCGCCCCATCGGCCAGGGGCAATTGGTGGAAGTCGACGGTCGCCTGGGGTTGCAGTTGTCCCGCGTGATGTTCGGCCGATGATACTTCAGGGGCTAGACCCCCTCGTTCTCGCGCTTTTTCTGGGGGCGCTGTCGCTGATGCCCCTATTGTTGGTCATCTGCACATCGTTTTTGAAAATCGTGATTGTGCTGATGATTACCCGAAATGCCATCGGCGTGCAGCAGGTGCCGCCCAGCATGGCCATCAATGGCATCGCGTTGGCCGCGACGTTATTTATCATGGCACCGGTGGGGTACGAGATCGCTGAGAGCGTCAAGGCCTCGCCTCTGGATATGAGCAACGTGCAAACGGTACTGCAGACCGGTGGAGAAGCCATCAAGCCGTTGCGTGCCTTCATGCTGCGTAACGTGGACCCGGATGTGCTGACCCATCTGCTGGAAAATACGGGGCGGCTATGGCCTGCGCAGATGGCGCAAGAGGTGCAGCGCGAGGACCTGATCCTGTTGATCCCCGCCTTTGTGCTGTCGCAGTTGCAGGCCGGCTTCGAGATCGGCTTCCTGATCTACATTCCCTTTATCGTGATCGACCTGATTGTCTCCAACCTGCTGCTGGCGCTGGGTATGCAGATGGTCTCGCCTATGACCATTTCTTTGCCGCTCAAGCTGCTGCTGTTCGTGCTGGTGTCCGGCTGGTCGCGGCTGCTCGACAGCCTGTTCCTCTCCTATCTCTGAGTCGCTTATGGACCCGATCGTGCTGTTCAAGCAAGGCATGTTGCTGGTGGTGGTGCTGTCGGCGCCACCGTTGATCGTGGCGGTGGTGGTCGGTGTGCTGACGTCCCTGGTGCAAGCATTGATGCAGGTCCAGGACCAGACGTTGCCCTTTGGCATCAAGCTGGTGGCGGTGGGTATCACGCTGATCATGACCGGACGCTGGATTGGTGTGGAGTTGATCCAACTGATCAACCTGACCTTCGACATGATCGGCCGCTCGGCCCTGAACTGAGGCCTTGCCTGTGCTGCTCTACCTTGAATTCCTGCCCAGCCTGCTGATCGGCATGGCGCGTATTTACCCCTGTGCCATCCTGGTGGCGGCGTTCTGTTTTCAGCACATACGCGGCATGCCTCGGCACACCATTGTGATGGTCATGGCATTGATGCCCGCACCGGGTATCCATGCGGCGCTGCAGGGGCAGGATTACTCGGCGCTCATGCTCGGTGGGTTGGCGCTCAAGGAGGTGGCCCTCGGGCTATTGCTGGGCGTGTTGCTGGCGATGCCGTTCTGGATGTTCGAGGCGGTGGGGGCGCTGCTGGATAACCAGCGCGGTGCGCTGGCCGGTGGTCAGCTCAACCCTTCGTTGGGGCCGGATGCCACGCCGATCGGGCACTTGTTCAAGCATCTGGCGATTTTTCTGCTGATGGTCAGCCTGGGCTTGGGCGCTCTGACCCAAGTGATCTGGGACAGCTACCTGATTTGGCCCCCGACCGTGTGGTTTCCGCTACCTGCGCCGAACGGCATGAGTGTATTCGTCGGCCTGCTGGGCGATACCTTCACGCACATGATGCTGTACGCCGCGCCCTTTATCGCGGTGCTGTTGTTGCTGGAGTTCGGCATCGCGTTGCTGGGGGTTTACAGCCAGCAGCTGCAGGTGAGTACGCTGGCGCCGCCGGTCAAGTGTCTGGCGGGTATTGGAATTGTGCTGTTGTACTTTGCGTTGCTGCAGGACCTGATCGTCGGGCGCATGCTCCAGCTCGGTGAGCTTAAACACTCGCTGGGGTTGCTGTTCAAGGCCTCGGGCGCATGAGTGACTCGGGGGAAAAAAAGCACCCGGCGTCCGCCAAGAAACTGCGTGACCAGCGCAAGAAGGGCCAGGTCGCCCAGAGCCAGGACATCCCCAAGCTCGTGGTACTCACGGCCATCAGTGAGATTGCCTTGTTAACCGCCGAAACCAGCCTGCAACGTTTCCAGCAATTGATGGCATTGCCGATGTCGCGCTTTAACGAGCCGTTTGGACGGGCGTTGGAAGAAGTGATGGTTGAAGGGCTGGTGATGTTTGCCTCGTTTGCCCTGTTGATGGTCGGGGTAGCGATTACGACGAAGCTGATCAGCAGTTGGATGCAATTCGGCTTGCTGTTCGCCCCGGAGGCCCTGAAGCTCGATTTCAACCGCCTCAATCCGGTCAGCCAGCTCAAGCAAATGTTCTCTGCCCAGTCGGTGATGAATCTGTTGATGAGCATCGCCAAGGCATTCCTGATTGGCCTGGTGGTGTACGTGGTGGTCTGGCCCTCGCTGGGGGCTCTGATCAACCTGGCAACCAGCGATCTGCCCAGTTACGTGTTGGGGCTAATCGCTCTGTTTCGCCAGTTGCTGCATGCCTGTCTCGGGTTGTTATTGGTGCTGGCCCTGATTGACCTCGCCTTGCAGAAGTACTTCTTCGCCAAGCGTATGCGCATGACCCAGGTCGAGGTCGTCAAAGAGTACAAGGACATGGAGGGCGACCCTCATGTAAAAGGCCAGCGTCGCGCGTTGGCGCAGCAACTGGCCCAGGAGGAACCCAAGGTCAAGCTGCCCAAGCTGGAGGAGGCCGATATGCTGGTGGTCAACCCGACGCACTTTGCAGTGGCCCTGTATTACCGCCCAGGTAAGACGCCTCTGCCGTTGCTGATCAGCAAAGGTACGGACGCCGACGCCCGTCGACTGATCGTGCGGGCGAAGGCTGCCGAGGTGCCGGTGATCCAGTGCGTTTGGTTGGCCCGTACGCTCTACGAGAAAAAACTAGGTGCCAGTATTCCCCGCGAAACCTTGCAGGCCGTGGCGTTGATCTACCGGACCTTGCGTGAGCTGGATGACGAAGCCAAGCGCGAAACCCTGGAATTGCCGGAGCTTGAGCGGCGTTGATCAGCGGCTGGAGGTTGTGTCCAGGGCGCTGAGGTTGGCCAGCGACAACATCCGGCTGAGAATTTTGTCCAGTGTGTTACGCGCCGTAGGCAGCGCGTGCCAGATCACCAGTGCGTTCTGGGCGTCGAGGTAGGCAAAGCAGCCATCGTACAAGGACGCGTACTCAAAGCGTCGCTCCAGAACCCGTTGCAGTTGCCCGGGTTGCAACGATTCACGCGCAATGAGCAAGGCCATCCCTGGCTGCATGCCGGCTTGCAGTGCGCACACTGTAATTCCGGCGGCGAGTTGCAGGTGAGCGGCAGCGCCGCTCACCAGCTTGTCCAGAAATACCTGGCGTTGTACGTCGGGCATTTCCGTTGCGCTCATCGTTCCAGAGAGACCGTTTGGTAGTCTTTTCGCTCCCCGGCGGGGCCCGGTTCGACACGCATCTGCGGTGGCCACCAGATCACCATCTTGTCCTTGGTCGATTGCGGGCGAGAGCACGAGTCGCCTTTGCAAGTGGGGGTGCAGCCGGCGACGAGCAGCGCGGTACCGATCAGGGTGACGCAGAGTAGGCGGTGTTTCATGGTTTAGCCTTTTGAGCGGGAGTGATCAAGGAAGGGCGCGGCACGCTGAGGTGTTCATCCTTCACCACAGGGCGCATGGCGATAAACACCTCGGCTTCTTCACCGGGCTTGAGCCAGGCGCGCGGCCACACGCTGACGGCCAAGGTCTGGGCGTTGCTGCATTCTTTTTCGTCGATACGCACATTGCGATTGAATTGGTTGCGCAGCACGACGACTGCAACGTTGTACTCGGGACCTGCGTACCACTGGCTGCGCTCGGTATTCAACGCCAGCAAGTCGCGGGTGCTGCACAGCGTATCCAAGGCCAGCGGCATCGGTGCGGCCTTGAAAGGCTTAGGCACTTCACCGCTGACCAAATGCGCCAGGGTGCTGATGATATCGCTGCGCTTGATCACCGGCGGGTGAGGGGCATTGCGCCGGGCCAATGGCGCAAGGGCCTTCTGCAATTCAACCTGGTCGGCCTGGGGCAAGTAGCGTGACGGGTCGGACTGATCGCCGATGACCCTTGGGGTCAGGATGAACAAGCGCTCTCGTCGGTTGTTCTGCCGTTCGGTCGAGGAGAACAGCGCCTTGCCCAACAGCGGAATATCACCCAGCAGCGGCACCTTGTTGTGTTTGTCGGTGTTTTCGGTGACGTGGAAGCCACCGACCACTAGCGAACGTTTCTCCGCCATCACCGCCTGGGTACTGACCTTGCCTCGGCGTACATCAAGGTTGCCTGGGGTAGGATTGGACTCGTCGAAGTTACCGTCTTCGATATCCACCGCCAGATGGATCTGATGGCCGCCACGGCTGGTGATCACACGAGGCACCACCTGGAAACTGGTTCCCACAGTGACGGGCAAGATGGTTGCATTCTCTCTGCCCGGCGTCAGGTATTGGGTGCGGTTGAAGTCGATCACCGCCGGTTGGTTTTCCAGTGTGAGCACCGAGGGATTGGAGACCATGGTCGCCAGGCCCTTGGCCTCCAGGGCACGAATGTCCGCGTAGAAGCGATCGCGGTGTTCGATCGACAACTGTGACGACGTGCCCGGTGCCAGATTGGCCCCGCCGCGGAAACGGCTGTTCTGGAACCCCCAGTTCACCCCAAACTCCCGCAATTGCGTGCGCTCGATATCGAGGATGATCGCGTCGATTTCCACCAGCTTGCGCGCCACATCGAGTTGGGTGATCAGTTCGCGGTACATGGCCTGGCGTTCTGGCAAGTCATAGATCAGCACCGCGTTATTGCGCACATCGGCTTCGACCCGAATCCGACTGTTGGAGACCGGGGCGCGCGGTGTGAGCGCAGGGCCGATGTCCAATGACGCCGGGTTAGCGTTAGCACCGAGCATTTGGCCCAACAATGGGTTGCCCAGACGGGGAGTGTTGGGGGTGAGCGGCGCGGGTTGTGAGGGGGGACGTTGGCTCAGCCCTGCGAGCGTTGAGCTGGAGCGGGGTTCCAACAGGCCGCGCAAAATACTGGCCACCCCGGGGATGGCCAGCTTTTCACCGCGATAGTCTACTTGGCGGTCCGCCGCATTCGCGAACTTGAGCGGATAACTCAGCACGCTCTGCTTTTCATCCGGTGAGCGTCGCTGGCTGCTGAAGTGCTTGATCTGCTCGATGTAGCGACGAGGCCCCGAAACAAGCACGACACCATCTTCGGGCAACTCACCCCAGCCGAAACGGCTGTCGAGCAGGCCGATGTCGGTGAGGGCCTGCTTGAGATCGGCGATGGTTTCGGAAGAGACTTCCAGGCGCGCTGATTCCTGCTGATCCAGCGTGCTGACATAGAGCGTGTTGTTGTACAGGTACCACTGGAAACGGTGTTCTACACCGAGACGATCGAGCATCGACTGCGGGGTGTTAGCGCGGATCTTGCCGTTGACGTTACCTTCCAGCAGGCCTTCGACTTGAAGTTGTGTGCCGAAGGTTTGGGCGAAGTCTTCGAGTACGTCTCGTAGGGGTTTGTGCTCGGCTTCATAGGCGTAGGCGGTGTTTCGCCATTCTGGAGGGATGGCGGCTAACGTGTTACTCGCGGGAATCAGCAGAAAGGAAAGCACCAACATGCTACGCCGCCAATGCGCTCGTTTAGATGAATCGTCGGGCGAATCAAGGCGCAAGCTACTGCGCTTGGAAGGGGGGTTATACATAGACTTTTCTCAGTTTAGAAAGGCAGTGATCGAAGCGAAGTGGGTTTGAAGTTCTGGGAGGGGCGAACAAGGCGCTTGATTGCTGCGCGCCATGTATCGCGTTGGTTGAGCAGCTGTTCTAGGCACTTGAGCACGCGGGTTTCTCCTTGCCCGTCCCGCAGACTTTGAACCAGCCATAACGCACCTGTGTCAGCTTTCTGAGCAAGTGCGCCCTGAAAGTGATTCAGACTGGCAGCGCCCAGTCGCATCCAGAGTTGGTGCGTTGCGTTATCTGAGTGTGTTGAAGTCAGTTGAACCTTGAGCAACAACGTGTCCCCCTGATGTTTCAAGGTTATTTCGCTATCGGCTTCATAGAAGATAATCTGTTCTTTGCGACTAAGTAGCCACTCGCTGATAAATTCACGCATTTATTGAAAGCTCTCAAAAGTGCTTTTGAGCAACATATGCTTGACTCGGGTATGCTCCAGGAATGCCATTTGAGCGGTGGTGGTTCTCACTGCGAGTTCGTAGAACAACGTGGAGTCCGAGGGGTCTTCCCCGGCAGCGAGAGAGTTCGCTTCGTAAAGTCGATGCGCGGTATTGCTTTTTTTTAAAAGATCATGCGACAGGTCTTTGAAAAAGTTCATATGTGTTCTCTTATTTGTGCATTGTTATATGAATTCGGTGAGGCGCGTCATGCAGAACACCAAGAGGTGTACGGTTAAATTTGCATGCGTAGTTCTTTACCAGGGTTGAAAAAAGTATCGAGCATCGACCGCCAACTAATACGAAAGTCTCCCTCGTCTGTATGCAGAACAATAGTCTGGGTAGGGATAGTTTCATCGGGTTGAAGTTTCCAAAATGTGGCCTTGTAGTTGGCAAGGCACTGTTTCATCTCCTCATATTCATCAGGGTGGCAAAGCAGTGTTGCGTCGACCTCCTGGACCTGGCTTGCAAGCAACTGTTTAATCAGGGCCGAGAGACGTTGAGGGGGAACGGCTTCGTCAAGCAGGCAACGAATCGCCTGGTTCGTCAGCGATGTCGCGTAGCGTTCTAGGCTTTCGCACATCATTTGACGCTCGTGTGCCCACTGCTTGAATTGGGCATCTGCGCGCTGCCAGACCTCCAGAGAGGCCTTCTCCAGTAGCACTTCGCACTTTTTCTCTGCTTGGCGTATCAGCTCATTGGCCTGCGCATCAGCTCGGCTCAAGAGTTGATCTGCCTGCTCCCAATTTAAAAGCTCGTCGCGGGGGATGAGAATACGCGACGCTCTAGGCGCGCCCTTAGGTAACTCAATTGTGCATCTGCATAACATCGTCGGTTTCCTCGCCGCCAGGTTCGGGATGCATCTGATTGGTTGTACGTGCCATAGCGCGCCAAGCTACGGCTTGCCATAGCATATTCAGTCGGCTGCCTGCGTTCTCAATCAGGACATTGATCCTTTCAACTTCACGCACGCGCTCGCGGGGGAATCGCAGGCGAAGGCGCTTCCAGATAGGGGGATCTACCCAGTTATGGAGTAGTTGCAACGGATCTGCGTCCGGCGTCAGCATGGCGGGAGGAAACGCCTTGGATAAACGCAGGCACCATAGATGATGACTGTCGCTCAAGAGCGTTGCGGCCTGAGGACTAAACGTGTTGTGAACTAGTGCCATCGCCAAGTTAAGTTGGTCCGCTGTGGCCAAGGCCAGGCGAAGCACGGAGGGATGAGGTGCAGGAGGCAAACAGGGTGCAACCCCCGCAAGGCTGGCCGGCACCGACTTTCCACAGTGATAGAGCCGTGTAAGCACGTGATACTTATCATCTCGCCAGTCTTCGTGAGCGCATGTCCACGGGAATGCCCACCACTGGGCCCACGCCAGCTCATCACGCATCGCATGATCAGGTCTATGCATCATGTGCGGGGCCAAGCGTGCCGCTAGCTGCGGGTGATTCTGAGTTAAGGCGTTGACGCCGATTGTGCAGGAATAGCCCGGCGCTCACGCATGACACCAGGCTGAGCAAAGAAACGATAACGGCAACTCGCCAAAATCCGAGATCGTCGCTGGGGACGAGAAATGGCCCGAAGTAGACCAGGCGTTGCTGTTCCTGATAAGTGGCGGCTGGTACGAATATAACCGTGAGCTTCTGCGGGTTATCCACTGCAGTGGTCATGCCTGGAATACTACTCGCCACCATCCTGCGTACGCGTGCGCGGATGTTATCGGGATCCAAACGAGGGTCGTGCTTGATGAATACTGAGGCGGACGCGGGTTGGACCGGCTCTCCTGGTGCGATGCGCTCTGGCAGTACTACATGAACGCGGGCAACGATGACGCCGTCGATGTTAGACAACGTCGCCTCAAGTTCCTGGGACAAGGCATAAATGTAGCGTGCCCGCTCTTCCAGTGGGGTGGAAATAACCCCTTCCTTACGGAAGGTATCGCCTAGGGTCGTCCTGGCAACACGGGGCAGGCCTGCGGCTTCTAACGTGCGTACGGCACGCCCTATGTCGGTTGCATTAACTGCGACGACAACACCATCTTTGGCTGGGACTTTTTGTGCGCGAATGTGTTTGTCAGCTAATTCTGCTATGACTTCGTTGGCCTCTTGCTCAGAGAGTTGGCGATGAAGTTCTACACGTTCGCTGCATCCGCTTAACGTGAATGTAATCACCAGAAGTAACGCGACAGACAGAAATTTAGTCATGTTCACTATTGCAGATTAGAAATTTTGTCGATGCATTGGGTAGCTTTGCCCAAGCTTTTTATGAGCAATTGCGAGGTAAGCGTCGCATTGGACAAATCCCGTGGATACTCCCTGAATTTTTCAACGTCCATAGTTTTACTTGATGATTTCAACGTGCGCCCAAGGCGACGGTTTAAGTCCTGAAGTTGGCTTGAAGTGGTAGCGAGCAGCGAAGGTGTGCCGTCTTTAGCCACCCTTGCGGTGTTCGATGCCGTTGGATCTAGCAACGACGAAAAAAAAGCAACATCTGTCGCAGGCGCTACAGTGGCTTGCTTAATTCTGGCGGTGTCCCTGCCGGTAATAAACGTTGCCGCACCAAAATCGTCTATCTGCATATAAGGCCTTTAGTGATGTTTGTCGCATGTTCACGACCTAGGGACATAAGAACCTCCCCTCCAACTGAAGATCCGGGGGGAGGTCGCCTATTTATGAGCGGATTTCTTTAGCCGCGGCATACAGACCTGAGATCATCTTCGCTTTCAAGCTTTCCTTGAAAGTCGCCTCGGCGACCGCTGCTGCACGATCACTCGCCGAGCCAGCACTTCCACCACCTCCGATGTCCCCGGCATCTTTGTTCAGACTTTGTGACAAGTTGTTGTAAAGACTTGCTGACGAGCTGTATCCAGAACCAATTGCACTACTCATGATGAGTCTCCGGTTTCATTGACATAAAAATTGATATGGTTGCCGGCTGTCGAAGGGTACTTTGGCGCCTCTTTAAATTACTTAAGGAGGGTTCGAGCCTGGCTATGACTAGGTGGCTAGCCCGACTAAAACGTTCCAATTTGTTTAACGGCTGAATATTTCAAAGTGTGTGTCTGGGCTCTGAAAGTATTAACAAGTCAATAGATGTTAGCGTGAAGGCCTGATGAGCGTTAAATTGGGGTTGGAATTGCCGAAAGTTTTTGAAAAGATCTGAGTGGATAGGGGCGAAAACGACGTTATGCGAGCGCTATCTCCAGTTGCTTAATTCTGTAGTACAACGTGCGCTTTGCAACCCCCAGCTCCAGTGCGACGGTATCTACACAGTGCTCATGGCGACTCAACGACTCCTCAATCAGTGCTTTTTCAATTTGCTGCAGACGTGCCTTCAGGTTCGTCTGGGTAACCGCCAAGTTGCTCATGGGAATGGAAAGCGGCGTGAGTCCCAGCACGAAGCGTTTTGCCGTCGAACGCAGCTCGCGAACATTACCCAGCCACGGGTGGTGCAGCAATTGTTGCAGCAATCCATCAGAGGGCAGCGGGGCCGAGCAATTAAAATAGCTGGCTTCCTGCCGGATCATCTCCAAGAACAACGGGATGATGCGCTCGCGCCTGTCCCGCAACGGCGTAAGCTGGATATGGACAACATTCAGGCGAAAATACAGGTCACGACGGAACGTGCCGTGCTCGACCATTTGGTGCAGCGAGTGCTGTGCAGAGGCTATGACACGCATGTCCACCGGGATAAAGCGGGTCGATCCCAAGCGCTCGACGCCTCGCGACTCCAGCACTCGTAGCAGCTTGGCTTGAAGATTCAATGGCATGCTGTCGATCTCATCGAGGTAGAGCGTGCCTAGGTGGGCAGCCTCGACGAAACCTGCCCTGGATTGTATCGCCCCGGTATAGGCCCCGCTGTTTACACCAAACAATTGGCTTTCCGCGAGGCTTTCCGGAATGGCCGCACAGTTCACGGCGACAAAGTTGCCTCGCCGGCCCGATAGAAGATGAATTCGTTGTGCTAGCGTATCCTTGCCAGTACCGGTTTCCCCCAGCAACAAAATGTCTATGTTGAGAGTGGCTGTGTTGTTTAAAGTATTTTCAATGTCCGGGCCTTCGATGAGTGAAAGGGCCGTTTCATTTTCCATGTTGAAGGTAGCCGACATTGGAAGATATTCCCTTCTCGCTATGGCTTCATTATTAAAAAGATATTATGCCTGCGGTCACCAGTAGAGCGTAGATTAAAGAAGTTGTCATTAGTCTTTGAGCCTCCGAAGAGGAAAGTGGTGTAGGAAAGTGACTTTCTATTGCACGATAAGTTACGCGATGCTTAATGAGAGAGAGGTGTGAGCGTGATAAATAGGAAATATCTGAGAGTATGTAATTTTTGCAGGTGGGGTTTCCCAATTAAAAGGTCGCCCACAAAAAAGCCGATGCAATGCATCGGCCTTTTGTTTATGAATGAATTACAAGTGACGTTTATACGTTAAAGCGGAAGTGCATCACATCACCGTCCTTAACGATGTACTCCTTGCCTTCCAACCGCCATTTACCAGCCTCCTTGGCACCGGCTTCACCCTTGTACTGGATGAAGTCGTTGTAAGCGATCACTTCAGCGCGGATAAAGCCTTTTTCGAAGTCGGTGTGGATCACACCGGCAGCCTGTGGTGCGGTGGCACCGACCTTGACGGTCCAGGCGCGGACTTCTTCGACACCGGCGGTGAAGTAGGTCTGCAGGTTGAGCATTTCGTAACCGGCACGGATTACACGGTTCAGGCCAGGCTCTTCCAGGCCCAGGGCCTCAAGGAACATGTCTTTTTCTTCGCCGTCTTCAAGTTCGGCGATTTCCGCTTCGATCTTGTTGCAGACCGGAACAACCATGGCGCCTTCTTCGTCGGCAATGGCCTTGACCACGTCGAGCAGCGGGTTGTTCTCGAAGCCGTCTTCAGCCACGTTGGCGATGTACATCACAGGCTTGGTGGTCAGCAGGTGGAAGCCTTTGATCACGGCTTTCTCGTCGGCACCCATGTTCTTCATCAGGCTGCGCGCAGGTTTGCCTTCGGTAAAGTGGGCGATCAACTGCTCCAGCAGACCTTTCTGGACCACGGCATCCTTGTCGCCGCCCTTGGCGTTACGCGCAACTTTCTGCAGTTGTTTTTCGCAGCTGTCGAGGTCGGCGAAGATCAGTTCCAGGTCGATGATCTCGATGTCGCGTTTCGGGTCGACGCTGTTGGAGACGTGAATCACGTTCTCGTCTTCAAAGCAGCGGACCACGTGGGCGATGGCGTCGGTCTCACGGATGTTGGCCAGGAACTTGTTACCCAGGCCTTCGCCTTTCGACGCGCCGGCTACCAGGCCCGCGATATCGACGAATTCCATGGTGGTCGGCAGGATGCGCTTGGGATTGACGATGGCCGCCAATGCGTCCAGGCGCGGATCGGGCATAGGCACGATGCCACTGTTGGGTTCGATGGTGCAGAAGGGGAAGTTCTCCGCCGCAATACCGGACTTGGTCAGGGCGTTGAACAGGGTGGATTTGCCGACGTTGGGCAGGCCGACGATGCCGCAATTAAAGCCCATGGTATTTCCCCTCGAGTGATGTCAGGCCTTCTGGCTGTGCAGGTTTTTCATCGCCCGG
>Ga0308164_10001975_pt1 | contig 21689 bp, 18 predicted proteins | sample PhyTR2_FD_201031 | JGI IMG/M metagenome (GOLD analysis project Ga0308164, IMG submission 201031) | Phyllosphere microbial communities from UC Gill Tract Community Farm, Albany, California, United States - DLSLT.R2 | ecosystem: Host-associated > Plants > Phyllosphere > Unclassified | place: USA... | reverse complement strand
CGATGTGAAATTTGGCTCCGTGACCAGGACTCGAACCTGGGACCCAATGATTAACAGTCATTTGCTCTACCGACTGAGCTATCACGGAACTATCAATTTCAATTGCTGCATTTCAAAACCGTATCACTACCGCCTTGAACTCTTTGGCCTTCCCGTATCGCTACGTTAGTGCCTCTGAGGCGCGCTATTCTACAAGCTTCAAAACCCCTGTCAACCCTTAAATCGCTTTCAAGACACTGAATTTGCAACTTATTTTCAGAAACCCGATGAAGCTGGTGTTTCTGGGGATGACCGTACAGCGGGGCGCATTTTAGAAGCAGCGCAGGGAAAATGCAAAGGAAAATATCCACCTGCCTTTTCGTCGCCCTGCATGAGTGGTGTTCAGCCACGGATCCGATGACGAAACTACTGGCGCCAAGAGCTCGCAGCCAAGGCAGCTCCTACCACGACCGCATGCCAAGCAGTTATTAGCGTGGCAATACGGTCGTGGTAGGAGCTGCCTTGGCTGTGAGCCTGCCACGACCGTATTGCCCCCCTGATAACCGCCTGGAATGCGGTCGTGGTAGGAGCTGCCTTGGCTGCGAGCCTGGCGTCAGCGGCCACACCGCGCGCCTGCAGCCCCACCTCGAACTATCAGGCAAACACGATCACGTCGTCCTCGACCCTGGCGGTCACGGTCGAGCCCGGCAGGAACTGCCCGGACAGGATGAGCTGCGCCAGCGGGTTCTCGATCCACCGCTGGATCGCGCGCTTCAACGGCCGCGCGCCATACACCGGGTCGTAGCCCACGGCGATCAGCTTGTCCAAGGCCTGGCCACTGAGCTCCAGGGTCAGCTCGCGCTCGGCCAGGCGGCTGCGCAGGCGGCCGAGCTGGATTTGCGTGATACCGGCGATCTGGTCGCGGGCCAACGGCTCGAAAATCACCACTTCGTCGACCCGGTTGATGAACTCCGGCCGGAAGTGCGAGCCAAGGGCGTCCATCACCGCGGCGCGCTGGGCATCGGCATCACCCACCAGCTCCTGGATTCGCGCGGAACCGAGGTTGGAGGTCATCACGATCACCGTGTTGCGAAAGTCCACCGTACGGCCATGGCTGTCAGTCAGGCGGCCGTCTTCGAGCACCTGCAGCAATACGTTGAACACATCCGGGTGGGCCTTCTCGACCTCATCCAGCAGCACCACCGAATACGGCTTGCGGCGCACGGCTTCGGTCAGGTAACCGCCTTCCTCGTAGCCCACGTAGCCCGGTGGCGCACCTATCAGGCGAGCCACGGAGTGCTTCTCCATGAACTCGGACATGTCGATACGCACCATGGCCTCTTCGGTGTCGAACAGGAACTCGGCCAACGCCTTGCACAGCTCGGTCTTGCCCACGCCGGTCGGGCCGAGGAACATGAACGAACCGCTGGGGCGGTCCGGGTCCGAGAGGCCGGCACGGGAACGGCGCACGGCGTTGGAAACCGCCACCACCGCCTCGTCCTGGCCGATCACGCGTTGGTGCAGCAGGCTTTCCATCTTCAGCAGCTTTTCACGCTCGCCTTCGAGCATCTTCGCCACGGGGATGCCGGTCCACTTGGAGACCACTTCGGCGATCTCTTCTTCGGTGACCTTGCTGCGCAGCAACTGGTTCTCCGGCTTGCCGTGCTGGTCGACCATCTGCAGGCTGCGCTCCAGGTCCGGGATGACCCCGTACTGCAGTTCGGCCATGCGGCTCAGGTCGCCACGGCGGCGGGCGGCTTCCAGCTCCTGGCGGGCCTGCTCGATTTTCTGCTGGATCTGCGCGGAGCCCTGCACTTCGGCTTTTTCCGAGGTCCAGATTTCTTCCAGGTCGGCGTATTCACGCTCCAAGCGGGTGATTTCTTCCTTGAGCTTTTCCAGGCGCTTGATCGCGGCTTCGTCGTCTTCTTTCTTCAGGGCCTGGGATTCGACCTTGAGCTGAATCAGGCGACGTTCCAGGCGATCGAGCACTTCCGGCTTGGAGTCGATTTCCATGCGGATGCGGCTGGCGGCCTCATCGATCAGGTCGATGGCCTTGTCCGGCAGCTGCCGGTCAGTGATGTAGCGGTGGCTGAGCTTGGCTGCGGCAATGATCGCGCCGTCGGTGATGGCCACCTTGTGGTGCACCTCGTAGCGTTCCTTGAGGCCACGGAGGATGGCGATGGTGTCTTCCTCGCTCGGCTCGTCCACCAGCACCTTCTGGAAGCGCCGCTCGAGGGCCGCGTCCTTCTCTATATATTGGCGGTACTCGTTGAGCGTGGTGGCGCCCACGCAGTGCAGCTCACCGCGGGCCAGGGCCGGCTTGAGCATGTTGCCGGCATCCATGGAGCCCTCGCCCTTGCCGGCGCCGACCATGGTGTGCAGTTCGTCGATGAACAGGATGATCTGCCCTTCCTGCTTCGACAGCTCGTTGAGCAGGCCCTTGAGGCGCTCTTCGAACTCGCCGCGGAACTTGGCGCCGGCGATCAGCGCGCCCATATCCAGGGACAGCAGGCGCTTGCCCTTGAGGCCATCAGGCACTTCACCGTTGATGATGCGCTGGGCCAGGCCCTCGGCGATGGCGGTCTTGCCCACGCCGGGCTCGCCGATCAATACCGGGTTATTCTTGGTACGGCGCTGCAACACCTGGATGGTGCGGCGAATTTCGTCGTCGCGGCCAATCACCGGGTCGAGCTTGCCTTCTTCGGCGCGCTTGGTGAGGTCGACGGTGTATTTTTCCAGGGCCTTGCGCGACTCCTCGGCGTTCGGGTCGTTGACCGCGTCGCCGCCGCGCAGGTTGACGATGGCATTTTCCAGGGCTTTCTTGCTCACGCCCTGCCCCAGCAGCAGTTTGCCGAGCTTGCTGTTTTCGTCCATGGCGGCCAGCAGCACCAGCTCGCTGGAGATGAACTGGTCACCTTTCTGCTGGGCCAGGCGGTCGGCCTGGTTGAGCAGGCGCGCCAGGTCCTGGGACATGTTGACGTCGCCGGTGGGGTTCTGGATTTTCGGGAGCTGGTCAAGCTCCTTGGTCAGCTCGCGGCGCAGGCTGGGCACATCGTAGCCCACCTGCATCAACAATGGCCGGATCGAACCGCCCTGCTGGTCGAGCAGCGCCTGCATCAGGTGCGCGGGCTCGATGGCCGGGTGGTCATGGCCCACCGCCAAGGATTGGGAATCGGATAACGCGAGTTGCAACTTGCTGGTCAAACGGTCAATACGCATGAGTCACCTTCCTGAAAGGGCAGGCCGGAGCGATGGACACACCTGATGAAGAGAACCTGCCTGAGATGATCAGTTAGATGGGGGAGTGTAGGAAGAGATTCAAGCGGTGGGGTGATATTAGATGACGCAGATCAAATGATGTTTATTGCGAGCCTGGACGGCCTAAAAGCTCGCAGGCTGCGCCAGCTCCTACCCTCGGTCGCGTTTCGAGTCGCGCTTGATGATTGCAATACGATCGGAGTAGGAGCTGGCGCAGCCTGCGAGCTTTTAGGCGGCCAGCCACACCAGGGAAGCGAAGCGGCCAGTGGGGTTGGCGCGGCGATACGAAAAGAATCGGGTATCGTCGATGGTACACAAGCCACCACCGTACACCGCGGTAACGCCTACCGCCGCCAGGCGGATGCGCGCCAGCTGGTAGATGTCGGCCAGGAATTTTCCTTCGCCGGCGCCTGCAACAAAGGCCTCGGCCGCCTGGGGATGGCGGCTGACGAAAGCCTCGCGCACCTCCGCACCCACCTCGAAATTGCGCGGGCCGATCGCCGGCCCCAGCCATACCAGCAGTTCTTGAGGAGGTACCTCAAGGGCCGCCACCGTCGCTTCCAGCACGCCATTGACCAGCCCGCGCCAACCGGCATGGGCGGCGGCGACCTTGCTGCCAGCGCGGTCGCAGAACAGCGCGGGCAGGCAATCGGCAGTCATGGCCGTGCAGGCGATGCCCGGCGTGGTCGTCCAACTGCCATCCGCCTCGACTATCCCCGCAGGATCGGCCGGCACCACCACAACGCCGTGCACCTGGCTGAGCCAGGCCGGCTGGATTTTGAAATGGGAAGTCAGCCGCTCACGGTTGGTGGCCACGGCCTGCGCCGAGTCACCCACGTGGTCGCCCAGATTGAGGCTGTGATAAGGCGCCTGGCTCACACCGCCATTGCGCGTGGTCACGCAAGCCCGTACGGATGCCGGCGCGGGCCAATCGGGGATCAACAGGTGCTGCGCGAAATCAGTCATCCACTTCCCATCTCTTGGTGTGTTTCAAGCCGCCCAGCACATACCACTCATCCGATAAACGCCTCGCGGTCCTGCTTGAGCAGCGACAGCAGCCAGACGAAATCATCCGGCAGCGGCGACTCCCAGCTCATGCGCTCGCCGGTCACCGGGTGCTCCAGCTCCAGGAAGCGCGCGTGCAGGGCCTGGCGCGGGAAGGTCTTGAGCGCGTCGACCATGGTCGCGCTCGCAGCTGGCGGTATGCGGAAGCGGCCGCCGTAGGCCGGGTCGCCGACCAACGGGAAGTTGATGTGCGCCATGTGCACGCGAATCTGGTGGGTACGGCCGGTTTCCAGCTTGACCCGCACGTGGGTGTGGGAGCGGAAGCGCTCCAGCACACGGTAGTGGCTGACGGCCTGCTTGCCGCCCTCCATCACCGCCATACGCTGGCGCTGCTGGCCGTGGCGGCCGATGGGGGCGTTGATCTTGCCGCCCGCCGTGACCACGCCGATCACGATGCATTCATAGATGCGGCTGACCGAGCGGTTCTGCAGCTGGGTAACCAGCGCCGTCTGCGCCTGGATGGTCTTGGCGACCACCATCAGACCGGTGGTGTCCTTGTCCAGGCGGTGCACGATACCGGCGCGCGGCACGTTGACGATGTCTGGCACGTGGTGCAGCAGGGCATTGAGCAAGGTGCCATCGGCATGGCCGGCCGCCGGGTGCACCACCAGGCCTGCGGGCTTGTTGATGACCATCAGCTGGTCGTCTTCATAGACGATGTCCAGCTCGATGTCCTGGGCTACCCACTCGCCTTGCGCTTCCTGCTCGGCATTGAGCTCCAGCAGGGAGCCGCCATGCACAATGTCGCGCGGGCGCAAAACTGCGCCGTCCACGGTCAGTCGGCCCTCCTTGATCCAGGCGGAAAGGCGCGAGCGAGAGTGCTCTGCGAAGAGTAAGGCGGCGACTTGATCGAGGCGCTGACCACCCATTTCGGAGGTCACCTCGGCGCTGAGTTGTATAATATCGGACATGCTCGGACTAGGCGGCGGGCACAGCCTTTGGTTTCAGCTGCACGCTTGTGGTTAAATACGGCGTCTTTTGTCCCGAGGGTCGCTCGGGGTGCACATCATAACAGGACGGCCACGCCCGAGACAGCGGCCGTCATAGGGACGCAAGCCGCCATGCAAGTGAAACACCTGCTGCTGATCGCCATCCTCGGACTCACCGCTGCCTGCTCGTCGAAGAAGGAAGTCGTCGACGAAAACCTCAGCGAGGTCGAGTTGTACCAGCAGGCACAGGCCGACCTGGACAACCATAGCTACACCAGCGCCGTGGCCAAGCTCAAGGCCCTGGACTCCCGTTATCCGTTCGGCCGCTATGCCGACCAGGCCCAGCTCGAGCTGATCTACGCGAACTACAAGGATTCCGAGCCGGAAGCCGCGAAGTCCGCCGCCGAGCGTTTCATTCGCCTGCACCCCCAGCACCCGAACGTCGACTATGCCTACTACCTGAAAGGCTTGACCTCGTTCGACCAGGACCGCGGTATCGTTGCCCGCTTCCTGCCGCTGGACATGACCAAGCGTGACCCGGGCGCGGCCCGCGACTCCTACAACGAGTTCGCCCAGCTCACCAGCCGCTACCCGAATAGCCGCTACGCGCCCGACGCCAAGCAGCGCATGATCTACCTGCGCAACCTGCTGGCCTCGTACGAAATCCACGTGGCCGACTACTACCTGACTCGCCAGGCCTATGTCGCCGCCGCCAACCGTGGCCGCTACGTGGTGGAAAACTTCCAGGAAACCCCCTCCGTGGGTGACGGCCTGGCTGTCATGACCGAAGCCTACCAGCGCCTGCACCTGGATGACCTGGCCGCTACCAGCCTGGAAACCCTCAAACTCAACTACCCGAACCACCCGAGCCTGAAGGACGGCAAGTTCGTGCCGCAGCAGCAAGAGGCCGACAACCGTTCGTGGATCTCCAAGGCCACCCTGGGCTGGATCGGCAGCACCCCGCCGCTGCCGCCGGGCGAAACCCGCGCCAACCAGGAGCTGACCAAGCAGTATCAGGAATACAAGGAATCGATTCCGAAGGAACTGCTGCCCAAGGATGAAGGCGGCAACCTGGAAGACCAGGTTCCTGGCGAGCCGGTGAAGAAAAAGCGCTCGTGGTTCAGTTACGCGACCTTCGGTCTGTTTGACTGATAACCGCTGCAACGAAAGAAGAGGCCCTGGTGGCCTCTTTTTTTGTGCCCGGAGTGGCGTCGAGGCTGGGGCTGATGGCCCCATCGCGGGCATCGCCCGCTCCAACGGGTCGGCGCAAACCTGTTGGAGCGGGCGAACCTGTTAGAGCGTCCGTACCTGTCGGAGCGGGCGTACCTGTCGGGGCGGGAAACCGTCGGATCGGGCGAACCGTCGGGGCGGGAAACCGTCGGATCGGGCGAACCATCGGGGCGGGCGTACCTATCGGATCGGGCGAACCGTCGGGGCGGGCGTACCTATCGGATCGGGCGAACCGTCGGGGCGGGCGTACCTATCGGATCGGGCGAACCGTCGGGGCGGGCGTACCTATCGGATCGGTCGTACCCGTTGGAGCGGGCGATGCCCGCGATGAGGCCGGTGAAGCCAGCGAAAGTCCCACCGCCCGACGGTAAGCATTTTATTACCCTTCTCACCCTGTGCGCCCTCCTCGCCCCCGGCTAAACTGGCGCATTCTCTCCGCTGAAGCTGGCCGACATGATCCGCATCGTTTTCTGGGCTGTCCTGATTTACCTGGCCTTCTGGGCCTGGCGCCGTTTCAACAAGCCCGCGCAGCCCCCCCGGCGCCCCGCCGCGCCCGACCCCAACGCCGAGCCCATGGTGCGCTGCGCCCATTGCGGCGTGCACCTGCCGGAAAACCGCGCCTTGAAAGACGGTAGCGAATGGTATTGCACCCAGGGCCACCTGCTCGAAGGCCCACGCCCGCGTGCTCGCTGAGTCGCTGATCGACGGGCGCACCCAGGCGCAGCGCATGCTGCGCCTGTATCACCTCTACCGCCTGGTCATCGGCGTGTGCCTGGTGGCGCTTATCTCCAGCAATCTTGACAGCAACTGGCTCGAACTAGCCGACATCAAGCTGTTTCGCGCCGGCAGCTGGTTGTACCTGATTCTCAACGTCATAGCGGTGATGCTGTTTGGCAATTTTCGCCACCCAGCCAAGGTTTTCGCCTTGTCGGTCACGGATATCGTGCTGCTGGCCGGGCTGTTCTACGCCGGCGGCGGCACACCCAGCGGGATCGGCAACCTGATGATCGCCTCCGTGGCCATGGGCAACCTGCTGCTGCGCAACCGCCTGGGCCTGCTGGTAGCCGCCTTGGCGTCCAGCGGCATCATCTACCTGACCTTCTACCTGAGCTTCATCCGCCCCACCGCAGCCAACGACTACCTGCAGGCCAGTACGCTTGGGGTGCTGTGCTTCGCCGTGGCGCTGATCGTGCAGGGCCTGAGCCGCCTGCTGCGCACCAGTGAAACCCTCGCGGAGAAGCGCGCCGACGACGTCTCCAGCCTCGAGGCACTCAACGGTCTGATTCTGCAACGCATGCGCACCGGCATCCTGGTGCTCGACGGCCAGCAGCGCGTGTTGCTGGCCAACCAGGGCGCCCTGACCCTGTTCAAGCGCGACCACCTGCTGGGCGCAGACATCGGCGATTTCTCGCCCGAGCTGATCGAGCGATTGCTGCAATGGCAGGTCAACCCGACCTTGCGAGTCAAGAGCGTGCGCCTGACCAGCACCGGCCCTTCGGTGCAGATGAACTTCATCGCCCTCAACCGCCGTGAAGCCCGCCAGACCCTGGTGTTTCTAGAAGACCTCTCGCAGATCATCCAGCAGGCGCAACAGCTGAAACTGGCCGCCCTGGGCCGCCTGACAGCGGGCATCGCCCACGAAATCCGCAACCCGCTGGGCGCCATCAGCCACGCCGGGCAGTTGCTGCAGGAATCCGAAGAGCTGCCGGATGCCGACCGGCGCCTGACGCAGATCATCGTCGACCAGTCCAAGCGCATGAACCTGGTGATCGAGAACGTGCTGCAACTGTCGCGCCGCCGCCAGGCCGAGCCCGAGCTGATCGACCTGCGCCACTGGCTGGAGCACTACGTCAGCGATCACCGCCTCACTGCCAAGCAAGGCCAACAGCTGTATATCTACGTGGCGGACGGTGTGATCGAAACCCGCATGGACCCCAGCCAGCTGACCCAAGTGCTCAACAACCTGGTGCAAAATGGCCTGCGCTACAGCGCCCAGGCCCACGGCCATGCCCAAGTGTGGCTGAACCTGTTCGTCGACCCGACCAACGGCCTGCCGATCCTCGATGTGCTCGATGATGGCCCCGGCTTCCCGCCGGACCGCCTGCAACACATCTTCGAACCCTTCTTCACCACCGAAGCCAAGGGAACGGGCCTGGGCCTGTACATCTCCAAAGAGCTGTGCGAAAGCAACCAGGCCCACCTAGACTACAAGCCACGTGAACAAGGCGGCAGCTGTATGCGCATTACCTTCGCCCACGCCAAAAAGCAGAGTGGAACATGAGCCCACGGCAGAAGATCCTGATCGTCGACGATGAGCCAGACATCCGCGAACTCCTGGAAATTACCCTGGGCCGGATGAAGCTCGACACCCGCAGTGCGAAAAACGTCAAGGAAGCGCGGGACTGGCTGGCCAGCGAGCCGTTCGACCTGTGCCTCACCGACATGCGCCTGCCGGACGGCACCGGGCTGGAGCTGGTCACCCATATCCAGCAACGCCACCCGCAAGTGCCGGTGGCGATGATTACCGCGTTCGGCAGCGTCGATACCGCTATCGGCGCCTTGAAGGCTGGCGCCTTCGACTTTCTGACCAAACCCGTGGACCTCACTCGCCTGCGCGAACTGGTGGGCACGGCCTTGCGCCTGCAAGCTGTGGCCGCCGCACAGGCACCGATCGATGGCCGCCTGCTCGGCGAATCGCCCCCCATGGCCGCCCTGCGCAAGCAGATCGCCCGCCTGGCTCGCAGCCAGGCGCCGGTGTATATCAGCGGCGAGTCGGGCAGCGGCAAGGAGCTGGTGGCCCGCTCCATCCACGAGCAGGGCCCACGGGCCGAGCAGGCGTTCGTGCCGGTGAACTGCGGGGCCATCCCTTCCGAACTGATGGAAAGCGAGTTCTTCGGCCATCGCAAAGGCAGCTTCAGCGGCGCCACCGAAGACAAGCCCGGGTTATTTCAGGCGGCCAATGGTGGCTCGCTGTTTCTCGATGAAGTCGCGGACTTGCCGCTGGCCATGCAGGTCAAGCTGCTGCGCGCCATTCAGGAAAAAGCCATACGCACCGTGGGCGGACAAAGCGAAGTGGTGGTGGATGTGCGCATTCTGTGCGCCACTCACAAGGACCTTGCCACGGAAGTAACCGCAGGCCGGTTCCGCCAAGACCTCTACTACCGCCTCAATGTGATCGAACTGCGCGTTCCGGCCTTGCGTGAACGCCGCGAAGACATCGCTCAACTCGCAGGCGCCGTGCTCAAGCGCCTGGCCAGCAACAGCGGTTTGCCGCCAGCCACCCTCAGCACCGAGGCCATGGACAGGCTCAAGACCTACCGTTTTCCAGGCAATGTGCGCGAGCTCGAGAACATGCTCGAGCGAGCGTTTACGCTGTGCGAGAACGATGAGATTTGTGCGGACGATCTGCGTTTCGCCGAACAGGCGCAAAAAGCCGACAGTGGCGAGCCGAATTTGGCGGAGGTAGATAATCTCGAGGATTACCTGGAAGACGTCGAGCGCAAGCTGATTCTCCAGGCACTGGAGGAAACCCGCTGGAACAGAACGGCGGCGGCGCAGCGGTTGAACATGTCGTTCCGGTCGATGCGGTATCGGCTGAAGAAGCTGGGGTTGGAGTGAAGCAATATCGCCTGAAGAGGTTCGGGGTGGAGTGAGGGGCGCACGAGTGAGCGTCTCTACCAGGCGCCCTTCATCGGCAGTACCGGCGCCAAGCTCGCAGGCTGCGCCAGCTCCTACCCCGACCGAGCTAGAACCCTCAGACCTGAGTTGCAGGTCTCGACCGAGCTAGAACCCCGAGACCTCAGTTGCAAGTCCCGACCGCGTTCCAATCCCGAGACCCGAGTCGCAGGTCCCGACTGCACTAGAACCCCGAGACCTGAGTTGCAGGTCCCGACCGCGTTCCAACCCCGAGACCTGAGTTGCAAATACGGTCGGGGTAGGAGCTGGCGTAGCCTGCGAGCTTGGCGATAGCACGGCTACCGCCACTGTAGCGACCTACCCCAAACGCGCGTCCGGCGTATAAGGCGCAGGATCGATGATCGGCTCACGCCCCAGCAGCAGGTCGGCAAACAATTGGCACGACGCTGGCGCCAGCACCAAGCCATTGCGGAAGTGCCCGCAGTTCAGCCATAGCCCTTCATGACCTTCGACTGGCCCTATGAATGGAATGCCTTCGGGCGAGCCCGGTCGCAACCCAGCCCAATGCCCTACCACCTCGGCGTCCGCCAGCGCGGGCAACAGCTCAATGGCCGAAGCCTTGAGACTTTGCAACGCCACATCGGTGGGAGTCTTGTCGAAACCTTCGTATTCCAGCGTGCTGCCCACCAGAATGTGACCATCACGGCGCGGGATCGCGTAGCGACCCTTGGCGAGCACCATGCTGGGGAGAAAATCCTCAGCGCACTTGAACAGGATCATCTGGCCTTTGACGGGCTCCACCGGCAGCTCGATGCCGAGGGTCTTCAACAGCTCGCCGCTCCAGGCGCCTGCGGTCAGCACCACACGGTCGGCGCTGATGTCGCCCCCCTCGGTACTGACACCGACCACCCTGCCTGCTTCGCGAACGAAACCGCTGACCGCGCAATGCTCACGGATTTCAACGTTTGGCAGCGCCTGCAGCGCCGCTTTCAGCGATTTCACCAGGCGCGGGTTACGAACGTTGGCGACATCGGCCATGTACACAGCGCTCTGATAGCCCTCGCCCAATACCGGAACCTGTTGATACACATGCTCGACCGCCACCTTGCTCAGGGGCCTTTTCAACCGCTGCGCCCAGTTCAGCGCTTCGGTTTCGTCATCCAGGTCGAGCCAATACAGGCCGGTGATATGGACTTCGGGGTCGATGCCGGTGCGGGAGAAAAGCTCGTCGCCCAGCTGTGGATAAAAGTCCTGGGACCAATGGGCCAGGGCGGTGACCGCAGCGGTGTAGCGCCAGGGGTATAAGGGCGAGACGATGCCGCCGCCGGCCCATGAGGACTCGCGGCCGGCCTCGTTGCGGTCGAGAATGGTGATGGAGCCGACATGGGGGGCGAGGTTGAGTGCGGTGAGCAGGCCGATGGCGCCTGCTCCCACGATGACGATGTGTTGCGGCGCAGGGACGATCATAGCCGTCAACGGCCCCAACAAGCGCTAAGCGTATATCCAGTACCGGTACTGGCATTGCCGCGCAGCCCGGTATTGTCGAGGGTGTAGTTACCGCACATATCGCCCGCCATCATGGTTCCGGCAATCGGTGTGGCGATGAGGTTGAAGCTGGTCGCCGTGCGGGTCACCGCCAAGGTGTAATACGCATTGCCGGTGGGATCGGCTGTAGTCACTACGTTCGGGGTGGTCGTGTTCGCGTAGCTGTTTGCCCGGGAGTAATGGCGCTCCAGCGTCTGCGCGGATTCCGTCATCAACTCCGCGATTTCCCCACGATGGGTTCTCTTCACGTAGTTGATGTAGTTGGGATAGGCCACGGCGCCGAGAATCCCGACGATCACCACCACGATCATCAGCTCGATCAAGCTGAAGCCTTTGTTATTCCTGAACATACCTGCCTCACTCACTGTATTTGCCGCCACATGATACGGCCGCTGCCGCTGGATGGGTTACCGGCCTCGGTCAGTACCGTGATGTTGGCACTGGAGTCGTTGACGATCTTGCGTTGCGTGCCAGAGGTCGAACTGGTGGATGCCACGTCGACGATTGAGTTGAGCGACGGAATACCACTGGAGAAGATCATGCCGCTGGAACGGGTATCGTTAGTGTCGACCAGGCCGTCGCCGTTGGTATCCAGCACCGCGTACGAGAGCATCGCCCCAGACAGGGCGTCGATCTCCACCAGCCGCCCGAAACCCTGGCTGGCACAGGGGTCGGTACTGTCGACGCCCGCGGTGGTGAACAGTATCCGGCCCAGGGTATAGGCCGCCTGGTAGATCACCCGCTCACCAATCATGGTGCCGTTGTAGCTCAGCGGCAGGTACCAGCCCTTCAATGTCGTGTAGTCCACGGTATTGGATGACGTGGTCATATATTGCCCTGAAGTCCCGGTAAACGTCCCAGTGATCGACTGCGGCTGCAGGTTGGCGATGGTGTAGTTTCCGGTGCTCGTCGAGGCATCCCACACCGCGTAGAAGCTTTGCAGGTCGGTGGTGGTCTTGTCGGTGATCTCGTTGAATTTGCCAGTGCCGAAATAGACCATGTAGCCGCTGGTACTGTTGGTTACCAGCAGTGGCTGGGCGGTGATCGGCTGCGTGGTGCCGCCGCTGGCGGTAAACAGCGGCTTGCCGGAGAACGCCAGGCCCCAGCTACTGGTCGAGGTACTGCTGAGGTCGAATTTCCACATACGACCCTTGAGGTCGCCGCCATAAGCGGCCTGCACTACGTTGGACGAGTTGACCACCAGCTTGACCGAACCCAGGCCGTTGGTGGTTTCGGTGGAGTCGATGACGATTTTCTTGATCAGCGAACCGTCGGTCAGGCTCACGACATACAAGGCGGCGACACCCGAGTTGCTACCATAGCCATTGCCGATGAAGGCGGCCCAGGTGCCATCGGGGAGCTTGGCCACTTCCGGCTTCGAATAGGCGTAGCCGAGGTCGTTGTACACGTTGGAAGTGCTGGCGGTGGTCGGCGCGCTGATTTCCCATAGCGCCTTGGGAGTGTTGCTGGCACCGTCATACAACTGCAGCGCGTAGTAGGAACGGCCGCCCGAGCCGGTGCCGCCGACCGCCAGGGTCTTCCAGCCACTGTTGACATTGGCGTCGTAGATGCCGATCTGGCCGTCGTCGAGGAATTTGTGCGACGTGCCGTTGATATAAGTGGGGTCGGCCACTTGGTACAACGAAGACAAGGCCGTCGAAGGCATGTAGCCATAAATACGGGTGCCGGTATTGGCATTGATGACGTCGGTCAGGCCGTCGTTGGCGTTGACTACCAAGGTCGGCGTCATGCCAGCGGCCTTGGTCGTCAGGTAGGTCGAATAGGTGCTGTCGCCTACCAGGTCAGTCGCGGTCTGGACGCTAGGCGATGCGTAGCCCAGCGTCGAGTTGATGATGTCACCCAGTAGCACCGTGCGGGCTTTCAGCCCGGTGCTGTTGACGCCCTTGACCCAGTTCACCAAGCCGGTCGCGGTGGCGCCGGTGGGCAGGTTGGTCGCGAGCGTGGTCTGTTGTGCCGACGAAAAATTGCCGAGGGCTAGGGCGATCGTCTTGTTGGTGGAGGTATTCCAGGACTCGAACGTCGCGCTGTTGGTGGCCGTGGCCGCCATGGTGGTGTCGGTGGTCCAGCTGAGGGTAGAACTGACCGAGCCATCGGTGCCCAGGGGATAGGCGCGAATGACGCCGCGCCAATCAGTAGGGTCGTAGAGGGTCTGATAATAGAAAGTGTCGCTTTTAAGCGTCGACGAACTGGTGGAACCCGCACCGCCAGACCCCGCCTGGGAGTTGATGGCATTGAGAGCGGTAATCAGGGCGGAGGTCAGACTGGCGGCGTCATTGGCCTGGAAGTATTTACCTTGGCCATAGGTAGCGGCGTCCGCGAGCATCTGGTTGGACGACGTGAACCCCACGGTATAGGTCTGCATGTTCTGCTTGGGAAAATCGGTGGCGTCCCAGCTCTTCGATGCCAGATCGACGGCGCTGTTGGTCCCCTTGCGCATGTCGATGTCGTAGGCGAACTTGGCGATATCGTCGAGATAAAGGCTGTCGCCTTCGTTATCGCCGCCCGTTGGGTTGTTGCCGTCGTTGGCTTTGTTGTCCCAGTTGGGCAGTGCCTGGGTGGCCGTTACATCCGGGTCGGTGCCGACGCTGTTGGTCTGCGAGTTATCGGTCGGCGGAAAGGTCCGGTCGTAGGTCGGCAGGCCGTCGGTGATGACCACACCGTAGTTCTTTTGGCAGCGGTACTGGATGGGGCTGGTGTAGGCCGTAGTCCCGGAGCCCCAGTAAGGCACCAGGCCGCGGAAGTAGCGGGTGATTTCGTAATAGGTCTCCGCCAGCGGGGTGTTGGCTACCGCTGCCAGGCCGGCAATCGCCGTATTGAGCTTGTTGAAGTTGTCGGTGGCCACGGCCGCCGTGGTCTGGGTGGTCGCCTGCAAGTCGGCGATGGTCCTGGCGATATAGCCGCCACGTGCGGCCACCGAGTTGGTAGCGGCATAGAAGGTCGCCAGCCCCATGCGCAGGGAGCGGTTGGCCGCAACCAGCGAAGTGGCCACGGTACGCGCGACGTTGATGCGGTAGTCGCTAGGGATGATCGTACCGCCCGTGAAGTCCTTGTCGGCATAGCCGGCCAGCGTCAGCAGGTAGGCCAGGTAAGCGGTGGAATAGCGGGTAGTTTTCGAACCCACCGGATCAGGCAGCTTGAGGCAGACCCGGTTCGGGTTGACCAGACTGGAGGCGAAGCCGTAATAGCCACTGCTGCAGCCACCAGTGGGCAATTCGGAAAGCTGGATGTTGGTGTCCGATGCGGTCAGCGCCGTTCCGGCACCGCACGCGTTCGAACTGAAAAAGCTGTAAGTGGTGGTACAGGTGTAGACAATCTGGCGCGTGGCGGTCGAGTCGAAGCCCGTCGCCCAGATAATGCTGTTCATACTGCCGGAGTCGTCCACCAGCAGCATCACATTCGGTGTGACCGCCGCCGAGCTCAGCAGCGGCGAACTGGCTGGGGTAAAGGCGTAGCTGGGGTTGCCGCAAAAGGCGAACACCATGAAGACAGCCAGCGCAAGACGCTTGCACCCAGCCCGGTACCAACCCTCAACATTTGGCATAAATGCTCTCCACCACCGAAACGCTACTGCCATAGATTCCGACACTGGTGATGCGGTACAGGGTCACCGTGGAATAGCTGGTCAACCCGCCCGAGGTCGCATAACAGCCGTCCGGCGGGTTCACCGGCGAGGCGGTGGTACCGATATTCTGGACGCCATAGAAGCCGGTGCCGGATGCTGTGCCGGATGCTACCCAAAGCACCCCGTTGGTGCCGGTGCCGGCCGTAGTCACGGTCTTGGAATCCGGGGGCGGCGCGCAGGTCGTAGTGTTTGTACACTTGGTAAGCGAATAGGTTTTCTGCGCAACCGCGTTCTCCCCTACCCGCAACACCGCTTCGGCCACCTGGAACGACTGGTTGCGCGCCTGGACGCTGGTCGACATCTTCTCCTGCAGCGTGGCGTTCTGCATGGAGGAAATACCAATCATGGTCAGCAGCAGCAACATGATCAGGCTGATCAACAGCGCCATTCCCCGCTGCCGCGACGGCACACCCACGTTCACCCTGGCTTTGCTCATCATTCCACCTACTTCAGCTTGTTTCGCAGTGCAGCCACGACGTTGAAGGTCTGGTTGGCGACGCGGTTGTTGGGATCGGTCAACGTCAGGCTGATCCGCACGCTACGGATGTAGCCATAGTTGGCTGCCGTCGGTGCGGCGGTGTAGGAGCTGACCACATAAGGCGCCGCTGCCGTGGCGAGGCCGAAGGTCACGTTGAAGGCGCTCACGTTGCTGATGAGCACCGATATAGTTGTGCCGACCGTGGTCGACAGCTGGTTGTTGGCAAAGGTGTAGATCACCCGGCGAATCGGAAATGCCTGCTGCGCGGCCAACGGCACCGCCGCCCCGGTGGTCACGGTCGCTGTCGTCAGGCAATCGGAGACGATGGTATAGGAAGGGGTACCGCCGGTAGTACCGACGTCACCGGTCAACAGGGTCAGCACGTTCGTGGTCGCGCCGTTGGTCGTGGTGCTGGTGTAGGCAATGGGGTTGGCGCTCACCGTGGTGAAGGTCGGCGCCACACTCAGGTCGATGAACGAGGTAGACCCCGTACTGACGCAGCCAAACATGCCGACCATGCGGATCTCTTGAACCATCTTGCTCAGGGCATAGCGGGAATCTTCTTGCATGGCCGCGGAAGCGTTCTGGCTGAGATAGGTGTTCTTGGCCGACAGGAAGATCTGCGTCACGCCCAGCACGATGACCAGGCCGAGCACCATCGACACCATCAGTTCGATCAGGGCGAAGCCCTTCGCCCGGGCACTCATTGCGTCACCGCATCGGCCGCGACGCGGCTCACCAAGGTGAAGGTACGAGTATTGGCGGTGTTGTTGCTGGAGCCATTCATGGTGACAGCCGCCGCGGCGCGGGTGTCGTTCCAGGAAATGTTAATGGTGACGACAAAGCCGGTGACACCAATGCTCGCCGCAGTTGCACCAATTGCCAACGCATTGGCGATAAAGTCTGAGCGGTCCTGTGTGACCGCCGACGCCAGATTACCAGCCGGGGCCGTGGCAGGCAGGCTGGCCAGCACATATTGGCTGACATTGCTGGAGTTGGCGCGAATGCGGTCCATCATGTCATAGGCGATGAAGCTGGCCTGGCTACTGATGGCCGAACTGTCGGTGTACTTCAGCGCATTGAGCTGGATGGCCGCGGCCCCCAGCAAACCGATACACATGATCAACAGCGCAACCAGCACTTCGATCAGGGCGACACCTGCCTGGCGTATTTTCATCAACACGTCCCGTTTTGCACAACGCGCCCGTTGAGGCACAGCATGACAGTGCGGGTGATACTCCCGCTGGTGTAGTTCATCGTCAGCGCAGCGGTTGGATAAGAGAGCGTGCCGATGTTGTTGAACTCGACATAACTCACAGCGCTCGAGGGCGTCATGGTGGCATTGGTGGACATGGCCGGAATCACACGCAACGCCGCCGCGGTCGATGCCGCACCGCTGACCTGAACGTTCAGCACGGTGTTCCAGCCCGAGCTGGACTTCGAAGCCGGATAGACCTGCACATTGACGCCACGATTGATTGCTTCGAGCCGCGCATAGTTGAGCGCCCGGTAGAAATCTCCGGTGTCCGAATCGGCGCGGTTCTTGGCGATCATGGTGAAAAACGCAGGCATGGCCACGCCTGCCAGGATGACCAGCACCGACACCGTTACCATCAGTTCAATGAGGCTAAATCCCTTGTTACGATCCCGCATTGCGATACTCCCCGAGACCCGGCGACTATAAGCGAACTGTGCCGCTTGGCAAGCGCGCAGAGGGACATACGGTTGTTCTGGCCGGATCAGCGCGATGGAACGTGCCGATCCGGCCAGCCACATCCTACGCACGCCGTAGTCTTGACACCTCCCCTGCCCCAGCAATTCCCATTCCAAGGACGGAATCGACATGAACCAGCGCGGCCTCAGCCTCATCGAATTGATGATAACCCTAGCCATCGTCGGCATTCTCCTGAACCTGGCAATGCCGTCGTTTCGCGGCTTGCTCGGCCACAATCGCCAGCAAACCATGGCCAACGACCTGCTGGTGGCCATACGCGCCGCCCGTACCGAAGCGGTCCTGCGCCAGCAACCCGTGATCATTCACCCTCTGGAGGGCAGTTGGAGCCAAGGCTGGCGAATGATCGCCGACGTCAGCGGCAAAGGGCTGCACGACCCGAGCAATCCCGTATTGGTGGTGCGTCAGAAAGGCGGCAATGTGAAGGTGCTCGGCAACAGCCGGCTGGCGGAATGGGTGCGTTTCAGCCCCATGGGGGTGCCGTCCTATGCAGGCGCGTCACCGGGGAACGGCTCTTTGTATATCTGCGACAGCGTTCAAGGCCGCTTGCACGCGCGGGTCGTGCTGGCACCCAGTGGCCGGGTGCGCCTGGACAACAGCCCAGGCGACACCGACCTCTGCGCTTCAACCAATAGTCTTCACACGTAACTCTTTAGGCACCGAAAACGTAATGTTCTCTTCCCGCCCAGCCAACTCATCCGCCCCGGTCGCGCCCCAGGCCTGCAACTGCTGGATCACCGCGCGTACCAGCACTTCCGGTGCCGAGGCGCCGGCGGTGATGCCGATGCGCTCGATACCTTCGAACCAGCTCTGCTGCATGTCCTCGGCGCCGTCGATCAGGTAGGCCGGGGTGGCCATGCGCTCGGCCAGCTCGCGCAGGCGGTTGGAGTTGGAGCTGTTGGGGCTGCCGACCACCAGTACCACGTCGCACTCGTCGGCCAGTTGCTTGACGGCATCCTGGCGGTTCTGGGTGGCGTAGCAGATGTCGTCCTTGCGCGGGCCGCCGATGTTCGGGAAGCGCGTGCGCAGGGCGTCGATCACCCGGCTGGTGTCATCCATCGACAGCGTGGTCTGGGTCACGAACGCCAGGGCATCGGGGTTGCGGACCTGCAACTGGGCGACATCTTCTTCGTCTTCGACGAGGTAGATGGAGCCACCGTTGCCGCCGTCGTACTGGCCCATGGTGCCTTCGACTTCGGGGTGCCCTTCGTGGCCGATGAGGATGCATTCGCGGCCCTCACGGCTGTAGCGCGCCACTTCGATATGCACCTTGGTGACCAGCGGGCACGTGGCGTCGAACACTTTCAGGCCGCGGCCGGCCGCTTCGTGGCGCACGGCCTGGGACACGCCATGGGCACTGAAGATGACGATCACGTCGTCCGGCACCTGGTCGAGTTCTTCGACGAACACCGCGCCGCGGCTGCGCAGGTCTTCGACCACGAACTTGTTGTGCACCACTTCATGGCGCACGTAGATCGGCGGGCCGAAGACTTCCAGGGCGCGGTTGACGATTTCGATCGCCCGGTCCACGCCAGCGCAGAAGCCACGGGGGTTGGCGAGTTTGATCTGCATGCTTGCCTCGCAGCCCTTAAAGGGCCGTCACCGAAATGATTTCGACTTCAAAGTTGAGCGTCTTGCCGGCCAGCGGGTGGTTGAAGTCCACGGTCACCTGGGCGGCGTCGAACGCTTTGACCACGCCCGGCAGCTCAGTATTGGCGGCATCGTTGAAAATCACCAGCAGGCCTTCCGACAACTCCATGCCCTCGAACTGCGAACGCGGCATGATCTGCACGTTCTGCGGGTTCGGCTGGCCGAAGGCATTCTCCGGCAGCACGGTGACGGTGCGCTTGTCGCCGGCCTTGAAGCCGAACAACGCGGCCTCGAAGCCAGGCAGCAGGTTGCCGTCGCCAACCTTGAACGTGGCCGGGGACTTGTCGAAGGTGCTGTCGACGGTATCACCGTTTTCCAGGTGCAGGGCAAAGTGCAAAGTGACTTCGGTGTTCTGCGAAATTCGTTGCTCAGTCACGGACAGGCTCTCCCGACTTCTTGGTTTTGAACATGTCCAGGGCCAGCATGAAGGCACCCACGGTAATGGCGCTGTCGGCGACGTTGAACGCCGGGAAACCATGCTCGTGCCAGTGCACGAAGATGAAATCGATCACGTGGCCCAGCGCAATGCGGTCGTACAGGTTGCCCAGCGCGCCACCCAGCACCAGCGCCAGGGCGATGGCCAGCCAGGTGTCGTTGCGGCCCAGGCGCTTGAGCCACACCAGCAGCACGGCGCTGACCACCACGGCGATCAGGGCGAACAGCCAGCGCTGCCAGCCGGAACTGTCGGCCAGAAAGCTGAAGGCCGCGCCGGTGTTGTAGGCCAGCATCCAGCTGAAGTAGTCGGGAATGACCACGATCTGCTGGTACAGGCTCAGGGTGCTTTCGAAGTAGGCCTTGCTGAGCTGATCGACGATCAGCACCAGCACGGTCAACCAGAGGCAGCCAAGACGTCCGAAACGTCCAGCGGCGTTAGGCATAGTGACGCACCTCGCCGTTACCGCTGATGTTGTCGACGCAACGCCCGCAGATTTCCGGATGCTCCGGGTTCACGCCCACGTCCTCGCGGAAGTGCCAGCAACGGGCGCACTTGGTGTGGCCGGACTTGACCACCTTGAGCTTGAGGCCAGCGACCTCGGTCACCACCGCATCGGCCGGAGCCTGCAGCAGCGGCGCGACGCCGGCCTTGGAGGTGATCAGCACGAAGCGCAGTTCGTCGCCGAGTTTGTTCAGGTCGTCGCTCAGGGACTCGTCGGCGTACAGGGTCACTTCCGCCTGCAGGTTGCCGCCGATGACCTTGGCCGCGCGCAGGTTTTCCATTTCCTTGTTCACCGCCACCTTCACTTCCATGACCCGCTCCCAGTAGGCGCGGCCCATTTCGAAGCCTTCCGGCAGCTCGCTCAGCCCTTCGTACCAGGTGTTGAGCATCACCGATTCGTTACGCTCGCCCGGCAGGTACTGCCACAGCTCGTCGGCGGTGAACGCCAGGATCGGCGCGATCCAGCGAACCAGCGCCTCGCTGATGTGGTACAGCGCGGTCTGGCAGGAACGGCGCGGGATGCTGTCGGCGCCGGTGGTGTACTGGCGGTCCTTGATGATGTCCAGGTAAAAGCCGCCCAGCTCCTGCACGCAGAAGTTGTGCACCTTGGAATAGACGTTCCAGAAGCGGTATTCGCCGTAGTGCTCTTCCAGCTCGAGCTGCAGCAGCAGGGCGCGGTCGACGGCCCAGCGGTCGAGGGCGATCATTTCGTCGGCCGGCAGCAGGTCGGTGGCCGGGTCGAAACCGCTCAGGTTCGAGAGCAGGAAGCGCGCGGTGTTGCGGATGCGGCGGTAGGCGTCGGCGCTGCGCTGCAGGATGGTTTCCGACACGGCCATTTCGCCGCTGTAGTCGGTGGCCGAGACCCACAGGCGCATGATGTCGGCGCCGAGGGTATCGTTGACCTTCTGCGGGGCGATGACGTTGCCCAGCGACTTGGACATCTTGCGGCCGTTCTCGTCCACGGTGAAGCCGTGTGTCAGCAGCTCGCGGTACGGCGCGTGGTTGTCGATGGCGCAGCCGGTCAGCAACGACGAGTGGAACCAACCGCGGTGCTGGTCGGAACCTTCCAGGTACAGGTCGGCGCGCGGGCCGGTGGCGTGGCCCATAGGGTGCGAGCCGCGCAGCACGTGCCAGTGAGTGGTGCCGGAGTCGAACCACACGTCGAGGGTGTCGCTGATCTTGTCGTACTGGCTGGCTTCGTCGCCCAGCAGTTCGGCGGCGTCAAGCTTGAACCAGGCTTCGATGCCTTCCTGCTCGACACGCTCGGCCACGGCTTCCATCAGCTCGACGGTGCGCGGGTGCAGCTCGCCGGTGGCCTTGTGCAGGAAGAACGGGATTGGCACGCCCCAGTTGCGCTGGCGCGAGATGCACCAGTCGGGACGGTTGGCGATCATCGAGTGCAGGCGCGCCTGGCCCCAGGTCGGTACGAACTTGGTCTCTTCGATGGCCTTGACCGCACGCACGCGCAGGGTGTCGCCGGTTTCCGGCTGCTTGTCCATGCCCACGAACCACTGCGCGGTGGCGCGGTAGATGAGCGGGGTCTTGTGGCGCCAGCAGTGCATGTAGCTGTGGCTGACGACTTCGGTGTGCATCAACGCGCCGACTTC
>Ga0308164_10001974_pt1 | contig 21694 bp, 14 predicted proteins | sample PhyTR2_FD_201031 | JGI IMG/M metagenome (GOLD analysis project Ga0308164, IMG submission 201031) | Phyllosphere microbial communities from UC Gill Tract Community Farm, Albany, California, United States - DLSLT.R2 | ecosystem: Host-associated > Plants > Phyllosphere > Unclassified | place: USA... | reverse complement strand
AAACGGCATCGAGCGCCACGCCGCCGCTCTGGCTCATGCCAGACGCATCAGAGACCGGACGGTCGATACCCGGGGCGCTCTCGCGGCCCAGTGCGGGCTATGCGACTGGCGAACCAAGTGCCGGGAGGAACTCACGCAATCGAACGATCTTACGCTTGTCTGCGGACTGGGACGCGCCTTGCGCGACGGCCTCCAGACGGTAGCTAGCACGGTGCCGGAACTGGCGTCGTTGGAACGTCCGTCCGCCAATGGTGGGACCGGTATCCCAGGCGTCGGTCCAGACAGACTAACGCGCTTCATCGATCGAGCTGCGCTGATGGACGATCCGAACGCCGGCCCCACTCTCCGGGCTCCGCTCGACCTGCCCCGGAATGCTCATTCGATCGACTTCGACGTCGAAGCGGACCCATCGCGCGGAATTCTCTATCTTCACGGATTCTGGCACGAGCGTCACGGCCCTGGAACGGGGGAGTTCGTCCACTTCTTCGCCGAGACGCCGGATGCCGCTGGGGAACGCGGTGCCTTCGCCGAGGCGATCGCTCATTTCCGCCGACATCGCCAGGCGCATTGGTTTCACTACTCCGCCTACGAGCGCACCGCCTACCGTGCCCTGCAGCGGCGCCACCCGGACGTTTGCGACGAGGACGAGATCGATGAGATCTTCGATCCCGTCCGCTGCACCGACATCTATCAGACGATACTCAAATGCACCGACTGGCCCCTCAGCAGCTACTCGATCAAGAGCATCGCGAAGTCCGTGGGATTTTCGTGGGAGGATACCGATCCGGGTGGTGCAAACTCCATCGAATGGTTCGATCGCTACGCTAGAAACGGCGATCCCGAACTCCGTGATCGCATCATCGCCTACAACCGCGACGACGTGATCGCTTCCGCGAAAGTGCGCGCTGCTCTCGCGGAACTGGAGGATACCGGTCGCATCGTCGCCTTCCAGAGGCCCAAGCGGTGAGCGCCGAGTTGCTGGATTGGCTCTTAGGATGCCCGATGGTCGAAGGCGTGTCGCAGCTTTCAGCCGACGCTCACGCGTGCGGGTTACTGGATATTCGCCTTTGTCTCGGCAATGCGATTGCGGTCGCAGTAAAAGCCAGACTGGCCGGGGTGACGATGACCCGCCAATCCCCCAGTTACCACGAGGTAGTTGCGGGGATGCATGCAACACGACGCGTCGGGTTGCGAATGCGTGTGGATCACGGCGTCGGCTTGCTCTGCGGAACCCTGGCTACCGGCGTGGGCTTGTCGGAAACCGGTCGGAACACCGTGCTTCATCTTCGAACGGCCATACCGGATACGATCACCATGGCCATGACGGGTCGCGACGTGACCGAGGTCATTGCATCGCCTCTATTCCGGAGAGGGCGCTACAAGATCGTTTCCGCCAAACCCAGCCGCATGGGCATCGAAATCTGGCTGCGCGGCCCACCGGCGATCGTTCCGGTCCACGACCTGGGCTAGGTTTGCGTTGGCGGCATCCGACATCGGGTGCATCTTCGTAGGTTCGGGGCGATCGGTCCTTCAAACCCGTCACACTCTCGGGCGCAGCTCCACGATCGACGGGTCCACCGTGATGCCCTCGAGGAGGTCGTCCATGCCCACGTCCAGAGCCACGGCGAGGCGGGCCAGCATGTCGATGGTCACGTTCTGCCCGCCCTTCTCCAGCCGGAATAGCGATGACGTGTCGACTCCGGCAGAACGCGCGCATTCGGCTTGGCCGACGCCTCGCTGTTCACGAACGGCACGCACCCGCAGACCAACATCCCGTTGAAGAGCTGTTCTTGCGGAGGCGGCTCCTACTTCCGCATCCGCCCCGTTCGTATCCGTCGTCCCGTTCACACGCGACCTCTAGGCCGATGGACGCGCGCGGGGAAGCACTGATAGACAAGCTCGTGACGTGCTTGCACCTACTCGCAGGCCGTTGTCCGCGTTGAAAATCGCATGGCGACTTTTCAGCCCGACTGGTGTGGATGTCAGCGCGAAGCAGCACGGTTCTGTGAGGGATGTAGTCATCCTGCATCTGGTTCGTCCGACCTCTTTATCGCCAGGAAGCGCAAGCGGATCGCCGATCGGACCCTACCGGCCGGGTGGCCGGACAGGTTTACCGACACATCGTGCTGCACGACCTTCGTCAAATCGCCCGCGACGCGTGCGGCGGCGAAGCGGAACAGCTTATCGCGATTGGCCACGAATATCGCTTCGAACCCGTTGGGCGACATCGCGTGGGCCGGTGACGGGTGAACAAAGCATGCCGCATTAGCCGAGGCCAAGGTTAGGCATGGAAAAAGGAGCCCCGCCCAGGGGCAGGACGAGGCTCCAGAGTACGCACGTGACAGGGGAAAGCACGTGCGCGTTTCGCCTAAAAGGCGAACTGAAGGCCAGCGCGCGCCGCAAGGGCGGCGTTGCCCAGCCGCTGCTCGGCACTGACTTCACCGCTCAACCGAATTTCGGTGGAGCCGGTGACGGCGCGGACCTTGCCGATCCAGCCGCCGTCGCGCGCCTCGGGATCGAGCGTGAACGATGGGCCGCTGCCGAAACTCGCAGTGGTGCGTCCGAGGGCCCCGGCCAGCCGCTCGCGCCGCCCACCCTCGATCTCGATCCGGGTCCACTGATCGTACCGGTTCGAGCCGCCGACATTGTAGCCCGCCGCGAGGCCCGCGCTCAGCGCCAGTTCGTCGCTCGTCCTCTTGCGCACCGTCAGATCGACGGCGCGACCGCCGCCACGCTCGACGTAGGCATCCTCCGACAGGCGGTAGTAATCCAAGGCGACTATCGGCCGCAGGCTAAACGCGCCGACGACATGCTCGTAGGACAGCGATCCCGCACCCGACCAGAGCGAACCGTTCCAATCGGCAGTCGCGCGCCGCTGAACCTTCTCCGTCTCGATCGTGCCATCGAACTGGCGAACGCCATCGAACGAGATGAACGCATAGGAACCACGCGCCGAAGCGGCGATCCCGCCCCAATGCCCACGCCACTGCGCCGCCAGCTCATACTGGTCGTGATCGATCCGGTTCACTGCGGCACCTTCGCTGTCGCGACCGCTGAGATAGGCGAGCGAGACGCCGAAGTTGCCTAAGGCGGTCTTGCGCTCGATGCCGCTCGAAATGCCCCAGCCACGTACATCGTAGCTCTGCGTCTCGCGGCGATCCTTTGATGCGTCCCAGCCGACGGGGGTAAGCCAGAACCCCCAGCTGCCTTCCTCTCCGTATTCGCCGGCCGGTTCGAGTAGTTGCCGCGCAGTCGCGCGAGACCCAAGCGTCACGCTTTCGAAAACGCCGCCCGCATGGTTCGGCAGCAGCTGGTCGACCGCCGAGCGGAAGGCGTCGCCGGCATAGATGCCGCGGACCGCCGCAGCGACCTTGGCATCATTCCCGATCGCGGTGTCGATCGCGGTGAAGGCACGCGCCTGACCGCGGTTGAAGCCGAGTTCGGTATTGGCCTTGCGCAGCACATCGACCGCGATCTCGTTAGCCATCGTCGCCACCAGCGCACCCTTGTAGAGGAACGGGACCGCCGTATCAGCGAGCGTCAGGTTGGCTGCGCCAGTCAACGTTCCCGATCGCAACACCACATATCGTCCGGTGATGTCCGACCCGCCGGCGACACGGATGGCGAGCTGGCTGCCGGTGCCGATAGTCGTGGCGCCGGTGACCTGGATCAGGTTCGATGTGCCCTTGTCGAGTGCGACGCTCAGGATTGACTGGTTACCGAGCGTCAGCGATCCGATCGTCGCCGCGCCGTTCGTCCCGAACGTGCCGCCGCCCGGCGCGACGGTCACCGCCAGCGCACTGCCACCCGCGATCCGTGCGAGGAAAACCCCCCGGTCGGCGATAGACAATCGGTCCATGCCGCCGCCGAAGTCCGCCGTCCCCTCGAACCGGGAGGTTCCGGCAATGGTCACGCTGTCCGCACCAGTGCCGAAAGTCGCGGTGCCGGCATAGGTGCCCGCGTTCGTCAGCACGAGGCGGTTGCCGCCGGCCCCGAACGAAACGTCGCCGGCGACGCGACCCGCGCCGATCTCCAGCGCATCGTCTCCCAGACCGAACCGGATCGCGCCAGCGATCACCGGTGCTGCGGCACCTGCCGCGCCCGCGCTCTGACGGATGACGGTCCCGGTGGTCCCCGCCGAAAGATCGATCGCGACGGCGCGCGCGGCGTCCGCACCCGTGGCGGCGATGGTTCCGCTGTTTTCGACAAGCACGACCCGGCCCGAGCGGTCGAGGATCGCGGTCGCCGATCCGGCGGTCCCGGAAGCGGTGGCGCGGATGGTGCCGGCGTTGCGGATCGTCGGCACGGTACCACCTGCCTCGATCAGGACGGCATTGGTCACAGTGCCGGCCGCGCCGCCGTTGGCGGCGACGGTGCCGGTCACGCGCAATTCCGGCGTCGTCGCGCCCGCACCGACGCGGACTGCGGTGGCGTTCGCATTCACTGCGGTCGCCTGCACCATGCCACCGATGGATATGCCGCTGGCGATCGTCACCTCGCTGCCCAGCCCGCCCACCGCAAGGCCGGTCGCGGCGCCCCCCGTGTAGACGCCGTTGCCGGTGACCCGGCCGTCGATGACCAGACCGGCCACTGGCGTCCGCCCGGCGACAGGGCCGATCATGACCGACCGGTTCGCCGCGCCGATCTGAAACGCGGGCGCGAATCCGAAGGCGGCCACGTCGGCGACCTTGCCCGTAGCATTGCCGAGCACGATGCCGCCGCTAACGTTGCCGCCCACGACGAGCGCGGCGCCGCCCTGGAGGAGATCGTCGGCGTCGAGTTTTGCCGTACTGGCGGGGGTAGTCGTGGAACGATAACCGGTTGATGCGACGGTGCCGTGCACCACAAGCGCACCGGTCACGTTGCCATCGAGGCGTGCGGCGACCGACGACTGCCCACGGGCGGTGACCGTACCGCCCAGCGTCACCGCGCCGGTGACGTTCTCCAGACGGACACCAACACCGCGGTCTCCCAGGACGTCGGTCTTGCCCTCGTGCGTGAACGCGCCGTTCAGCGGCCCGCCGAGAAAGATGCCGGCAGAGTCATTGCCCTCGACCGTGATTTCGCCGGCATTGGCGATCGTGCCTGCGAACGCGCCGGCGGTGCGGATGCCAGCGCGGCGGATCCCTTGCGCGAACGGTCCATCGAGGTCGCCATCTTTGTCCGTATCGGTAGGCGTATAGGTCTCATCGACGAGGATCTTGCCGGAATTTGCGATACCGCCTCTCACGCCCGCCTGCGCGAAAATGCCGTTCGCATCGTTCGCTCCCGTCAGTTGGATGGTCCCCGCGTTGGCTACCGCATGATTGCTGTCGATGGTGACCGCGGTTCCGCTCGTTGGATTGACGGCTCCTGCTGCGGTGATCCGGATATCGCCTCCGCCGGTTCCGGCCGTGGATGTCCGCACCGACGTCGTGCGCTTCGTATCTACGGTGGTTTGCGCAACGGTTACGCCCGCCGTCGCAAGAGCGATAAGACCCGAAGTAGTAAGCAAAACGCGACGCATGATAGCCCCTTTTGACCCTTGTTTTCGATCACAGGACGGCACCGTCGAGGCCATGCCTTGGAACTTTTTCGCAGATCTGTGGAAAGCGCTTGCGCGCTGCGATCGGCAGATCGTGCAACCACTGCACAGTCCGCAACTCGCGTTCATCCAGCGAAGATAATTTGGCCGACCCACCAAGGTTCCGAGCGAACGCTATCGTCTACGGCGAGTGATATTCAGGAGGTTTCATGAAATCGTTTTTCGCTCTCGTCCCGGCACTGGCGCTCGCGGGCGTCGCCTTGCCCGCGACAGCCACGGCACAACAGCGTGGCACCCGGACCCAGCGAGCGGACAACGCTAGCCAGTCCGCCGAACTGCGGGCACGCATCGGCCGCGTGGAAGCGCGGATTGGCGCAGCGGAACGCAGTAAGGCAATCAACCGCACGCGAGCGGCTGACTTGCGCCGCCAGCTCGCCCGGATGCAGCAGGGCATGACCAGCCTGTCCCGCAGGCAGGGCTTCGTCAGCGCGGCCGAGCTGTCCTCCTACAACCGCACACTAGGGGCGATCGACGTCGCACTCGACAATTACGGCGTGGCACGAAGCCTTGCGGACGACGTGCCGAATTATGGCGAGCAGAGCTATGGCGACGACATGCTGACCGACGACGCGCAGCCGGATTTCAGGAACCGTACCTTCCCCACGGCGGAGCAGGGTTATGGCGAAGATGCACTCGCGAGCGCCGAGGTAAAGGCTTTCCAGCGCACCGATGCACGGCTGCACTACAGGGACGCCCGCATCGAACGAGACCGCAAAGGCTGCGCCATGTATCAAGGCACCGCCCGCGACGGACGGCTTCGCCGGGAACGCCTGCTCTCGGAATCCGGCCGGCCAATCTGTACGCAACCGTGACTAGACACGCCTGACGGCATTTTGGCTACGCCGTCAGGCCCATCTCCTTCGAACCGGCTGATCAAGGGGCGGCGACGTTCCTTCCTGCTCGGGCGTGGCGTCCACCACCGCCTCCGGGCGGATGGCGACGTCCCGTCGATCGGGATGCTCTGGCGCAACGGCGATCCGTAACGCCCTCAGTCACGGCCGTAACAAATGCGGCTGATGCATCGGTCGGGTCACGCTGCAACGCTCCGCATTCACAACGGTCAACGCGGACCATTCAATCGCCGCATCGACGCGCATTGACCGGGGCCTGGTGCTTATGCGCCTGGCGGTCGCCGCCCTCTCGCCGACACAGTCCTCCTTCGAACGGTGCGGCACCGTCCGCGATGAAATTGGATCTCACACACTACGGAGCGGTCGTTCCTTGCATCATAGCGATCCTACGCCGGCCGCTTGCCGGCCCTTTCCGGGCGCTATGCTGGATGAGCATGCTTTTCCCATTCGCGGATGCACTAGCCGCCGGAGGATCTTAGCAGGTATGCAGATCGCTCAATGGTCACGCACGGCACAAGCACGGACGAAAACAAGGATGCGGGTGGCCGACGCGCGATCGCGGGCTTCCTTCTTCAAATGCTGCGGAGCGTTCAGCTCGGCCTGCGGGTCACGGCAAGCGTCACGCTTCAGAGCGGTGCGCTCTCCCGCACTCTGCTCACCCTCGAGCCCGAAGGCGGCGGCGACCTGCGCCTTGACGAAAACGCGGCCACGACCATCGAACAGATCAAGATGCGGGCGGCTCATCGTCGCTGGAGCTCCGGCGAAATAGGCCGGAAGGTTATGCCAGACCTCCTCCGGAGCGTGACACTTCGCAAGCCGCAACGCTTCCGTTTCACAACCGACAACCCTGCTGGTCTCGACGACATCATCGCCTTCCTAGCCGCGTTTCAAGGATCGACTGAAGGTACATCCCCCCTGCGTTGGCACAGGAAGACAGTCGACGAGGCCGATTTCAAAAGTCGACTGGCCAGCGCCGCAGGGTGTCCGTCGAACGATCCGAACTTTACCAAACTGCTCAGCGAATTTGAGATCGTCATAGTCGATCGGATGGACGCCGAGGCGGAGGTGGAAACGCTTCTGGCCCCTCTCCTTTCGCCCGGTCAGAAGGCATCCGACAAGCGACACGAGCTCACGGCGCGGTTGATGGACGGCGCCGCGTCCAGCCGGACCGTCAGCGCCGGGGACCTTCTGGCGCTGATAGGCCCAGATGCGCTGCTACGCCTGCGCCACCTCGGCTCTCTTCCCGAGCTCCTGACGAAACGAACCAAGGCCGATGCCCAGGCGCTCGGTTACGACATCGCCTTCGAGGCCCGAACCTCGCCGGTAGCCGCTCGAGGTCCCGTGACGGTCCTGACCGGTGAGTCGGGACAGGGGAAAACGTGGTCGCTCTGTCAGGCGGCCCTGACCGCAGCCGACGGCGTCGCGAACGTCGTCCTCATTCGTGCGCCAAGTGACATCGACGGCTTCGTGCGGGAGATCAATGAGCGGGTCTGGTTGCCCGTGCACGACGTACCCGTTTCACTGCAGGTCATGGCGCGTCGTCTCGCGCCAGGGTCTCGGACCACAGACGAAACTTGGCTGACGATCCATGTCGACGACGTCCAAAGCCGGCCGCTTGCCGAAGATCTGGTTCGTATTAACTGGAGCGAGCTCGGGATCAATCTGATCGCATCGGCACAACCTCGGATCGCCGCGGTGCTGGCCACCGCGCCCGGCGCCGTGCTCTTACCTGCCAGGAACTTCACCAGTGGCGAACTACGGCGTTTCCTTCGCGCTTGCGGACGCGATGCACCTTTGGAGACGATGCCCGACGATGTGTTCGAGCTGCTGCTGAAGCCGATTCATGCAGCGATGTTCGCGCGACTGCCGCCTCGTTCCGACTGGACCGGCGTCTCCGAGTACGAGCTGTTCGAAACCTACTGGAGCTACGCCACCAGCCAGGCGCGTACGCAACCGGACCACCCCGGCGATGCCGAGCGATTGGCTGCCTTGGCTGGCACCCTTCTAACCCCCACCCCACGATACCCCTGGCGGTTGCGCGACGTGGCGGGCGCCCGCCTCGACGACTACGCGCTGCTCCGTCTCGAAGCGGTGGGTCTGCTATCGCGCAGTCCCGCGGACGAAGTTCGGTTTGGATCCGATCGGATGCTGAACTGGGCCGTGGCCGAGCACCTCGTCGCTCGCGCCGTTGATGAAAGGTGGACAGCAGAGAAGACCGCGCGGGAGATAGCCGCGGCCCATCCGGCCCATCCGGCCCACACCGAAGCCTTCATCCAGCCGCTGACGCGTCTCAGCTATGTCCTGATGGACGCGCTGTGGCTGCTTCTAAAGGAAATGCCGCCGGTGTTCGTCGCGGACCTGCTTGAGGCCGACGTTCGTCGCGACGCCTTCCGCCGAATGGGAGAAGCGGCATGGTCGCACAACGTCGGCACATTGGGTCCCCGAGCACTGCCGATGCTCGAGATTCTCGCCGGTCGCGAAAGGGACCGCTCCGAAGACGATCATTCGTCGCAGGTCATCGGTCGCATGGTTCCAGGTGCGATCGCCGCTATCGCGGTCGTGGACCCGGACGCCGCAGCAGCCACCATCGGCCGATTGCTGGCCCTCGGCGACGATCCGGTTACGGACATTGCTCTGCGAGCAGCCCGCCAGATCGGTGCCCCCGCAAGCATAGACATGATCTGGCGCATTCATCTCGAGCGGCAGCGTGCTTTCGAGAATTCCGCGGCGAACCCCGATGACATCGACAGACGCGGTCGCCTGCTTCATCGCCGCGATATGAGCGGCGCTGCCCTGCGCGCGTCGGTGAAACGCCGGCCCGAATGGTTGGACGCATCGCTGCGCTCCAGTAAAGACCTCGTCTCATTGGGACAGCTCACTTGGCTGCTCAACGACGAACGAACCGTGCGCTACAGCGCCGCGATCGACCTCTGGGTCGCTCATCGGGATCGGCTCTTGTCGCGGCTACCGGCCGATGATGGAGCGCTCTTGGAGGCGATCCGGCGCTTCGGCGGCGCTGCCGACCGGGACCGTCTGGATGCGGCGCCGCTCGCAGGCGCGGATTGGACTGGCGATCGGGTGCTTCGATCGCGGGCAAGGATCGATCCGAGTTCGGCATTCGAACAGATCGCGCGGCGCGATGCGGAGCATGGATGGAGCGCGGCCAACTGGTGGATGGACGAGCTGGCACGCTTCGATGTCGGTCGAATGGCGGCGGCGATTCGGGCCAACGTCGCAAAATCCGATCATTCGGCAACGGAAGCGGCGCTGTTCTATCGTTTCCACCCCGAACTCATCGACGAGCTCACGCTCGACTGGCTCCTGGACGAGTTCGCCATCTCAATCGCGCAGCTCAATCGCGAGGATGCGGACCATTCGGATCCCGCGCTCGGTCGAGTGCGGCACCTTCTCTCGATGGTCTTGTCACTGGTCGAACCTTGGCAGTTCGACAAAGTCGCCTCGCGAGCCGGTACCCTCCTGGAGGCGGAACTCGCCCGCTTCGCCGTGCGGCGGCTGGGTCGTACTTCGAGAGTTAGGGATACCGATGGCAACGACCTCGAGCTCGTCCTCGCCACGATGGCCGGAGAGGGTTACGATGCGGTCGTCTCGGCCGAATTGGCCCGCAAGGACGCGTTCGGTCGGGAGGACGGATATCGGGCCGCGCATTGGTCCGATTCGCTCGACATCCGCGGCAAACTCGCGATCACGCCAGAAGGGACGAAAGCCGACGTCGATGCCTACCGCACCGTCCTTCGCATGCAGTCGCTGGCCATCCACATGCTCGATGATCAACTGGAAGCGATGCTTCGCAACGGCGCTCCGGTCTTCGTCAACGCCGCGGAGATGCGTTCCACTGGCGGCCGGTCCACGGTGTCGCTGCGGCGAAGGGTTGAGACGCTGATCGCGACGGGCGATCCCGACGATCTCTCGGCGGCAGCCCGTTTGGCCGGTTTTCTACGCGATGGCTCCGAGGCTGCGTCTCTGCTCCCGTCGTTCCTCGAGGAGACTACGCCCAGATCTACGCGGCAATCCATCATCGGCACATTCAGAGCGCTTTCGTTCTACGACCCGGCGATCCTCCCGCTCGCGATCGCGATGATGGACGAGGGTCCGGACGATCAGCGGCACTTCGTCGCATCGTACCTCTCCCTCCAAGGCGACCCGACCTCCCGTCGAGCTGTCCTCGACCGGCTCGAAACGCGCGATCTCGGTGGTTTGAATTCACTACATCTCGATGCTGTCGTTCGCCCCTTGCTCGAACACGACGACAGTAGCGAAGCGATGCTGAAGCTTCTGCGCCCCACCGAGGACGATCCGCCGATCGTATCGGGGTCCCGGCACCTGCGCGCGCTCGCCGCCCGAGGCGACGAACGTGCACATGAGGAACTTCTCACCGCAGCTTACAGGGAACCCGGCGGTTTTCACGTATCCACCGTGACCGGCATTCTCTACTTGCAGGAGGCGGACCCCGCGGAAGCCTACTTCGCAGCTTCTCGACTGCTCGCTCGAAACGCCAGCTCCGAAGCGATGGCGCTAATGCTGCGACTCGACCCCGACCGTGCGACGCCGGTGCTGCTCGAAAGATTCCGCACCGGTGGGACAGAACTACGCCTGAACATAGCGAGAAGCCTGCGATTCGAGCTGAAGGCTGGCCGGATACGGTCGCTGCTGGATACGCTCGCCGGCTCACCCGATTTCGCCGACGTGGAGATGGCCGCCGAGATCGCCGGACACATGCCCCCCGACCTACCGCTACCCTGGCTTGAGACCTTGGCGGACGCGGATGCGACGGGGATACGGGAGGCCGCGCGTACGTCGATCCAAACACGACGAAAAGAGGCGGCGTCGATGATCCATCTGGCGGCGATGGCGCGATCACCCAAGCCACGCCAATGGGCGAGACTCCACATCGTCGTACAGAACGTTGATCCCGCCTTTCTCTGGTCCAAGGACGATCCTGCTACGATCGGACGGGTGCTGGACGATTTGCCGTACGAGTTCACGGTCGAAGCGGAGCAGCTCGTCGGCAAGCGCCGCAAGAAGGTGGACGATGACGCATCGAGGGCGGACCGAAACTTATAGCGCGCAGCTCTGTACGCGCGGGTGCGGCTCCCGCCGTCCGGACCTCTTCGAGTTTTCCGCGTGTTCGCCAGTCGCGGCATGCCGCGCGGGCGGACGATCAAGCCTCGCCTACGCCTCGCTGTTGCGAGCAGTCTTGACGGTTTGTTTCATTCGTGGCCTTTAAGACATCGCAGATGAAAATTGAGAGAACCGTGACTGATCAGCACGCGCAGCATGTACGTCCCTCGGGCGCTCCGCATGCCTTCAAAATTCCGGACATGGCGCTTTTCGCCGGAAGGTCGGCCGAAAGCCGGGGCGGACTCGATTGATGACATTCGCCCTCCGACGCCATGCGACATGGCAAAACATCCGTCTGTCGCTGACGGCAGTCGTCGTCTTCACCTCTGCGCCTCCGTTCTGGGCACCAGCCGCGACAGCTCAGCATCTCGGTCCGGCGCCGACGGACAGGAGCACGACCGTTGACGGACCGTTCGCCATTGCCACCGTCAAGGTGGCGACAGCGCAAACTCCGAAGTCGATCGGTGGCGTGACGGTTTGGTATCCGACGGCGACGGCTCAGACATACGGCGCCGTTGCCATGGTGCCGGGTTGGCTGTTCGGGCGTAACTATCTCGACTGGTATGGGAGGCGACTGGCCTCGCACGGCTTCGTGGTCGTTTCGGTGGATCCAAACAGTGTTTTGGACGGTCCCGACGATAGGGGAGTCGCTCTGCTCGCCGCACTGGACTGGTTGGTCAACACCAGCTCGGTCAGGTCTCGGGTAGACGCCACTCGGCTGGGCGTCCTTGGTCACTCGATGGGCGGCGGGGGCGTGCTCGAAGCCGCAACCGAGCGCCAAACCCTGCGCGCCGCGATGACCCTGGAGCCGTGGAACGGCGTCAAAACGTTCCGCACTACTGTACCGGTCGTCATACTGGGCGGCGAGTCCGACACGAGCGCCGCGCCGGCCAAGCATGCCGAGCCGATGTATGCCGGGATGACCCGGAACGAGAAGGCGTATCTGGAACTCAACGACGCCGGTCACATCGTTCCGGCAAGCGACAACCCTACGATCTCCCGGTTCGTTCTTTCCTGGGCGAAGCGGTGGATCGATGGAGATACGAGGTACTCCAAGTTCCTGTGCCCCGGACCGAAGCCGGATCAGAACATCGTGGAAGAGTACCGCTCTACGTGCCCTTTCTGAGATGGGTTCCGAGCGACGGGTGAGAGTACCCTCTTCGAGACGGTCGCGGTCTCGGAAAACGATGGTAGCGATCATCTGTAACTGACGATCTCGGACGTCCAAATCCGGTTACGGACTTGCGTGGCCGTTCGACGGCGGTTGCTGATCGCCATCCGTAGCGACCAATCCGCACGGCAATCTGTCCCCGCCTACCGTATCGGGCGAGATCACCCCACGCGTCGAGACCGAGCCCGACGTTGCCGACGACGAACTTGCGTTAGCGACAAAAACAAGCACAAGGTACTGTTATGCAGGACCAACGCCAAAGACGGACCCAAGCGGAGCGAAGCGCTACCACTCGTCAGTCGCTTCTCGACGCGACCATCACCGTGCTTCACGAACATGGATACGGCGCGACGACGACGATCATGGTGGCGGAACAGGCCGGCATCAGCCGAGGCGCGATGCTGCACCAGTTTCGCACGAAGGCCGATTTGATGACCTTCGTCGTAGAAGAGGTCTACGCGCTGGAAGTCGAGCAGTACCACAAGATACTCGAAGGCACGGCCAATCGGCGCGAACGGTTGCTCGCCTATCCGGACGCCGCTTGGAAGGTTCTGAGCCAACCATCTGGCGTTGCGGTTCTCGAAATCCTTCAAGGCTCCAGAAGCGATGCGGTTCTGGCCGAGAAGTTGCGCCCGATCCAGGAAAAGATCGAAGCGGACTCCATGCGGCACCTGGAAGAGGAGATGGGCCAAGCGCCCTCCCGCCAGTTGCTCAGGCTCATCGTATGGGCGGTACGCGGTCTATCGATCGCGAACGTCCTCGCGTCGGAGCGTGAGTTCGCCCTCGAATCCATTCAGTTGCTTCGAATCTTGATCGAGACCGGCATGAACGCCGGGTTGTTCAAATCGGAGGCGGCCCCGGCGAACCCGGAGGCTGCTCCTGCTAAGCCGAAGGCAACTCCGGCGAAGCGGGCGAAACCAACGAAGGCGACAACCTAGACACCTCCGCCCCGGACCGACCTCCCTGCCGCGACTCTTCACGAATACCATTCGGGGGATCGTAGCTCTCGAATGCTGCATCGCGCCAGTCGGCGTCACTCATCAGCCTTTTGCGATTTACAATCAGTCCATCCTGTATGAAGATGCCGCGCGCAGAATGTCTGCGCAGGGTGATTCCGTAGCGGCAGCCCTGAAGGTGGAGAGGGACAACTCATGTTCGATCGTCGCGAGCTTTTAAAAGCCGGAGCGTTGTTTACGGGAGCCGCCGCCACGGCACCATTCAGCGGTCAGGCGTTCGGAGCAGCGGCATCAGCCAAATTTCGGTGGGACGTAATGCCTCCGGAGTCCGCTGGGATGTCACGCTCCGGCATCGACGGGATGCGTGCGGCAATTCAGAAGAACATCGATTCCAAGGTCATCTCAGGAGCAGTGACGGCCGTCTCGCGGCGCAACAAGCTCGTGCTCTTCGAGGCCCAGGGTTTTGCGGACGTCGATGCCAAGCGCCCGATGACGACGGATTCGCTGTTTCGGATCATGTCTTCATCGAAGGCGATCACCGCCGTGGCGGTCATGATGATGGTGGAGGAGGGCAAGCTCGCGCTCGAGGACCCCGTCAGCAAGTTCATTCCCAGCTTCCGAAATCAGAAGGTCTCCATCTCTCCTGCCGGCAACAAGGATCCCGGAAAGGTCCGGATGGTCCCGGCGACACGCGACATAACCATCAAGGACCTTCTGACCCACACTGCCGGTCTATCGACCTTGAGCGAGCAGGTCCCGGGGCTCGAAGCGCTCAGGAAGAACGCGGAGCGCAGACCCGGAGACACCCTGAGCACCGCCATCCCCCGGCTGGGGACGTTGCCGCTCGACTTTCAACCCGGCACGAAATGGCGCTATTCGCCACTCGATGGCATGGATACCCTCCTCTACCTGGTGGAGTTGGCGTCGCGGACTCCCGCCGACAAATTCCTACAGGAGCGGATCTTCAGCCCCCTCGACATGAGGAGCACATACTTCAATGTGCCGGCGTCGGAAACCGGCCGCCTCGTCAAGATCTACGCGGCCAAGGACGGTGTGTTCGAACAGCGCTCCTGGATGTTCGGTGAAGGGCCTTTCAAATACTTCTCGGGTGCAGGAGGTCTGACCAGCTGCGCTCACGACATGCTCAACTTCGAACTCATGCTGCTGAACGGTGGCAATTTCGACGGACGCCGACTTCTGAAGCCGGCAACGGTCGCGCTGATGTCGCGAAACCATGTCGGAAGCCTCTTCGCGGACTGGATTCCCTTCATCACCGGAGGCAACGGCTTCGGCCTTGGCGTCAGCGTGGTGGAAGACGAAAGCCGCAGCGCCGGCAAAGCCGTGGGTGCCTTCGGGTGGGGTGGCGCCTACGGCACCGAAAGCTGGGCGGACCCGAAGCTCGAGGTCGCCGCAGTGATGCTGATCCAAATGGACCCGGCACCACCGTCACCCAAGACCGATTTCACGCAGGCCATTCGCCGAGCAATCGTGGCCTAACCCCGGCAACGCCGGCGTACGGCGGCAATCTCAGCCGCCGTACGTTCGCGTCGCCGACGGCTTGACCAAGTACCGATCGTTGAGGGTCTTGCACGAGCCAGCGATGGTCGCGGGACTGTTGAGATCGATGTTCTCGACCAAGTCCAGGTTCAGCGCGCCGGATTTCGCCTTGTCTCCCGGGGGGAGCTCCCGATCAGCGGCAACGTAGATCCGCAATGCCGCCTTCGCATCCGCTCCAGCCTGTGTGATCGAGGGAGGGCCGGCCATGCAGCTCTGGACCTTCGCCAAAGCGGTGGCGTACGCCGTCTCGGCAGCCGTCCTCTGACCCGCCAGCTTGATGTCGTCTGTCGCAGCTGCGGAGGCGGCCACGGCGGGAATGACTGCCTGCTGGAGTTGGGTCGTCACCTCGGTTTTGACCTTCTCGTCGCTCAGCACCGTGGCGATGAACGACAGAAACCCCGACTCACTTTGCGTTTCAGTCGTGAGAACGCTGACCGTCAGCGGCTTTGCGGCCTGCGGCTTGGCTAGCGTGAACCAAGCGGATTCCCGCGGACTCGAGTTCGTAGATGTTCGGCCCGGGTAGCGGACGACCACACCGGGTTCATGACGCCCCAGGTTGAGGCTGGCTGCGGGTGCCGTATCCAGAGACGGTTTCGTTCCGGGGGCCGTGATCGCTAGGAAGATTGCGACGCTGCGCGCCTTTCCGGGCCGAAGCGCTCGCCCTCCTATCGGAGCCCTAAGGTAGGATACCGTCGGACGGACGGCGAGCGAGGTCTTGTCCTTCGATCCGATGATTTCGCCTTCGAAGAAGAAATCAGGCGCGACTGCCGGATAGGTACCGTTCGCCGCCAGCGCTTTGCGCGCCGTCTCCAACCCGTCCAACCATGGCAACGTTGCCGCCCCTGCGGCGGGTAACTCGGACCACATCATTCCGCGCACGACCTGTATGCACTGCGGAAAGGTCGTTTCCGATGGTTCGATGTTGCGTGCCCCGGTCGCCGTCCAGGTTTTCGCCTTCGCCGCCTCGCCGATTGCCTTGCCGATCAGGTTCACCCCCTGGGATATCGCGGCGGCAGCGATCGCTCCGAGGATACGCTTCTGGCCGTCATCCGCCGCCGCATCGTCTCTCGTGAACGCGCATTTGCCGACGGACACGACCGTTGCCTCGTAGTCACCGGGCCTTGCCTCCTTCGCCGCGGCGGCGTTCGGTAGTGTCACGCCGATCATCGCCATCGCCAGGATCGACTTCCTCGTATTCCTACTCATCGGATTCCCCTCATGGTCAGCAAGTCGCACGGTCGGCGACGCAACGCTGTGCCCATGGCAAGGCGGTCAGCCGAGCGTACACGCCGAACTTGTCCGGCAATCCGCACTTTTCGCCCCAGCTAACTACGCCGATTTGAGTACGCGCGCCGCGAACGATACCAGTCAACGGGCCTCCGCTATCCCCTTGGCATGTATCCCGGCCGAAGCGTTTATCGCCAGCACAGACCATGCTCGTCCCGATCGCCCCATCGTAGGCGACTGGATCGTTGCACTGCTTGTTCGACAAGATGCTCAGGTCGATGGTTCTAAGGTCTCGAACCGGGCCCGACCCCAAGGACGTCGCACCCCATCCGGTGGCTCTGACGCTCGATCCGGGCGCATCCGCCAAAGTGTCGCCGGCAGCGATCAAAGGCACCACCTTTCCGAGTGGCGTCGCATCGCTGTCGAGTTCGAGGATCGCGACGTCGTCGCCTTGGTTTGGCGAGATGTAGGTCGGATGTAGACGAATGAGCGCCACCTTGAAGCGCTTGCCGTCCCGAGCGAGATCGGTAGCGCCAACGACCACTTCGAGGGCGCTGGCCGACGTGCCGCGGTCGACACAGTGTGCGGCGGTGAGGACCATCCTCGGCGAGACGAGACTTCCGCCACAGAACAGAACTCGCGAAGAAGACTCTCCCCCGGGCAAAACCAGGGCCACCTGCCACGGGTTGTCTCCGGCCCGAGCGAAGTCGCCTTCGAGGACCTTTGGATCGACGAGCCATTTACCAGTCGCGGCGAATGTCCGCGCATTCGCGATCGGCTGGGAAACAATTTCCGGTTTGTCTCCACCGACCAGAATGAGAGCCGTGGGAACCAGCGCGAGGCGCATCCAGGTCTTCACGAAGTCACCTTCAGAACGGATATGCGTGCTTCATCGGCATCGACCCCCGGATCGTTCTCGAGCACGACGACGCGTTCCGGAGGAACACCAAGGCGGAGCACGTACTCTCTTATCCGCAAAGCTCGGACCCGGCCTACCAGCCTGCTTTGACCAACGTCGGAGACGCTGCCTCGCCCTGTTCTGATGGTGACGGCCGTAGATGGCGCGGACAGCTTGCGAGCAGCGTCCCCGAGAGGAGTCCAGTCGTTCGCATCTGCAAACTCGTCCCCTGACGAGAAGCCCAGGCGGACGTCGAGCTTGATCTGCTCGCGATTGACGGTGTTGACGCCCTCGATCCATCCGAAACGTCCGTCTGGCGCCAGGATGCGAGCAAAATGGCCCTTGGATTCTAACAGCTGCACTCGCGATCCGGCCGAGACGATACCGAAGTTCGCGCCACCCTTGCGACGTTCGCGAACCGATACGGGGGAGTTGGTAACCGCTGTCACCTTCCCATCGACCATCCGGGTCGACTGCAGGGCTCCTAGAAGGATGGCAGTGTTCTCCACCGGCGGCGGCGGCGGCGGTAATTGCGGCTGCGGCTGCGGCTGCGGGACTGATGGCGGCTCGGCTGCAATCTGAGCAAGCTTCGCGCGGGCCGCCGCAGCATGCACGGAAATGGGATGGAACGACACGAAGTCCGTGAGCTGAGCGACCAGTTGCCCGATCGGAATCGTGCTCACGACGAATGCCCACTCCTCTTCGGTCGTGACGCTTTCCGGCTTCAACCCATCCATCGGCAGGTCCCATACCTGGGACAGGCTGCTCATCGGTTTCTGACGACCGTCGGTGGCCCCGGCAACGTCGGTATCCACCCCGGCGAGCGCCCGCCCGAGTGGGGCATTGCGTACCAGCCGGGAAGCGAGGTGCCTGGTGTAGATGCTGCTCGTCGTGAGGGGATCGGTAGAAGTCCGGCTGTAGGCAACCATTCTGGGCTGCGCGGCGAACGCTATGACGAACGGACCGAGCGGCCCACCAGCCGGTGCCAACCCCTGGACGCCCGCCGTAGCGAGCGGTCCGGCGGTGGTCGCATCGAAGATATCACGATCGTCGTCGGCCGTGCCCGTGAACGGATCGGCACGACAGGCATCCAGCACGAGCACGGTGACAGCCGCTTTGGCTTTCGCGATCTCGCCGATCACGTAGTCAACGCTTATCCAGTCAAGCCCGGGATATTCGGGCTTCGCCGTTCCGTCCGAACCAACCAGATAGTTGATGCCGTTCACCTGCACGCCATGACCGCTGTAGTAGACCACGGCCAGATCGCCTGGCTCCAGCTTCGCCTTGAAGGCCGCGATCTTCGCAAGAAGAATAGACCGCTCGGAACGGCCATCGATCGACGCGCGATCGACCGTGTTGAAATTAAGCGCCGTTAGCGTCTGCGCGAACTGTTCGGCGTCCATGCGCGGCGTGATCAGCTGACGGGCATTGTCGTAGCTGGCTATGCCGATAACCAACGCTCTTCGTGCAGGGCGCTTCACCTCCAACGACCAGTCGGGCGGTGGCGGCAGCTGCGCGCAGAGTGGAGTCGCTACGAGGGTCAGCAAGCAAGCCGCAGGAAAATTCCACCGTTGCATAGCCGCCCCTCGGATACAGTTCTAGTATAAAGCCTTCTTCTCATGACCCTGTCACCGAGTCTACGCCGATTTTATTACAACAAATCACAAACCCGTCACTTTGGGCACAGCGCATATCGTCCGCCAATTTTCTTAATTCATCTACCGAGGTAACTAGATGGTATTTTCAAAGACGATCTGGTGAACTGGCCAACCGGCAGTCGGTAAGATATTGCCGACCTGAGTCATCGGCAGCGCGTACGGTACGAAGGCGCGTTACGCGCGACGCGCTATCGCAACTTGGTTCTGCCTCGCGCAAATTTTATGGCCTCCTGAAAGTTGTCGTAGCCAAACGAGTTTTCCAACAATCCCGTATAGTTATGACCTAGCTTGACCGTCCTCTCCGGATAGTAGTTGAACAGGCGATCAACCTTATGCCTTGCAAGGGCTCGATCCATGGCCTGAGCGTCCCGAGGGAACGTATCGGCTTGATTGCCATCGGTTATGTAGGTCGCCGGGTAGCTCGAATTCACATGTTCAATTATGTCGAGCTCGTTCGCGCGCTCATCTCGCGCCACGTCCTTCGTGCCGAGGTAGGCTCGAAATATCCTGTCGGTGCCCCAATTGAGTTCGCTGACCCGCAGTGGGGGAGAAAACAGAATCAGGCCTTTCACGTCGGCGCGAAGCACCGAAGGTCGAATGCCGATTCTGGAAGCATACTCCGGATTCGCCAAGATCAGCCCATACTGCGCGGACATCTGCGCGCCGGCGCTGGTCCCCATGATGAGGACGTTCCCCATGTCGAGTCCGTATTCCTCCGCATGGTTGCGTAAGAACCCCAAGGCTTGATTCAACTGGCGAAGCGCGACGGGATACCGATAGGCCGGGGCAAGTGCATAATCGAGGTTCACGACGTTGAAGCCGGCCTTCACGAGAAGCAGGGTTGGCCGTCGCGCGCCAGCGACGCCATCCGCGCCCGCCAGCGGGTCCCCGCCATCCTTGCTCCCGATGAACCACCCCCCGCCGTGGAGGTTGACGATTGTGGGGCGTCGGAAGTCGTTCCTGGACGGCACAGACCAGATGTCGAGGAAGCTGTTCGGATAGCGATGACCATACCGCACGTCGGACGTGAGGCGCACGCCATCAGGACGCATCCTGTCGACAGGGCGCCGTCGGGGGACGAAGGTATTTGGGCCACCCTCCTCGTTCCAGTAGGCAACACTCTGAACGAGGAGGATCGGACCGTCCTGGCTCGTTGCCAAATAGAGTCCAACGCCTGCCAGTACCGCTACAAGCGCTACGGCGGCAATCACGGACCATCTGACCAGGCGCCGTATCACCCTCTTTGTCCGCATGACATTCCAGCTGTTCGAATAGTTGAACCAGACGTCGCGGGCCAACGATCGCCGGCGTCCATGGTCAAGCTACGAGGGATCACGATCGGCTCCGATCCGTCGCGGAACGTTCAATGGCGTGGGAGAAAGCCGCGCGCGTCGAGCCAGAGCAGAAACTGGTCACGCCAATTCACCGTGGTCGTACCCTTTGCACCGGTGAAACCCCAGCCGTGCCCTCCCTTGTTGTAGTAGTGCGTTTCCACCGCACCGCCGCGGTCACGCCAAGCGGCGATCAAACCGAAGTCTGTCTTCCCGAACAGCGGATCGTCGCTCGAAAGCGCCGCCCACATCGGAGGGAGCTGCCTTGGAAGAGGCTGCGTCGGGCGGGACCACGATCCGTAGATTGGAGCTACGAAGTCCGGGCGCGCCGCCTTGTCCGACTGCAGTGCCACGCCCATCGTCGTGAATGCGCCGGCGGAGAACCCCATGAAGCCGACACGCCTCGGATCGATCTTCCATTCGCCTGCGCGAGACCGGACCATGCGCATAGCATTCACCGCATCTTCGGTGGCAGCCGGCGTACCGCGCTCGATCAAGGCGCCGACCGATTTCGCTCCACCCATGAACACGGTCACGGCGTATCGAGTAAATTCGGCGCGGGAGGCGGGCGTCGGCTCGAGGCGATACTTCAGGACGAAGGCGGCCACGCCGTTGTCGGCGAGCCATCGGGCCACCTGATAACCCTCGGCATCCATCGCAAGCGACATGAAGCCTCCACCAGGCGCTATGATGACGGCGGTGCCGTTGCCTCGTCCGTTCTCGGGCAGGAATGGCGTCAAGGTCGGTTGCGTCACGTTGTGAACGCTCCTCAAACCCTTGTCATCGTACCAGGCCTCCGCATTTCCCCCCTGCTCCCCGCCGGAGGAGGGCAACCGTATCTCCCCGGGTTCCGCGCGAGACGCAGTGCCGGAGCGGGCCGACTGTGCAAACGACGGCGCTGCGCCGGCTATGCTCGTGAGCGCAAATACGCATATCCGCGTCGATGTCGGCTGCGGGATCATCGCGTCAGCACGCCGATCACGCGCAACAGCGCCTCGGCGTCGACAGGGCCGTCGATGGTCAGCCGTACACCCGAAGGCAGCTCGATGCCGATCTGCCCCGTGGTCCGGGCGTCCGCTGCCACCTCGGCGGGCGGCGCCGAAAGCATCACGGGCGGCTCGCTGATCCGGACCTCGGCAAATACGGTCTGAGGCCGGGCCGGCACGCCGCTCAGTGCGCCCGACATAGCTTGCCGCCGCCAGGTGTAGATCGCGCCGCTGCCGACCTCGTGACGCTCGACCGCCGCCCGGACCGACCCATCCGGCCCAAACGCATCGCGCAGGATCGCCAGCTTCTGCTCGACCGTCCAGCGGCGCCGGCCC
>Ga0308164_10001972_pt1 | contig 21707 bp, 15 predicted proteins | sample PhyTR2_FD_201031 | JGI IMG/M metagenome (GOLD analysis project Ga0308164, IMG submission 201031) | Phyllosphere microbial communities from UC Gill Tract Community Farm, Albany, California, United States - DLSLT.R2 | ecosystem: Host-associated > Plants > Phyllosphere > Unclassified | place: USA... | reverse complement strand
TGGGGTAAATAAAGATGGAAGAGCGCTGTTCCCTATTATGGCGTCGCACCGTTTTGGCAGGATGGATAAAGAGGATATTTATGATATCATTGCCTATATACGCACGCTTAAACCTGTGAAAAATGATGTTGCAAAATCAGAAGCAGATTTTCCGGTTAACTTCATTATTAATACCATGCCGAAAAAAGCAGATTTCCAGACTAAGCCATCGCAAATAGAGACCATCAAGTATGGCGCATATCTGGTTAATGCCGCAGGCTGCGTGGATTGTCACAGTCAGACAGATAAAGGAAGCGTTATCAAGGGCACAGAATTTGGTGGTGGAATGGAATTCAAACAGCCAGGCCGAACAGTGCGCTCTCCCAACATCACTTTTGAGCGTGCAAATGGTATTGGAAATTGGTCTAAAGCAGCCTTCGTTCAAAGGTTTAGTGCCTACGCTGATACTGCGTATCATTCCCCTAAGGTTGAAAAAGTAGGGATGAATACTCCCATGCCCTGGACAATGTATGCTGGTATGAAAAAGCCTGATCTGGAGGCGATATATGACTATTTAAAAAGTTTAAAACCCATAAAAAACCAGGTAATAACATTTACTGCAGACAAACCACAGTAAGGTATCTTACTGCTGGTATTGGGGATTTCCCTGGCGCAGAATGAAAAGAGATCTGTTCACAAACAACAGATCTCTTGATGAAGGTAATATTTCGAGGTGACGATCAGTTGTCACCCCGAAATAATGGCTTCCTATAAACGTATCGCCCCGCAGTCAATGTACGCGGTATCCCGCACCAGCTGCGTATTTATCAATAAATTGTACTTGGGATTTTTACCGAGAAATGTTCCCGTGGCTGTATATTTCCCGCCTAAAGGTAAGCCCATCGTAGACCATTTGCCATTCACCAAATGGATATTTCGCTGGGTACGGCGGTAAGGGGAATCGTCACCTGCAAATATCACATAGGCCCACTGATTTGGCGTAACAAGAAGGCTCTTCTCTGTACATTTTATACACATCTCAAAGTCTACCCTGGGTTCAAGCCTGATGCTGGTACCAGCAAAAAAGTCTACCTGAGCTGTAAAACCTGTGGTCTGATTTTTACTTACCAGAGATTTCCACCAGTAGGAGACATCAAAATACATTCTTGGTGATGTAATTGGCGACCTGGAAACAATGTTACCTGTAAAGTGCATTGCTGTAGCAGGCATCCCTATATAATAGGGAAGAGATAGGTTATATTCACCCATCTGCACATCGGAACTAAAAGCGATATTTTCCTTGTCTGGAATCTCTGTGATTTCCTTTGGTACACTGCCACTAAATGTCAGATCATAAGTCTGTGTATAAGGCGCTTCATAATAAAATCCTGCATTGGCCGACTGCGATTCTGTACGCAGGTGGATTTCAGTACCTACCGGTACAGCTTTAACCACAGTCCGGTAAGTCCGGTTATGTTCAATGTCAATACCAGTTTCCACAGAATCTCCTGCTGCAATTTTCTTGGTTGTTAAAGGATTGATTTTGTTCCCGTCCAGCTTATAGCTAACAAACCACTTAAACACACTATCCGGACTAATGCTAAAGGGAACATTCTTTGCATCAGTTCCTAAAAACTTAATTTCGCTGGTATAATTAATGGTCTCAGGATATCCGGTTTGAGTGGTTATCCCATCAAAAAGAAGTCTGTTTTCCCTGCCAGATTTGTTTTTTAAAAGGCTGATAGTTTTACCGTAATCAACTCCATCCGCATTCACCGGAAATACCTTTAAGTTTTCAGAGCTGTTATAATTTAAAAACTTGCATATAATTTTTACTGCTCCGGTGTAAGCAACTTTTTTGTAGCGCGGTCCGGCAACCTCTTTATCGTAGTAACCTACAAACCTGGGTACAGGAATATCTTCAACTTTTCCGTTAACGTTACTGGTTGCAATTTTATGCCAAACGGTATCGTACTTTGCTACCGACTCAATGTGTTTTACCGTACCAGTGTCTAGTACCTTATAATAAAAAGTAGCGCCTTTAGGAAACACCAGGGTAACAAAGCCATCCTGAACGGTAAAAGGAACGGCAACGGCTTCCGGTTTAGGATCATCAGCCGCCGCATTTCCTTTCAATCTCGCTATGCTTAAAGGGCCATTAACAGCACTGGTAGCCAAAGTAGCCACAGTACCCTTTTCCAAATTGATTTTGGTTAAGGCAGTTACCGCCCCATTGGTCAGCGAGATATTGGCCTCTGTCACGCGCATTCCTGCCGGTGGGTTTTTTATATTAACCAGGTCTACAAAAACCTTTTGGTTAAATTGTGAGGGGGCCACCTGGATCTGACGTACTTGCGGTAGATAACCTGCTGCACTGATTGCCAAATCAAACGATACAGGCAAATTAGATTCCGGATTGCGGTTTGGATCTATGGCAATTTCGATTAGCCCGTTCTGCATGGCCAGGCTCTTTGATCCAGAGCTGTTAATTACATATGCTGCATCCTGGCCTGTAACCGCTACTGCAGCCCCAGCCGGAGTTTGCGTTAATGTTGCGGCATCCCTAACCTGTACAAGTATATGGTATTTTGTTGTTCCCGTGGCGGCAGAGATGTTCATGGTTGCCTGAACCCCTTCTGTAGGTTTTCTACAGGCCCACTGACCTATGATCAATCCAAATGTAAGGATAGCGAATACTACCCATCTGCTCTTTTTTTTGTAAAGATTTGTCATCCCTTTTATAGTTAAATGTCGGTCTAAAACTTATAGTTGATTGCAAGCTGCCCTAGCGGCAGCCATTTATAGGTGCTTAAATTATCCTCCAACAGCTGTCGGTTGGTGTCGTCAAGATAGAGCATGCCTGTTGAGCTGGTAGTTACCTTTGGAGAGCCCAGATGGTAAAGGCCCAGGTCCAGGGTAACGTTGATCCTGTTCCTCGGGAAGTCGCGAAAAAAGGCTAGTCCGGCATAAGGCCTAAGACCTTTCCAATCTGCCTTTATCTTCATCATTCCTACCTCTTCGGCTGTAAGTTGGCGGTCGCCGAGATTAAATCCTTCCTGGGCATTGCTTTCTATTGTGCCGTCAGCCTTAAAAAAGTAAGCCCCACCGGCAACCAATCGTACGCCGTTTCCTATGATTGGATAATCCAGCAAAATACGTGCATTTGTAAATGAAGCCTTTAACTGGTCGTCAGTATCGCTGCTAAAAGACTGGACCACTTTGTCCGTTTTTATCGGCAAAATGCTGAAGCCCGCACGGGCGGAAAGCTTTTGGATAAGCTGATATTTAAATTCGAGACCCACGCCCTGAGTACCGAGATGAAGAGACAGACTTTTTTGTTCTGAGTCCCCATACTGACCATACAACGTGCTGCACATAAATACCATAAGCAATGAGAGTAAGATTTTCTTCATATATCGTTTTAGTTTAATAGACGTAAAAATGCAAACTAATCAAAGCATTATATATACCTAGAGATAGGTATCTTTTGTTCCATTGGAAAGAGATTATCCCGGAAATAAACGATCTAATTAGTATTAAATCATAACAAGAAAGTATACGGAATTTGCTTCTCGTAAATTGTAGAATCTACACAGTTCAGCACTGAAGTATCGGGGGGACACATATGACTATTAGGCAATTAATTTCGGGCTTAATCGCCTCTCAATAAGAAATGCAACTAAGTCCCTGCTCTTTTTTTTAGCAAAAGTTGGGCGCCGAAAAGGGCGGACGTTATTTTTTCAATATTCCCTTTTCTACACTTTCATTGATCAGACGCTCTGCGTAATTCCAGATCGAAGCGGAACCCGCTTTGATAACCTTTTTCTTTTGGTATACTTTTTCATAGGTTACGTTAAACTCGGCCCAGGTCCCGCCATTATTAGATGTGTTTTGTAAGAGGGGTTCAAACCTGTCCATTGCCTTGGCAAACTTCGCATCATCAGAAGTCCCCAATTCAAATTCTTCCCAGATGGCGATAAACTCTTCAGCCTGATGGTCGGGAAGTATACCAAATATCCGTTTCGCTGCCAGGCGCTCCTGATCTGTATTGGTATGGTTTTTTTCGGTGTCGTAAATAAAGGTATCCCCGGCATCTATTTCCACCAGGTCGTGTATGAGCACCATTTTAAGTACCTTGAGTATGTCGACCGGTTTGTCAGCGTGTTGAGCAAGGACAAGGGTCATCATAGCGAGGTGCCAGCTGTGTTCCGCGTCATTTTCATGTCGGTTGCTGCCAATAAGTCTAGTTTTTCGCTGGATGAATTTTAGCTTGTCTATCTCTTTAATAAACGCTACCTGCCTGATTAAGTCTTCTGTATCCATGGTCTTCTACATAAGAAAAGTCAGCGGTACTCGCTGACTTGACAAATGTAAGATTAAGTTTCTATTGTTCCTTGCTGTTCAAAAAATGATAACCGCCAAAGTATTTCACGGGCGACCAGGAAGGTAGGGGATCCGCGATCTTTGGCGAAAGGCCACTATATTTATCTGAGCCATATACCACTCGTCCACCAACTATAGTCAGCACAGATTGCAGATTCTTGATCTGGTCGTCTGGCACAGAAAAGTAATCATCGCTCAACAGCACAAAATCTGCAAGGTTACCCGGTGCGATGCGTCCTTTGTCACTTTCCTGATTCTCGAACCAGGCAGCACCGATGGTATATAACCTCAGGGCTTCTTCACGTGTCAGGCGGTTATCTTCAGCAAGGATGATGTTACCCGAAACGGCTTTGCCCGTTACTGCCCAACTGATCCCTATCCAGGGGTTCCCGGGAGCGACGCGGAAAGCGTCGGATGTCAGCGATAGCGGAATGCCGCTTTTCATTAATGCCCTGAACCTTGGTGTGTACAAAGCTTTCTCCATGCCATGTGTTTTTGCAAAAGCTTCTCCGTGCAACGCCATTTTAGCATCGAGTGCGATACCGCCGCCTAACCTTTTCATCCTTGCAATATTTTCATCACTGATAGTTTCTGCATGTTCAACACTCCATCGCATGCCGTCCAGCGGAGTTGTTTTGACCACATTTTCCATCGCATCCAGAAAAGGCGTCAGATTTTCATTGTAGGTGATATGCATGCGGAAAGGGATCCTTTTTTGTATGAGTTTGCGGACATCTTCTTCTGCATATTGCCTCATTTGTTCTTCTGGAATGATTACAGTGGGCCTGTCAAAATTCTCATGATCATGGATCTCGGCTCGGAGCAACTCGCCAGTTCCTTCATACTCATATCCATGCTCCAGCGTTGGGTGCAAGTTTTGGCCCGGGCTTAAAGGTGTTATCTTTGTGATCCTTTCTATTTCAGTATCTACCCAATTTTTTTTAGGATCATAACTGAACCCGAGGTCAGCGAACGGGAAACGGACATTCAGCCTGTTTTCTTTAATGAGCGTTTGAAGGGGGGCGTGACCTTCCGGGTAACCCACAAGACTGGAATTGTCGATGACAGAGGTGAGCCCGAAACGGTTCAGGTCTTTAATCAGGTATTCAAGTGAGCTCACCTGCTCATCCGGTGTCGCTTGCGGCGTCATACCTTCCATGGCCAGGAATACAAAAGTGTATCCTTCAATAACCCCTGTGTAATTACCTTTTTTGTCCTTTTGCAGTACTGTACCCGGTATCATCGGGAATTTTGGTGTTCCGAGTCCGAAAAACTTCATTGCCGGCTTGTTGAGCCATACCTTGTTGTAAGCGTACTGAACATATAAAGGCTTATTTGGCACCGCTTTGTTCAATTCTTCAATGGTAGGAAAACGTTGTTCCTTAAACTGATACGGGGACCATGCACCGTGCACCTTCACCCACTGGCCATCCGGTGTTCTCGCCGCTTGCTCAGTAAGCATTTCCAACGCCCTTTTGAGGGTCGGCACATTATCCCATCTCACCTTATAATTAAAACTTTTCTCGTTTAGCGGGTGCATATGCGAATCTTCTAATCCAGGGATCAGCCGTCTGCCGTCCGCATCAATCAGGCGGGTGTGATCATTTTTGAGGGCGAGAATATCATCATCGTTGCCTACGGCATATATTCTTCCCGATTTTACGGCAAGTGCCGATGCCTGCGGCTGTGCTGCGGTAAGAGTGGTAATCTTCGCATGAAAAACGATCAGGTCTGCCCCGGTTGATGAGTTGTTAGTTTGCGCTTGTGAACTTAAACTGATAAATGCTGCTGTAAGCAATGTAATTGTTAGTTTCATAAAATTTCTTTAAGTATTGTACTCGATTTGTGTTGCTGAAGAATTCATAAAAAAGCAGGTTTTCATGAATTCTGATCAAAATTTAAACGCTAAGAGCGAACTGATAAAAAAACCATCCTTGTGCTGCGGTATCACATCGTTGATGAAATTTCCGGTCTTAAAATATTGCAGGCCGGCATTGTAACTCAAAAACTTGTTGATCTGCCAGGATACCGTTGAAATGTAAGCTGTGCCAATATAACGGCTGTCAGAGTTTGAGGAACCCAGGCTAAGACTACCATCCGGCCGGTAAATTCCATCCTGCAGGGATTGCCGCCAGTAGAAAACCGTCTCCAGGGATAGCAGTACATTTTTTGCCGGGCTCCAGGTCATATTGGGGTGAATAGAAAGTAGGTTTCCCGGGCCAGCCTGTGGGTTCATACCAAAATAACCGCCGTTCGGAAATAAGGCGTTGAATGTACCGAGTTTACCGTCACCCTTCACATCGTCGCCTGAAATGAAGTCGCTTCGGAGCTTTATTGTCGGTGCTCCGTTCAGCTCGGCGAAGCGATAACCGATATCCATAGACCCACCCCAGGCGCGAATAGCTGCCGCGCCAAACTTGCCCAGCTGATAACCGATCTCAAAATTGTAGAGCAGTTCATTTCCGTTGGCCCATAACCGGGTACCGAGGGTATGTCGCGATTCAGGGGCGACACCATCATCAAACCCGGACTCATCCCGGTCAATGCCCAAATAATAAAGGTCAATATTCAGCATTTTAGCAATTGCATGTGTGCTGTAAATACCCCAAAGGGTTGATTTTCGGTTAATGGGATTATCAAATACACCGTTTTTTATAAGTGGGGCGGCCATGACGAAAGCATCCACGGTCCATTTTGGCGAAGCATATGCCACCTTGGCTCCGTCGAAATACAAGCGGAGGTTGGGACCCTCGCGGACATCAAGCAACCGGCCGCTACCGTACTGCAATTCCTGCCGCCCCAAACGGATAGTCATTCTATCAGCTATTCCTTTGTAGGCAATCAGATCAACAAAAAGGTTCTGAACGTTCAGCTGGTCTTCATCGATGGGCCGCGGTCCGTTTTTTCGGCCGTTCTCAAGGCCGCTTCGTAATTGGCCAAAGATCCTGATCCTGTCGCTTAAATGCAGGTCCGCGTGCAGTTGGTACCGCTGCAGCAAAAAGATGTTCCTGCCGACATTCCTTGCGCCCCAGTCTTCGTGCTGTGCCCGGTCCAGTTCAGCCCGTATTTCGCCACCAAAGGACAAATAGGTTCTACCACTTTCTGATAGCGGCACGTATTTCAGGCTGTTGTAAAATGTTTTTGTACTATCCTTCAGCGATGAATAGTCTTCATCATAACGCAACAGCTTGAAATTTTGGGCATTGGAAAATTTTACTAATATTAACAGGCTTACAAGTAGTAGATTTTTAAATTTCATCGCCGGTTGTAGAATCGTTTTACACTGTCTTACAAATCTCGGCAATGGGAAGGTTTCGGGAAGATGATGTTTATCGGAAAAGCAAGTAGACAAATGTCTACTGATCTGGTAAGGCTTGCGGTTTAGTCATGAAATAAGTCTCTGGAGGATATTCATCATTTGGCGACACGCAAAAGCTGTGCTGCATCTTAAGCAAGAAATAAGGCTGTATTATTTTAAATTATGCTGGCGTTTTACACGGCTCAGGGTATCTTTATTTACACCCAGATAAGAAGCAATAACATGCTGAGGAAAACGATCTGCAAGCTCGGGATAACAACCAACAAATTCCATATAACGCTTTTCGGCAGTGAAACTGATGGCAGCTGTAAGGCGTCGTTCGTTGGCCATAATATTACGTTCGTCGAGTTTGTTCATCATTTGGCGAAAGGCAGGAACTTTTTTCTCCAGCTCCTTTGCGTTATCTAAAGTCATACAAAGCAGGTCGCATTGCTCCAGCGCATCTATATGGAACCGGCTTGGCACTTGATTGATAAAACTTTCACGGTCGCCCATCCACCAATCTTCAATTCCCAGGCGCACAATATGTTCCAGGCCTTTATCGTCTACCAGGTACATCCGCATCGCACCTTTTACGATAAATGCAAATTTCTTGCAAATTTCTCCGGCCTGTAAAGTGTATTGTCTTTTCCTTAATCTGACTGGCGTAAAGTTCTGCATGATCAATACCTTCTCGTCGTCCGTTAGTGGCCTGGAGCTAAATTTTCTCAGATAATTTAAATAAGCGTCGTACATATGTGCTTTGCGTATATGCTAATCATTAAAACAATATTTACTCACGCTAATATACTAATAAATGAAATTTATTGCTAAATATCTTGTGGGAACTACCTCTCAATTAATTGAATTTCTGTTTGTTACAATGTGCTTCGTCGGCGGTTGATTGTTGGCCTAAATGTATTTTATAGACAAATGTCTATGTTATTTTGGCACCAACATTTTCTTATAATCAATTAGCGCAAGCCGCCATTGGCGATAATGGCTTCGTCTGTTAAACTATCCTGAATCTTCGGAAGGCAAAAACATAGCGATGGGGGGTACCATTAGATGGTAAGCTGAACTATAATTATCAGATTAAGCAAAAACCGCTGTTTCATTAGCTTTCACACGTTTTCTGATCCTGCTCAATGAAGGATTCGTTATGCCTAAAAACGAGGAGATATGATAGGCAGGAATACGCTCAATAATATTTGGGTGTTCTTCCAGTAACCTCAAGTAGCGCTGTTCGTGACTGAAGAAAACGAACTCTTCTGTACGGGTCTGCGCGTAAGCAAAAAACAGTTCTGCCAGAAGTCTACCGAATTTTGCCCAGTTCGCGTTTTTTTCATACAAGTTATTGAGATCATTGTAAGAGATAAAAATTACTTCTGCGTCTTCCAGTGCTTCTATATAATACCAGCAGGGGTTTTGGGAAATGAAGCTTCGAAAAGAAACAACAAACTGATTCTCAGAGAAGAAAAACAGGTTTTTATCAGAGTTAGACTTTGGATCATGATAGTAGATGCGAAAAATTCCTTTGACTACCAAGCCAAGATCATTACAGACCATCATCTGAGAATTGAAGAAATCACCTTTTTTAATTGTTCTTGTTTTCCAAAATGGCTGCGCCTGGGCAATATCAACATCAGTGAGGGGAGCGAAATTTTTAAGGTGTTCGGTTATAATTTGATTTTTGTCTATCATGATATGATATTTAGTGGGGATTGACCCATTTAGTAAATTTAACGGAATGAAGATGGTAATAGTATATCCTATATAGTAAAATATACTAATTGACAACTTTTCGTGTGATTTTGGAATCGTAAATGTTATTTTTGGACATGCAGACGGAAGAAGAATTTAAAGATTTTATACTCAACGGGCACTTGCATTACATTCCTAATGTATCTATTGACTGTGCAATTTTTGGCTATCATGAGCATCAACTCAAATTATTGCTAATCCGCCACAGAAATATGAGCAGGTGGAGTTTACCTGGAGGCCATATTAAACGTACTGAAACGTTGGTCGAAGCTGCTTATCGTAATGTTAAGATCAGAACTGGCGTTGATAATCTCTATCTGCAGCAATTTAAAACATTTGGCAGTCCCGGAAGAATTCATTTCGACCATTTTGATAAAAAAAAATGGCTTGAAATAACCGGGCTTACTTCCTGGGAAGGCAACTGGCTGATGGATCAAACCGTTTCCGTTGGCTTTTATGCCATTACCGATTTTTCCAATACCGTGCTTCAAACTGATCTCACTACAGGAGAGTGTGCCTGGTTTGACATTGGGAGCATACCCGATTTAGAGTTTGATCATAATGAAATGGTAACAGAGGCACTGCATACCATGCGGCTGCACTTATATCATTATCCCATTGGTTTAAATATGCTGCCTGAAAAATTCACCCTTAGCGAAGTTCATTCGTTATATGAAACCTTGTTGGGAAAAAAATTAGATGTCAGCAACTTCCCTAAAAAATTGATTGCCCTCAAGCTGTTAAAAAAATTAGAAGAAAGGCGAAGTATCGGTGCACACCGGTCGCCTCATTTATATAGTTTTGATAAAGCTAATTATGAACAGGCATTGAAAGATGGACTGATTTTAAGTTAGCACCACTCCACGGAATTGAAGAATTTCGCATTTCGCTGCTGCAGTTTTAGCAGCGGCAGCCCACAAAAAAAGATAGCCAGAGCTTTATTGCTACTGGCCATTTTTTTGTTGCTTAGTGTCACCAAATAGATAGTTTACTACTTGTAATGCACACTCAGTTCGATCTGGATGCCGGCAAGGGCTTTGGATATGACGCAGTTTTCTTTTGCATGCATCGCCTGTTTATTGAATTCCTCTGCCGATAGATCCGGTACCGATGTGGCAGTAAGCTCTAGGTATCCTTGCAAGAAAGATGCTGCTGTTCTTTTAATTTCTTTGAGTTTTTAATTGCCTCAAAATTCAGCTTTGCGGTCCGTTAATGTTTTTACCTAAGTTAATTCGTTATAACTACGTTTATTTTTTTGCAATGCGATGGGTTAAGAGATATCCGATTTTTTCACTTTATCACGATTCTGACGCGGAGTGTCAGAAAAAATTCATAAACTTGTTTGAACATCGATAAGCTCATTTTAACTTCCTAAACAATCTTTTTACCTATGACAGTGCAATCCGGAGATTTTTCTGACGCTGAATTGCTGAATAAACTCAGTGAGGGAAGCGAGGAGGCCTTTGCACAGTTGTACCAGTTGCACAGTAATAAACTTTATAATAATATACTGTACCTGGTTAAAGATGCGGAAGTGGCGAAAGAGCTGCTTCAGGATCTGTATATGAAAATATGGGAAGGAAGGGTAAACATTAATCCTGAGAAACCATTTAAATCGTACTTGTTTATGATTGCCAGAAATCTTGTTTACGATTATTTCCGGCGCGTTTCCCTCAATAAAAAGATGATCGTGAAAATGATGGCAGATGCCTCGGCATTTTCCAATTATACTGACGACCTTATTGATTTCAAAGAAAGCAGCGCCACCCTGGAAAAAGCTATTGATACGCTGCCGGCACAAAGTAAAAAAGTATTTGTACTTTGTAAGATGGACGGAAAAACCCATGAAGAAATCAGCGCAGAGTTAGGAATATCAATTTCTACCGTTAATAACCATATGGTGAAAGCAAATAAGATAGTTCGCGACTATCTTTTGAAAAATAATGACCTGTTAGCAGCTCTGATTGTGAGTTCCCTGATTAAAATGTTGTGATTTTTTTTAACTAGAGTAGTTGTTGTATGTCACTTGTCCGTATTACTATAAAATGCGGAGGTAAAAATGGAACAACCCGACAAATTATTAAGGAAATTCAGGGATAATCAATGCAGCGAACAGGAGATTTTGTATTTGCTCGATCTTTTTTCGGTTGGAAAGGATGAATCAACCTTAAAAGATGCTATCAGTAATTGTTTAGACGATGTATCAAATGAACAAAAAGATACTGATGCCGTCCTGTTAACAATATATAATAACCTTTCGGGACAAATTCGTGCTACTTCTACCCAAACCCCGAACTTACCAGTTCAGGAATCACCTGTGATTAGACATTACCGTAAATATCAGCTATGGCAGAAAATTGGCGCCGTGGCTGTCTTGTTGATTATGCTGTCCACTGGTTTTTATTTTTACCGGCTCAGTAGACCTAATGATGCTGACACTATAGAACTATCCAAAAATGATATTGCACCAGGTGGAAATAAAGCAAGCCTTACTTTGTCTGATGGACAAATCATAGATTTATCGAATGCAAAAAATGGTGCACTGCGTGCTGAACAAGGTATCAGCATATTGAAAAACAAAGACGGCCAACTGGTCTACACAGTTTCCGCGTCTGCGAAAAACAGAAATTCTCATACTAATGCAGGCGGGCAAAAGAATGTTGCGTATCATATTATAACAACTCCCCGGGGAGGAGAGTACCAAATCAATCTGCCTGATGGTACCAGGATCTGGCTAAATGCTGCTTCATCTATTAAGTTCCCTGTCAGCTTCGATAATTTGAGCGAACGTAAAGTACAGCTAAGCGGAGAAGCCTATTTTGAAGTTGCTAAAAATAAAAAGAAACCTTTTAGGGTGTTAAGTAATCAACAGCTGGTAGAGGTTCTTGGAACCCACTTTGATATCAATAGCTATACGCAAGAAGGTTCAACTAAAACTACGCTGCTGGAAGGTTTAGTTAAAGTAACGCCATACATTTCAAATAAAACAAATGCCGCACAGGTTATTCATCCCGGCCAGCAATCTGTAATTTCTTTAACAGGTATTGCAATTCAGCAAGCAGATGTTGAGGAAGTAATGGGATGGCAAAAGGGTGAGTTTGTTTTCAATAACCAGCCACTCAAAGATATTATGTATAACCTGTCACGATGGTACGATGTAGATATCATTTACCAGGATGAAGCACTCAGGAATGAGGTCTTCAGTGGTGTCATCACCCGGTTCAGCAAGATATCAGAAGTGCTTAGAATGCTGGAATTAACTGAACATGTGCAGTTTAAAATAGAAGGAAGGAGGATCATTGTGAAGAAATAAATACCCCACAAACTAATGCCTGGCAATTGATCAGCCAATCGGCGAAGCTTAAAAATAGAAACCAGAAGTGCGACGAACACTCCTGGCTATAGGTCTGGCATTCATTCAATAAAATCATATCCTATTTATTCAACCAAACCTTAACAAATGTATAAATTTTACATTAAGAAATGGGGTATGCCTGATCGGCATATCCATAAACTACTCCTCTTTATGCGACTAACCACCGTTTTATTAATAGCAACGATGATGCAGGTTAGTGCTGCTGGATTTGCTCAGAAAATTACCTATAAAGCTAAAAATGCGCCTCTCATCAGCTTGTTTAAAGAGATCCGAAAACAAACCGGATATAATGTAGTATGGAATAACAGCGATGTTAAATCTGTAGATCCGGTTACTGTGGATTATAAAAATGCCGAGCTTGAAAAGGTCCTGGCAGAAAGCCTGACCGGCAGATCATTATCATTTACTATAGAAAAGAAAACTATAGTGATCAAAAAAACAGAGAAAACTATTATACAAAAGGTAGTCGAATACTTTAAGAATATCAATGTTGCCGGAAGGGTGATTGATGAGAACAACGAACCGCTTGCAGGTGCAACGGTTTGGGTCAAAGGAAGCTCCAAAATGTCTTTCACCAATGAAAAAGGATATTTCCTCTTAAATGATATTGATGAAAATGCAGCGTTAGTAGTAACATTTGTAGGTTACCTGGACCGCGAACTGCCTGCCAGGGAAGGAAACAATATGGTGATTACCATGAAAATGGAGGCATCACAACTGGCAAGTGTAGAAATCGTGAACACGGGATACCAGTCTATTTCCAGGGAACGCAGTGCGGGCGCCTTCTCCAAGCCGGATATGAAGATTATCAATAATCGCATGGGCTCACCGAACATCCTGCAGCGGATGGATGGTCTGGTTCCGGGATTTACCATAAACAATTCGCCCAACAGGGGTGCAGCCGTCGGAACTCGTGATCCGGGGGAAACTGATGCTTTTGTGATTCGGGGAACAACGAGTATCAACGCAAACCGTGATCCGCTCTATGTTGTTGACGGAATTGCTGTCGACAATATTTCCTTTATCAATCCACAGGATGTTGACGATATCACTGTGCTGAAAGATGCAACTGCTGCTTCAATCTGGGGCGCCCGTGCATCAAATGGCGTCATCGTAATTACCACAAAAAAAGGAAGCAACGGAAAGATTAAAATCACTTATGATAGCTACGTCAATTTTAAAGGCAAGCCGGATCTTAAGTATATACCTTCTTTAAACAGTAGCCAATTTATTCAGGCAGCGAGGGAAACGTTCAACTCAGATGCGTATCCGTTTAGCAGTATCAGTGGTTATAACAGCCTCTACGGTTCAGGAATAGCTCCTCATGAGATGTTTCTTTATGGCATGAATGCCGCTGGACAGCCAATCACTGCGGCGCAGGCAAATGCAGGACTGGACAGTCTTTCCAGAATGGATAATAGCGCTCAGATGAAGGATCTCTTGTACAGAAATGCATTATTGACCAATCATACTTTGTCTGTTTCCGGCGGTGGCAATGCACACACTTTTTATGGTTCTGTAGCCTACACTAAAAACCAGAGCAATATTCCGGGTGAAAAGAATGATAACTATAAACTTAACCTCCGTCAGGATTTTACATTAGGTAAACGTATCAGGCTGCATTTGATAACCGACTTGAACAATACATCCTCGGGTGCAAAAAGATCAGTAACAGCTACTAATAATTTCTACCCGTACCAACTGTTTGCCGATGCATACGGCAGCCATCTTGATATTCCTTATGTAGGATATTTGTCGGAACCAACGCGGGTTGATTTCCAGGATAGGAGCAGGATTAACCTGAATTACAATCCACTTGATGAGGCAGATAACGGATACACTACAGGAAATAATATACTGGCCCGGGTAAATACAGGCGTCTCGGTAAAATTACTGGAAAGCTTAAGATTTGAGGGTACTTACGGATACATCAGGGGAAGCAGTAAAACACGAAATTTTGATAGTACTCTAAGTTATACAGTAAGAACCGAGCTGGCGCAATTTACTGTAGCAGACAGTCCCTCAGACGTTCCTGTCTATTATCTGCCTTCTACAGGCGGTACCTATGGAGTAAGTGATGTACTGCAACGCGACTGTACGGTAAGAAATCAATTAATTTTTGACAAGTCTTGGAAAAATGCTAAACATCAGCTAACCGCCCTATTAGGTCAGGAAGCGCAGGAACAATTCTCTGTTAACAATACCAGTAAAGTGCGTGGCTACGATGAAAACCTGCAGACTTACGGTTCAGTAAATTATAAACAATTGGAAACGGCTTTGTATGGCACTGTAATGAGTGATTACGGACAAAGCAGGTTAACCAACGATGCATTTCTTTCTAATGAAATTCAAACCAGGTTTACCTCTTATTACGGAAACCTGGCCTATTCATACAATCAAAAGTATAGTATCAACGGAAGCTGGAGGATAGACCGGAGCAATTTGTTCGGTACAGATAAATCAGCACAGAACAGGCCGGTTGTTAGTGGTGGCCTGAAATGGTTGCTGAGTGGTGAAGACTTTATGAAAAATTTTAGCTGGCTTAACAGGTTGGCTTTACGGGCAACGTACGGAATTACAGGGAATTCCCTTCCTGCGGGGAGCGGTTCATCCTATGATATCCTTAGTGGTGGAAGTGGGCCATTTTATGCCGGAGGCCAGGGATTGAGGATAACTACACCCGGTAACAACACCTTGAGCTGGGAAAGTACCGCCACCTTAAACCTAGGACTGGATTTCGCGGTAATGAACCGTTTCTCAGGATCGGTTGATTTCTACCAAAAGAAAACAAGTGACCTTTTTGGAGAGCTGGCCTTAAACCCTTTCTCCGGGTATAATACGATTACCGGAAACGCAGGCACGATGGAGAACAAGGGCCTCGAGTTTTCCCTGTCAAGCATCAATATTCAAAGTGATAATTTTACCTGGAGTACAACTCTTGTAGGGGCTTATAATAAAAATAAGGTTACCAGGGTAGTACGTGAAACCCCTATCACAATTGCTGCCCAGAAAGTAGGCCAGTCGTTTGCTGAAGGTTACCCTGCATTTGCATTGTTCGCTTATGATTTTGCAGGACTGAATAATGAGGGAAACCCGCAGATCAGGCTTTCCGATGGAACTGTAACGGCCGACTATAATGCTGCACAGGTGCAGGATGTTATTTATGCAGGCACATATCAGCCAGTATGGAACGGCGGTTTATCAAATGATTTCAGGTATAAAGGCTTCGGACTAAACATGAATATTGCCTACAGCCTTGGTCATGTGATGCGTCGTGATGTCAATAATTTCTATACAGGCAGGTTAGATCCGGGCAATGTTGTCTCAAATGGTGGCCTTAACGCTGGTAACTTAAATGCAGAATTTGCCAACCGCTGGAAACAGCCGGGTGACGAGAACTTCACTGATATCCCTGCATTCATTTCGGACCTTTATACCTCTTATATCACCAGAAATACCCTTTACTATATTAATGGTGATAACAATGTGGTTAGTGCTTCCTACATAAAACTGCGTGACATCACGTTAAGTTATAATTTGCCCAAAACGCTGATTTCTAAATTAGGGGCCAGCGACATCTCTTTCCGTATGCAACTATCAAATGTCATGTTATGGAAAGCCAACAAATATGGGATAGATCCGGAATTTCAAAACAACCTGTCAGGATCCAGAACATTACCTGTTGACCAGCATATGGTTTCGTTTGGTGTGAGGGCAGGCTTTTAATCTTTAAATAAAACACAATGAATCAACTCAAAACATATATAAAAACATCTGTATTCACCGTGGTAGTCTTGCTGGCACTCAGCTCATGCAAGAAAAGTTTTCTGGAAATAAACCCGAAAGGAAAACTCATAGCTTCTGCCACTGCAGATTATAATTTACTGTTGAATAACGAAGATCTGTTTAATATTTATAGCAGTGTGCAGGTTCTGCTTAGCGATGAGGTTGCGTCAACAGAAACCTATTTCAGCAGTGCCCCCGTTTCCCAGCAACGTACCTTTCGATGGGAGGCTGACATTTACGACGAAAGTGAAGATGCGTCAGAATTTTCGTCGCCGCTTAAGTCCCTTTACACCTACAATAAAATCATCAGCGAAGTCCCAGCTTCAGAAGGAGGTACCGAAACCCAAAAAAATGCTATCCTTGCTGAAGCAAAAGCGGGCAGGGCCTGGACGTATTTTCTGTTGATAAATTCCTACGGCAAGCCATACGTAGCTGCCACTGCGCCAAGCGATCCGGGGTTTCCAATTTTACGGACAGCAAACGTAATCAATAACGCCTACACCAGGGCTTCTGTTCAGGAAGTGTATGATTTTATTATTGACGATCTTAAAAGTGCCATCCCACTGCTTCCGGCAACCGTATCACATCGAACACGTATGTCTAAAGCTGCGGCCGAAGGTATACTCGCCAAGGTATATATTTTCATGGGCAGGTTTGATGAGGCGCTGCCATTGTTAAATGCCGCATTTACGGATTTAGCCGGTTCATCCGTGCCGGTAAGATTATATAATTACAACACAGCATTGGCTGCTGGCGGTGCATTTTACCCGGGCAGTAGCTTTTCAGGGCCTGCTTATCCGCTGCTGATCGATAACGAAGAAAGTATTCTTGCACGTCAGTTTAACAATACCTGGGGCGGTTTCAATAATATGGCACTGTTAAAGAGAGAAACTGTTGAATTGTTTAGTCCTTCAGACCTGCGGTTGCAATTTTTTTCAAACGCCCCTATGTTTGAAACTGTTCCATTTGCCAATAAGATGATGAGACGTTTAGGCCCCAGCAATTGCCAGTTTGGAGTATTACTGCCGGAATTATATTTGCTGAGGGCGGAATGCAAAGCACGTTTGAACGACGGTCCGGGTGCTGTTGCCGATCTCGAGTTTCTTCGCAGCAACAGAATTGCTGCTGCTGGGGAAATCCCCGTACCCAATAGCGCAAAAGCAGACCGGGTGTCTTTGCTCCGGTTCGTAATGGACGAAAGGATCAGGGAATTTGCTCTTGAGGGATTCCGTTGGTATGATATGAGAAGGTTGTCTGTGGATCCGCTATTCACAAATCAGCAGTATTCCCATACGCTGTTTTTGACTAATGGGGGGACAACAATCTTTACACTCGCACCAGAGCGATTAACTCTACGACTTCCGTTAAAAGTGCTGCGCATGAACGCCGGGATGCCAGAAAATCCATAACTCAAAATACATTATCCCGCTACCAATACCTATTCAAATCAATATATGAACACCAACAGAATAATTATTAGTGCCTTGCTTGCATTTCCTTTACTTGGTTACGCACAGCAAAAGACAGATTTTATCATTGATATAAAAATAAATCCTACTCCAGTTAGTACAAAAGCATATCTCCATTACGAGCACAATGGTCAGCAGATACTGGATTCTGCCATAGTTACCGATGGTCATTTTCAATTTAAGGGCTTAGCCCCAGAACCGGTACAGGCACAACTGTTATTAGACCATACGGGCGAAGGGTTAAAAACGACTCTTGCCAGGCAGAAGTCAGACGTTTTGGATTTCTATATCGAAAGTGGCAAAATGACATTAGTTGGTCAGGATTCTGTGAAAACTGCAAAGATGAGCTCTCCTACAGAAATCAATGCGCAGTATCAGGATTATCAGCAACAAAGTGCAGCCTTTAACGAGGCAATGAAGATGCTAAATACAGATTTTGCTGCTGTGTCAGAAGAGAAACGTAAAGACAAATCTTTTCGGGCGGGCCTTGACGCAAGGGCTAAAGCGGCAAATGAAGAGAAAAACATATTGCTCGGTAAATATATTTCTGGGCATCCGAATGGTTATTTCAGTTTGCAGGCATTAACAGACTTGGGCGGGGATGAGCCAAATATTGCCCAAACAGAACCGCTGTTCAACAAACTTTCAGTCAGCTTAAGGAACAGTAAAGAGGGAAAGGATTTTGCAAATAGACTACAGGCGGCAAAAGTGGTGGCGGTAGGGAAGATTGCTCCGGGTTTTTCCCAGAATGATGTCAATGGAAATCCTGTAACCCTTTCTGGATTCAGGGGGAATTATGTCCTTCTGGATTTCTGGGCATCGTGGTGCGCACCTTGCCGTAAAGAGAACCCCAATCTGTTGAAGGCCTACCATACCTATAAGGATAAAAATTTCCGTGTGCTGGGTGTTTCGTTAGATGGTGAGGGAAAAAAAGCTGAATGGTTAGCAGCCATTAAAGCGGATGGATTAGAATGGACACAAGTATCGGATTTGCGTTCTTTTGACAATGCAGCAGCCAAACAATACGGCGTAAACGCAATTCCGCAAAATTTTCTGATTGACCCTGATGGAAAGATCGTCGCCAAAAACTTAGTGGGGGGGGAACTGAATAGAAAATTGGCTGAAATATTCGGCTCAGCAAAAAATACAAAATAACTAACGGAACAAAATGAAGATATACATATTTGTGCTGCCGGTTTTGCTGCTTGCAATGATCGGGGTAAAGGGACAGGATACTTTTAAAATTGACGGTGAAATTAGTAGTCTGAACGGTGATTCGAAAGTTTATTTAATGCGCGAAAAGGACGGCGTTTATCATCCGGATTCAGTTATAACAAGCAATAACCGTTTCACTTTTAGCGGAAGTATAACAGAGCCCGCCCAGGCAATGTTGATGCTCGAAAGTAAAGATGCAGAAGGAAAAGCAGTCAGGGAAAGCAGAACGTTATATCTGGATAAGGGATTGATTACTCTTGTTGGTGGTCATTTAAGTTCTGCTGTGATTAACGGAGGTACGTCTCAGCAAGAGTACAATGCGCTCAATCTTTCGCTCAATAAAGTTCATCAGAAAATGCAGGCAAATCTAAGACTGCTGAGCAATGCTTCCTCAGCAAACAAGGAAAAATTGCAGGCCGAAATCTTTCCGGAGAATAATCAATTAAGGGCTGAAGAAACTGCGATTTTGGAAACATATATTAATCATCACCTTGATTCTTATGTCAGCCTTGATCTGCTGCTGCAGAAATCCAATCCGATAATGGACCTGGAGACATTTGAAAAACAATACGCTGCGTTAACTACCAGAGTTAAAAGTTCCAAACGCGGGTTGGTTTTAGTAGGAAAAGTATCCAAATCTGGAGAGCTGAATGTAGGAAAAGCCGCTATCGACATTGTGCAACAGGATGTCAATGGAAAAAATGTTTCTCTTTCTTCTCTAAAAGGCAAGTTCGTGCTGATAGATTTCTGGGCAAGCTGGTGCGGGGGATGCCGTGCATTGACGCCAGACTATATTAAAACATATGCTGCTTTCAAGGATAAAAATTTTGAAATCCTGGCCGTCTCTCTCGATACCAACAGAGAAAGATGGTTAAAGGCGATGAAAGAGGATGGAGGCAGCTGGATTCAAACATCTGATCTAAAAGGTAATGATAACTCCGCCAAAAAAGATTATGGAATTTCTGTGGTGCCACAAAACTTTTTGGTTGATCCTAACGGTATTATTATAGCCAGAAATCTTATTCATGAGGCGCTCTACAAGAAACTGGAAGAGGTGTTAAAGTAACAATCTCCGCCTGCTTTGACGCAGTATGATTTATATTAACCGGTTCCTCAACACGCTGATGAACCGGTTGATAATTACATTCAGGCATAAACTAAATGGGGCTACCCTTGTCTAAACACATAATTTTATGTTAATTTAGGCAGCTGATTGGATATGAAAGTTTATGCTGATTTTTCTGATAATGAACTTGCCCATTTATTAAAAGAAGGTAGGCCACAGGCATTAACGGAAATTTATAACAGATATAATAGTCTTTTATATATCTATGCTTACAAAAAATTAGGCGATAAATCAGAGGCAGAAGATGTTGTCCAGGAGATTTTCGTAAGGCTTTGGAAAAATCATAAGTTGTTTTCCCTAAAGAGCACACTTGCCAGCTACCTATACCGGTCGGTCAGAAACAGGTCGCTCGACATCTTTGCACACAAAAAAATAAAGTCCAGTTACATCGCCTCTCTCCAGGTTTTTATCGATAATCAAACCGCAACGACAGATTTTTTAATACGTGAAAAAGATATTAGTGGTCTTGTAGACCGTGAAATTAAATCTTTGCCGCCAAGAATGCGTGAAATTTTTATTTTAAGTCGTAAAGAACACCTTTCCCATAAGCAAATTGCACAAAAACTAAATATTTCGCCAGAAACTGTAGATAAACAGATCAAAAGAGCGCTGCGTGTCCTGAGGATAAGGCTTAAAATGGTTCTAATTCTTACTAATTTCTTCGGATTCTAAAGTTTCTCCGATTTATTTATTGTGTTTGTACCCCCTGGCCCTCGATGGTTCGTCATGGGTGTATTGGTTGACAATTAAAACGGATCATGCAAAAGGTAAACGCAGCAGAAATACTAAATAAATATAAAGAAGGCACTTGTACACCTGAAGAAATCCAACTGTTGAAGAAGTGGTTCTTAACCTTCGAAGCAGAGCACGTCGCAGATTTTTCCGAATCTGAATTGAAAGCGGCCGAACGTAAAATGTGGACTGCAATCGAAGTACATATACCTTCCACAGCTTATCAGGCTATCCCTGTTGAACCTAGAAAGCTCAACAGTTTTCCTCACTTCCTCAGGTCAAACAGGTGGAAATCTTATGCCGCAGCTGCCGTATTAGTACTCGTAAGTATCGCAGCATATTTCATCATTAAACCCCAGCCATCGTCGTCCATAAATTATGTAACACTACACACTAAAGATCTGATGCCTGGATCTGATAAAGCCATCCTTGTTTATGCAAATGGCAGACAGCGGGTTCTTTCAGGTAAAGTCTACAAACTAACCGATGGAGCAAAAGACGTTAATCAGCTGGCAGCTGAGGACAATACTATAATCACACCAAAAGGGGCGCAATATCAGATTGTATTATCAGATGGAA
>Ga0308164_10001971_pt1 | contig 21707 bp, 20 predicted proteins | sample PhyTR2_FD_201031 | JGI IMG/M metagenome (GOLD analysis project Ga0308164, IMG submission 201031) | Phyllosphere microbial communities from UC Gill Tract Community Farm, Albany, California, United States - DLSLT.R2 | ecosystem: Host-associated > Plants > Phyllosphere > Unclassified | place: USA... | reverse complement strand
CGCGATTCGATCACCGTCACCGACGTCAACCCGTACGGCATGCAGGCGCACGACTACGACAAGACGCGTCCGGAAAACCTGGCCTTCCTGCAAAAGCTGCGCGCGCTGCTCAATGAATACCAGGCGATTTCAATCGGCGAAGTAGGCTCCGACGATTCGCTGGCCACCATGGCCGAATACACGGCCGGCGGCGACAAGCTGCACATGGCCTACAGCTTCAATCTGCTGGTCAATCACCTGTCGTCGCACTACATCCGTCAGCAGGTGGAGCAGTTCGAAGAGCGGGTCAAGGGCGGCTGGGCCTCGTGGTCGGTCGGTAACCACGACGTGCCGCGCGTGGCGTCGCGCTGGGGCGGACCGGAGGCGCCACAGGCGTTTGCAAAATTAGCGCTGGCGATGCAGCTGTCGCTCAAGGGCACCCCGTGCCTGTACCAGGGCGACGAGCTGGCGTTTGCCGAAGCCGATGTGCCGTTCGAACTGCTGCAAGACCCGTACGGCATCACGTTCTGGCCCGAATTCAAGGGGCGCGACGGCTGCCGCACGCCCATGGCGTGGACCGGCGACGACAACGGCGGCTTTACCACCGGCGCGCCATGGCTGCCGGTCTCGCCGCAGCACCGCGCACGCGCCGCTGCCGTGCAGGAGCAGGACCCCGCCTCGACGCTGGCCTTTACCCGCGCCTTCATCGCCTGGCGTCGCACCATGCCGCAACTGACGCGCGGCGCGATTGCGTTTTACGATGCGCCGGAACCGGTGCTGGCGCTGCGCCGCGATCTCGATGGCCAGCGCGGTGTGATCGCCGTGTTCAACCTCGGCGCGGAGCCGGTCAGTTTCGATCTGCCGCAGGCGGCGGGCGCGCAGCAGCTGGAAGGCTACGGCTTGCCGGGTGCGGTCGATAAAGGCGTGGTGTCGCTGCCGGCGTTCGGTGCGTGGTTCGGTTACGCGGCCTGATCATTGAGTTAGCCTGAACACCGTCATTCCCGCGAAGGCGGGAATCTAATTTGCGCGCGTCACGACAGCGCCTGAAGAAATTGGATACCCGCCTCCGCGGGTATGACGGCTCACAGGCTAGCGGCATGTATGTACGTTGACTTCTTGATACGCACTATTTCGGGTATGCTTCCGCCAACTGTTTTGACTGAACCAACATGAAACAAGCTGAAGTGGATCAAAAACTCAATCGCACCGCGTTTGCCGACGGTCCGCGCCTGCTGGCCGATATCGGCGCCACGCATGCGCGCTTTGCGCTGCAAACGGCGCCCGGCGAGTTCCGCGCCGTGCGCGTGCTCAAGTGCGATGACTATGCCGACATCGTCGCCATGCTGCGGTCGTACCTGGCCGACCATGCCGACGTCACCCTGAACCACGCGGCGCTGGCCGTGGCCAACCCGGTCAGCGGCGACTATATCCGCATGACCAATCGCGACTGGGAATTCTCCACCGACGAGGTGCGGCGCGCGCTGGGCTTGCACACGCTGTTGGTCGTCAACGACTTCACGGCGCTGGCGATGTCGCTGCCGGGCCTGAAACCCGCAGACCTGATGCAGGTGGGCGGCGGCAAGCCGGCGCCGAACTCCGTGATCGGCGTGCTGGGACCGGGCACCGGCCTGGGCGTGTCGGGCGTGATTCCCACCGTCGACGGCTTCGTGACCCTCGGCTCCGAGGGCGGCCACACCAACTTTGCGCCGGCCGACGAGCGCGAATATTCGATCCTGCAGTACGCATGGCAAACCTGGTCACACGTTTCCACCGAACGCCTGATTTCCGGCCCCGGCATGGAAATCATTTACCGCGCGATCGCCAAGCGCAATGGCCGGCAGGTGCGCGACCTGACCTCGCAGGAGATCATGGCCGGTGCACTCACCGATAAAGACCCGCTGTGCCTGGAAGTGCTCGAATGCTTCTGCGCCATGCTCGGTGGCGCCACTGCCAACCTGGCCGTCACCCTTGGCGCGTTCGGCGGCATGTTCATCGGCGGCGGCATCGTGCCGCGCATGGGCGAGTGGTTTGCGCAGTCGCCGTTCCGCTCGCGGTTCGAGGCGAAAGGGCGCTTCACCAGCTACCTGTCCGAGATTCCTACCTATGTGATCACCACGCCCAACCCGGCGTTTTACGGCGTGGCGACGATTCTGTCGGAACACCTGCGCGGGCGCAGCGGCGCCAACACGCTGATGGAACGCGTGCGCCACCTGCAGCACGAATTGACGCCGGCCGAACAGCGCGTGGCCAACCTGGTGCTGGAACAACCGCGCCTGGTGCTGAACGAACCGATTGCCGACATCGCGCGCCTGGCGGAAGTAAGCCAGCCGACCGTAATCCGCTTCTGCCGCTCGCTTGGTTTCCTCGGCCTGGCCGACTTCAAACTCAAGTTCGCCAGCAGCCTGACCGGCGCCATTCCCGTGCGCCACAGCCAGGTGCGGGTGAGCGACAGCACCCATGACCTGAGCGCCAAGGTGATCGACAATACGGTGTCCGCGATTTTGAAATTCCGCGACCAGCTCGATGTGCGCTCGCTCGACAAGGCGATTGCGCTGGTAGCGAAAGCCAAGCGCGTGGAGTTTTACGCGATGGGCAATTCGCGCGTGGTGGCGCTCGATGGCCAGCATAAATTCTTCCGCTTCCGCATTCCCACGTCGGCGTACGGCGATTCGCATCTGCTGAACCTGGCGGCCGAGCTGCTGAAACCGGGCGACGTGGTGATTGCGATATCCAACTCGGGCAAGCTGCCCGATCTGCTCGAAGCGGTGGACGTGGCGCGCGCGGCCGGCGCCGACGTGATTGCCATCACGTCCAGCAATTCGCCGCTGGCGAAAAAGGCCAGCGTGTGCCTGGCGGTCGATCACTCGGAAGACAGCACCACGTTCCTGTCGATGATCTCGCGTATCTTGCAGCTGCTGCTGATCGACATCCTGTCGGTGGGGATTTCGCTCGACGCCCAGCACGGCAAGCTGGTGGTCGAACACAAGACCAAGGGCGAGCCGGATGGTCGGCGCCTGCTGATTTCGCACCTGGACGGCTAACCATTTCCTTCGCCGCAACAAAGGCAGACCTGTGAGTCTGCCTTTTTTTCGCCTGTTACAAATTCCTCCTTGAACTTTGACGTCAACAGGATAAGATATGTCTTAATAAGTTATATCTTAATTGGTTATGACTTATCCCGATATAACGTAAAAGGACGAACATGTTTAAATTTCATCATTCCCATCGCCACCACGCCGCTCACGGACACCCGGGCCACGGCCACGGCGGCGGTGGCGGCCGCACGCGTGGCCCCAAGATGTTCGATGCCGGCGCCATGCGCTACATCGTGCTGCAGCTGATCGCGGAAAAGCCGCGCCATGGCTACGAGATCATCAAGGAACTCGAGCAGCGTTCGGGTGGCGGCTACACGCCGAGCCCAGGCGCCATCTACCCGCTGCTGTCGATGCTGCTCGACATGGGCCACGTCTCCGCTTCGCCCGACGGCAATAAAAAGCTGCACACCATCACGCCGGAAGGCGAGGCGTTCCTGGCCGAAAACCGCCAGTTCGTCGATGCCATCGTGGCGCGCATGAGCGATCCGGCCGAGGCGCGCGACGACCTGCGCACCATCATGCATGAACTGAAACACGCGGTGATCGCCCAGGGGCAGGAAAACCATCCGACTCCCGCCAAACTGGAGCAAATTCGCGCCATCCTGCGCCAGGCCACCGCTGACATCACGGCGCTCGCATGACCGCGTCTGCCTTGGCGAGTCCAGCACTGACCCCGGCGCGCGAGCGCCTGGTGCTGTGGCTTCTGGCGCTCACGCAGTTCACCGTGATCATGGATTTCATGGTGATGATGCCGCTGGCGCCGCAATTGATGGCAGCGTTTTCCATCACCCCGGCAGCTGTCTCGGGCGCGGTGTCGGCGTACGCCTGGTGCGCCGGCGCTTCCGGCTTGCTGGCCGCGCTGTACATCGACCGCTACGACCGCAAGCGCCTGCTGCTGTGGATGTTCGCGCTGTTTACCTTGTCCAACCTGGCGTGCGCGGTGGCGCCCACGTTTGAAGTCCTGATTGCTTCGCGCGCGTTTGCCGGCGTCACCGGCGGTGTGCTGGGCGCCATCATCATGGCCATCATCGGCGACCTGATCCCGGCCGAGCGGCGCGGCGCCGCCACTGGCGTGGTCATGACCTCGTTCAGCATGGCGGCCGTGGCCGGCGTGCCCACCGGCGTGATGCTGGCCGCGCACTTCGGCTGGGCGTCGCCGTTTTATCTGCTGGTGGTGTTGTCGGTGGTGATCTGGGCGATCGCTGCGCGCGTGCTGCCGGCCATCGACGGTCACCTGGTGCACCGCGTGCCGTTGAAAGCCGTGCTGCCCAACCTGATCAACCTGTACCGGGTGCCGAACCACCTGACGGCATTTTTACTGTCGTTCGTGAACATGACCACCGGCATGCTGGTGATCCCGTTCATTTCGCCGGTATTGGTGAGTAACCTCGGCATCGCGCCGGCGGAAGTCACGTATGTGTATCTGGCTGGCGGCGTGGCCACGTTGTTTACCGCGCGGCGCATCGGCCGCTGGTCGGACCGGGTGGGGGCGCACCAGGTGTATCGCTACCTGGCGCTGGCATCGGTGGTGCCGATGCTGTTCGTCACCCACATGCCGGCCATGCCGCTGTTCGCGATTATCCTGTTCTTCCCGTTCTTCATGACGGTGGTATCGGGCCGCACGATTCCGCTGCAGGCGCTGATGACCACGGTACCGGAACCGGCACGGCGCGGCGGTTTCCTGTCCGCCAACTCGGCGATCCAGTCGATCGGCACCGGTACCGGCGCCATGCTCGGCGGCATGGCGCTGCACACGGACGCGGCCGGGCACATTGTCGGCTATGGCATCAATGGCTGGCTGGCGGCGGGATTGACCGTGGTGTCGGTGCTGTGGGTGGGCAAGGTGCGGCGCGCGGCCGACTTGAAACCTGCCTACGCGTAAAGCGCTACACGCGCAGGCAGTTGGAACAACGCGTCAGCCGTCAACGCTGACGCGTTTTTCAGGATGTTTTTCACGGCGCCAGCGCGCCAGGCTGATCACTTCATCGTTGGTGGCGTCTTCCACCAGGATTTCATCGTCGTTGGCCGAGACCAGGAAACTCTCCCAGCGCAGCGCCGCGTCGGCGCTGTTTTCCACAAAACTGAACTGGTAATAGGTTTTGCCATTGAGCTTGCGCGGCGCCGGATCATATTCGATCAGCGCGCCGTGCACTTTGCCGTTCGAAGTCTTTTCCAGCATGGCGGACCACGCACGCAGTTCGGGCAGTGCCAGCAGCGCGGCCGACGCCTGGTCCTTGGTGCGGACGATTTTCGGTTCGGCCGGCGTAGCGGGTTCGACAGCGGCCGGTGCGCGTGGCGCTGGCGGTTTCACGCGTTCCTCCACCGGCGGTTTTGGAACCGGCGCCGGGGCGGCGGGTTGGACGGTAGCGGCTGGAGCGGGCTCCGGTGTCGAAGTGCTAACGTAGATGCCCACACCGATGACGGCGGCAATGGCACCGGCAACGATCAGCAGGCGGGGCGAGACAGACGGAGAAGCCATAAGTAATAGACAAAACTATTTTATAGATGGACATACTAAACCAAAGGCCACCATCGGGCAATGACTCACCTGATAAGCCTATACAATTTTGGTATTAGTCACTGTTGATAATTCATTGGCGCGATGACTGGCGTTTTCGTACCATCTTGGCAGCATAAGAATAAGGATTTTCATCGTGGACAAAAGCATACTCGGCGTCGACTGGGGCACCAGCAACCGGCGCGCCTACCTGATCGATCAACAAGGAAACTGCCTCGCCGAGTACGACGACGACCAGGGCATGCTGGCCGTCGGTGGCCGCGAACGCTTTGGCGCCTCGCTCGATGCCTTGCGCACCGCCATGGGCGTGGATGCCAGCGTGCCGGTGATCATGTCCGGCATGGTCGGCAGCGCCTCGGGCTGGCAGGAGGTCGATTACCTCGACGCCGCCGTGCCCCTCACCGAACTGCCGGCCCACCTGGCGCCCGTGACTGCGGAGCCCTGGTCGGCCAACTGCCACATCGTGCCGGGCTATGCGTACCGCCGCGGACCATCGACGGACGTCATGCGCGGAGAAGAAACCCAGTTGCTCGGCGCCGTGGCCCTGGGCCAGCGCGACGGCTGGCTGGTGCTGCCCGGCACCCACAGCAAGTGGGTGCTGCTGCAGGACGGCGTGATCCAGTCGCTGTCCACGTACATGACCGGCGAACTGTTCGCCATGCTGTCCAAGGGCGGCACGCTGTCGTCGATGATGGGTGGCGATACCAGCGACGCCGCCGGCTTCGCGGCCGGTCTCGACCAGGCTGGCGTGGGTGAGCCGCTGTCCAACACCTTGTTCCGCGTACGCGCCGGCGTGGTCTCGCGCAGCGCCCCGGCCGAACAGGCGGCCGCGTTCGTCAGCGGCCTGCTGATCGGCGCCGAATTTGCCGCCGCCGCACGCAGTTTGCCTGCCGGCGGTACTGTCACTGTCATCGGTTCGCCGGCGCTGGCCAAGCGCTACGCCGCAGCCGCCCAGCACTTTGGCTTGCAATGCCAGGTGCTCGATCCACATCGCGTGTACTGCACCGCGATTTCGCAATTCATCAAGGGCTGAATATGACTATTTCCCATCCAACCACGCCACTCGTTGCCATCCTGCGCGGCCTGCAACCGGCCGAAGCGGTCGAAGTCGCCAAGGTGCTGTACAACGCCGGCTTCCGCGCGCTGGAAGTGCCGCTGAACCGTCCGGGCGCGCTCGAATGCATCGCTGCCATCGTCAAGCTGAACCTGCCCGACACCCTGGTCGGCGGCGGCACCATGCTCAGCGTGGCGCACGTGGAAGCCGTGTACGAAGCGGGCGGCCGCCTGCTGGTCTCGCCCAACTGCAATCCTGCTGCGATCCGGCGCGCTGCCGAATTGGGCATGTACTGCGCCCCTGGCGTGGCCACCCCGACCGAAGCGTTTGCCGCGCTCGACGCCGGCGCTCACGCGCTCAAGCTGTTCCCGGCCGAGATGGTCGGTCACGGCGGCCTGAAAGCCATGCTCAGCGTGGTGCCGGCCGGTACGCCGATGTGGCCGGTGGGCGGTGTCACGCCCGAGACCATGGCTGGCTGGAAAAAAGCCGGCGCCACCGGTTTCGGTATCGGTGGCGCGCTGTTTACGCCCGGTGTGTCGCTCGATGAGCTGGGCCAACGCGCTGCCGCGTTTGTCAGCGCCTGGCGCGCACTGGCTGCCTGATCTACAAAAAAATACAAGGAGACTCAATGAGCAAGCATGATGTGCAATGCCTGTGGAACCTCGGCGCGCAGCTGGGCGAGGGCCCGCTGTGGGTGGCGGAACAGCAGCGCCTGTATTTCGTCGACCTGAAAAGCAAGACGCTGCATGCGTTCGACCCCGACACCGGCGCGCAACACGCGTGGGACATGCCGGACTACGTGTGCTGGCTGATCGCCCGTGCCGATGGCGACGGCTTCATGGCCGGCCTGCGCCACGGCATTGCCCGCGTGTGGCTGGAGCCGGAACTGCGCATCGAGTACATTGCCCATCCTTTCGCCCCGGGCAGCGACCTGCGCCTGAACGACGCCAAGGTCGATGGCAACGGCCGCATCTGGGCCGGGTCGATGCACAACACCGACTACGCGCAAGCAGTCGGTGCCTTGTTCCTGCTCGATAAGGACCTGTCGCTGACGGTTGCCGATGCCGGCTACCACATCTGCAACGGTCCCACCTTCAGCCGCGACGGCGCCACCATGTTCCACACCGACAGTTTCGAAGGGCGCATCTATGCGTACCCGCTGGCGGCCGATGCCACGCTGGGCGAGCCACGCGTGTGGCGCCAGTTCGGCGAAGGCGAAGGTTCGCCCGACGGCATGACCGTCGACAGCGAAGGCTGCGTGTGGGTCGCGCAATGGGGCGGCGCCCGCGTGTGCCGTTACTCGCCCGACGGTGAGCTGCTCGACACCATCGAACTGCCGGTGCGCAATCCGGCCTCGTGCACGTTTGGCGGCCCGGACTTCAAAACCCTGTTCATCACCACCGCCAGCGAGGACAACACGCCCGAGCAGCTGGCGCAATTCCCGCTGACCGGTGGCCTGTTTGCGGTGCGGGTTGACGTGGCAGGCGTGCCTGCGGCCCGCTTCGGCTAATGAATGTACCGCGCCAGCCGTTCGGCTGGCGCGGATCTCCATGCTGTCATTGTTGTGCTCCGCTGAGGGGCAGGGAGAGGTGCGCACAGGTGGTTCGCAGGTCCGTTTCATCCAAAACAAAAAAGACACTGGAGATACACAATGACATACAAGAAATTGCTGGCCGCGTTCTGCGGCATGGCTTTGACCCTCGCCGCATCAACGGGCTCCGCCCAGACCTTTGCCAACGGCGCCGACGTGGGCTGGGTCAGCCAGCAGGAAGCTGCCGGCTACGCGTTCTACAACAGCAGCGGCGTCAAGACCGATTCGTTCGTGCTGCTGAAAAATCTGCAGATCAATGCGATCCGGCTGCGCGTGTGGGTCAATCCGAGCGGCGGCTGGAACGACGGCGCCGACGTGCTCTACAAAGCCAAGCGCGCCGCCGCCCAGGGCCAGCGCATCATGATCGATTTCCACTACAGCGACAGCTGGGCCGACCCCGGCCAGCAAACCAAGCCGGCCGCCTGGGCCAACCACACGGTGGCGCAACTCAATACCGACGTGTACAGCCACACCCAGGGCATCCTCAACTACCTGAAATCGAACGGCATCACGGTCGAGTGGGTGCAGGTGGGGAACGAGATCAACAGCGGCATGCTGTGGCCGGAAGGGAAGACCACCAGCTTCCCCAACCTGGCGGGCCTGATCAACAGCGGCTACAACGCCACCAAGGCCGTGTACCCGAATGCCAAGGTGATCCTGCACCTGGCCAACGGCCACGACAACGCGGTGTTCCGCTGGTTCTTCGACGGCGTGAAAAGCGCCGGCGCCAAGTGGGACGCGATCGGCATGTCGCACTATCCGCCCGCCTCGGACTGGACCAACTACAACAACAAGATCTCGATCAACATGAAGGACATGGTGGCGCGCTACGCCAAGCCGGTGATGGTGACCGAGGTGGGCATGGACTGGACCCAGGCCGCCACGTCGAAAGCGATGGTGGCCGACCTGCTGACCAAGACCAAGGCGCTGGGAGCGAACGGCCTCGGGGTGTTCTACTGGGAGCCGCAGGCGTACCCGGGCTGGCAGGGTTACACCATGGGCGCATTGGACGGCAGCGGCAAGTTCACCCAGGCGCTCGATCCGTTCTAAGCGGTTATTGCAGGGGAGGTGGAATCAGCGGAGAATGCGTCGTTTGAACCTATCGAGACGCAGCATGAAAAAAAATCCTCCCCGCTACCTGCACCTGACGCCGGAAGGCGAACTGCCCGTGCTGGAAGCGCTCGACAACTTCAAGGCCGTGCTGGTGGTTGATGTGGACGTGCTGGAAACGGTACGCTGGGACATCAGCCGCTGGCTGGTCGAGTCGGGCTGCAAGGTTGCCTTGGTGTGGGGCCAGGACGCGGTCGCATGGGGCGAGTCGATTGACGATGCCCACCTGGAAGCGACCAACTACGAAGACGTGGCGGACGAAGACGTGCTGATCACCACGACGCACGAAGACGACGACCTCAGCGAAGCATTCTGGTTTGCCCAGCACCGCGCCAGTCACCCCGCGCACGAATTGCACGACACCGTGATCGTGCACATTGCCGATGCGCCGCGCCGCGAACAAATCGAGGACGCGTTTCACGACGCTTGATGTTCAGTCAACACCATTGATCGGCATCAGCCGTCAGCACCGCCAGCCGTGTAACGTCGGTAGACGGCACGGCACGGTGGAGGCGGCAGATGAACGGCAAGCGTATCTATTATTCCAGCAATAATTGGCTGTCTTACCGTATTTGCCAGTGGTATTACGGGCAGCAGCATTATGCGTGGTGCGCGCCGTATTTCGACGCGTCTTCGCCGCTCAGTCCCAATAACACGGTGCCCCCGAGTTCCAATCCACGCGACATTTATCGCAGTCTGAAACAGGACGTGGACGGCCTGGACCGTCATTCGGCCAAGATAGCGGATATCCGGCGCGGGATACTCAAGGGTGCTGCCATCAATCGTAAAGCGGGTATCATCGACGACAGGCAGTATCAGGAAATCATCGACATCGTCAGACAGTCCCAGTTGCCAGACTTTGCGCCGCTGATGTTCGTCATACCGCACCACAACGTGGCACACTTGCTGATGCCCGTCGCCGTCAAGATGAGAGCCCATCCGTTTTCTGAGGAATACATCATCAGAAATTTGCCCAGGGATCTCTTCGATGCCTTTGAACTTTGAGCAGGAGTCCAGTCATGAATATCCTAGCCTATGTTGAGTCTGTTCCCTTCCACACCGCGAACGAAGCCCTGTTCTATTGCTACCGTGCGTTCGACGAGCTGGCGTGGCCCAAAGCGCTGCGCGGCGACATCTTTTTCGATGCGCCCGGTTGCGAACCCGCTGCCGACAGCCGCGCGCTCACGCTCGCCATTTTGGCCGGCATCGCCGAGCAGGAGCAATGCCCGCTCGAGCAGCTCGACGTAAATACCCTCAACGCCTATGCACGCGCGCTGGGCGAAGCAGGCGACGTGCTCACCGCCCGCTTGCGCGGACTGAATGCCGAACGCGGCGATGCCTTGCTGCGGCGATTGCGCACCGAGCTGCACTAAACTTCACACGCAAAAAAGCCCGCGCAAACGACAAGTTCGCGCGGGCTTTTTATATTGGCAAGCCAGGCTCCAGGGAGCCTGGCCGGCCGGCACATTACATCATGCCGTCCATACCGCCCATGCCACCCATGCCGCCCATACCAGCCATGCCGCCAGCTGCCTTGTCGTCAGCCGATTCCGCGATCATGCAGTCGGTGGTCAGCATCAGGCCGGCGATCGAAGCTGCGTTTTGCAGTGCCGAACGGGTCACTTTTGCTGGGTCCAGAACACCCATTTCGACCATGTCGCCGTAGGTGCCGTTGGCAGCGTTGTAGCCGTAGTTGCCGGTGCCGGCCAGAACCGCTGCCACGACGACCGACGCTTCTTCGCCGGCGTTTTGCACGATCATGCGCAGTGGCTCTTCCATCGCGCGCAGCACGATCTTGATACCTGCGTCCTGGTCTGGATTGTCGCCTTTCAGGCCCGATACTTGAGCACGGGCGCGCAGCAGGGCAACGCCGCCGCCAGCCACGATGCCTTCTTCCACGGCAGCGCGGGTAGCGTGCAGAGCATCTTCCACGCGGGCTTTTTTCTCTTTCATTTCAACTTCGGTCGCAGCGCCAACCTTGATCACTGCCACGCCGCCGGCCAGCTTGGCCACGCGCTCTTGCAGTTTTTCACGGTCGTAGTCCGAGGTCGCTTCTTCGATTTGCACGCGGATTTGCTTGACGCGGCCTTCGATGGCAGCAGCCTGGCCAGCACCGTCGATGACGATGGTGTTTTCCTTGCCGACTTCGATACGCTTGGCTTGGCCCAGTTCTTCCAGGGTGATTTTTTCCAGGGTCAGGCCGACTTCTTCAGCAACAACCTGGCCGCCGGTCAGGATGGCGATGTCTTCCAGCATGGCTTTGCGACGGTCGCCGAAGCCTGGAGCTTTCACGGCAACGGTTTTCAGGATGCCGCGGATGTTGTTCACGACCAGGGTGGCCAGAGCTTCGCCTTCGATGTCTTCAGCGATGATCAGCAGTGGACGGCCGGCTTTGGCAACTTGTTCCAGTACGGGCAGCAGGTCACGGATGTTCGAGATTTTCTTGTCGCACAGCAGGACGAACGGGCTGTCCAGCGCTGCAACTTGCTTTTCCTGGTTGTTGATGAAGTATGGCGACAGGTAGCCGCGGTCGAACTGCATACCTTCAACGATGTCGAGCTCGTCGTTCAGCGACTTGCCGTCTTCCACGGTGATCACGCCTTCTTTGCCGACTTTTTCCATCGCTTCAGCGATACGCTCGCCGATCGATGCATCCGAGTTGGCCGAGATCGCGCCAACCTGGGCGATTTCCTTGGTGGTGGTGGTGGGCTTGGCGATTTTTTTCAGTTCTTCGACGGTGGCAGCAACTGCCTTGTCGATACCGCGCTTCAGGTCCATCGGGTTCATGCCGGCGGCAACGAACTTCATGCCTTCGCGCACGATGGCCTGGGCCAGCACGGTCGCGGTGGTGGTACCGTCGCCGGCGTTGTCGCTGGTGCGGGAAGCAACTTCCTTGACCATTTGCGCGCCCATGTTTTGCAGCTTGTCTTTCAGTTCGACTTCTTTCGCAACCGATACGCCGTCCTTGGTGACGGTTGGGGCGCCGAACGAGCGCTCCAGTACCACGTTACGGCCTTTAGGGCCCAGGGTTACTTTCACGGCGTTGGCCAGAATGTTGACGCCTTCAACCATTTTGGCGCGCGCTGCGTCGCCGAAGATTACTTCTTTAGCTGCCATGTTTTATTACTCCAGTAAGGTATTAAGTGGGAAGCGTGGACCAGTGATTGCAGATGCAATTACTTGGTGACGATTGCCATGATGTCTTCTTCGCGCATAACCATCAGTTCCTGGCCGTCGATCTTGACGGTCTGGCCGGCGTATTTGCCGAACAGGACGCGGTCGCCTACTTTGACATCCAGAGGACGCACTTTGCCGTCTTCCAGGATCTTGCCATTGCCAACGGCCAGGACTTCGCCTTGATCCGGTTTTTCAGCAGCCGCATCAGGGATGATCAGGCCGGATGCAGTCTTGGTTTCCTGGTCGAGACGTTTGACGATAACGCGATCGTTCAAAGGGCGAAGGTTCATGCAAAACTCCTTAATTAACAATGGTGCAGTTTGTTGTTGTTTCAATCAGATTGCTACAACAGAAAGTTGGGCGAGAGGCTGTTAGCACTCTCTTGTAACGAGTGCTAATTATAGGGACGACATCCGGGTATTTCAAGGCGCAAGATTTGTGGAAGCACAAATAAAGCGTGATTTGATGTATAAGCAACCACAAAAAACGGCTAACGCAGCACAGTGCCGGCGCTGGCGCGACTAATCTCAAGCCGGTGGCTGCAAGGCAATCACAGCCATTCCGGCCAAGGCCAGGGCGGCGCCGATGCCATCGTAACGGGTGAGCGTGGCGCCATCAACCAGTCGCAGCCACAGCAGGGCGACCGCGATATAGGCGCCGCCGTACGCGGCATAGGTGCGGGCGGCGCCGGTGGGATGCAAGGTCAGCAGCCATGCGAACAGGGCCAGCGAGAACGCGGCCGGCAGCAGCAGCCATGGCGATTTATCCTGGCGTAATACCAGCCAGGGCAGGTAGCAGCCGACGATTTCGGCAACCGCGGTAATGAAGAAGAGGGCGGTGAGTTTGATGAAGTCCATGGAGCGCAGGCAGAAATTGGATTCCCGCCTGCGCGGGAATGACGGCTTTAAAGCTGGCGGCCGTAAATTCGTCCTCCCCGCGCAGGCGGGGATCCACTCATCATAACCGCTAGCGCCGCTCGCTGCGCGATTTCAGCTGGTCCAGCAGCACCGCCAGCAGCAAGATCACGCCGCGCATCAGGTACTGGTAGAACGCATCGACGTCCATCAGGTTCATCACGTTTTCCACCGTGCCCATGATCAGCACGCCGATCAGCACGCCGAAGATGCGGGCCTTGCCGCCGGCCAGCGACACGCCGCCGAGCACGCACGCCGAAATCACGTCGAGCTCGAATCCCTGCGCCGCATTGGGCTGGCCGCTGGTGATGCGCGACGCCAGGATCAGGCCCGCCATCGCCGTCACCAGTCCCTGCAGCAGGAAAATCCACACCCGCAGCCGTTCCACCCGTACGCCGGCCAGCCGCGCCGCTTCCGGGTTGCCGCCGATGGCCAGGGTATTACGGCCGAACACGGTCTGATTGAGCAGCACGCCGAATACGGCGAAGCACGACGCCGCCACCAGCACCGGCAGCGGCAGGCCGAAGATGCGGGTGTCGCCGAAGTCGATGAACGCGTCGTCGTTGATGCCCACGGCCTGGCCCTGCGAAACGATAAAGGCCAGCCCGCGCACCATCAGCATGGTGGCCAGCGTGGCGATCAGGGCGTTGACGCGCAGGTAGGCGATCAGCACGCCGTTCAGGGCGCCGATCAGGGCGCCGGCGCCCAGGCCCGCACCAACAGCCAGCCACACGCTGCCGCTATGTTCGAGCACGATGGCGCCCAGCACACCGGCAAAGGCGATGGTGGAGCCAACCGATAAATCGAAATCGCGCGAAGCGAGGCAGAACATCATGGTGCAGGCCACCATGCCGATTTGCGCCACCGACAGCATCAGGCCCACGATGTTAGTGACAGAGAAAAAGTTATCGACAGTGGCGGCCAGCACCGCGAACAGCACCACGTAGGCCAGCGGCATGCTGTACTCGGACAGCGCCTGGCGCGAGATCAGGACATTCGGCTTGGCGCCGGGGAGGGAAGACACATTCATGCGATGCTCCGTGCGGAAAGTGGGGCGGCGGGGACAGGTGTGACGGCGTCGGGCAGCGCCATGGCCAGGACGGCGGTTTCGCTGGCATCGGCGCGCATCAGTTCGCCGCTGATGGCGCCTTCGCGCATCACGATCACGCGGTCGGCAATGCCCAGCACTTCGGGCAGTTCGCTCGACACCACGATCACGCAACAGCCGCGCTCGGCCACCTCGTGGATGATGCGGTAGATATCGTTCTTGGCGCCGACGTCGATGCCGCGCGTAGGTTCATCGAGGATCAGCACCTTCAATCCCGGCTCGGCCAGCCAGCGCGCCAGGATCACCTTTTGCTGGTTGCCGCCCGACAGCAGGCGGATTTCCTGCTGCCGGTGCGGGGTCTTGATGCGTAAGCGCGCGATGAAGTCGTCGGCCAGTGCCGCTTCCTGCCGGTGGCGCAGGAACAGTCCGGCGCGCAGGCCGATGCGGCGCACGCTGATATTGATGTTCTCGGCCACCGAGGCCGTGGCCAATATCCCTTGCTCCTTGCGGTCTTCCGGGCACAGCACGATGCCGGCCGCAATCGCGTCGGTCGGCGCACCGGTGGAGACCAGCTCGCCGTCGAGCATGACGGTGCCGGCGCGGCGCGCATCGGCGTTATACAAAAGCCGCATCAGTTCGCTGCGGCCGGCGCCCACCAGGCCGAAAAAGCCCAGCACTTCACCGGCGCGCACGCTGAAACTCTGCGGACCGGCCAGGCGCGGGCCTTCCAGGCCATCGATGCGCAGCCGCTCCGCGCCCAGCGCGCGCGGGCGGTAATCGTAGATGTCGGACAGTTCGCGTCCGACCATGTCGCTGATCAAGCGGTCGCGCGGCACGTCGGCCATCACGTGGTGGGTGACGATCTTGCGCCCGTCCCGGAAAATGGTGCAGGCGTCGCACAGCGCATAGAGCTCTTCGAGCCGGTGCGAGATATAAATCAGCGTGCGGCCGTCCGCGCGCAGGTCGCGCACCAGGCGGAACAGGATTTCCGTTTCGCGGTGCGACAGGCTGCTGGTCGGCTCGTCGAACGCGATCACCTGTGCATCCTGCATGATGGCCTTGCAGATTTCCACCATCTGGCGCTGGGCAATCGACAGGTCGGCCAGCCGGGCACCGGGGTCCAGGTCGACGCCGATGGCGGCCAGCTTGTCGGCCACCATCTGCCGCGCTCGTGGTTTGTCGAGCAAGCCGAAGCGGGTGGGCATGCGGCCCAGCAGCACGTTTTCGGCTACCGTCAGCTCGGGCACGTATTGCAGTTCCTGGTGGATCACGGCGATGCCGGCTTGGATAGCATCCTTGGCGCTGGTAAAACGCTGTTCCAGGCCGCCGACCAGCAGGCGGCCACCGTCGGGTTTGTACTGGCCGCCGAGGATTTTTAACAGCGTCGACTTGCCGGCGCCATTTTCTCCCAGCAGCCCATGCACCTGGCCGGCGTGGGCCTCGAAGCTCACGCCGTTCAGCGCTTTCACGCCGGGAAAAAACTTGCAGACCTCGTCGAACTGGAGGTAAGCCGCCATGGCCTACTGTCCCATTTGCTTGCGGACTTCGGCCTGGTTGGCGCGGGTCATCAGCATGCCCTTGGTATAGATTTCAGCGGGCGGTGCGCCCTTGCCGGTAATCCAGTTATACAAATTGACCGACGTATCGTAGCCATGCTGCTTGGCGCTGATCATCACGGTGCCGAAGAAGGCGGTGGGCGTCGGTTTGTTCAGTTCGTTTTCGGCCGACTTGGCGCCGCCGATGCCCACGGCGACCATGGTATCGGCCTTGATGCCACGGCCCTCGGCTGCGCGCACCGCACCGAGCACTGCCTCGTCGTTCAGGCCCACGGCTACCCAGCGCTTGTAGCGCGCGTTCTTGGTGAGCGCGATATTGGCGGCGTTGAACGCGCTTTCGGTATCGGTCTTCGCTTGCGGCGCGTCGATGATATTGGCGGCCGGGAAGCCGGCAGCTTTGAGCGCCTCGACCGCGCCCACGGTGCGATCGCGCCCGGTAGGCAACTGGTCGTACGCGACGCGGATCACGCCCACTTCGGCCGGGTTCCACTTGCGCGCCTTGACTTCGGCAGCGATGGCTTCGCCCACCTGCTTGCCGATGGCCGCGCCCGAGATGCCCATGTAGGGAATGGTGGTCAGCGGCTTGCCGCTGCCGTCGACCAGGCGGTCGTCCACCGCGATCACCTTCATGTCGTGGCGCTTGGCGGCGCGTTCGATGGCCTTGCCCAGCTTGACGTCGGGCGCACAGATGACGAAGCCTTGCGCTTTTTGGGCGGCCAGGTTGTCGATGGCGGCCATCATTTTTTCGCCGTTGGGGATGCCGATTTTGACCAGCGTGAAGCCCTTGTCCTTGGCGGCCTGCTCGGCAAAGCGCCATTCTTCCTGGAACCAGGGTTCTTCCACCTGCTTGACCAGGAAGCCGATCTTGACGGGATCGGCGGCGTGCGCGGTGGCAAAGCAGCAAAGGGTTGCTGCGGCAAGCAAAATGCGTTTCATGTCAGTCTCCGTTGTTGTTATGGTTGCCGGCGCTTTGCGCTCTATGCAAAAAAAGCCGGCGTGCGCCGGCTTTTATATTACGTCATCACCATTCGGCGACGCTGCCATCCTTGTGGCGCCAGACCGGGTTGCGCCAGTCCGGGGCGTTCTTGCTGGCGGCAATCACGCGTTCTTCGTCCACTTCCACGCCCAGGCCCGGCTTGCGCAGTGGGGCGCAGTAGCCGTCGACGATCTTGAAGTCTTCTTTGTTGATCACGTAGTCGAGCAGCTCGCCGCCCTTGTTGTAGTGAATGCCCATGCTTTGTTCCTGCAGCACGGCGTTGTACGACACGAAGTCCACCGCCAGGCACGAGGCCAGGGCGACCGGGCCCAGCGGGCAGTGCGGCGCCAGCGTGATGTCGTAGGCTTCGGCCATCGACGCGATCTTCAGGCATTCGGTAATGCCGCCGGCGTGCGACAGATCCGGTTGCACGATCGACAGGCCACCGGCCGCAAACACGTTCTTGAACTCGAAGCGCGAGTACATGCGCTCGCCAGCTGCCAGCGGGATCGAAGTCATTTCGGCCAGGCGCGGGTAGTACTCGGCTTGCTCGGCCAGTACCGGCTCTTCCACGAACAGCGGACGGAACTGCTCCAGTTCGCGCAGCAGGGTTTTCGCCATCGGCGCGGCCACGCGGCCGTGGAAGTCGAGACCGAACTCGATGGTGTTGCCGAACGCTTCGCGGATTTCCGCCACGCGCTTGACCGCTTCATCGACCGCGGCCGAGGTGTCGAGCAGGCCCAGCTCTTCGGTGCCGTTCATTTTGAAGGTGTTGAAACCGCCTTCTTTCAGTTTGGCGATCTGTTCGATGATGTCGGACGGACGGTCGCCGCCTACCCAGCTGTACATCTTCATGCGGTCGCGCACCAGGCCGCCCAGCAGTTCGTACACGGGCTGGCCCAGGACCTTGCCCTTGATATCCCACAGCGCCTGGTCGATACCGGCGATTGCGCTCATCAGGATGGCGCCGCCACGGTAAAAGCCGGCGCGGTACATGGTTTGCCACAGGTCGTTGATGCGCGACGGGTCCTGGCCGATCAGGTACGGTTCCATTTCCTGGACTGCCGTTTCCACGGTGCGGGCGCGACCTTCGATGACCGGTTCGCCCCAGCCGACGACGCCTTCATCGGTCTCGATTTTCAGCAGCATCCAGCGCGGTGGAACACGGTAAGTCGTCAGTTTGGTGATTTTCATGGGTGAGGAATGAGGTAAGTTCAATGAACAGCACACAGTCTAAAACGGCGTCCGATGGTAGAAATATGATTAATTCGCCACAATCCATATCATTATCGAATACCAGAAATAAACCAGCCAGCTATCTGATATCAAGATAGCTGATAGTGATTCTTTTATATCAGTTTGGCGCGGGCCGCGCTTACACTTTTGGTCATGATAGACATTTCCACGCCCGCCATCGCCGCCCTCGCCAGCGTTGTTATCCCCGGGGTCCTGTTGATGCGCGCCGGCCCTGCCGGTCGCGCACTGCGCTGGGATGCCGCCAGCCGCTGCTGGCGCTGGCCCGATCCCGCCGGTGGTCAGCTGCACGCGTGGCCGGCGCCCGGCGGCGCACCGGCCGGCCTGCGGCTGTTCGAGGGCGCGTGTGCGCTGGCCAGTTGCGTGTCCGGTCCCGGTCGCTTGTTGCTGGGACAGGGCAAGCGCCTCGGGCTGGTGGACCTGCCGCCGCCCGGTGCTGCCGCGCGGGCGTTGCAGGCACAAGTGCTGGTCACGGTGGACGCGGCCGAGCCGCGCACGGCCATCAGCGACGGCTGCACGGACCGCGCCGGCAATTTCGTGTTCGGTACCGCCAACACCGCCAGCGACCAGCGCCCGATCGGCAGCTTTTACCAATATTCGCCGCAGCACGGGTTGCGCCGGCTGGCCTTGCCGGTCGTGGTGCGCGCCGCCGGCATTGCCTTCAGCGGCGACGGCAAGACCATGTACTGCGCTGACGGCGCCAGCGGGCGCATCGTGCGCTGTTCCTATGACGCCGGTCGCGCCAAGGTGGGCAACATCGCCACGTTTGCCGAGGCCGCACCGGGTCTCGATGCCGCCGTGATCGACAGCAACGACCGCCTGTGGAGCGTGCAGGCCGGGCAGCTGGTGCACTATGCGGCCGATGGCGCGGTGGCGCGCCGCATGGCCGTGGCCGAGGAGCCGTCGGCGGCGCTGGCATTCGGCGGCGACGGCCTGGCGCAGCTGCTGCTGCTGGGCGCCGAGGGCGGTTTGTACGGCCTGCCGGACGACGCGGTGGACGCTGCCGTGCACGGCGTGGCCGAGGTGCCGTTCGATGACGTGGCCTGGGCGGCGGGCAAAGCCGCAGCGCAGGGCGCACGCACGGCGGACTGAGCGCCACCGAGGGCGCCGGGGAGGGCGCAGGGGCGGTATAATAATCGCCAATATGACCGATTCCCGCTCCGACCGCTTTGTCCGTTCCCACCTGAAGACCCGTCACCTGGTATTGCTGGTAGAACTTGGCCGTCACGGCTCCATCGCGCACGCGGCGCAAGCCGCCAACCTCACCCAGCCCGGGGCGTCCAAATTGCTGGGCGAGCTCGAACACGCGCTCGGCGTGCAATTGTTCGAGCGCCTGTCGCGCGGCGTGGCGCCTACCTGGTACGGCAAGGTGCTGATCCGCCGCGCCGGCGCGGCGTTGGCCGAAATGGACGCGGCGCACCAGGAAGTGATGGAATTGCTGTCGGGCCTGCGCGGCCGGGTGGGCATCGGCACCGTGCTGGCGCCCGCCACCACGTTGGTGCCCAAGGCCATCAACCTGCTCAAGTCGCGCCATGCGCGGGTGCACGTGTCGGTCAAGATGTCCACCAGTAAAGTGCTGGTGGAGCGCCTGCGCAGCGGCGAGCTCGACCTGGTAGTGGGCCGCATCCTCGACACGGCCGCTGCCGACGAATTGCATTTCGAACCGCTGACCGACGAACCGCACCTCTTGATCGCCCGCAGCGACCATCCGCTGATGGGGCGCACCGACCTGCAACTGGAAGAGCTGGTCCAGCAATGCTGGATCCTGCCGCCGGCCGGCAGCATCCTGCGCGACCGCCTCACCGCGCTGTTCCTGTCGCATGGCCTGGAGCAGCCGGCCGAAACCGTCGAGACGCAAGACCTGCCGGTCGTTGCCAGTTTGCTCATGAACAGCGACATGCTGGTGGCATTGCCGGCCGAAGCCGTGCAGTCGTACTTGCAGGCCGGCCTGATGGCGATCCTGCCATTCGACCTCGGCGTGAGCATGGATTCGTTCGGAATTGTGACGCGCAAACGACACCAGCTGTCGCCGGGCGCCGACGCCATGCTGCTGGCACTGCGCGACGCCGCCGCCACCATGTATCCCCACTACAGCAAGCCGTAAAACTTAATAATCTATACATGCGCGTATCGTATTCGTATGTCTGATATACGAACTTGATATGGCCGAACAGCAATTAGCTATTGGCCTCGCAACTCCTGTTTAGATAGCATCCCGTCTTATCCGTCCGATGTGGGTCAAGATCAGAGACGGAACTACACAGACACTGGAGATGCACATAATGAAACATAAAAAAATGAGCTGGCTCATTGCCACGCTGTTCACGACCCCGTTGATGGCGCAGCAGGCCATTGCACAGGAAGCACAAGCAGCACAGGAAGCGGCAGCTCCTGTAGCGTCGACGCCTGCAGCAGCACCAGCCGGCGAAATCCAGCAAGTGAACGTGACCGGCATCCGTGCCTCGGTCCGTAACGCGCTGGCCGTCAAGGAAGCTTCCAACAGCATGGTGGAAGTGATCGCGTCGGAAGACATCGGCAAACTGCCGGACACCACCATCGCTGAATCGCTGGCCCGCCTGCCAGGTTTGTCGTCGGGTCTCGATCGCGGTAACGCGTCGCAGATCGTGGCGCGCGGCATGGGTCCACGCTTTATCGGCGCGACCCTGAATGGCCGCGAACTGGCGTCGTCGGAACCGGACCGCGCCGTGCGCTTCGAGCAGTTCCCGTCGGAGTCGATCAGCGGCGCCACCGTGTACAAGACCCAGAATGCCGAACTGGTCGAAGGCGGCATCGCCACCTCGATCGACCTGCAGACCGTGTCGCCACTGAAATACAACGGCCGCCAGCTGAACTTCAAGGCCGATGCGCTGCACTACGCGATTGCCAGGGATATTGCGGGCGCCGACAAGACCAAGCCACGCGTGGGCGGCATCTGGGTCGACCAGTTCCTCAACAAGACCTTGGGCGCGGCCATCGCTTTCAGCTACCAGGACCAGCCTTCGGTGCAAAAGAATGTGCGCCACTGGGGCTTCAATGAAAACAATTCCGTCGACCTGAACGGCGACGGCAAAGTCGACAAGACGCCATGGGGCTTCCAGGACGACGTCCGTCGCGGCAGCAACAAGCGCAGCAGCGTGCTGGGCAAGGTCGAGTACAAGCCCAACAGCGATGTCCTGATTACTGCCGACACCTACTACGCGCAGACCAAGATCGACGAAGCGCAAATGCAGCACTGGACCGGCGACCTCGGTAACTGGGACGGCGGCAACTCCGGCAATTTCAGCAACCTCGACATCCGCAATGGCTACGTTGCCGGCGGCACCGTCAACTGGAACCGCGTGATCAACAACGACGCGCACTGGATCCAGGACGCCAGCGTTGCAGCCAGCGGCCTGAACGCCAAGGTCAATCTGGGCGAGTGGAAAGTGGAAACCG
>Ga0308164_10001967_pt1 | contig 21753 bp, 21 predicted proteins | sample PhyTR2_FD_201031 | JGI IMG/M metagenome (GOLD analysis project Ga0308164, IMG submission 201031) | Phyllosphere microbial communities from UC Gill Tract Community Farm, Albany, California, United States - DLSLT.R2 | ecosystem: Host-associated > Plants > Phyllosphere > Unclassified | place: USA... | reverse complement strand
GGCGGGACGGGAGGAGGCATCGGCGGCGGCGAGGGTCGCGGCAGTGGCGGCGGTGGCGGTGGCATCGGTCATGGAGCGCGATGATGGCCAATCCCGCGCCGGGCGCAAAGCGGCCATTGACGACGCTGCCATCGTGATCCGCGATGGCGGCGCCACGACGGCGCGCCCGCCGGTGTGTAATGCCGGCCCATGAGACTCGATCCCGTATCGCTGCGCCTGTTCGTCGCCGTCATGGAGGAAGGCACCATCGCCGCCGCGGCGCGGCGCGAGCATTTCGCGCCGGCCGCGGTCAGCCATCGCGTCAGCGAGCTCGAGACGGCGCTGGGCACGGTGCTGTTCCAGCGCAGCAACAAGGGCACGGAAGCCACGGCCGCCGCCCACACCCTGCTGGGCCTGGCGCGTGGCGTGCTCCACGGCCTGGACGACATCGCCGAGCAGATGGCCGGCCACGCCGGCGGCCTGCGCGGGCACGTGCGCGTGTTCGCCAACATCTCCGCCATCACGCAGTTCCTGCCCGACGACCTGCGCAGCTTCATGGAAGCGGCGCCGCAGGTGCAGGTGCATCTTCAGGAGCGCATCAGCAGCGCCATCGCGCGCGCGGTGGCCGACAGCCGCGCCGACATCGGCATCCTGAACGCCGGCTCCTATGGCGAGGCGCTGACGGTGCTGCCCTATCGCAAGGACGAGCTGGTGCTGATCGTGCCGCGCGCGCACCCGTTGGCGGCGCGCCGCAAGGCGACCCTGCGCGACGCGCTGGCGCACGATTTCGTCGGCGCCCATCCGGGCAGCGCGGTCAACGACCAGCTGCACCGGGCGGCGGGCGAGCTCGGGCTGCCCTTGCGCCTGCGCATCCAGGTCAGCGGTTACGACGCCATGTCGCTGATGGTGGCCGCCGGCATGGGCATCGGCGTGCTGCCACGCCTGAGTGCCCGGCTGTATCTTTCAGCGCTGAATGTGCGCGCCGTGACCCTGGACGAGCCCTGGGCCCACCGGCAGCTGGTGGTGTGCGTGCGCTCACTCGACGCGCTGTCGCCGGCGGCGCGCAGCCTGGTCGATCACCTGTGCGTCACTTGACCGGGATGACGATCAGCTTCTCGCCCTCGGGCGTCTCCTTGAGCCGGGTCGGGGACCCCGTGGCCGCCGTGCCACCGGCGACCGGCACGCGGATCGAGGTCACGCTGGTGACGCCGCGCTGCGTCGTGAAGACGCTCAGGTAGCCGACCGCCGCGTCCTGCAGCGTGACGTCGACTTCGAGCGTGGTGGCGCGCCCGGCCGGCAGCGCCAGGGGCCGGCCGTCCTGCAGCAGCACCAGGCCGCCGTCGGCCGCCAGGCGCACCGAGGCGCCGTCCGGATCGACGACGTCGTCGAGGACCAGCGTGACGCGCGCGGTCTGGCCCGGCGCGGTGGCGGCCGGCACCTGGTAGCGCACCGTGATGCCCGAGCCGTTGACCTTGCGCGGCGCGGTCTCCAGGCGCGTCGGCGTCCGGGCGTGCTCGCCCGTGGCGCGCGGAGCGACGCCATCGGCGCAGGCGGCCAGCGGCATGACCAGCCCCGCCAGCATCAGGCCGGCGAGGATCCCGGCGGCGGGGCGCTTCATTGGATGGTGACGGTGAAACATGGCGAGGCGATCGAGTCGTTGATGTCGTTGACGGAGATGACGATGTCGCCCGCCGGCAGCCGGGGGCTCACGCTGTCGGTGCTGCCGGAGGCGCTGGAGGCCGCGATCAGGCCGCTGCCGGCGCCCCACACCGCCAGCGACGGGTTGCTGCCGGCGCCACCGGTCGCGGTGATGGCATAGGTCCGGGCCGCGGGCGCCGTGAAGCGCAGGTAGGCGAAGTTGCCCAGGCGATTGCCGGTGCCGGCCTGGAAGTTCACGCAGACCTGGGTGCTGCCGCCGACCGTGACGCCGCGATAGAGCGGCAGGGCCGAGGGCACGCCGCCATTGTTGGTCTCGGACGTGCCGAAGGCGTCGTTCGTCGCCGGGCTGATGGCCTGGCCGCCCAGCAGCCGGGCCAGCACGGGCGCCTCGTTGGGCGAGGCGGCGCCATAGGCGGCCGCGAACGAATGGATCGATGTCACGGCCGCGCCGCGCCGCAGCGTTCCGGTGAAGGCGTCGTGGATGCCCTTGAAGCCGACCTGCTGGTTCAGGTTCCAGAGGATCGACTGGATCGAGTCCTCGCGGAACCAGCCCGGGCTGGGCACGGCCGCGTTCGACAGCGAGGTGCGCGCCGCCTGGGCCTGCTGCGGCCCGAAGGAGTCGGTGTAGTCGTCGCGCCCGAGCGCGATGCCCGACCAGGCATTGCCCCAGCCCTCGGAGAAGGCGACCCGGAAGTCGAGCCGGTCGTTGCTGGAGTGCGGGCCACCGATCGAGTCGTCGCGGCTGAACGCGGCCTGGTAGTAGTGCCCCCATTCGTGGGCGACGACCGAGGCGTCGTATTCGTCGGTGTCGACGTTCTCGCGACCCAGCACATAGATGGCGAAGCCGCGGGCGTTGCTGGTGAAGGCGGTGCTGCCGATGTCGCCCTGCGCCGCGTTGCCGGCCGCCGGGCGGTTGTTGACGCTCCAGAACACCTGCAGCGGGGGGAAGGCCGTCGCCGGCGCGACCGACAGCAGCTTGGCCTGGGTGGTGTAGATGGTGTCGAGGATCGCGAACGGCGCGGCCGCGCGCGCTGCGCCATAGCCGTTGCCGGTCCAGCCCGAGGGCGCGGAGACATTGCGCACGAACGGGATGCTGCCGACGTCGAAGGCCGGCGTCTGCAGTGCGTAGATGGCATCGCCGTTGGTGTTGTCCCGCACCGAGACATCGGCGGCGGTGGCGCCGGCCGACTGGGTCGTCTGGGCCTTGATCCGCACCGAGACCGTCGAGTTCGGCCGCACGAAGGCGCGATACGCGCCATTGGCATTGGTGACCGTGGTGGCCACCGTGGCGCCGGCGCCATCGACGATCTCGACCACGGCGCCGCGGATCGGCTTGGCGCTGCCGGCCCCGTAGGTGAGACCGGCCCTGGTGCTGGGCACCGATTCGAAGGTGGCCACGCCGTCGATCGGCAGGGTGGCCGCCGGATCGCTGGCGGAGGCCGCCGGCGCGGCGGTGGATCCGGTCGCCGGCGCCGACTCGCCGCCGCCGCCGCCACAGGCGCTCAGCGTCAGCAGCAGTGCGAGGGCCCATCCGGGACGGAGACCGGGAGCATGTGACGGGCGGCGTTCCGTGTCACGGAGCCTTCGGGTGCTGTGGATTTGTTTCATTGGGAACGAGATGACACTGATCGTGTCCGTGATGACTTGCAAATTGTCCGATGGCGCGCGTCGTCTTCGCCTGCGCTGGCGCAAAGACATGGGCAATCGTGATGGATCTGGCAGATGACGGGCGAGGACCGTCCCGGCGGTCCCGGTCCGCCGTTCAGGTGTCCAGGCGTTCGGCCCAGGCCAGCGCCTGCCCGTGCGCCCGCATCGCGTGCGCCTGCGTGATGCCGAAGCGCTCGGCCAGGATCGCCAGCGTCGCCATGTCGTTCTTCTCGCAGGCCCGCGCGATCTGGAGGTAGCGCGCCAGCGGTCCGCGATCGCGCAGCACGGTGTCGGTCACCACCGTGGGCAGGCTGAGCAGGCCCAGCGCCTGCTCGAGCGGCACCTGCAGCAGCACGTCCAGCATCGAGAACATCCCGGCGATGAAAGCCAGATCGCCCTCGGCGGGCGACAGCACGTCGCGCACCAGCAGTTCCATCAGCCGTCCGCGTACCACCGCCAGCGTGCTGGCCGCCGGGGCGACATCGCCGACCCGGGTGCGTGCCAGCAGCAGGGCGGTCCAGCGCAGGAGCCGGGTCATGCCCATCGTCATGACCGCATGCCTGAACGAGGTGACCTCGGTCTGCCGGCCGAAGCCGGCGGTGTTGATGTGGCGCAGCAGTTCGTAGCTGATGGTCGGGTGGAGCCTCAGCAGGGCCTCGATCTCCGCCACGTCGGCGTCCTGCGCGACCTGGTTCAGCAATTCGAGCAGGCCGGCATGGCCGACCGGCGCCACGGCCGTCCGACGCGTGGGCTCGGCGAACCAGAGTCCCTCGTACAGCGCCACGCCGGCTGCGGCGAGCGCATCGAAGACGGCCGGCGTGCGGACCTGGACGGCGACCGTGGTCGCCTTCTGCCGGCTCTCGATGGCCTTGGCCACCGCGGCGGCTCGACCGACCTCCAGCGACCCCATGTCGAGGATCACGAAGGACGTCAGCGGCAGGAAGGCCGCGTGCGTGGTCTGCAGGAGCTTGACGTCGAACGCCAGCCTGAAACCCTGGCTCCGCACCGCTTCGAGCGTCGCGCGTTCCTGCAGCAGCTGGGGCGAGGCCATGCCGGCGATCTCCCGCACGTCGAAGACGGTGGTCGTCGGATCGAGGCCGGCGAAGTCCCCGGCCGCGAGCTCGGCGCAGGTGCAGCGCACGAACGTCGGTTTGGCGAAGGTCATCGCATCGTCCTCGACGTCCGCCTCCGAGAGTGCGACGACGCTCGCCGTCTCCCAGCCGCGCGGACGCAGCGGCGAGATCCGGTAGCCGGCCACCCGGCCATCGACATCCACCATGATGCGGCGCACCGCCGTCGCCATCGGCATCGGAGATGGTGCGGCCTGCCAAGGCGATTGCGTCTGCAGCGGTGGCGCCATGGAGATCGGGTGTCGAGTGGGTGAAATGATGGAAGGACGACGAGGGGAAAAACGCGGAATGCTTTTTCCTTACCTCATTCTTCGGCCACTCACGCTCGAACTTTAGGCCAGTCCGTTGAGATGTTCGTAAAGGATCGCACAGCCGATGCCGATCAACAGGACACCGCCCAGCCCCTCGGCCCAGCGCCCGGCGATGTTGCCGAGCACACGCCCGACCATCACGCCCAGCGTGACCATGACGAAGGTGGTGAACCCGATCGCCAATGCCACCGGGACGATGTTGACGTCCAGGAAGGCCAGGCCGACCCCGACCGCCATCGCATCGATGCTGGTCGCGAAACCGGTGATGGCCAGCAGCCAGAAGCCGTGGCGCGCGGGTTTCTCTTCCTCCGATGTCTCGTCCGCGTTCAAGGCGGCCAGGACCATGCGCAGTCCGAGCAGTGTCAGGAGGCCGAAGGCGATCCAGTGGTCCCAGGTCTTGACATAGCTGGCGGCCGCATAGCCGAGTCCCCAGCCGATCAGTGGCGTGAGGGCTTCGATGACGCCGAAGATGCCACCGGTGCGCAGGGCTTCCGACCAACGGGGTTTCTGGAGTGCCGTGCCCTTGATGACGGCGGCGGCGAAGGCATCGGTGGACATCGCCAGTGCGAGCACGGCGGTGGAAGCGAGATTCATGGAGCGGAACGTTTTCGGCCGGGCGAGCGCAAGGGCATGCCTCCGCTGCCCGACCTGCGTCGCGGTGACATGCCGATGGTCTCGCCGACCGTTCAACGGCTGCCCGCGCCACGGCATGCGACATGCCGAGTATGTTGACACGGGCGCTTTCAGGAGATGAAAGCTGGCTACTCCCCAAGGGAGCAGCGAGTCTAGCCGCTCGAGACCGCCGCACGGCGCGATGCGTCAGTCTTTCGCTTTCAAAAGTGGCCGAAATTCACGCGGCCGAGGGCAGCGAAGCCCTGCGATTGCCATCCAGTGAATAGAGCGGCACCTGCTTTTCCGATGGCGTCAAGGTCGGTTCGGCGACCTTTTCCTCGGATTCCACGTGCTGGGGCCGGAACACCTCGGCCTCGAGACGCTGGACCCGCTCGGCATACATGCGTGCCAACGCACCGTGGTGCTCCGCCGCGGCTTCATGCTCCAGGCGAGCCATCTGGGCTTCGTGAAGCATGAGAACCGCCCTCTTGAGGTGTGCACTGGGATGAGCACTGAAGAGATTGAAAAACATCAAAGACCTCTTAGCCGAAATTGGATGCACAGATCATCCACAACTTTTGTACTTGTGACATGTCAGAAACGTCCTATAGGCAAAACAAAGTACTAATTAACTACATTCGCCACAAAACCTAACGAGCAAATTGGTATTACTTTTGTTCGTTCTTTCATTCAGCATGATCGACTGGCGCGGCGCAGGTGGCGGTAGATGGTGCTTCGATGGACGCCCAACTGCGCCGCCGCCCGGGCGACATTGCCGGCGGCGGCGCGCAGGGCCTGCTCGATCGCCTGTTGGGCGACATCGGCGAGCGGCGCGGCAGGGGCGGAGGGCGGCATCGCGGCCGATGCATGCGGCATCGATGCCGGGGGCGCCAGCAGACGCGCCGGCAGCGCGTCGCGTCCCACCTCGGTGCCGGCATCGGCCAGGGCGACCAGCGTCCGCAGCACGTTGACGAGTTCCCTGACATTGCCCGGCCAGGCATGGCGCCACAGCGTGTCGAGGGCGTCGTCGCCCAATACCAGCCGCTTGTCGCGGCCGCCGACGTCGCCGAAGACGCGCTGGATCAACGCCTCCTTGTCCTGGCGCTCGCGCAGACTCGGCAGACGGGCCTCGTAGCCGTCGATGCGGAACATCAGGTCGCTGCGGAAGCGGCCTGCCTCGGCGAGCGCGGCGAGGTCGCAGTGGGTCGCGCAGACGAGCTGGAAGTCGACCCGCACGGCCCGGCCGCCCCCCAGGGGCTGCACGTTGCGGTCCTCCAGCACGCGCAGCAGGCGGGTCTGCAGCGCCAGCGGCATGTCGCCGATCTCGTCGAGCATCAGGGTGCCGCCGGCGGCCTCGCGGATGCGCCCGACCGCGCCCTGGCGCCGGGCCCCGGTGAAGGCGCCTTCCTCGTAGCCGAACAGCTCGGACTCGATCAGGTTCTCCGGCAGGGCGGCGCAATTCACGATCACCAGTGGACCCTCCCGACGCCGGCTGGCCGCGTGCAGCCGGCGGGTGAAGACCTCCTTGCCGACGCCGGTCTCCCCGGTCACCAGCACGGCGACGCCGGCGTCGAGGACCTTGGTGGCTTGCGCGAGCGCTCGTGCGATGCGCGGATCCTCGGCGCGATCGACGTCATCGGCGATCGGGGCCGCGGCCGGGCCGGCGCCCGCGATCAGCGGCGGCTTCGCGGGCCGCGCCGCGATCGTGGGGAGCACCAGGCGGGCGCCTTCGCGCAGCCGCCTCGCCACGACCGGCTGCCCGCCCGGCAGGACGAGGCCGAAGTCCTCGCCGCCGCCGCGGCCCCAGGCGCGGCCGAGGCAGTCGTCGGCCGGCTGGTCCAGCACGTCCTCGATCGAGCGGCCGAGCAGGGTCAGCGCGATCCGGTTGGCGGCGGCGACGCGGCCGTCGACGATCGTCAGCAGGCCCTCGCGCGGGCTGCCCAGCACGGCGGGCTTGAGATGGAAGCGCAGCAGGTCGCCGGTCGCCTGGGCCAGCATCATCCGGTGCTCGATCTGCTGCGACGCCATGCGCACCAGCCCGAGGGTGTGGCCATCGATGCGGATGGCGTCGCCGGAGATGTCCAGCACGCCGACGATCTCGCCCCGCCCGCCGAAGATCGGCGCCGCTGCGCAGCCCAGCGTGCCGTGGCCCGACAGGAAATGCTCGCCGCCGAGGATGGCGAGCGGCCGCCGCTCCACCAGCACGGTGCCGATGGCATTGGTGCCGCAGCGCTGCTCCGACCATTCGACGCCCGGCAGCAGCGCCGCGCGTTCGGCCTTGGGCAGGAAGTCGGGGCTGCCGACCTCGTCGAGGATCAGGCCGGCGGCGTCGGTGACGATCACCACGCAGCCCTGGCCGATGGCGTGCTCGGCCAGGGCGTCGAGTTCGGGCTGGGCGCTCGCCAGCAGCAGGCGCGCGGCCTCGCGACGCTGGTCGAGCGCCGCGCCGTCGAGCGGCGTCGAGGCCATGGTCCAGACCCCGGCGCCCCGCGAACGCGCCCACGAGCGGGCGACGTGCGACGCGATGTCCTCGCCCGGCATGCGGCCCTGGTTGAAGAACAGTTCGCGCGCTCGATCGGTCCGCCGCACCATGCCCGTCGCATTGCCCATTCGTCGTCTCCGGCTTGTCGCGCGCCGTCGCACTTCGCGACCGGCTCCCCGCACTGTGTCGCAGTTGGCGACATCGATCAATGCGGGTTGCCGCTGGTTCTGGGGGCATCGCACGTCGGCCGCGCGTCGCGCGCCCCGGCTGCAGGGGGCGGTGTCGAAGGGGCCGGGGACGTCTCAGGGATAGTCCCTAGAAAAGCCGGTACGCCGGTTGCATGGAGCGTGGCGTCGCGCCCGTCGGCCGACCTTTTCGATCCTTCACCAACGACCCAGGAGACATGACCATGGACATGCTGGAACCCGGCAAATTCGGTACCGAGGTGCCATTCCGCAAGCGCTACGACAACTTCATCGGCGGCCAGTGGGTGGCGCCCGTCGAGGGCCGCTATTTCGAGAACGTGACGCCGGTGACCGGCAAGGTGTTCTGCGAGATCGCCCGCTCGAGCGCGGCCGATGTCGAGCGCGCGCTCGATGCCGCGCATGGCGCCAAGGCGGCCTGGGGCCGGACCTCGCCGACCGAGCGCGCCAATGCCCTGCTCAAGATCGCCGACCGCATGGAGCAGAACCTGCCGATGCTGGCCATGGCCGAGACCTGGGACAACGGCAAGCCGATCCGCGAGACCACGCTGGCCGACATGCCGCTGGCGGTCGACCACTTCCGCTATTTCGCCTCGTGCATCCGGGCCCAGGAGGGCGGCATCAGCGAGATCGACGCCAAGACCTATGCCTATCATTTCCACGAGCCGCTGGGCGTCGTCGGCCAGATCATCCCGTGGAACTTCCCGATCCTGATGGCGGTGTGGAAGCTGGCGCCGGCGCTCGCGGCGGGGAACTGCGTGGTGCTCAAGCCCGCCGAGCAGACGCCGGCGTCGATCCTGGTCCTGATGGAGCTCATCGGCGACCTGCTGCCTCCGGGTGTGATCAACGTCGTCAACGGCTTCGGCCTGGAATGCGGCAAGCCGCTCGCATCGAGCAACCGCATCGCCAAGATCGCCTTCACCGGCGAGACGACCACCGGCCGGCTGATCATGCAGTACGCCAGCCAGAACATCATTCCGGTGACGCTGGAGCTGGGCGGCAAGTCGCCCAACGTCTTCTTCGACGACGTGATGGCCAAGGACGACAGCTTCCTGGACAAGGCGCTCGAGGGCTTCGCGATGTTCGCGCTCAACCAGGGCGAGGTCTGCACCTGCCCGAGTCGAGCGCTGGTGCAGGAGTCGATCTACGAGCGCTTCATGGAGAAGGCGGTCAAGCGCGTCGAGGCCATCAAGCAGGGCAGCCCACTCGACATGGCCACCATGATCGGGGCGCAGGCCTCCAGCGAGCAGCTGGAGAAGATCCTGTCGTACCTGGACATCGGCAAGCAGGAAGGCGCGCGGGCGCTCACCGGCGGCGAGCGCAACCTGCTCGAGGGCGAGCTCGAGGGCGGCTACTACGTCAAGCCGACGATCTTCGCCGGCCACAACAAGATGCGGATCTTCCAGGAGGAGATCTTCGGCCCGGTGGTCTCGGTCACCACCTTCAAGACCGAGGAGGAAGCCCTGGAGATCGCCAACGACACGCTCTACGGCCTGGGCGCGGGCGTCTGGAGCCGCGACGCCAACCGCGCCTTCCGGATGGGTCGCGGGATCCAGGCCGGCAGGGTCTGGACCAACTGCTATCACCACTATCCGGCGCACGCGGCCTTCGGTGGCTACAAGTCCTCGGGCATCGGCCGTGAGAACCACAAGATGATGCTCGACCACTACCAGCAGACCAAGAACCTGCTGGTGAGCTACGACGAATCGCCGATGGGGTTCTTTTGAGCGAGGGTGAGCTCGACCTGCGCCGCGTGGTCTGCACGCCGGCGGCGGTGGATCTCATCCGCACGGTGCGCGCCCGGCACGGGCCGGTGATGTTCCACCAGTCCGGCGGCTGCTGCGATGGCAGCGCGCCGATGTGCTACCCGCAGGGGGAGTTCCACATCGGCGACTACGACCGGCTGCTCGGCGAGATCGACGGCGCGCCGTTCTACATCAGCGGACCGCAGTTCGAGTACTGGCGGCACACGCAGCTGATCATCGATGTCGTGCCGGGGCGCGGCGGCATGTTCTCGCTGGAGGGCCCGGAGGGACTCCGGTTCCTGACGCGGTCGCGGCTGTTCACCGACGAGGAAGCGGCCCGGCTGGAGGCGCTGGAACGCTCCTGAGCCACCGCCGGAGGCGACGCGCTAGCCGAGGAAGCGCAGCAGCTGCGCGTTCACCTCGGCGGCGCGCTCGAACTGCGCCCAGTGCCCGGCGCCTTCGATCACCGCGCCGGCGCGCGCGGGATGGCCGGCCAGCAGTGACTCGACCAGCGGTCGCGGATCGGCGGTGACGTCGAACTCGCCCCACAGCAGCAGCTGCGGTCCGCCCAGGCTTTCGAGCGCATCCTGCAGTCCGCCCGCGAGCGAGACTTCCTTGCTGCGGAAGCGCGTGGCATGGCAGGCGATGTCGTGGATGGCGAAGGCCAGCGGATCGATGGCCTCCTTGTCGTGCAGCATCAGCGCCGCGAGGTTGTGCAGCAGCGCGGCGCGCTCGGCATCCCGGTCGTCGGCCTGACGCCAGTTGACCATCTCCACCGCCATGCGCCGCAGCGTGCCATGGCCGCCGCTGCCGACCAGCGCCAGGCGGCGGATCGCGCCGCGGCGCAGGGCCCATTGCGAGGCGACGAAACCGCCGAACGAGAAGCCGCCCAGGTCGATCGGCGTGCCGGGATCGACCAAGGTGTCGAAGCTGCCGGCCAGTGCCTCCAGCAAGGGCTCCAGCGGCGGCTGGCCGGAGGCCGGCGCTGGTGGCGCGTCGGACTCGTGATAGCCCGGCAGGTCGGGAATCCAGAGCGTCCTGCTGGCGGCGAGCGCCTCGATGTTGCGGATCCAGTGCATCCAGCTGCCATGGCCGCCATGCAGCAGCACCAGCGGGGGCGCGGTGATCGCCGCCGCCGCCGGACCGAAGCGGCGCCAGCGCACGCTCGTGTCGCGCCAGACGGCGTCGTGATGCGTCGACAAGGCGTCGAGGCGCTGGATCTCGGCGTGCGCGCGCACGTCGTCCTGGGGGTCGAAGGTCTGGAAATAGGGCACCGCGACATTGTGCCGAAAGCTTCATTTCGTCGGATCGGTTCCGATGCATGCGCGCGTCATCGGTTCGCTCCGGTCCAAGGTCGATTCGGTCGCCGGAAACGCCTTTTGTAGGCGAATGCGACTGATTTGCATCAAGATTGGCTTACACTGCCCGCTTCATCCCGGCAAGCCAGGGCGCCACCCGCAGCATCAGCCAGCCGAGCCTGATTTCTGATCTGCAATCTGGAGTTACACCTTGGCTCAAAGAACCGTTCGCCGGCAGGCCGCCGCGCGTCGCCGTATGTCCTCGTTTTCCCCTTCGGCCGCCATGCCGGCCGAGCTCGCGATATCGCCCGCGCCGCGCGCCGTCGCCGGCGCCGGTCTGCGCGACGGTGCCGCGCTGCCGTTCGGCGCCCTGATGCTGGCGGCTTCGGTCGGTAGCTGGGCCCAGTCCGTTCCCGCCGAGCCCGGCGCCAGCCGGACCCTCGACACCGTGACCGTGACCGACCAGGCCGAGGTGCAGGGCAGGGACCAGGTGCAGACGCGTCGCACCAGCATCGGCAAGGGCACGCAGGACATCCGCGACATCCCGCAGTCCATCAACGTCATCACCGAGAAGCTCATCGACGACGTCAAGCTCGACACGCTCAAGGATGCGCTGCACTACTCGGCCGGCATCACCTTCGCGGCGACCGAGAACGGCACCGACCAGGACATCCGCCTGCGCGGCTTCCCGGTGGCCACCACCGGCGACCTGCTGATCGACGGCATGCGCGATCCCTCGCAGTACGAGCGCGACACCTTCAACCTCGATCGCGTGGAAGTGCTGCGCGGCTCGGCATCGATGATCTTCGGCCGGGGCTCCACCGGCGGGGTCATCAACCAGGTCACCAAGAAGCCGGTGCTGGCCGACCAGACCGACCTCATCGGCACGGTCGGCTCGCGCGGCTACTACCGCGGCACGGCCGACTTCAACAAGCGCCTCGGCGAGGACTCCGCGTTCCGCCTCAACGCGATGTGGAACAAGGCCGACAACGGCGGCGCCAAGGTCGACAAGTACGGCATCGCGCCGTCGTACAGCTGGGGCATCGGATCGCGCGACGAATTCAACGTCGGTCTCTACCACCTGAACGTGGACAACGTGCCGCAGTCGGCGATGCGCTGGGTGGCAACGGGGCGCCAGGGCGTCACCAGCTACACGACGGCGGGCGTCCCGGTGATCGGCAACCTGGGCACGCTCGCGCCCGTACGGCCCGGCACCTTCTATGGCACCGCGGCGGATCGGCTGACCGGCAAGGCGACCTACGTCAATGGTTCGTGGAACCATGTCTTCGACGACGGCAGCGAACTGCGCACGCAGATCCGCAGCGGCACCTTCGACCGCAACCAGTGGTCGACCGCCGCCGGCGCCGGCACCACGCTCGGCCAGCCGACCACCGTCGCCAATTTCAGCGATGCCACGCTGCTCACGCGCTCGGGCCTGAATCCCCGCAAGGACCAGTACCAGGGCACCTATGTGCAGAGCGACTACAGCCGCCAGGTCGACTGGGGCAGCACCCGGCACCAGATCCTGACGGGCATCGATGCCTCCAGGGAATCGGCCGACCGCTACCAGAACGACGCCTTCACGAACAACGCCATCCTCGGCCGGGGCCTGGGCACGCGCCCCGCGACGTTCGTCGGCAATGCGAACGACGGCGCCGGTCTCGTGGGCACCGGCATCGATCCGGTCTATCGCCAGTCGAGCGGCTACTCGGCCAAGGCCTTCGGCGCCTATTTCCAGGACCTGGTGCAGGTCGCACCGTACTGGAAGGTGCTCGGTGGCGTGCGCTACGACCGCCTGAGCGGCGACTTCGACCAGTACAACTACACCAACCCGTCGTGCGTGAACCGGGTCACCGGGACCAACATCGCGGCGCCGGCCAACAACTGCGTCGGCGGGGCGCAACTCTACCGACCGGGCAGCGCGACGCCGGCGATCGCCAGCACGAGCCTGTCGCAGGGCGCCTGGAGCTATCGCACCGGCGTGCTGTTCCAGCCCTCGGCGACCCAGTCCTACCACCTGTCGTACAGCACCTCGTTCAACTCCTCGGCCGATACCTACCAGTACGTCTCGCCGCAGACCGCCAACACGCCGCCGGAGAAGAGCCGCAACATCGAGATCGGCACCAAGCTCGACTGGCTCGACGGCAAGCTGTCGACGCGCGCCGCCCTGTTCCGCACCGAGAAGACCAACGAACGCACCACCGATTCCGACTTCGCGGGTGGTTCCTACCTGCTGTCGGGCAAGCGTCATTCGCAGGGCCTGGAACTCGACGTCGTCGGACGGTTGACGCCGCAGTGGGAGATCTATGCCTCCTACTCCTACATCCCGACGGCGACGATCGACAAGGCCGGCAGCACCGTGGCCTTCGGTACGGTCGGCTCGCGCGTCGGCCTGACGCCGCGCCAGACCGGCGCGCTGTGGGTGAGCTACCAGGCGACGCCGAAACTGCGACTGGCCGGCGGCCTGCGCGGCGCGTCGGAGAACCGACCGCTCGCGGGCACCACCGGCGCGGCCAGCCTGGCCAACAGCACGCCCGGCTACGTGGTCAGCGACCTGATGGCCGAGTACAAGTTCACGCCCGACCTGTATGCCCAGATCAACGTGACCAACGCGACCAACAAGCTCTATGGCGACCAGCTCTATCCGGGCTTCGCGATCGCCGGCGTGCCGCGCACCTTCCTCTTCACCGTGGGTGCGAGGTTCTGATCCTCGACCGAGAACAGCGGCGCTCCTCCACATGCTCGTCCATATCCAAGGCCTCCTGCAGCCCGACGAAGTCCGCGCGGCGCGACGGATCCTGGATGGCGCGCCGTGGCAGGACGGCCGCCTGACCGCGGGCGAGCAATCGGCCCGCGCCAAACGCAACGAACAATTGCGCGAGGACTGCGAGGAGACGCGCGCCGCGCAGCGCCTGCTGCTGGCCGGCCTGGAGCGGCACACGCTCTTCTTCTCGGCCGCTCTGCCCAAGCAGATCTCGCCGCCCTTGTTCAACCGCTATGGCGGCAGCGCGAACAGCTTCGGCAACCACGTCGACAGCGCGGTGCGCTTCCTGCGCGACGGGTCGGGAAGGGTGCGCACCGACATCTCCTGCACCGTGTTCCTGTCGTCGCCCGAGTCCTACGACGGCGGCGAACTGGTCATCGAGGACACCTTCGGCGAGAAGCGCGTGAAGCTGGAAGCCGGCGACATGGTGCTCTATCCCGGCACCAGCGTGCACCGCGTCCTTCCCGTCACGCGGGGGCAGCGCGTCGCGAGCTACTTCTGGATCCAGAGCATGGTGCGCAGCGACGAACAACGTCGTCTGCTGTTCGACATGGACAACCACCTGCGGGACCTGCGCACGCGCCTGGGCGAGACCGATCCGGCCTGCATCGGCTTGACCAGCACCTATCACAACCTGCTGCGCATGTGGCTCGATGTCTGAGCACCCGCCACGAAGCAGCGGCAATCCACTTCGATCGAATTCGAATGCGACCCGAACCATGAACAAGACACACATCCTCCTGGCCTTCGCGGCCGCCCTGGGCTTTTCCGTCGATGCCGCCGCCCAGTGGGTCGAGCACGACAAGGTGCGCTGCGAAGCGGTCTCCAAGGAGGAGATGCGACCGCAGATGGACCTGCAGCGCAAGCTGACCAGCGAAGGCTGGAAAGTGCGGCAGGTCAAGACCTTCAATGGCTGCTACGAGGTCTATGGCTTCGACGACAAGGGCCAGCGCACGGAGGCGTTCTTCCATCCCAAGAGCTTCGAGAAGGTCGGGCAGGTCAAGCAGGGTGACTGAACCATCCTCGACGCCTCCGGTGGCGCGTCTGCCATCCGTGCGCGTCTGGGACCCCGTCGTGCGGCTGCTGCACTGGGGACTGGCCCTGGCCGTCGCCGTCGCCTGGTTCAGTGGCGAGGAAACGCTGGCGCGCCATGAATGGGCCGGTCATGGCGCGATGCTCGCCGTCGTGCTGCGGACGATCTGGGGTTTCGTCGGCACGCCGCATGCGCGCTTCGCGGATTTCGTCCGCGCACCGCGGGTCGTCCGCGCCTATGCGGTGGCGATCCGGCGTCATGTGGAGGCGCGGCACCTCGGGCACAACCCGCTGGGCGGCTGGATGATCGTGGCGCTGATGGCCACCGTCATGGCCACCGGCCTGACCGGCTGGATGTACACGCTGGATGCGTTCTGGGGTCTGGCGTGGCTGGAGTGGACGCATCGGGCGCTCGCATGGGGCCTCGTCGGAATGGTGCTGATGCACGTGGCGGGCGTCGTCTTCTCGAGCCTGCGCCATCGCGAGAACCTGTTGCTGGCGATGCTGACAGGCCGCAAGCGCGGGGAGTGACGGGGTTGTCGTCGAGATCGATATCGTCGATCTTTTAGTTAACATAACTGCTCTTGTATTGCCTAAATTTGGACGTTTCCGGAGGCTGATCCGATGGGCCGGGAATCGTCTCAGATCAAAGGTCCAACCCCCGCAAGCGGGTCCCCAAACAGCCGCTTAGCAAGATCGATTGACGAGCTACCGGCGTACCGAGGCGATGCGTTGCGGCTCGGGCGCGGGTTGCTGGGCCGGCAATGCTGGAGTGGCAACGGGCTGCATCTGAGTCGCAGGTGCACCAGGCGGTAATGCGACTGGGACGGACAGCACCCCATCGGGCGGGAAAGCAGCGGCACCAGCGACACGCGAAGATGAACGATCGTCGGACCGTGCCCCCTGCGGTGTCCCGGCCCGCCGATCTTCTCCCTCTGCGTTGAAAGCCAGGAAGACGCCATGCTCCACGATCTGCATGCACATGGCCGCGTCGGTCTGGTACGGCGTGCCGTCCTGGGTGTAGCACTTACAGCCCTTGGACTTGCTCGTGACGCAGGCGGCCGGCACCGGCACGCGCTTCGGCTTGGTCAACTCGTCATAGGCCGGCGCGGTATGCATCAGTGACCCGATGCGAGGCGTATACGCGGCAACGTATTCCATCGGTGTAACGATTTTTTCGGTCCTGGCGACCCCCGGCCCAGCCGTGACGCCTGGAAGCGTCTGGACAGTCTCCTGCTGTCCCGGCACCGTCTTCGACTTGCCGATGCCGCCGAGGTAGTGCACCGCGATGGCCACGCACATGGCCACCAGGATCAACGACCCGAGGAGCACCCAGACTTGCTTAGGAATGCGCTTCTTGCCGGTGTGCAGCATGGCGCTGTCGTACCACTCGTACACCTCCTTCGGCTGGACGCGCGTGGAGATCTCGGCCGACTTCCCGGAGCCGTCGCGCTCGCAGTCCATATGGACCGCATCCCACTGGAGGACCCGTGTCGCATTGGTCGCGCCGAACATGCGCTTCAAGTGCTGGTGATAGCCGGGCGCACCGATCAGCTTGCGCACGAAGCTATCGATGTTGGCCGGATGCTGCGTCAGCAGGAAGAAATCGAAGCCGCGGGCGCGATGCTCTGCAAGCATCTTCACGTACTGCGGGACCACCGAGCCGTTGGGCCGATTCGGGAGGTCGTTGTGGCACTCGTCCATCAGGAAGATCGTGCCGTCCTCCTGCGCCTCCCAGTCCTTGAACTCGATCTTCTTCCAGCCGAATTCGGCCTCTTTCGCCGGGTACAGCTTGAACCGTCCGTTCCAGCAGACCGGCCGGCCGGTGTCGAGCTGGAGCTTGCGAACGTCCGCGAGCGTGAACAGCGTTTTACAGGAGCCGTTCGACCCCGTGCGCAGATACAGCATTAGCGGATCACCCAGCGTTTGAAGGTGTCCGACTGGACGCCGTTGATGATCGCGCGAGCGGCAATGGCGGACGTCACGATGCTGATGCACTGGCCGACCTTCATGGTGCTCAGCATGCCGACGACCTCAGGCGGTAGACCTTGGATCGACGTGACGGCCTGCGTTTTGAGCCAGTCAAGCGACGTGCTCATGCCCTTGTACGTCACCACGCCGATGCCCAGCGCAATCAACGCGCGGCCGGCGATGGAGCCAGTGAGGCGGACGAGTAGCGAGCCCAAGGCCCAGAGGAATGCGGGCATGTCTAACCCCTTGTGACGATGCGAGCGGCCAGCAGGAAGGAGCAGGCCAGGAGGACGCCGCCGAGCACCGAGAGGTACGGGCAGACGCTGGAAATGGGCAGCGTGACGGACTTGCCGGCCACGGTGATCGTCTTGTCAGCGATGCAGCCGGCGCCACCAATCGCATTGCTTTGGTCGAAGCTTCCAGGCCCTACCGACTGTTCCGAATTGTTCGGGTTGTCCTTCGTCATGTCGCTCGGCGTCTCGCCTTTCTCATACGCTGCCTTGCCTTCCTTCTGGCTGGCGTCGTCCGGGTTGACCTTGCAGTTTTGGCGGAACGTCTCCTCGGCCATCGCATTGATGACCGCGTCTTCGCTCACTGCCTTGAACCCGGCTGCACAGGTTCCGGAAAACGAGGACTCGCCGCCGCCATCGCTACCGCCTGAGCCGCCCGTGCCATTGCCGGCACAACCTTTGCCCGTGCTCGGGTCACATCCAGCGCCCGTGCCAGCGCCCGTGCCAGCGTTGCCCGTGTTGCCAGTGCCGGGCCCGGTGTTGCCGGTCGGTGCGAGTCCCGTAGCCGAACAGACCTGATTGCCTGGACTCTTGGCGCAGAGCGACTTAATCGGCTGCGTGCTGCTGGAGGTGTTGCTACCGATCGAGCCGCCCGAACTGTTGTAGTTGTTCACGGTCGTATTCGTGACGCAGGTTCCACCGGCACATTTGGTCTCTTCAACCACATCCGAGCGGGTGCCATCAGAAGCGGTGGACGAACTACGAACCGTGCTATCAACGCCGTTATCCGGGACAGGAGCGGCGCAGACCGTCATGCCGTTGACAGTGCCCGGGAACCCGTTCGGACATGGGTTGGGCGCCGCCGTAGGCGGGTTTGCGCCATTACCAGTGCCACCAGGGCCACCCGTGCCCGTGCCGCCTTCAGACGTGCCGCCTGCCGTGCATGTCGCACCCGTCGCCACCCCAGTGGCCGACCATGTCCGGCTGCCGTCTGCGTTCGGTACAGCAACCGAGTCCCCAATGTTCGTCACGCAGCCTTTCGAGGCGTCCGGGCCTGTGAAAGGCGGATAAGGCATATAGCAGCTCGTCGACGGCGTACTTCCCGAAGTTTTTCCGGTCTGCTTCCACGCCGCCTTGACCGCGCCCATGCCACGACAGAACGCAGCCGCTCCTTCCGGGTCTTCTGCTGGCGGCACGCACTTGCCGGCCTGCTCAACGAAACCGGACTTACAGCTACAGGTGTCGCCAGACTGGACCGAGTTAGCAGGACACGCGGCGCGATAGCTGACATCGCGCGAGAAATTGCCGCTGGAGTTCCCGAACCTACACGGCGCACCATCCGGATAGGAAATGTTGCAGCTAGCGGTCGTCGGCTGCGTCGCGAATTTTCCCGTCACAGCGTCTGCCGCCGCTTGGCACGTGTCCGACCACGTGGAACCGCTCAACCCGTCGATCTGGCATTGATAGCCCATGGGCACCAGCGCGTGCGCTTTCGGTGCGCCGGCCATGAACATGACCGCGACGAAGCACAGGCCGATCAGGCGGTAAAGATGAGCCATGTTGCCGGAAGAATTGCGATGATGACGAACAGGCCCACTGGATTCCCCTCTGCGAAGCGCCAGAAGTGACGCTTTGGAGAGGGCACAAGGCCGAAGCCCTGTGCACCCCTGCGACGACGATCAGGAGATCGCGGCGCGCACCCACTTGAAGGCCTTGACCGCGACGGCGATCAGCAGCACGGCGGCGCCAATGGCTGCGACCGGAGCGGCCTGGGTGGCGATGTCGGCCGTGACGGCGGCGACGTCGACGGCAGCGGCTTGCGAGGCGGCCGAGCCACCCAGAGCGCCGACCATGAGGAGACCACGACGGAGATTTGCGTTCATTTCAGTTGCTTTCATTGGTTGAAGTTCCATCAGAAGATTTGAGCGTCTGGATCAGCATGCGAATGCCGAATCCCGTTGCCCACACCGCGACGATGGCAGCCGCGATTTGTGCTCCATCCGCTGCATCAAGCTGCAACGGCGGAAGGCTTAGTTCGTGAACGACCGTGACCGTGCACGCGGACGTGCACTGGATTTGGGTCGGTGTGGTCGGCTCAGCCACGCTCGCCCCGAAGCGCCCGGCGTGAACGGTTGGAGGCGGCGCGGATTCGCGCCTCTCGCTCTGCCCTCTCGCCCTGAGAACCAGCCCAGGCGAAAAAGGCTGTCATGAACAGGATGCCCGCGCAGAACCCGATAACGGCACTCATGTCTCAGGCCTCAATGAAGGGTGGACGACTCAGGGAGCCAGGAGAACGGGCCGGCCGGCTCGATGCGACGCGGGGTGTGCCGGACTCGGATAAAGCTCTGAAAACCGCCGCCCGTTGGTGCGAATTCAGCGAGGAGAAGCTCGCCCGTTGAATCATTGAGGTAGCCGCCTCCCGGCGCAGGTCGGAAGCGGTCATCGACCGAAGCATTGCCCTGCACATACGCAGGCCACAGCACCCAGCGACGGATAGCGCGCCCAGAAGCATCCATGCCCCCTGCGCCGTGAATTCGTGCTCCATGAGGGAAGCTCCCTACGTTCTTGCTCTCGACCTTGCTGGCGTACTTCATGAGGTACGCGACCGGAGCGGTTGACTTGTCGCGACGGCTCATGCCGTGCGGCCACATCGGCGGCTGCCAGACCACCAGCCCTTGACGGTCCGTGCTGCGCCACGGCTTGTCGGCCTTCGGTGGAGTGAGGCCACCGTCGAGCCAGACGATCACGTGGTAGTGAATGACGCCGCGTTTCTGGAGTTCAGCGACCCAGGCATAGCGGACCGTCTTGGAGCCCGTCACGGCGTAGTGCCACTTGCGCAGCGCGTCGAGGTAGCGACTGATGTGCTCGGGCTTCCAGGCGCGGTTGTCGCCGGCGTAGGTCAGCGTCTGCATCCACACCTGCTGATTCAGCGCGCCCAGGTTGTGCAGTTGCTTGGCCGCGATGCCCAGGCCCTTACGCAGGCGAGTGACGCGGGCCGCAGCGGGGTCCACCGTGACGCAGTTTTCAGCCCAGGCAATCGCAGTCGTCTTGCCTCTGCAAGTTGTTGATACTGAGACAAGCCCGGCCGCTGCGCGGCCTTCCTGCACCACTTGACGCGCAGCCGTCGAACGGGCCGAGAACGCGCGCAGCGCCTCAGTGCTGGCAGCGCGTGCAGCGTCAATGCGGGCCTGATGCACGCCGATGTAGGTGGAGGCTTGGGCGTTCACAGCAGCTTGCCCAGGAGCGCGACGAGCGCGACTGCAGCGATAGCGCCGAGGCGCCAGCCGAAGCCGCGAAGGATGGTGGCGAGGAAGCGGCTCACAGCGAATTCCCCGAAACAGGAAGACCGCCGGCGAGGTACGTGAGGTCGATAACGACTTGCCCGCCGTCAGCACTCGCAGAGACAGTCAGTCCGTCGAAGCCATCATCCTGAGCGTCCCTCAGGAGTGACAGAATCGCGCCTTCCAGCTGGGCAAGACGAGCAGCCTGCATGGCGTCATGCGTTTGCATGATGGATGCAACCGGCTCAGCGTGCGTTGACGGCGACGAGACGAGGAGCCACCGAGAGCGAACCGTTGCGGTCCACGTAGAGGCTGGCCGGATGCAACTGGTACTCCCCGACCGGGTAGATCAGAGGTTCGCCGCGATCGTTGCGGTCGAGGATGATTTCGAGCTTCTCGGGGAACGGTGCGACCTTGCCATCCTTGCCGATGGTGTGGACGTAGACCGTCTGGAATTCGAGGTTGTAAGGCTTCTGGCTGGTCTTGCCGATGCCGGACATGTTGCGGGTAACGACCGCAGGGACGGATACTTTGATCATCAGGTGGCTCCTGGCTAACTACACAACGTTGTGTAGGACCGGAAGCGTATTACACAAGGTTGCGTAATGGGAAATTTAATTACCCTAATTGACAAAGCGTCTGCGAAATGCGATGGAGATGCCGCCCTCGCCCGCCGCATGGGGGTAGCTCAAAGCGTAATCAGCGACATGCGACATCGAGGCAGGACGGTCACACCCGAAACGGCCGCAGAACTAGCAGCGATCGCAGGTGAGGACCCCCGAGAAGCGATGGTTGAAGCCGTGCTTGAACGCAGCAAAGGCACCCGACGCGAGGGTGTACTGCGGGAGATTTTGGGAAAGGGCCTAGTAGCTGGCGTGGCGGCGATGTCGGCTTTTTCCTACAGCGGGAACTCGAACGCCGATACGGTAAATCAATCGCTGATGGATAGTCGATCGAACATAACTATTATTGTATTTACATCGACTCGACCGGTCCCGACCGGAGAGCCAATGGTCATGAAACGCCGCGGCCGGATCGCCAGCGCATCCGGCGTGCGATGACGAGACGCCATGCTCCAGAGGTCGGCTCGGGATCTCAGCGCCTCTGCTCGCGTGCCGTCGCCATGGAGGCACTGGGTCGTCATCCGAGCAGCACGGTCCAATTGGTCGACTGTCCTCCAGGCTTTCAGCGCTCGCCAGATTCCTTAGGACGATGGAATTCCAAAGATTAGGCTAACGGTCAACGTGAGCAAAAACTCTACCCTCATACCAGTTCAATAAAATCCTGGGGTCCTGGGGTCCTGGGGTCCTGGGGTCCTGGGGTCCTGGGGTCCTGGGGTCCTGGGGTCCTGGGGTCCTGGGGTCCTGGGGTCCTGGGGTCCTGGGGTCCTGGGGTCCTGGGGTCCTGGG
>Ga0308164_10001966_pt1 | contig 21771 bp, 18 predicted proteins | sample PhyTR2_FD_201031 | JGI IMG/M metagenome (GOLD analysis project Ga0308164, IMG submission 201031) | Phyllosphere microbial communities from UC Gill Tract Community Farm, Albany, California, United States - DLSLT.R2 | ecosystem: Host-associated > Plants > Phyllosphere > Unclassified | place: USA... | reverse complement strand
CCGATCTATGGCGACTACGGCACGGTGGCCAGTCAGCACCAGTTGGAGTCGAGCTTTACCGCCTGGCGCAGCCGCAAGCTGTTCGTGCTGTTCGAAGAAGTGCTGTCGCGCGACGACAAGTACTCCCACAACGGCACGCTCAAGTACATGATCACCGGCAAGACGACCTCGATCAACGAGAAGAACCTGCCGCTGCGCGACGAGCGCAACCACATGAACGCGACGTTCCTCTCGAACGAGCCGCAGCCGATCCCTATCGAGCTGGAGGATCGACGCTTCATGGTCATCGAGGCGCGGCGCAAGCAGGACCCAGCGTTTTATGCCGAAGTGCAGCGTTCCATCGCGGCCGGTGGCATCCAGGCGTTCTATCACTTTCTGCTGAACCTGCCGCTTGACGGCTTCAACGAGCACACCAAGCCGCCGATGACGCTGGCCAAGGAGCGCGTGATCGAGTTCGGCTTGGCTGGATGGATGTCGTTCCACCGAGCTTGGAAGGACGGCTACTTGGACGCGCCGTACACGTCGTGCCTGTCTGAGGACCTGTACATCATCTACAAGCGGTGGTGCGACAAGAGCGGTGAGAAGCCGCTGACGCTGTGCAAGTTCGCCGGCTTGATCGGCAGTCGCGAGACCAAGTCGAAGAAGAGCGTTGCTGTCGACAGCAAGCACAAGAAGACCCGAATGGTGTTCGTGGTGGACAACCCTGATTTCCCGGACCCATTGGATGAGCAGATCGCCAAGTTTAGGAAGCTCGGCGACGTTCGTGCGGACCGGGCATTGCAGGGTTGAGCAGGGTAGGGAACAAACCCTGCAAGCCGGAGAGCCAGTCTCCATGCGGGTTTCAGCAGGGTATGCAGGGTTTGCGGGGTTTAGCGCACGTAGGCGCGAAACGATGTGGATATGCCGATGTGTTTTTTTTGACGCTCACATCTAAAACAACCCTGCAACCCTACATACCCTGCCAAGAGTCAGTATCCATGCGGGTTACAGACTTGCAGGGTTTGAATAACAGGCTGCAAAGCCGGAAAAAGGAGTGAAACGATGCGAGTGAATCTGCGAACTGACTTCCCTGCCGTGGCCGCACGGATCGAAGAACTGGGCCGGCGTGGCCCGATCGTGGCAGCGATTGCGCTGACCCGCACCGCCAAGGACGTCCAGGCTGCGATTAAGGCGGAGATGCGTTCGGTGTTTGATCGTCCAACGCCCTACGCGCTCAACGGCACGTTCCTCAAGCCTGCCACCAAGACCAGCCTCGAGGCACGCGTCTGGGTCAAGGACAACCCGTTTGGCAAGGGCACGCCGGCTGACCGCTTCCTCGGCCCGCAAATCTTTGGCGGCAACCGTGGCCTCAAGGGCATGGAGCGCCTGCTGCAGGCCAACGGCATGATGCCGCAGGGCTGGTTCGCCGTGCCTGGCAACGGCGCCACACTCGATGCGAACGGTAACGTGCGCCGCGCCCAGATCACCCAGATGCTGTCGCAGCTGAAGGTGCAGCGCGGATCTGGTCACGAGTCGCGTGCGTCTGGCAGCACGCGGTCGAACCGCACCATCGCGCGCCAGGGTGTGACGTACTTCGTCCTGCCAAACGGTAACCGTGGCCTGCTACCAGGTGTGTACATCAAGCGCCGATTCGCGCACGGCACGGCCATCAAGCCGATGTTCGTATTCGTGAAGCAAGTGCGGTACACGACGCGCCTGCGCTTCCACGAGATCGGCCAGGCCACCATCGAGGCCAAGTTCGTCGGGCATTTCGATGCTGAGTTCAACCGCCCGCGCCCGGGCTCAACCTGATACCCCCCCGGGTTAGGTTCTTCCTGGAGCAGGGCTAGCAAGGGTAATTCAGGCCACGTCATCGCACTAGCAAAACCCAAAAACATTTCCTGACAACTTACCTGACAACGAAGAAATATGACGCAAAACCTGACAACCGTCGCCGAGTGGGCAAAGACCATGGGCATTGCGCGCCAGTCCGCATACGACGCGGTGACCAGGTGCGGCATTCCGGTCACCGATGGCAAGGTCGATCCAGAGTACGCGACGCACCTCTACAAAAAACATACCCGCCCGCGCGCGAACGGCCAACGCCCTGACCCCCTGGCAAGTGGGGCGCAGCCCAGCACCCCGGCGGGTACGGGAGGTCCGGAGTCTGTGGCCAAAGTGCCGGGCTATGACAGCAGCCGCGCGCGACGGGAGGCAGCGGAGGCAGCTGCTGCCGAGATCAAGCTGGCCGAGATGTCGAAGCAGTTCCTGCTCAAGGACGACGTCGACTCGGCCGTCTTCGAGGCTGCGCGTGCGCTGCGAGACGGGCTGCTCAACTGCGCCCGTCGCATCGCTGCCGACGTGGCGTCGTTGCGTACCGCCGAGGAGTGCGAGGAAGTGATCGAGCGCGAGCATCGGATTCTGCTTGAAAGCATGGCGCACACGTTCAACGAGCGCCTGGACGTCCAGCTCGAGGAGCATGCCGGATGATTGGCCTCGCCCCAGCGGCCACCATCGTGCGTCCGGCGATCGCGCGTGGGCTGCAGCCGGATCCGAACATGACGGTCGACGAATGGTCGGACCTGCACATGGTGATCCCGAAAGAGTCGGGCGCGAACGAGGCCGGCAAGTACAGGACCGACCGCACGCCGCATGCGCGCGAAGTGATGCGCGCGCTGTCGGACAATCACCCGTGCAAGATCGTCGCCCTGATGGGCGCATCACAGATGCTCAAGACGCAGGTCGGCCTGAACTGGTTCTGCTCGACGGTGCACCAATCGCCTGCAAACTTCTTATGGATCCTGCCGACTGGCAAGCTGGCCAAGCGCACCAGCGCGCGCGTGAGTAAGACCATCGCTGCCGTGCCCGAGGTGCGTGACCGAGTGGCCGCCCCGCGTTCGCGCGATGCTGTCAATACGCTCGATCACAAGGAATACATCGGCGGCTCGCTGCACATCGTCACCGCCGGCGCAGCAGCCAACCTGTCCGAGATCCCGGCGCGCCGCGTACTGTTCGATGAGGTCGACCGCGCCAACGCTAACGTGAACGGAGAGGGTGATCCGGTCCAGCTGGCGAAGGCGCGGCAGACTTCGTTCGAGCGCAATCGCAAGTCGTACTTCCCTAGTTCGCCGACGATCACTGGCCAGTCGATCATTGAGAACCTGTACCTGCAGGGCACGCGCCAGGAGGCGCTGGCCGACTGCGTGCACTGTGGTCACGAGCAGCCGCTGGTGTTCGAGCGACTGGATGAGGACGACGCCGGCCAAGCGATCTATCCATGCCGCGCGTGTGGCGCCGTCATGTACGAGACCGACAAGAACAATATGTTCCGCCGCGGCGCATGGTCGACCGGTGTACCTGGTGATGGGGAGACGGTCAGCTTCACCATCAATGCGATGTTCACGCCGTACGGCTGGCTCACCTGGATAGCCCTGCTGCGCGAGTACCGAGCAGCCCGCGCCAAGCTGGACGAGGGCAGCGAAGAGCTGATGATCGTGTTCTACAACACGCGTTTGGCGCGGTGCTGGGAGCGCAAGAAAGAACAGACCAAGGCGACCGAACTCAAGGCGCGTGCCGAGGACTACAGGCTGGGCACGGTGCCGATGAAGGGCCTGATCCTGACCGCCGCTGTCGACACGCAGCCCGACCGCCTTGAGCTCAAGGTCGTGGCCTGGGGCGAAGGCATGGAGGATTGGATCGTTGACTACCAGGTGGTGTCGGGATCGCCGACAGAGCAGGTGACGTGGGACTCACTCGATGCGCTGCTGCTGGGCCGGTACCAGCACGCCGGCGGGCGCATGCTCGGCATCGCCGCAACTTTCATCGACTCGGGCGGCGCCAATACGCAGGACGTTTACAACTTCACCCGCACGCGTCAGCACCGTCACATCTACGCGATCAAGGGCCACTCGACCTACAGCAAGCCGATTCTCTCTGCCAAGCCAACGCTGGTAGATGTGAACTGGATGGGCAAGGTCATGCCCCACGGCGCCAAGCTGTGGCTGATTGGTACCGACACGGCCAAGGATTATCTGGCAAGCCGCTACAGCTTGGCCGAAGGCCCGGGCGCAACCCACTTCCCGGACGGCCTGCCAGATGATTACTACGACCAGCTGACCGCCGAGTACAGCATCACCGTCTACAAGCGCGGCCGCAAAGTCACCGTGTGGGAGAAGAAGAAGAGCGCTCGTAACGAGGCTGGTGACTTGATGGTCTACAACCTGGCAGCCGCGCAGTATCTCGGCCTGCACAAGAAGACGCCCCACCAGTGGCAGCTGGTGCGCGAGAAGGTCAACCCTGCCACGCCCGACCTGTTCAACGATGCCGCCCCGGTCGACCAGCCCGCCCCGGATGGGGATCAGTCCACCACTGTCATCACGCCACTAACAACTACAACAGCGCAACCAGCAAACGAACCATGGAAACCGAAACCGCCCTCGACCCCATCACCCCACCAGCGCCGGCCAGTCGGGAGACAGTGGTAACCGCCGCGCTGCTCGACAACGTCGACTTGATTGACAAGATTTTCGAATTTATTCAAATCGAGTTTCCCGAGATGCGGGACAAGGCCTGCGCCTTAAAGGAGCTCGCACGCCGCGAGTTCGCCGGCATTGAGACGTATATCCCACGGCGATCTCAAGCCGAGCGCGAACGCATTGTGGCCGAAGTCATGGTGTTGTTTAACGGACGCAACGCCACAGAGGTTGCGCGCCGGCTCAACATCAGCAGGGCATCGGTCTATCGCATCATCAAGACGCCAGGTGCCAAGAAATAAAATCTCAATTTTCCGAGAATTGAGACGGCCAGATCGCTACCGTGGGCGACATGGCTATCTCCCAATCAGACATTGATGCACTCGACGCCGCGATCGTATCCGGCGCGCTCTCGGTCGAATTCGACGGGCGGCGCATTACCTACCAGAACACGGCGCAGCTGATCGCTGCCCGTGCACATGCGGTACAGGTGATGAACCGTAGTATCCAGCGAACCAACCCCCACATCTTCGGCTTCAGCTTTACGACCCGTCGGGGCGATTGATGGCAAATTTCATCGATCGCGTCATCGGCTTCGTAAGTCCGCAGGCCGGCATCGCGCGGCACTTCGCGCGCCGCCAGCTGCAGCGTGCCTATGAGGCCGCCAGCCCGCGTGACACGTGGCGCCCACGCCGGGCCGGCGCGAGCGCGAACGCCGATCACCAAGCCGATGCCAAGGCGCTGCGCAGCAAGGCGCGCGCCCTGGTCCAGAACGTTCCGTACATCTGGGCCGGTATGGACGGCCTGGCGGTGGCGACGGTCGGGTCGGGCATTATTCCGCGTGCCACTGGCCGCGACAAAGAAAAGATCAACGAGCTGCTTACTGCCTGGTTCAAGGTGTGCGATGCCGATGGTCGCTTTGACTTCTTCGGATTCGTGAAAGCTGCCTACATGGCCATGGAGCAGGACGGCGAAGTGCTGGTGCGCAAGCGCACCCGTAGCGCTAGTTCTGGCATGGCTGTCCCGCTCCAGTTGCAGCTGCTCGAAATCGACTGGCTCGACAGCGCCCGGTCGGGTACGCTGAACGGCAACTCGATTGTCAACGGTATCGAGTACGACGTACTCGGCGCGGTCACCGCGTACTACCTGTGGGACCAGCACCCCGGCGATGTCGCCGCTGTGCGCGGTCGTTCGCAGAGCCAGCGGGTGCCGGAAAACCAGATCATTCACCTGTTCAACCCGGGCCGCCCGGGGCAGGGTAGGGGCTTCACCCGCTTGGCGCCAGTGATCGCACGCGTGCGCGACCTGCAGCTGTACGAAGACGCCGAGATGTCGCGCAAGAATCTGGAAGCCCGCCTGTCGGTGCTGGCCAGTGGCGACATCAGCGGTGCGGAGAACCCGGCCAGCATGGGCAACGCAGGCGAAGGCCAGTCCAGCGGCCATCACGACCTGGGCGAGCTGGGCGGTGGCAACATCGTCGGTATGCCGCCGGGAATGAACTTCACGGTCATTGAACCAAAGGCAGCGCCCGGCTACGTCGAGTACGTCAAGTTTCAACTGCACCTGATCGCAGCTGGTATCGGCGTGCCGTATCACCTGCTGACAGGCGACATGAGCTCGGTCAACTTTAGCAGCGCCCGCGTGCGGCTGCTGGACTTCCGCCGTTCAGTGACGCAGATGCAGTGGTTGACACTGATCCCGAAGCTTTTGGTGCCGATCCATGACGCGTTCATCGAGCATGCGTATCTGGCTGGCCAGATCAAGTCACGCGACAAGGCGGTCGATTTCAGCCCGCCAAAGTGGGATTACGTGAACCCGCAGCAGGACGTGCAGGCCGACCTGGCCGAGATCGGCGGCGGCCTGTCGAGCTTCAGCGAAAAGCTGCGGCAGCGCGGCTACGACCCGGAGGTCGTCTATACCGAGCTCGCGAAGGATATCGCCAGGTTGAAGGAGTTGGGCATCCTTGACACGATGCTGTTCATGCAGCGGGGGAATATGCCGACACCGCCTGCCGATAGTGCTGCCACATGACACATCTGCACATGGCCACGGCCGTTTCGACCATTCGCGTCTATGACAGTCCGGGTGGCTACAAGGCGCGTCGAGCGTACCTGGGGATCATCACAGTGAACCACCTGACCGACACCACCGTGTACGTGTGCGGTGCTGTCGGGCAGATCGACCGCGCGACCTACGACAGCGCACTGAACATGCTCCGCGACCTTGGCGTCACCAAGGTGATGTACGAGCGGCGCGGGCGAATGAAAACCATCGAGCTGCAACCGAAAGCTTGAACGACGAGAGCCGGCTGCGATGCCTTCGGCCGAAGTCGCTGCTATCTACGAACCCTGAAAGAGCTACCCGATAACCATGGCTGATAGTGTCCAGACTCTGCGTCAAGTCGCCACCGGGACGCACATCCCAAATACGCTGGCGTCCTCGAATACGACCACGTTCTCCCGTACACCGCACATTCTTCGAAGCGCTGTGGCGGCGCTGGCGATCGTCCTGCCCAACTGGTATGTAGCAGGCCAAACCGAAACGAACGCCGGTTCCGCTACGTGGACCGCCGCTATTGAGTACCCGGCGGGAACGTTCACCCGGGTGACCTTCGGCGGCGCCGCATCAGTCACATCGTCGAGCGGCGGCAATATCGTATCGGATCAAATCCCGGTTTCGATCCCGAAAGGCGAAAAGTTCTGGGTTCGCCTGTTCCAGAATGCGCCAAGCAAAGCCGTGTATTTCACGTTCTATGCAGGGGACGGCACGGCGCAGTTCGTCTCGCCAGCTTCTGACCTGACAATGGGTGGCATCGCGACCACCTCGGCAGCATTCCAGGCAGCGACCACCACGCCGATCGCCATTATCGGTATGTCGTCCGACCCCGCAATCGGCATCTACGGGGACAGCATTTCCGTGGGTCGTGGCGATACCGCTGACGCCGGCCTGCCGCTGCAGGGTCACCTGGGCCGCGCATTCGGTGCAGCATATGCAGCAGGTCACGTCGGAATCTCCGGTGACCGCATGTCACTGTTCCTCGGCAGCAAAGCCAAGCGCATGTCACTGGCCTCGTACTTCACGCACTTTGCCGTGAATATGGGCATCAACGACATTACCAATGGAGGCTCCGCCTCCAGTGTAGCGTCCGACACGAACACCGTAGTGGGCCTGTTCCCTGGTCCCGTTGCCCTCTGCACCTTGTCGCCGGTATCGACTTCGACTGATACCTGGAACACCGTCGCTAGCCAAAACACGGTAGCGTCCAACGCTGTTCGCGTCACCGAGAACACTCGCCGCCTTGGAGGCATTTCGGGCGTCAAGACGGTGTACGACGTTAACCCGTCCGTCGAGAGTGTCGCTTCACCAGAGAGTGGTCTGTGGCGGGCCTCGGCCTATACCGCTGATGGTACGCATCCGTCAGCCAAAGGGTACAAGGAAGAAACGGCGGCCATCAACGTGGCGATGCTTGTTTCCGTCGAGCAGCCTGCACAGAATGCAGTGGCAGCCTCAACGGTAGCGGAATCCCGCCGGGTCGCATTCCCGGGCGGTACCCGCGTGGTGGCGTTCGGCAGCGTGCCTGGCGCGCGCACGCCAAACGCTCCGTACCTCGAGGCTGGCAAATGGTGGAGCGAGAAGCACCCACTCGATGAACGCTACTGGGTAGCTGACGTTACGATTGATCTGGCCGAGCGCGCCACTACCGCCGTGAAGGTCGACGCCATCGTCGCTGGCGTGACAGTGCTTCAGGATCCCGTCATCCAGGGCAAGCTGATCCCGGTAAAGCTGGGCGGGTTCAACGCAGCGACGAGTGCAGTCAACTTCTGCACGTTCCGCATCACGTGCGCGAATGGCGAACGGTTCGACCGCACGATCTGGTTCAAGCAACCGGCCGGGGCTTGGTGGATCAACAAGGACGCCGACGACCAAAGCTACTACGTAGCCGATATTGGCAACGACATAATTGACAGCGGCACTACCGCTACCGGTGTGAAAGCATTCCCGGTCGGTGTGGAGGAGCTTGTACCTGCTGTGCTTCAGGGTTCTTTGATACTAGTGAAGTTGGGCGGGATGGACACGTTGCCGGCTGGCGTCAATTACTGCGATTTCCGTATTGACTGCGCCAATGGTGAGCGCTTTTACCGAAGCATTCAATTTAATAGGGTGGACAACTGATGATCGACGCTTCCAAATTTCCTCGGGTACCGGTAGTACCCGTTGCCGATGTTGGCCAGCCGCCGCCGAGCCGAATTGAAAGCACCGCGACTGAGCGGGAAAAAACTAAGTTGGGCGCTATCGAGAATGCGCAAGGCAGTGGTTTGCCGCCAAAGACCATGGCACTCCGAGATGGCCGTTACTACGTCATCAGTGATGAGGAATAGTCGCCTATGAAGTTGTCTCAGTTTTCCGAGAATTGAGACAGGGAAATCCGCATCATGCGGATATGACGACGCCAACCACTCAGCAGACCGCAGCCCGCTCCGCTACTGATCCCCGGATCATGCCACCTCTTTCGCGTGGCGCGGAGCTCGTCCCATCGACTTACAACGAGACCGACAACACGATTGATGTCGTCTGGACGACCGGAGCAATGGGCCGTCGCTACGACTGGTACAACGATACCCCGTACGACGAAGAGCTGCTGGTCACGCCCGAGGCGGTCGATATGTCCCGCTTCGACAAGGGTGTGGTTCAGGTCATTGACAACCATGATATCCACGGTGGTCTCAAGTCGATCATCGGCATTGCCACGCGCGGCAGCATCCAGAATGGCGAGGGCAGTGCAACGCTGCGCCTGTCGAACCGTCCAGAGCTCGCCGGAATCGTCTCCGACATCAAGGCCGGCATCATCCGTTCGATCAGCTTTACTTACCGTGTAGCTAAATACGAGATCACCCGCGCCATCGACCGTACCGATGGCATCAACGTACCGCTGTACCGCGCCGTCGCGTGGGAGCCGTACGAAATCAGTTTCGTGACCGTCCCATTCGACGCAGGCGCGAGTTCGCGCAGCGCGCCGCAGAACGGTCACCCATGCGAATTCATCGCCCGGGCGCCCGCCCTTTCCGCTCCATCCAACCAGGAAGACAACATGCCAAATACTACCCAGCCGGGCGCCCAGAATCCAGCGCCTGTCGATCCAGCCCGCGCGGCAACTGCGCCGGCACCAGCCCCGACCCCAGCGCCGGCCGTGCCAGTCGTCACCGATGACGTCGCCTCACGCGCCGCGCAGGACGCCGTCGCCCGCTCGGCTGACATCATCGATCTGTGCGCCCGTCACGGCGTCACCAACCTGGCCGCCGGTCTGATCCGTGGTGGTAGCTCCGTCGATCAAGCACGCACCGCCGTGCTGGACGAGATGGCCCGCAACTCGACTGCAAGCGGCGGCCACCAGAACACCCGCATTGTGCTGGTCGGCGATGTACAGCAAACGCGCCTTGCTGGCATGGAAGAAGCGATCATGCACCGCGTGTATGCGCGGACCAAGCTGACCGAGCACGGCGCTGAGTTCCGTGGCATGAGCCTGCTTGAGCTGGGTCGCGACTTCCTGGAGGAGCGTGGTGTTTCGACGCGCGGCATGGACCGCATGACCCTTGCCACCAACATGCTGAACTTCCGTTCGGGCATGCACGGCACCAGCGATTTTGCTGCGCTGTTCGGCAATGTCGCCAACAAACGCATGCGTGATGCTTACGCCGAGAACGCAGGTACGTACACGCTGTGGGCACGCCGTGCGCCGAATGCGCCTGACTTCAAGAACATCAACATCGTCCAGATTTCCAGTGCGCCAGAGCTGCTCAAAACCAATGAGCACGGGGAATTCAAATACGGCACGATGGTCGACGCAGGCACGTCGTACGGCCTGGTGACGTATGGCCGCATGGTGTCGCTCACCCGCCAAGCCATCATCAACGATGACCTTCGTGCATTCGAGCGCCTCGTTTCCGCCTTCGGCGCAAGTGCGAGCCGCCTGGAGAATCGCTTGGTGTATAGCCAGCTCACGGGCAATCCAGCAATGGGCGATGGTAAGCCGCTGTTCGACGCTGCCCACAAAAACATCGGGTCGGGCGCTGGCTCGGCGCTTTCGCTGGACGGACTGAAGGCCGGCCGTAAAGCCATGCGCTTGCAGAAGGGTCTGGCAGGCGAAGAGCTGAATTTGGCGCCGAACTTCCTTATCGTCCCTGCTTCGCTTGAGCAGGATGCATACGCTTTGACCAGCGCGAACTATGTTCCGGCCAAGCAAAGTGACATCAATGAATTCCGCAGCGGCGGCCGCACTGCCGTCGAGCCGATCGTCGAACCAATCCTGGACGCCATGAGCGAAACGGCATGGTTCCTCGCCAGCAGCAACAGCCAGGTCGATACCGTCGAGTACTGCTACCTGGACGGTGCGGAAGGACCGGTCATCGAAAGTCAGAATGGTTTCGAGGTCGACGGCGTGACCTGGAAGTGCCGCCTGGACTTCGCGGCCAAGGCCGTTGATCACCGTGGCCTGTACGAAGGCATCGGCAAGTAAGCCGCTGCTGTCAGCCCATCCATTCACCACAGGAATCGAACATGAGAAATTTCATCCAGAGCGGTTGTACCTTGACCGTCATTGCCCCGGCTAACTTGCTGGGTGGCCAAGGGGTGCTGGTCGGCGCGATCTTTGGCGTTGCCTGCGGCGACGCTGTGCAGGGTGCAGAGGTCGAGGTCAACCGCTTCGGTGTCTACGCGCTGGCCGCAGTTAACGCTGACACCCTTGCTGTTGGCGACAAGGTCTACTGGGACAACACGGCGCGCCGTGTGACCAAGGTTGCCACCAACAATGTCCTCATCGGCGCAGCGACAGCGGCCAAGTCGGGCACCGAGACCAGCGCGACCGTGCTGCTCGACGGCGTCATCCGCTAACCGCCGCGCATGCTCTTCGCCAATCTCCAGCTGGCCGCGAACAGCGCCGTCCTGAATCACCTGGCTAACAAGCAGGTGACGATCGGCGGCGCGGTCGTGCCGGGCATCTTCCGCAACCTGGCCAGCGAAGCGCCGCTCGGTAGTGGCGTTGCATCGAGCAGTCCTGTCGTGACCGTCGCCACCAGCGCCGTGTTACCCAAGCCGATCGGACAACAGATCATGATCGATGCAGTGCTATACGAGATTATCGACGCGGACCCGGATAACACCGGACTGACCATGCTCGTACTGACGGTCGTGTAATGAGAACCGCCTTCGCAAACATCGTCAGCGCAGTCATCGCGGCACTTGAGGCGCAGCCGCCAGTGTGCAACGCGATCTACCGCGCCCGGGCGATGGCAGTGCCAGAGCAGGACAAGCTGGCGATCAGCGTGCAGTGGGACCAGTCGGTGCCAACCGGCGGCACGATCAACGGCGCGCCAATTGATTGGACAACCCGTCTCACCGTCGAATGCTATGCGAGCGGCACTAGCGAAAGCGGCGACCTCGCCGTCGACCCGCTGCTCAAGGCAGTGTTCGAACGCCTGGCCGCCAACTCGACGCTGGACGGCGTCGTTACCGATCTGCAGGTGATCGGAGTCGAAGCCGAGAACACGACAGACGGGAAAAAAACCGGGTGGGTTCGTCTCACCTATACCGCAGATCACCGCACCAGCAACTACACATTGAGCTGACATGAATATCGAAAAGACGCAAACCGCGCTGCCCGATCGCGAGATCCCGCCGCCACCTGGTGGTGGGTCGTGGACCTTTGACCGGAACTCCTGGGAATGGATCTCCAACGACCCAGCCCCAGTCCCTGCCGATGAAACCCCAGCCGCAGCCGTTGAGTATGACGACGCGGCCAGCCAGGAGTAAGCGATGCCCCGCCTGATCAAGAACACCATCGTCACCGCCAAGGTGCAAACGGCTTCCGGCGTTGATTCGGCGCCAAGCGGCGCGGCCAATGCCGTGCTCATGTCGGAAGGCAGCATCACGCCGTTCGACGCGCAGGCGATCGACCGCGCGCTGATTCGCGGCTACTTCGGTGGCAGCGAGCAGCTCGTCGGCCCGGGCAGCGTCAAGCTGTCGTATGCGGTTGAGTTGGCTGGATCCGGTACCGCTGGCACGGCTCCAGCCTGGGGCCCGATGCTGCAAGGCTGCGCAGTATCGGAAGGGCTGCTAACCACGCCTGCGCGTGTCGAGTACACGCCGGCGTCCACTGGGCTCAAGATGCTCACCCAGTACTACTACGACGATGGCGTCCTGCACAAACTGCTGGATTCGATGGGCAACTGCACGCTGACGGCCAAGGTCGGCGAGCGCCCCATGCTGCGTTTTGAATGGGTCGCGCTGGACGGCGGTATTGCCGTGGCGCCGAACGTCACTGGCACTTTCACGCCGTGGAAGAAGCCGGTTGCAATGACCAAGGCAAACGTGATCGACGTCACCCTCGGATGCTCCTACGCAGCCGGTGCACTGGCTGGCGGCACTGTGTACAACAGTACCGGCCTGGAGCTGAATTTTGGCAACGTCGTGAACTTCAGTGCGATGCTCAGCACCGAGACGGTCGACATCTCCGATCGCCAGTCGGCCGGTACCGTCGAGCTCGAGCTAACTGCCGAGCAGGAGGTCGCTCTGATGGCGGACGTCAAAGCGAACGTGACGAAAACCTTGGGTTTCACGATCGGCACTACAGCCGGCAACAAGGTCCTGGTCTTCGCACCATCTGTCCAGCTGACCAACCCTCGCAAGTCCGAGTTGAACGGTAAGCGTCTGATCGGTTTCGATCTGCGCCTGGTACCCGTCAACGGTAACGACGAGTGGCGCATCGTCGTTCTGTAATGCCAACCCACTTCACAACTGAAAGAAAGCCCAATGTTTAAGCTCGTAAAGCGCAGCAAGATCGCTGTAGCCGTAAAAGGCGCACTGCCGGATGAGGACGGCAAGCCTGTCAATTTCGATTTCAAGTTGCATTGCCGTCGCCTGAACCAGGATGAAATCGACGTTGCCATGAAAGATAAGAGCGGCGACTTGAAAAAGTTCCTCCGCGATATCGCCGAAGGTTGGGAAGGCGTCCTTGCCGAGGCCGGTACAGTCGTGGAGTTTTCACTGGAGCAGTTCGACGAGGTGATCAACAACGTCGGCATGCCGGTTGTCATCATGCGTTCCTACTTGGAACAGGTGGCAGCAGTCGCAAAAAACTGACAGAGGTCGCGCGCCTTATGGCGCGCGGCCAAATCGAGTTTGGCAGCGATGCGCCTGCTGAGCTTGATCATGTCAACGAGGCTCTCGCTGCGCTTGGGCTATACGCCGTAGAAGGCGTTGCGCTAGACCAGGACGAGTTCTGGCTCTGGCCCGAGAGCAACGATGCCTTCGACATGTGGCTGGCCATCCAGACGCAATGGACAGTCGGCATGGGTGGGATAACAGGATTGAACTACCCGGGAGTGGAAACGTGCATGCGGCTGCGGGGCCTGAAGAAGAAGGCCCGATCGAGCTTGTTTCTGCTGATTCAAATGATGGAACGAGCGAGCCTTGAAGAGTGGGCTCGTCAACGCAAGAACTAGGAAACCGGGACAATGGCACTGCCGCGCGCACTTATCGAAATGGCTGTAGAAGGTGCTGCAGAAAGCCAGCGCAGGATTGACTCGATCGCCGATGCCCTGCGTCGTATGAACGGCGAATCGCTTGATCGAATCTCGGGGCAGATGAGCAGTCTCGGTGACCGCTACTCCAACCTGCAGTCCACCATCGGTAATGTCGTGGGCTTCACTGTGGCGGGTGTGTCACTCGGCAGCTTGGCGGCGAAGATCACCGGCGTCATGGATTCCATGGCCGAGCTCGACGACCTCTCGCAAAAGATCGGCACGAGCGTCGAGCGCTTGTCGCAAATTCAAAAAGTAGCGGCGGCATTCGGCGCGGACTTCGCCGGCAGCGTCGACCCAGCCCTTGTCAAACTCGCGCGCGGGTTGACGACTGTCGACGAGAAGTCGAGCAAGACTGGCAAAGCACTTGCCGCTCTGGGCGTTTCCGCGAACACGCTGAGCGACCCTGGCGAAATCATGGTCGCGGTGGCGAAAAGCCTGCAGCAGTATGAGGATGGGGCTGCGAAAGCGGCCATCGTCACTGATCTGTTCGGCAAGTCTGCTGTGGACTTGCTGCCTTTCCTGAACGACCTGTCGGAAACCGTCGATGGTTTCTCGATAATCTCAGCTGAGTCGGTAACTCAGGTTGCTTCCCTTCAAGATCAATTTGGCATGCTGGGAGTACGTACCAACGAGGCGTTCGAGGCTGTAACGACTGCGGCGTTGCCTGCGTTGTCCGCGCTGGCGAAGGGTTTTGCCGACGCGATCGAGGCGAAAGATGGTCTTATTGACGGTGGCGAAATCGCTGAGTGGGCCAGTATGGCGGCCATGGGGATTGCGCGCGTTGCGGATGTAGGGCTTCTTGCTGTGCGGACCTTTTCGGCGATCTCGAGTAGCGTCCAGGTTGTTGCCGCCGATCTCAAAGTGCTTTGGACGGCGTCGCCCGCAAGGATGGCTTATAGCGCCGCCAACGGCGGTTCGCCACTGGAGGAACTCAAGAAGACGGTTGCAGAGCGAAATCAAGTTTTGGACGACGCCAATAAGAAATTGTCTGATTTCTACAATGCTCGGGGTGACGTGTTCTCCAGCAAAGTGGCCAGCTACCTTTCGGCAAAGGTAGGAGATGCCACGCCAGGTAGCCCAGCGGCTGAGCCTGGCAAGAAGACACTCGCGTACAAATCCAGTGGCGACGACGCGGACAAGGATGCAGAAAAACTGGCGAACGCTTATCAAAATCTGGTGAAGGCTATCCAGGCGAAAATCGTTCAAGCCGATCTCGAGCTCAGCGCCGGGGCCCCATTGGTTGCAAGCCAACAGGAGCAGCTCAGGCTGACTGAGCAGTTGGCTGAGATGAAGGGGAAACTCACGCCAATCCAATATGCTTTACTGGAAAGCGACGGCAAAGACTTGATCACGAAACTCGAAGTGATCGAGGCGAACAAGCGTGCGGCGGAAGGATTGGAGTCGTACACGAAGTCGATGGCCGCCTATGAAACCGGCGTCGCAAAGGCAATCGAAAACGCGCAAACCGAAGCGGCGCGCAACGAAGAACTTGCGCTCACATTTGGAAAAACGAAAGGCGAGATCGAAGCGCTAGAGCTGGCCCGCCTGGAAGAGCAGCTCGCGCAGCGCTCGTCGGCGGGGCTAACTCTCGACGAGATCCAGAATCTGGAAAAGTTAATCGCTGCGAAGAAGCGTAGTGCGACTGCGCTCGGCACGATTGACGGTCTCGAAGCCAGTAAAAAATCCATCGAGCAACTGGACGAGTTCCTCGATCCAGCCAAAGCGCAGTCCTTTGGTGAAGCCCTGCGCGAATCTCTTGGCGGGGCAGGCACGGCCCTATCCTCGCTGACATCTTCGCTGGACGGTTTCGGTAAGCGGCAGGCTGCGATCGACAAGCACCGTGCCACGGCGGAGCGCGAGCGATTGACTGGTGCCATGAGTGAGCAGAAGTACATCGCCGATATCGCGCGCCTCAATGAAATGGAAACCAAGAACCGCCTGTCCGGCTACGGCGACATGGCAGGCGCAGCTGCTGGTTTCTTCGGCGAACAAAGCCGTGGATACCAAGCGCTAATGACCGTGTCAAAGGTTTTTCACGCGGCTGAGCTGGCGATGACAATGGCCGAGCTGGTACCGAAAGGGATAGCCGCTGTGCTGAACCAGGGCACGGGTGACCCGTACAGTGCGTTCGGTCGTATGGCCGCCATGGCGGCTGTCGTCGCTGGCCTCGGGGTGGCCATCGGTAGCGTCGGAGGCGGCAGCAGCGTGAGCCTATCCGAGTCGCGTCAGAAAACGCAGGGCAGGGGCTCGGTGCTGGGCTCAGACGAAAAATCCGAATCCATCGCAAACGCGCTGGCCACGATCGAGAGCGCGACGTCGAAGGAGCTGAACATCAGCACCGGCATGCTGGCATCGCTGCGCAACATTGAGGCCGGTATTGACCAGTTCGCTTCGCTCTTGGTGCGCACCACTGGCGTGACGGGCAAGTTCGGCGCAGACATGGGCAAGAACGTGTTCGATTCGAAGGCGATCGGCATCGGCGGTGCGGCTCTTGGCGGCATCGCCGGTGCAGCTGGTGGCGCGTATGTCGGCATGGGCACGAGCTACATCGGCGCCATGCTGGGCGGCCCGGTAGGTATGGCCTTGGGTGCCGCACTGGGTGCCATCATCGGCAAGACGTTTATCGGCAAGGCGCTCGGCAGCGTCTTCGGCGGCAAGCAAACGGTCGAGGATACTGGCTTCACGATGGGGAAGTCGAGCTTCGGTAGCATCATCAACGGTGGTGTCAGCGCGTCGCAGTACGCGGACCTCAAGAAGGATGGAGGCTGGTTCAGGAGCGACAAGAAGAGCACGCAATTGGAGGGCATCGGCGCTGAGGGCAACCGTCAGATCAGCACGATCCTGACCTCGCTCTACGACACCGTGTTCGAAGCTGGCAATCTCCTTGGCATTGGCGGCGATGCGTTCACAAACCAGCTGAACGGCTTCGTGGTCGACATCGGTAAGGTCAGCTTGAAGGGAAAGACCGGGGACGAGATCCAGGAGGAACTGTCCGCCATCTTCTCGAAGGTGGGCGACGACTTGGCATCGTTCGGCGTGGCCGGTATCACTCAGTTCCAGAAGGTGGGCGAGGGTGCTCTGGAAACACTGGCGCGTGTCGCCGTGAACTACGCCAGCCTGGATGCTGTCCTGGCAAGCGTGGGCAAAACGTTCGGTGCCACCGGTGTGGCCAGCCTCGGCGCGCGGGAAGATCTGCTGACGCTAGCGGGCGGTATCGATGAGCTAGCCAGTCAGACATCTAGCTTTGCCGAGAATTTCCTAACCGAGTCCGAGCGCCTGGCTCCCGTGCAGAAGTACGTCACCGACCAGCTGGCGTCGATGGGTCTGTCGGCGCTGCGATCGCGCGACTCGTTCAAGCAATACGTCTTAGGCCTGGATCTCACGAACGTGGCGCAGCGCGAGCAGTACGTCGTGCTGATGGACCTGCAAGAGGCCTACGCCAAGTTGTATCCCGAAATCAAAGATGCATCGCTATCACTGGCGGACGCACGCTCAGCGCTGACCGATGCATACAACGCCGAGAACGATGCTATCAGCGCGACGGTCGATCGTATGAGCTCTCTTTCCGCGAGCCTGAAAAGCCTACGCGAGAACGCGCTCTTGGGTGGCCTATCACCACTGTCGCCGCAGGAGAAATATGCCGAGGCAAAAGCGCAGTACGAATCGGTGTTGGCCGCCGCGCGCGGTGGAGACGAGTCGGCGCAGTCAAATTATTCAGCCGCATTCAATTCGTTCCTCACAGCATCACGTGCAGTCTTTGCAAGCAGTGCACAGTACCAAGCCGATTTCGCATATGCGCAGGCGTCCACGGCAGAGACAGAGCGTTGGGCAAGCGCGCAGGTCGACGTCGGCAAGGCGCAGCTGGACGCGCTGAAGCTGTCGGTGAGCGGCCTGATCACGCTCGACAAGTCGGTGCTGTCGGTGCGCGATGCGATCCTGCAAATGCACCAGGTCATGGGCACGACGGCGCCGCCAGCGCCGGGCGTCATGGCCGCGCCGCAGATCAATATGCCGACGCCGGTGATGTATGCCTCTTACGGTGCAGACAACACCGTCGCCTTGGTCGCCGAGCTCAAGTCGGTGCGCCAGGAGCTGGCCAGCCTGCGCGCGGAACAGGCCGTGCAGACCGGACACGTGATCGAGGCAAATGCACGGGCGGCGCGTGAGAACGCTGAGCATGTCGCCGGCGCCACCACGACGGGGTTCAAGTCCGTCACTAATAGCGAACAAAGGGTTGCACTCGCATGAATGATGCTCAGTTCTTGGCCTGGCTGAAAAGCTCGGCTGCCTATCGTGTCGTCCTCATCGAGGCGGCCGTGCAGATCGGTGGTATGGAGTCCGTCGTGTACTTCGCGACGAAACCATTCACCACTGCGCCCGGAGATGCGCCGGCGAACACCACGTATCTGCCCATCGCCACTGTCGGCAGGCTATTCACTGAGCGGCTGCTGTTGGACGGCGAGGGTGGGCTCTCGGCTGGCGAACTCGAAATCGAGAACGTCGGCGGCGCGCGCGATGCATGGGCTGGGCCTGGGTACATCTGGAGCAACCGGTCGATCAAAGCGTATATCGGTGATGTGCGCTGGGACCGCGCGGACTTCCGAATGATCTTCAACGGCATCGTGGCCGACATCGCGCCGCGCGGCCGCCAGGCGCTGACACTGAAGCTGCGCGACAAGATGCAGCGGTTGAACACGCCGGTCAGCGAGGCCAAGCTCGGCGGCACGGGCGAGCAGCGGGATGCACTGCTGCCGATCGCGCTGGGCCAGACGTTCAACGTGACGCCGCTGCTGATCAATGGCGCAATCCTGAAGTACCAGTTGCATGCCGGGGCGGTCGACTCGATCATCGAGGTTCGCGATAACGGCGCGCCGGTGGCGTTCACCGCCGACCTGCCGGCCGGCACGCTTCAGTTGCGGGCCGCGCCAGCTGGAGTGGTCACCGCATCTGTGCGCGGCGCTGCAGCCGGTGGCTACGTCGATACCGCGGCACAGCTGGTCCAGCGCCTGGTCACCAGTTACGGCAAGGTGTCCGATCGTTTCACTAATGCGGACCTCGACTTGTCCAACATCGCCGCGTTCGACGCCGCGCACCAGCAAACGATGGGCGTGTATTCGACGGCGCGCCAGAACGTGCTGGTCGCCTGCCAGCTGCTGCTCAGCAGCGTCGGCGCCCAGCTGGTGATGTCGCGGCTCGGTCTGGCTCGGCTGATCAAGGTTGCGCTGCCGGCCGCCGGTACACCGGTGGTGATTCGGCCAGAGCACATGGTCGATGGCACGCTGCAGCCGACGGCTCGCACGGACGTCGTCGGCGCCGTAAAGCTGGGGTTCGCAAAGTGCTGGACCGTGCAGGACGCCGGCACGCTGGCGAACCTGCCGGAGGTGCACAAGGCGCTGTTCGCCGAAGAGTGGCTGTCCACCACGAAGACTGACCAGGCGACGCTGGCCACATACCGCCTGAACGCCGAGCCGGTCCAGGTCGACACCATGCTGCTCACGCGCGTCGGCGCCGACGCTGAGGCCCAGCGCCGGCTTAATCTTTGGAAGGTGCCGCGCACCACGTACGAGTTCGAAGGCGTGCCGGAACTGCTTTCGCTCGAGCTGGGTCAGGCCGTCACGGTCTACTCGCCGCGCTTCAGCATGGACGCCGGCGTGACCGGCATCGTTATTTCACTCGCACCCGACTGGGAAACCGGCCGGGTTACCGTAGGTTTCCTCGTATGAGCACAGCACTGAACGACCGCGACGCGATCCTGCAGGCCGCCTCGGTGCGGATCATCAACCCGAAGAATGCTTCGATCCTGCTGAACGCGTCGTCGTCGCTGTTCCATACGAATGCCGCTGGCGACGTCGACGTGCCTACCATCACGATCGCCGCAACGCTGGTCGGCCTGGAAGGAGACGTGACCTTCACAGCCGACGGCGCGACCCTGACCAGCGTGACCGGCAAGAGTGCTGTCGTGCGCTACGCCGATATGCAGGGGCCGGCCGCCATCGTCACCGCGCGCATTGCCGCCGGCGGCCAGACCTTCTCGCAGAGCTGCATCATTTTTGTAGTGCGCGATGGCGCGCCAGGCAATGGCACGCCCGGCGCGCGCGGCCCGGGCCAGCATTACGCTTTCGGCGACGCATGGTCTGACGGCGTGGCTGATGCCGCTACGCCTGGTGGCAACGTCGTCAACGACGTCGTGACGATCTCCAACGGCGGCAGATGGGCGATGACGAAGCGCTGGGATGGCGCGGCATGGCAAGCGATGGGCGGGATCTTCGACGGCAGCTTGTTCGTTACAGGGTCGATCGACGGCGCAGCGATCCGTGCCGGCACACTTGATATCCGTGCGCCGGATGGCACAATTATTTTGAAGGCTACCTCTAGCTTGGCGGAACAGACCAAGGTGTCGCCAAATATCGCAGCCCGTGTATCTAGTTGGACAAGTCGTTTCGGTGGCGCTGGGGTTGTTACCGGTTCAGGTGATGGCCGTTTCATAAATGGTGAGTATGTATATATGCCTACTGGAGCCGAGTATACGGGTGTGAACTCGAACCCACTCGGAATCAAGCCAAACCAGTATTACACTGTTTCTTTTGATGCGTATTGCGATGGCGCACCGCGCGTATTATCGGCCGACATTTACGGATCGGGGCTTGATACGCCAGGTATTGGGATTCAGCTAACGAACACGTTAACGCGGTATAAATTTACCGAACAAATGCCAGACTTTGCCAGTTCCCCAAATGCGTATCTGCGCATGTTTGCCGGGAACAGCGGCAGCATTATCATCATTTCAAATGTGAAGGTCGAACTAGGTGCTACGGAGACAGCCTGGAGCGATAACGTAATCACGCCCGGTAACGCCGCGTCCTATATTATGCCGGGGGCTGTCAATAACACCATGATCGGCGGCGACCTCTATAGCACTAACTGGAACGGTATTGTGGGGCCGGGCGGCGCGGGCTGGCTGATGCAGCGTAGCGGCGTGCTGTACGCGGCGGCCGTAGTTTTGCGCGGCAGCATCTGCGGCGGCGCATACACGAGCTACGCATGGCCTGCGGCAGGATTAGGGGGATTCTATAACGGTCCCGAGGGGGCTCTTTACGGTAATGCAAATGGGGACGGCGGCTATGTCCAGATTAGCGCAGATGGCGCGATCCGCACGCCGAACTTTTCAAGTATTGGCAACAACGTCAAAGTCACTGGTGAAATTAGCGGCTCTGTTATTCGCACGTCCGTGCTGGCATTAGAGTCCGCACGACTTCTGACCCCATGGAACCGTCTTGCACCGTTCAGCTTGTTTGACAGCGGCAGCGTGTACAACCCTCGAGTCGCGAATGCTACCGTGACCTTGGATGGCTTTGTTGGACCTGCTCAGGGCGGCGAGAATACCTTCCATGCTAAAAGGTTCGGCAGCTTCAAGAAAGACGTTTTCTTGAAGGCCACCATGCACGGCGATGAGACATGGGAAAACCTCTATATCGAGGCAAGGTATCACGACGCTTCGCAAGGTTGGGGTAACCTCGCCAGCGGCTCAGTATTTTGCGAGGGACGGGCCGGTATCAGTGTCGTAATTCGCTATACGCCGCATGACGGTGGATGGGACTATATCGCTTTCCGTGCTCGTACAACTCAAGGCAAATGCTTGTCACTCGTATTTGAAATGCAAACATTTAATTTCAATGAATCCGTCAATGCTCCTGGTAGTTCTTCGGGCATGCCAACTGGAGATAGCGGGGGCGGTGGCGTCG
>Ga0308164_10001963_pt1 | contig 21781 bp, 21 predicted proteins | sample PhyTR2_FD_201031 | JGI IMG/M metagenome (GOLD analysis project Ga0308164, IMG submission 201031) | Phyllosphere microbial communities from UC Gill Tract Community Farm, Albany, California, United States - DLSLT.R2 | ecosystem: Host-associated > Plants > Phyllosphere > Unclassified | place: USA... | reverse complement strand
AGGTACGTGCTCCTTGCGGCCGCCGCGGAGATGGGCGTCGCCGGCTCCTCAAGCCAGGTCCGCCGCCTGCCCGTCTCGACGATGCGGTTCCGTTCGTCGAGACGGAAACGCTGGAGCGCCAACTCGACGATCTGGTGGCGCCTGTGATCGCCGCCGGAGGACTGGATCGCTAGGGCGAGCCCGACCATCCCGTCCGCATGCCCGCCGGCGGAAACGCGGCGATCCATGCCCTGAAGCCTCTGCTGGACGCGGTAGTCGTAGTGTCGATCGAGCGCGAGGGCCAGATCCTCCGCCCTGATCGACAGCGCGATCCGATCCGCGCTCACGCCGCCAGCGTCCAGTCGACGAAGCGCTGCTCGATCACCACGTCCAGGCCTGCCGCCAACAGCGAGTCCGGGTCCGCCGCAGCCAACGCCAGCGTATCCGCCACGGCGTCGCTGATCATCGCGGTGGCGAGTGGCGACGTCTGGTCGTATCCCACCGCGAACTCCGCGTGCTCCGCATCCCGACCGTAGCGTTCGATCAGCCGTTCTACGAGGGCGCCCGGTCGATCGGTCACGATCGCGCAGAAGGCGAACAGACGTTCGCCGTTCCGGACGACGTCCAGCCAGCTGGTCAGCAGCAGAGGACGGGCCAGTCTCACGTCGGCCTCGCCATGGGCCGCCCAGGTCTCGAAGCCCTGGTCGGCGTATCCGACGTCGAGATCGTGGGCATCGTCCTCCTCCATCACGTCGTCATGCTCGTCCTCATCGTCGTCGAGCAGTCCGTCGATGGCGTCGGGGTCGGCATCCAGCCCGAGGCCGAGCGCATGCAGGACGATGGACCTCTTGAAGTGTTTCAGGTCCTGACACGCATCCATCGCGTTCAGACCTTCGAACACGGCACGGGGCGTCAGCATCCAGGCCACCGGATCGACTTCGAGGCCCTCCCGCGCGAAGCGGCCCGCGGCGTCGGCTGCGGCGATCGCCAACCGCATCATCCGGCGCGGGGTCGTCGTCACGGACATGTCCGCGAAGGCGTCGGGGTCGAGCGGATCGCAATCCCATTGCAGGGCGGGTGCCTCGGCGCCCGTCGGCGACGGGGCGACCACGAGGAGCGGTGCGTCGACGAGATCCATCACGGCATTCGACTGGTGCAACGACATTCGGTGTTCCTTCCACGGCAAACGGATCCGGTCGGTCCGGAATCTCAAGCTAGGGAATGGTTAACGATACGTCAAGAATTATTGACGCATATTTATTTACGGCTGATGTGTACGTGGGCCAACGCGCCAACTATCTTGGGCGGCATGACCGACGACAACCTCGCTATGTCCCTCTTGGCACTCGGGCAGAAGATCCGGTTGTCCCTGTATCGGCGGCTGGTAACGGCCGGGTCGGCAGGCCTCGGCCCGGTCGCGCTCGCAGAGGCCGTCGGACTGCAGCGCAACCTCGTCAGCTATCACCTGCAGCCTCTCGTCGCCGCCGGCCTGGTCAGAAGCGAAAAGCGGGGGCGCGACGTCAACTATCGTGTGGACCCGGCAGGCCTGAACCGGCTGGCGGCGGCCGTGCTTCATCTGTCTGAGCCGCGAGCCGAAGTTCCACCCAAGGACGCCTGATCGGACCGACGAAGTCCCCACGGCGAATCTGCCGACCCCGTCGGTCCGACATGCCGTCTGTCGCCCATCATCCAAACGGTGACGATGGACCGTGACGTCCCCACGGGAGGATGCCGCCGCCTCGGATCCCATCGTCGACATCGCGCCCGACGCGATTTCCCGTGCTGTCTGCAACGACACAAAACCGGGATGTCATGATCCGCGCCCGGCGACGGTTCACGAATCGAGCGGAACCACCGTCGATGCCACCTCGAGCGTGGTGGATGCGTCAGCCGGCATCCTCGAGCACGAGCCACGCGTAGGGAACGTGCTCGGCGTCGAGCGGAATGCTTCGCCAGCGTCGATGCTCGGTATGTCTGCTGGGGGGCAAAGCCTCTCCGGTCTCCGGATGGATACCGCGCGCCGCCAGCACATCGACCAGTTCGTCCATCACCCCACGGCGATCGCGCAGGAACCGCGAGGCGAAGCATCGCCACACCACCCATCCCGCACGCTCGAGCATCCGTTGACGCGCCATGTCGTCCGGCAGGACTGCTGGAGGTGCTGGCGCGTCAGTGACTTGCGGCCCCTGATCCGTTCGAACGACGATCGTGATGGAACCACCGGCTCGACCCGTCCGGCATCGCCTGGGCCATCAGGGCAGGGGCGGGCAGCCGAGATACCGGCGCATGTCGCGATGGTTCCGACTGCTCGTGAGCGGCTTCGCGACGTTACCGGCACGCGTTGCGATGCTGCCGAGTCCTGGACCTGCAGATGCGTCGACATCCGAGGCGATTGGGTCCTGCCGTCCTTTTCCGGGGCCGTTCGCTGCACTAGGCGTGCGAGCAACCGCATCGCCCGGTGGCGCTGTCGGGTTGGGAGAAGGCTTTTTGCGATATCTGCGAGGTGGGAACGGCGGACGGTTCTATGGAACGACCGGCCTTGGGCGTGAGTACCTCTGCTCGAGCAGACATCGCGACCCGAGACATCCCGACAAGTCCACTTGGCTGCAGACGATCGGCGAGCAGGACGAGAGCGAATTCTACGAGGCGAGCGAAGACGCACTATGGAGCGCCGACGGCATCCACTGGTGGACGTCGAAGGACTCCGCGCTCGAACTCGGCACCAAACGTCAGAAACTGGCCTATTTCCCCAAGCCGACGAACCGGACGGACCCGGCGCACGGCTACCCGGTGACCACGTATCGAAACAAGGACTATACGGTTCCGGAGAGCATAATTCAGAAGTGGGAAACGGGTGAAGATCCCCATGTGGATGTGCGCGTAGCGAAAAAACTGAGGCTTAAGCAGATATGATCACCAAGAGGATGGTCCTGGAGGGCGACTATGTGGAAGCATTCCTCTACTTCGATTTCCTGTGGCTGTTCGACAACGACGGCGGCGTCTACGCGTTCGACTTGGAGACGTACGTCGAGAAGGAGTTGAACGGCTCTGGAAGCGCCGCGCGGAAACTGTTCGCGCGGAATGACGAACTGGTGGTCCTTTCGGGCAAGGCGCATGCCTCGCTTCAGACGCCCGATCTGCAGGCACTCGTCGCCAGCGAAGCTCCCATCACGGTGCCGGCACGGGACGTCCTCGGATACTCGATACACGTCGACGCGGGGACCGCGCTCAAGCGGCCGTTGGACGTGCGGATGTACAATGGGCATGCTTTCGTCAGCGTGCCCGGCGGCCTGGCACTGTTCGAAGCGTTTGGTCGGGAGGACGCCTCCGCAGGCAGGATGGGGTCGACCAGGCATGCGATCCAGACCAGGGCCGAACGGGTCTTCGACCTGGGAACGCCCCTGCAAATCCAATGCCGTCTGGGAGCACTCAGCATCGCGTGCGGGGGCGAGGGCCTGCACGGTGCAGTGGGAGCGCTTGATCAGGGGTGGTGGCGGCCCGACCTCGATCAGATCGCGGACGTCTCGTTCTGCTGCGAGGTGGCGCGCGCCGGCATCAGCAGTGTTCCGGAAGCGGTGGGTCTCGAACTCCGATCGGTCGTGACGGCCGACGCGCCCGCGACGTCCAGGAAGCTCCGGAAGGACGAAGGTGCGGAACCGGTCGCCATCATGAAGATAGACAAGGACGTCGACCAGGAGGCGGGTCGCCAGTTCGAGCACATCGTCATGACCGCTTCCTCGCCCGATGCGACCGCCGAACAGACGTTTCTGAGCACCACTAGCGCCTACACTCTGTTCTCCGACGGAAAGATGGCCAGGACCGGGTTGACCGCGAAGAACGCGTTCGGTGATGCCAAGTGGGACGGCATTCGCCTCCCGTCGCCGGAGGGCGACGTGATCGGCATGACCACCACCGCCGGCAAGATGATCGCCGAGACCCATGAGGATGTTCAGCTCCTCGATCAGAAGGAATGGGTGCGCATCTACGACGAGCCCGTGCTCCGGGTTCGAGGATACCCGAACTCGAAATGGTATCGCCACCTCGTGACGGTCGTCGGCAAGGGACGTGTCGAACTGATCTTCCTCTGCGACGAATGAGGAGGACGCCCCTGCGCGAAGCTTCGGCCCTTGCTGGAGAGGGCCTGGAACGCAGGGGCCGCGGCGGACGCGACCATGAGAGGCGGGCCCGTCGCGCTGCCTCGGAACCATGCCGCCGACTCCGCTCATGAAGACCGAACGGTTCGTCGTCGGTCCGGGACGTCCACGGCAGGCGTCCTCGCGGTGGCGTTCCGCCATCCGGTCGGACGCCGATCGTTCCACGGCAACGACGAAGCTGGACATGCTCGTGGTTTGCGCGAAGACGCCACCCGGGAGACTTGTGCGATGACGTTCACCTTGAATCAGACCTTCGATCTGCTGTTCGGTTCGGGGCAGCCTGTGCCGGAGAGGATCGGCTTCGATGATCGTCGATGGTTCCGTCGTCCTCCGCCGCTGGCGAACGGCGTGGACGAGAAGGCGGGCGATCACGTCAGGACGACCAGCAGTTCAGATCTCGATCAGGCGGACGAGATCCTCGCGATGCGGATCAAGGCGAGCAGTCGCAGATGGGCGAAGAAGGCGGGCCTGGACCAGGTCCCAGAAATCGATCTGCGCAGGCATGCCCCGCCGCGCCTTCCGTACGACGTGTTCGCCGCATCCGCATACATCACGGAGCAGGCGGGGATCTATCATCATCTCCAGCCCGTGAAGAAGGCGCCCACGGCCGGGCCTGGCGACCATTCCAACGCGGCGGGTCTTCGGCACTTGGACATCTCCCAGGCCGATAGGGACGAAGTAGATGCGGCTGCCGCGCGCTGGAGGATGCTTCCGGTCGAGGACAGCATGGCCGATCTGGCCGACGCCTTGACCACGGGAGACGCCTGGTCGGAGCTCGAGCCGCTCTTCGAAAGCTGGTGGGTGCTTTTCTGCGCCTCCGGCGAAGACATGCTGCTGTCCCGCCCGGACGGGGAGGCGGGACCGACCGTCCCCTACTGGTGGAGGCATGCCTGGCGTCTGATGGCCATCGCGGACGAGGCGGCCGCCGGTACGGTCTACCAGCTCGATCCCGAACGGATCGTCGCCTTCACCGACGGCAAGACGACCGACAGCCCGTGGTTCGAATTCGAAGTCTATCTCGAGCATCTCCAGCGTCTGTTCTCCAGCACCGGCCCTTCGACGGCTCACCGCGAATCCGCCGCACAGGGCGAACTCGGCGACATGAACTCCCTGTCGATCGCCAGTCCCGCAGTCGTGAGCGTCCTCCCCAAGGTGCGCACGCCATCCGTCGGCTGCACCCTCCGGTCCCTTTCCCACCATCTCGCCCTCCTGCCTCCGGTCGGGATCGTGAAAGGGCGTTGGACGCCCAACTACACGCAGCCGCAGCCGCCCGTCGGTGGAATGCCGAACGGGGTCATGAACCTGGTCCTCGTGCCTCTGCCGTTCTCGCTTGGTGCCCATTCCTTCGAGCAGGCGCTCATCGAGGACGTTTCCGGAGGAAGGCCGGGAGACAAGCCGAAGTTCGGCTACTTCGATCTGAAGCAGCACTGGATCGAGGATGATGGAGGCGCAGGTCTGATCGCGTTCGTCGACGCGGTCCGAAAGGCAGCCGAAGCGCAGTGCCCAGCCGTTCATGGCTTCGTTTTCCCCGAGCTTTCGCTGGATTACGACACCTACAGGCTGGTGCAGCAGCACCTCGAGGCCACCATGCCGACGGCGGAGATCCTCATCGGAGGGATCTCCTCGGACGCCCATGGACGCAAGGGCAACTTCGTCGCCGCGAGCACCTTCCCGGGGCATGCCGCCGTCGGCAGCAACGAAGTCCGCCAGACGGTGCGGGAGAAGCATCACCGTTGGAAGCTGGATCAGTCCCAGCTGCGCGACTACGGCCTGCTCGGCACGCTGTCGCCGGAACTGTCTTGGTGGGAGAACATATCGCTGCAGTCCCGGCAGGTCGACTTCACGGTCATGAGGCGCGACTCGGTGGTCGCGGCGATGATCTGCGAGGATCTCGCACGGGTGGATCCGTGCCAGCAGATCATCCGGGCGGTGGGGCCCAACCTGGTGATCGCCCTGCTCATGGACGCCCCCCAGGTCGAAGCGCGTTGGCCGGCACGCTACGCCACCGTCCTGGCGGACGACCCGGGTTGTGCCGTACTCACCCTGACGTCCCGCGGTCTGATGACCCTTCAGCATCGCCTCGGCACCTTCCGATCCACCGGCGACGACCGCGTCGTCGCGATGTGGCGGGACGACGGCGCATCGAAGCCGATCCGGCTCACGTGCCCCTACGACGCGCAGGCGGTTCTACTGACCATCGTCGAACAGCCGGTAGTGGACGTCGCTCTTGACGGCCGATGCGACGGGGACGCCAAGGCCTGGCGGTATGCTGGGAGTGTTCCGCTCAGGGTCGCGAACGCGAAGAGCGAGCATGGACGAGTGCTGGGGCAGGAGGACATGGCCTGCTGGTGATCCAAACTCGCGCTTGTCATCCGCAGGCCGCTTCATTATCAGCGCGGGGTCCCCATATCCGAACAGTCGCAGTCCTGCAGGGGGATTGCGGGAACCTGTCTGATCGTTCAAGCTTTTGAAAGATACCTGGGGTTAGGAAAGAACACATGGCACTGCTCAGTCTCGAGAAGATCCGTGAGATCCAGAACGTCGCCGAACTGTACGCGACGCGTGAGCGCGAACGTCTTGTCCGTGCCGATGCCGCGGCTGCACTGCGTTCGCAGAATCGCACGCCGGGTCGTGCAGGAGCTGATGCGCGGGGCTGATCAGGCCCGTCGCACGTGGATGCCTCCCTATCATACCGCGCGGCTGCAAACGATCGTTGTACCGTTCGCCGCGCGACACCCTTTCATCACAACCATCTGAAGTCCGTGCTCGATGTGGCCGCCGCAGCCCGCGTACCGGTGCTGTCGGAGTTCGACGCCGCTCAGCTGCTGATCGAGCAGGACGTCTTTCTGGCATATGCGCAGGAACGCCCGATCGGCTGCATCATGGGGATGCCTGGAGAGACAACGGTTCTCCACGGCCTGTTCGTGGTGCCGGGTGAGCGGGGCAGGGGCCATGGATCGGAGCTGATCCGGCGAGCCATGGCAGAGTTCGATGCGGGCGGGATCACGCGAACGTACTGGACCGCAGTAGACCCTGCTCTTCTCGGCGCTCAGGAGCGGTTTCTCAAGTTCGGATTCGACGTCGTGCCGGAGCTCTCCGAAGACCGGCTCGAGCTCATGGTCAGGCGAGCGGCCGTGAGGACCGGAGCTGCGACTGCGTTTCCGGTCGAACGCGTCGGCAGGATCGCCAACGCTTCGTCGGCCACGCGAGCCGCCTCAGCAGGCTGATCGATCATTGACGCGATGTCGGCCTATGTGCCCATCGGGGGGCGATCGCCGCACTGCCACGAAAGGCCGCGCGTAACGAAGCTCAAGACGGACAACAAGAACTGGCGAGCCCGACGTCGACAGTAGCCGACGAGCCTGCGATAGATCGCCATCCCACTGGGCGTGATGCCAAGCGTGATGCTACATAGCGTCAGATCGACTGCATCTCGAGATGTCCGTCCCGGAACCTCAGGTCGATCCATACCCGTTCAGTACGCTGCGATCTAACCCGATGGCATTCCTCAGACCGTCGAGCGTCGTCTCGCTTTCCCTCCTTATCCTGTTGAGCAAGGCGTTCTCGCTTCCGAGAACGAGTGCCTTCGACGGTTACGAGGATATGGCCTGCACCTTCTCGCGGACGGCGGCGTCCATCACAATGATCGTTTCGCTCGGTGCCGACATGGTGCCGAACGCCCTCTCGGCTTCGGTGGACGCCTCCTCCACCGTCCGTGTCCGGTCTTCGCTTGAGATCATGGCCAGATGCCGTCGAGAAAACAGGTTGAGCAACAGGTCCTCGTTGCCGCCGTGGTCACCGGGAACGATCGGGATGCCTACGGGAAGCAATCGCGCAGCAGACATGCGGGTTTCCAGGCTTTGGGGAAGTTCCGGCCGACCGTGCGGCGATTCAGCCTGGCATCGTCACCGCAGTATGCAGGCAGAGCCGCCAATCGCGTTGCCAGACCCTGACCGTGCTCCATCGTCGCAGCGCCGGAAGCTTTCGAACGATGATTCCGGATGGTCCGGATCGCGCCCATCGTCGAAGAGGAAGATGAAGGGAAGCTGATGCGAGGCCCGCACCGGACCTCAGGACGGAATGCAATGGAACAGATATCTGCCGCTCGGCTCGCGGAACTTCCAGCCACCCAGTGGCAACAGGCAAAGGAGCGTGTCGCCGTGGTAAGACGCTATCTTCGTGCTGGAGACACGTCGATGGACGCGGTCACCCGGCACGCCGAGGAACTCGGCATAGGTCGAGGCATGTTCTACCGGCTGGTAAGGGTCGTGAAGGTGTGGGACGATTCGAAGGAACCGGCCCGCCCGAGAGCACGGCGAAAGCCGGCCGATGCCGCGTCCGCCACACTGGCGAGTGAAGCCGTAGCTCGCTCAGGACTAGGCGCCTCGCTTGAGGAGGCAATCGCCGCCGCGGTGCTGCTGGCGAGAAGCAGGGGCGTCGCCCCCCCCAGCGAACGTGCGATACGCGGTGCCTACGGCCTCGTTCGTGCGGGGCATGCCATCCGCGATCGTCTCAAGCTCGGCGGGTCCTTCGCAATCGATGCCACCGCCCTCGAAGTGAGCATCACCACCGGCGAGGCCGGGTCGATCGCCGTGCTCACGGCCGTGGTGGACCTGCGGACCGGCACCTTGGTCACTTGGCGGATCTCGGCCGGAGAAGCCGATCCGTCCACGTTGTCCCTCCTCGTCGAGGGGGCGTTGCCGTCCCTGGCAGGCGTCCGCTCGATCACAGTGTCCTCCGCCCTGCCGAATGCGATCAGGCCGATCCTGGTCGACGCTGGCATTGCGACGGAGGAGCAGGGCGGGCCGGGCGGCGCTATACTGAAGGCCGCTCTTGGTGCGAAGATCGGACGCATCCGTCTGCTGCCGCGATACTTTTCACGAGGGAGCGAGATAGAGACGCCGATGGTGAAGTTCGATGACCTCCACGCAGTGGTCACGGAGCTTCTCGCAGTCGCCGGACTGACCATCGACAGCTCGGCTACATGAGGCGTGGGGCTTGGATGGGCCGATCCGGACATGGATCGTCCGAGCGTGTCCAGGCAAGTGATCCATGGGCGCGGCAGCCGCGAAGCGACGCCGGACCTCGCCGATCTCGGCCGGGGGCCTTCGCACGGCGTTGAACGGCAGGTCCTACCCCAAAACGACGGGGCCTATGATCTCGACCATGTCACTCATCAGAGCGTCCGCTGCCTGCAGGCTCGCCTTGTGCCCTCTGGAACCGATCGGGACGACAGGGCCGAGGAGAGCCGCGTTGCGCGAGTTGGCCTCGACCTCCAACGCGTATGCTGCCTCTTGCCCGGTCGTGAAGCCGCGGATTTTGTGAGCGTCGTCTTCGTAGAAGGGGGCGGCGCGCCCGCGAGTCAGCAGACGTCGGTCGCCAAGCCTGTCGCCGATGACCCTGACCAGACGGACGCCGAACTGCCTCTCGCCGCCTGGAAGGATGTCGATCCGAGGACGTCGGGAAGCCCGTAGTTCCGCACCAGCCTTCTCCGCACGAGCGATCAGTAAGGGCGATACCACCCACTCGAAATTCTCTATCCGGGCCGCGATCCGGACATGACGGGCAAGATCCGGCAATCGACGCCTCATGTCGCTCAGCGCGGCGATGAGTCCCGCATCGCCTTCTCCGACCTGCACACCAAGCCCCAGTATAACTCCGGTCCCGATGTCCACTATCGCGGTAGTCCAGAGATCTTCTTCTTGTCTGCTGAGATCTATGACGTCCACGCGGCAGAAGTCGATCAGCACCTTCTTGCCGAGAGGTTCCATCACGACCCGCGCGGATGACGATCGTCGAAGATGTTGCACGCGACGCTTCAGCGCGGATGGCGTTGGCAGGACCACGTCCCGATGCGCAGGCTGGGCGCCTCGTACGTCCAGATGACGTTCGACGTCGGCTATCGTCGCCGACGTCGAAGCAAGAAGCGCCTCTTCGATCCACCGATCCACCGGTTCACCGAAACCATCGCGAGTACCGGACGCTCTCTGCCCCGCCCTGTACTGTGGCACCAGGCCACGTATCGGTCCGAGGACCGACATTCTCTGGATGATCCTGTATGCGTTGGCGCGTCCGGTCGACGCCTTCTCGGCAACCGCGCTCATGCTCTCAGGTCGAGTCGAGTTCCTCTGGTTCCAGAACGCAAACAGGCGTTTCTCGATCTCCTCCCTCTGGTCGCGAGGCAAGGCGAGATAGACGGCGAACTCGCGGTCCGCGACCAGTCCGATCGCTGCAGGGTCGGAGCCCGCGGGCACGGCACGGCGACCATTCCGCGCAGGCTCTGCCGCGTCCATTCTCAACCAGCCGAGTACAGCCGATCTCACGTCGGCAGGTACCAAAGGCTCTACGTTCCTGATCGGATTCTCGGCGTTGCTCATGCCCGCGCCGTACACGCGACCCCTCGGTCCATCAATGTCAAAGCGCGACGCTAGACAAAAACTTGACACACCAACTTGTCACTACTATCTGTCTAAACACCGCGATAGGCGCAGCGGTATGGAGGTCTGCGGATGATGAGACGACACGAGACGAATGATCGCGGTTCGAAAGATCCGCACACCAACGTGCCTGACGCATCCGAACCGCCGGTCGGCGCGTCGGTCCTCATGGGCGGGCTTCGCGTCATCATTCTCGGCCGAACCTGGACGGGAAGGGCGGCCGTCGTGCGTGCAACGGACTTTGGCGTCTTCGACCGTGCGCACGCCCCGACGATGATCGATCCGGACCGGCTCGGACGCCGTGAATGGTCCGGAACCGGTGAGCCGATCGCAAGCGCAGACGGACCGCGCCGTGCCTGAGCGGAAGCGCGCCGTGAGGATGCACGGCGGTCGGCGTCCCGCCGAAGAGGTCTGACGGCTCTACGCTACGACGCTGCCGAGCTTCCGTTCACGGACGGTAGGGCGTTGATCAGGCTTCGTAGCGACGAACCAACGCAACGTCATTCGGACCGTCGTGGTCCGCTCTGCCGGCTCCACAGCCGGATCAACCGGGCCGCTTTGTGGTCGGCGGAATGCCGACGCGCGCCCTAAAAGCATGGGAAAACAACAATGAACACCGCCATGGACGCACGGCTCGTCGAGGAAAACCCGCCCGAGGCCCGCGAGTGCGAGGCTGATGGTCTCCGGCGTATCGTCGGACGACGCAGGCTTCGCGACGCGACCCGGCCGAGCAGCAAGTCGCACACGGTCGCGGATGCGGATCGGGTCCGCCGAGAGCCTGCTTCCCGCCCCCTGGGGCGGAAGGTCGGACCGGACGATCCCCAGGATACGATCAGCAGCGCGGGCGCCTTCGCGACGATTTCGCCGGTTCCGCGGTCGGCCACCGCCGCCGAGTCGGAAGCAGCGATGCGGAACCGCGGGGTTTCCCAGCCGGAAGGAGCGGCTTACGGGGTCGCTGTCGTACGGCAGGCGGACGAGTTGCTGACGGCCGCTGCGATCCGGTCCCTGACGAACCCGGCGATCGGCGTCTCCGAAGCATACGAGCACTACCGGGCAGCCGTGCGGACGCTCGATGATGGATTGGATGGCGGCGGCCCGATCTGTGCGGACCTTGCGTGTCTACGCAGGCGCATCGGGCTCGTCCGCATCGTCTTGGAGAACACCTTACCCCAGGTGCTGCGCCGGGCGCCGGCGGGCCGAGGAGCGCTTCCCCCCGGCTGACGCGCCGCCATCGTCGATGTCGGAGGCCCACCCGGCGATCGCTCGTGACGATAGGCGGACTGCTTTTCCAGACACAGTCCGTCCGCCCGCGTCGGTCGGCGATCATTCCGCGGCAGTGCCGATCGGTCTCGCGAACGCGACCACCAAACAGAGATTATTCCGGAGGATCGACAATGATCGTGATCATCGTGATGCAGAACGTCGAGGGCGAACAGACGAGCGCGAAGAGTCCCACCTCCAACCCTGCGATGGTCCTGCATGCCGGGGTCCGCGCGTGGGCGATGGGACGCGACCGGCGGAACGCCGGCATGCCGCGCCATCAGCCGACCGCCGGTTGGGACCGCTGAAGGTGGCCGAGACCGCGAGAACCTTCGCCGTGAACGTCGGCGACCACATGCTCTTCGCCGCCGGCACGGACGACTTCGTCGATGGGACGCTCGTACCGAGCGCTGACCGGGTGAGATCCCTGATCGGCGGCCACGACTACGACTTCGGTCTCGTCCCGCGCGCTCGGATGGTGAGGGCGCGGGATGGGGCGCCGCATGGAGCACTCCGCGCGTTCACCGGCAACATGTCTCACGAGAACGGCCTCGTGGCGAGCTTCAAGACCGGACGCATGCTCAGCTGGCAGGGGGAGAGCCAGTATCATGCCGTGATCAAGGCGCAGACGTCGCACGACGTGATCGCCGTCTCGACCGAGAGCGTCCGATTCGAGTGGGTCGATCACGGCGTCCGCCACAAGTACACGATCGATCTCGAGCTGATCCCCGAGAAGGGGCCGACCCGCCTCATCGAGATCAAACGGGACGAGCGCGACCTCCAGGACCCGGCCTTGTGCAGGTCGCTCGCGATCGTCGCCGAGATCTGCCGGTGCTCCGCTCTGCAGTTCGACATCGTCTTCGGCAGGGACGTGTTCGTCTCCGACGTCCATTGCGGACAGGCCGCCAAGTTCGCCTCCCAGGCGCAGGTTCTGCCGACGGGCGAGGACGTCCGGGCGTTCCTCGCGCATGCGGCCGAGACGGGTGGGACGTCGACCTTCAAGGGGCTGTCGCGCGCTCTCAGGCCCGACTGCGAACGCATGGGAAACGCGCTCGTCCGGTCGATGACGGTCCGCCGTCTCGTCGAAATCGATCTGACCGAGCGAGTCCGCAACGACACGCCGGTTATACTCCATCCCGGGAACGTCCGTTCGTGATCCGCGCTCGACCCCGGCCTGCGCATCCGACGGTTTCCGATCCGTGCGCAGGCCTGTGATCGGGCGAACCACCTCCAACGCCAGGGCGCCCCCTCGGTCCGCTCGAATCGCAGACCGACGATTCCAAGCGATCCGGTTCGCCCGGTAGCAGGCGCGTCCGCGTGGAAGACCACCCTTGACAGCAGAAGGACCGCAGCATGCCCTACAACAGGATCCCGCCCAACACGCTCGTCGAGATCGACGGCGTCGACCACGTGCACCGCGGCCACATCCTCGGCAGACACCACATGGTCGATGCGGTGACCGGCGCCGACTTCAGGACCAAGGGGGCGGACGGAGCCCCCGTGCTGCCGGACGACGAGCAGTTCTCGGAGATGCTGGGCGACGGAAGGCTCGTCGTCCGCACCGTCTCGGCCACGGACCGCGTCAGGATGCTCAACTCGGTCGCGCAGTGGACCCTGAAGGACGCGGTTGCGCTCGACCCCTCCGCCGGCAAGCGGCTCGCCATCTGCATCATGCTCGACGACGACGGCGTGCCGAACGGGGAGAAGGCCACCGACCGGTGGTTCGCTGCGAACTGGTCCGACGAACTGCGTGCCGAATACGGTGACGCGCCGCCGACCCGAACGATCCGATCCTGGCGCAGCAAGAGGGGCACGCTCGGCCGCCGCCATGCGCGCGACATGGTGTCCATGGCGGGCAAGGTCCCGCGCGCGCCCTACTGCATCGACGTGGTGCAGGAGACGATCCAGAAGCATGCTCTGGATGCAACCGTCAACGACGCCACCGTCCGGTCCGGCTACTCCCTGTTCGTCGCCGAGATGAAGTCGATCAACGAAGGGCGGCACCCCGTCCACCACAAGCCTTCCCAGCCGTACGTCATACCGTCGAAGCGAACCTTCAGGCGTAGGCGGGACGCGCTCGAACAGTCGATGACGGTCAAGGCCGGCAAGGGGAGGATGGGGTTCGAGCAGGGCTGGGAAGGTGGCGGCCGGTGCCTAACGGCGGACTTCGCCCTCCACCGCGTGATCATCGATCACACCCCCCTCAACGTCCACGCGGTCAGCGACGACCTCGAGATGGTGCTCGGCCGACCGTGGCTCACTCTCGCCATCGACGTCTTCACCAGGGCCGTCGTGGCCTGGGTGCTCACGTTCATGGACCCCTGCGGCTGGACAGTCGGGGAGACGTTGCGGAGGTTGGCGTTACCAAAGAGGTACAACGCCGAACTGCTGCGCCGCTATCCTATCCTTCGCGACATCCGCGGCAAGCCGACCGAGATCGTCCTCGACAACGCCGCCGAGTTCCGCTCGCACGACCTCGAAGCGGCGCTCCGGGCGCAAGGCGTCGGCGTCAGGTGGTGTCCGATCAGGAAGCCGCGGTATCGCGCGGTCGGCGAGCGCGCGATCCACACCGTCAACGAATGGACGTGCTGCGACATGCCCGGGCGCGTCCTGCCTCCCGCGGAGACGAAACGGCTGGGCTACGATCCGGCGGACACCGCCTGCATGCTGCTCGACGAGATCGAAGCATGCCTCGCGACCGTGATCGGAGAGTACAACGTCGAACCGCATGGCGGACTGCAGGACCGGCAGCCGGCGCTGATCTTCGAGCGGGAGGCGAACAGGGACGGGATCGCCGTGTGGGCGGACCTCGACGCGCTGCGGCTGGACACGCTCCCGGTGCAACCGGACGTCCAGCTCTCGCCCAGCGGCATCAAGGCGTTCGGAACGCTGCGATATGCCGGAAAGCGCGAGGTCGCCGAACTCCTCGACGATCTCGTGGCGATCGAGGGCAGACGGCAGCGGCGAGACCAGGCGACCGCGACCGTCAGCTACCGGTACGATCCGCTCGACATATCGAAGATCCACGTCTGGAACCGCAGACGTCGCGTCTACGTAACGCTCGAGTGCACCGATCGCTCGTATGCGGACGGCATGCCGCTGGCGTTCCACGAGCAGCTCCGAGCGGAGGCTCGGCGCCAGAGCCTTGCGTTCAACACCGAAGAGGAGCGCGAAGCGTTTCGAGGCGAGCGGATCCGCGCCATACGGGAGATCGACCCCGCTGAGCGTGCAAGGGTGAGGAAGGACGTCGCGCTCCTCTACGAGACGCCTCGCCTCAGGCAGATCACCGGCCGCATCGTGGACCTCCACGCCGAGGCTCCGTCGGCGATCGACATCGGGGACTACATTCCCCACGAACGCGCCGCCCTCACGGCGTTCGACATGGAGGTCCTGATGCCGCGCAAGGCGCCGAAGCCGAGGGCGAAGACGTCACTGGACGCTCGGCGCGACCGCCGCGACGCTGGTGTGCCGCTGACGCCCGACGAGGCCGACCGGAACCCCGTGGCGGCTCCGGCACCTCGTCGGCGACGCGGTGGGGAGGACTACCAGTGATGGTCACCGACACGAACCAGGACGTCGGCGGGACGGCCCTGGTCTCCAGCGGCGGCGTCGTGCACGATATCGCCGCCGCCTGGGCGGCGATCGACGCGATCAACGTCCCCTACGGACCGCAGGCCGATGCCGTCGCCGGGCTCGACCTCCAGCTCCAGGCGGCGCTGCTCGCCCGACCCGGGGCACCCTGCAACGCCGTGACGCTCATCGCGCCGCGCGGGACCGGTAAAAGCAGGGCTCTGGCGATGCTCGGGAGGAGATCGCGCCGTGACGACGTCGAAGACGCCCGACGCGTCCTGTCCGTGAACATGGACACCGCCGGAACCGTCGAGTCGGTACCGAGCGCCATCCTGGCCGCGCTCGGCGAGCCCCGGCACGATGCCGGCAAGCCCGCGCTGCGCTGGATCAGGGCCACCACGCGGCTGCGCGACGCCGGCGTCAGGTTCGTCCTCTTCGACGAGTTCAACCGGGCGGCCCGCAGGGCGACGATGAGCGGGCCGATCTGCGAAGCCATCTTCGAGAAGATCATGGAGCCTGGCCTGGCGGCCGTCGCGTTCGTCGGCGAGGACGACGCCAGCACGGCTCTGAAGCGCGCGCCTTCGGTCCTCGAACGGATCGACGAGGAACTCGATCTCGGCCCGTTGGACTGGCTGCGTCCGGGCGACGACGAGATCTTCGTCGATTTCGTCGGACGGTTCGAGGCCGAGATGCTCCGGCTTGGAGTCCTCGACCGTCCGATCGGCCTGACCACGGGGGAGACGCCGCGTCTGCTGTGCGAGGCCTCGTCGGGCCGTCTCCGCCGCTTCGTCAAGATCGTGAAGTCGGCGGTCGCGGAGGCGGTGCAGCGCGGAGACCGATCCGTCGGCCCCGGCAACCTTGCCCAGGCCGTGAGCGACACCGTCGTGAAGCGGGGCTTCATCGTCGCCAACCCGTTCGCGGAGTTACCGAATTGATCCAGGCATCGCCGAAGACGTCGCACCGGTCGCTCCTTTCGGGAGTCCGCGATCCACTGCCCGGCGAGTCGCTGAACGGCTACGTCGCGTATCGCGCAGCCGCCGCCATGATGCCCGACACGCTGGTGTTCGGCCGTGGCGGCGACGCCTCCGACGTGATGCTCGCCCGCTTCGGCGTGGACGTGGACTCGGGCATCCACGATCTGGCGCAGATTCTCGACGTCGACGAGGCCGTTCTCGACGGGATCGCGCATCATCGGGTCGGAGAAGGGCGTCCGGGGCGGAGGCGTATCGCGCACGCCGTCGTGGATGCCAGACTCCTGCATCGCCGTTCGCGCATGTTCGCTCCGAAGTCCCTGTCGAACAGTCCACATCATCGCGCCGCGTGGCAGGTGCGCACGCTGCCCTTCTGCGACGAGACGTGGGAGATGCTGATCGACCGCTGTCCGCGGACGTGGTGCCTGGCCCGACAGGGATGGCGCCACGCCAAGGGGATAGATCGCTGTGACCAGTGCGGAAGCAGTCTCGCCGAAGCCGTCGTACCGCGAGTACCGGAAGCGTTGCGCGGACCGCTGAGGGCGATCACCGGACTCGTGCATTATGACGCCGCCCGTGTCCTGGAAAGCGTCTCGGCACTGCCTCCGCCCCTTTGCCACGCGCCCCCCGGCGATCTCATGGAGCTCGCCTGCGCGGTCGCGGGTTTCGTCGATCCGCAGATCCGGGCATTCACGACGCGGTTCCTCCGCCTCGACGCGGAGCCGTCCGACGTATGCCGGGCGATGGCCAGCGCATGGAGCATCATGCAGGGCTGGCCGAGCGCGGCTGCCGATGTCGCCGGCGAGAGGCTCGGCGCCCGCATGGGCCGGTTGGGCGACGGTAACGCCGGCGCGACTCTCGACCTTCTGGAACTCGCAGATCCAGGGGGAGCGCCGGCGGCGCTGCGCGCCGCCGTCGGGCTGCTTCGAGAGACGCTCACGGGCAATGCAGGAGAAGGTCTGCGACTGCGCGAAGTGGCGGGTCACACGGGCCTGCGCAGCAGCGACTTGATCCGGCACCGCAAGAACGGCGACCTGCGGACGATCTTCCATCTGGACGGCACCCGCGTGGTCCCGATGATCGCTCGCGAGTCCGTCGAACGGCTCCAGTCCGCCTGGGGCGAGGGGGTCGCGATCAAACTGGTCGCCGCTTCGCTCGGAACGACGACGAACGGCGTGGAGCAGATGCTTCGCGACGGGTTGATCGCCGAGGCCGGCAACGACGCCGCCTTCGCGAGGACGGACCGGGTGCGGGTCGACCGCCGTTCCCTGGAGGCGTTCCTCGCCGCGATGAAGCAGACCGCGAAGCCCGCCTCCGGCGAAGCGTTCACCTTTACGATGACGCACATGGCCGGAGGCATGGGCGGCGGGCTGAAGCCCTGGAGCGCGTGGTTCCGCGCTCTGGTCGACGCGCGCGTGCCGTTCACGATCGACGAAGGAGACGAACCGCTGGTCCAACGTCTCGGGCTGAACGCCGAGGGCGTCGATGAGCTGCGGCGACTGCCGTGCGAAGATCCGAGCGGCATACCTTTCCGTTCCCGGATGTCGCGGGGCGATGCGGTGGTGACGCTCAATCTGCACGCGCGTCACATGAGGAAGGCGTTCGCTGCATGGCCCTCGAACGAGGCGCTCCCGGTGACCGAGATCGTCGAACTCGCTCGCCGATACGTCGCACCGTCCGAACTGGCCGTGCTGCTGTCGCATCCGGTCATGGCGGTGGCCGCCCTCATGCGTCGCGTCAAGGTTCCGCGGAGTCCCTGGGGATACGATAGGACCGCGGCCATCGCAGCGGGGTCCCGCCTGCTCCGGCTCAGACGCAAGGGGCGCGATGCCTGGCGGGGAGCTGCCGTAAAGGGGGCCTAAGGGCCGCACTCGGTGCCAAGGCGGCGGGGCCGAGGCCGATGCCCGGCGATGGCGTCCGCCCGCATGAAAGGCCGCCGTCGCGAATGCGGCCACCGGGTGGTCCGCAGGAATGATGGAGAACGAAGGTCTGGTAGAACCTGAATGATGGAGGGAAGCATCCAGTGATCGAAGTGATTCTACTTGCGCTCGCGCAACGCATCGAGGACCCAGTCGGTCGACCCCGCCCGCAGTTCGGCCGTGGTGCGCCGCTTCCTGCCGGACAACTCAACGAAGGAGATCTCCGCGACGATACGCGACGATACGCGTGGTGCCGAAACCACGATCCCGTCGCCGGGCTCGAGAAGGACAAGGCCCTCGCGAGCACGAGTGTAGGCGGTTCCGCTCCGATCCACGACCATTCCGAGCACGATGGGGACCTCCCCGACGTTGACGACTTCGAACCGCACGTCGGTGGCGCTATGCGCGATACCGTCGACGCCCACGCGTCCACGCCGTGCGTCGAGATCGATGAGCCAGGATCCTCGGGCGTATCGAGCGCTCCACAACGCGCCGAGAAGGGCAAGGATCGCGACGATCGCCGCCAGGAAGGTGAAGTGTACGGTCGCCGTGGACCCTCGGACCGCCTCCAACGCGATGCGGTTCGCGATGGCCGCAGCGTCTTGCGAGCAGATGACTACGACGTGCGGGGATGGCTCGATACCATGCTTGCCGCGGTCCTCTGCACCTCGCTTGGACTTGCGCTCATCGTCCTTTCCGGCGCCTTCCTCGGAACCCGTCTTCGCGACATCGCAGCCGGCGGCGCGCTCGTTGTCATAGGCATCCTGTGCCTTCGCAAGCTCCTTTAGCCTCGACACTGAGGCCTGTGCCGGCTGGTAGATGACGCGGTTGATTCCGACGCCCCCCACGACGACGATCAGGATCGCCACCACGGTCGATCTCCCGACTCCCATTCCCATCCCCCGGTCCGTCGCGATCGACGCGGCCCATCTGCCGGTAGAAGGTTCAGGAACCGATAACGCGTCTGACGACTGGCGAAGGGCAGCGTCGTGGATACCATCTCCGCTTAGCGCGTCGGTGTCCGGCTGCAAAAGCACTTACAGTACCGCCAATCCTCCTGACCGCGCTCGGCAAGTCTGCCTCTGTGCTACGGCCGGCGTGGCGATGTGCTTCCCGTCATGGTCCGCGAGGGTTTGCGTACCGGAGTTGACGTCAACTCCGCGAACGATGCCGACATGCTGTTGACAAAGTCCACGTCCGGCGGAGTTCCGGAGCATTGGAAATGCCACGCAGGTTCATCGATCGCCCAGTTCGCATGATGCTGGCGGCGTGGGAGAAAGCCACGGACCTGCAGCGGTGCCGTCGAAATGCGTGTCAGCCCGATTGCTTTCAATAGGCATCGAACTGCTTAGGCTATTATGTATCCCATGGCTTCAAACCCGTGCAGCGCCTATTGCGAACGTGGAAGTTTGAGAGGACCGTGGGGTGGAAGCATCGCCGAGCGGGCCGGAACACGATGTGGTACGAAACCGCGCGGCCGATCTGCTGGCCGACATCCAAGCGACGAGGTCGAGCCGACCGAAGAGGCGGTTTCTTCGGGACGTGAAGGGGCAGCTCTGTGAAAACGATCGGACGATCGGACGATCACAAGTTTGAACGGTCATCGACCCTCCGCAAGATTCGTGATGGTCACTTTCGACCGGCGCCGTCATTACCACAAGTTCTTCTAAGGCCGGGCCGATCTGATCCTCGAGGTGCTGGACACCCTGTCCGGGGGCTCGGGTGTGAAGCGGCCTTTAAGCCAACTGAGGGTCATCCAGTGGGAGGGGTCCCATCGCGACCTCAAGGGTCTGCTTCCTCACTCGCAACAGTCGGAAGCTGGGTTTCGGAAGTCTGCTCGTGATGATCTACACCGATCCGCCCGTCGGTCACCGCCTGACATGACGTTCCAGAGGCGATTACGAACGTCTGGCCGCACAAGCGGTCCTGCATGGACTCCCGATCGAAGCGGTTCAGACCTGCGAAGCTTGGCAAAGGCGCAACCACGTTGCCGAGTGCTGCGAGCAACGTAGATGAAGCATCGCAGCCTGCCGCCAGTCCACAGATGTGCCCGATGCTGCGCGTTACTGGACCTCGGCGACTGGTCGATTGGCCGGTCGAGTCAGGCAGCTCCCGTAGGACGTTTTGAACGCCGACGAGCGGCTTTGTAAGGCTTCCACATTTCGGACGTACCACCTTGCCCGGAATCATTCCGCGCGATGGTGTCAGAGCTTCAGGATTGGATGATCGGGTCTTGGTGAACGTGAAGGCGCCGCCGATCCTCGCCCGCATTTTCACCAGCATGGATGGAGTGATCCGACGCCACCGTCGCAAGGACGTGGACGCCGTCTGCCGGCGCCCCACGACGATGATGTCTGATTAAGTCGATGTTGGAGAATGGTTCGATCCCGGTCCCTGACGGACTTAGGAAATCCAGCATGAAGATCCACAATCTCCTCGGCCGCACCCACCGGATGCGAGCCTTTGAAGCCCTGGAAGCAGCCGTAGCCTACCTGCCGAAGTGCCGGCCGTCTGCGAATGATCCCGACGACGGGCTGATGTTCGCTCTGGAAAGCCCCGAGACGGATGTGGAATGCCTTCGTTTGCAGCTGAGAAAAACCGAACTGCGGGTGTTCGTCGCCGTCACCCGCCGCGGAAGGCTACAGCGGACGTCGTTCGTGGAGCACCTTTGCGAAGGCCATCCGACCAGCCCCCGAACGATGGCGCAAGCCATGTCGCGTCTGTGCGACTGGCGTCGATACGTCGATGATGTCCCAACGGACGACGCAGTGACTGAGATGGAGCAGAAGCAATCGACCGCCGTTCACGCCGCCGTTGGCGCCATGTCCATTCGTGACGAACGCTGGAAGGCACTGTGGATACATCCGGCCTTCGACACGAAGCCCCCTCGGATCATCGTCGGCGAACAATCCGGACGCACATCGGCCGTTCGCGTTTCCGGTGCGAGGGAAGCTTCCTGTGGAACGATGTCGGACAAATTGGTGCGCGCGCTGTCGTCCATGTCCGACCGCATTTTCGTATCTTCCTCTAAGCCCATCTCGAATCCTGGGATCCAGTTCGAATTCGGACCATTACCGGGAATTCGAGTGGTCAACGATCTTTCGCCGATCGATCTGTTGAATTCGATGCGCCACGCCGAAACGGATGGTTTGAAGATACTGCCATAGATCGTTGTGACGGTAGGTTGTCGCCGTGGCACAGGAGAGCTTGAGTATCGAAGGGGTTCGCCAGAGGAGGATTGCTAAACCTATGATATCGCTGCGTAGGGCAGTCGTCGTGTCACCGATCAGGTATTTAAGGCCAATCACGTGTCACGGAAGACAGGGCAAATTTTGCGCCCCGTAGGGGAAGCGGGCAGCGCTTTGTGTCACGCCGCAGCTTCACCTTCTCGACGCCTAGACCGAACCTCCATGACAGAGGTATGCGACGGCGTGCCGTCCTGTGGGATCGGCCGGGTGCAGTTCTGCCGCATATTTGCTGATGCCCCATTG
>Ga0308164_10001962_pt1 | contig 21787 bp, 23 predicted proteins | sample PhyTR2_FD_201031 | JGI IMG/M metagenome (GOLD analysis project Ga0308164, IMG submission 201031) | Phyllosphere microbial communities from UC Gill Tract Community Farm, Albany, California, United States - DLSLT.R2 | ecosystem: Host-associated > Plants > Phyllosphere > Unclassified | place: USA... | reverse complement strand
CGACAGCCTTGTAGGCATCGATGGCTTTCCAGTGGGACTGTGCAGCGGTTTCTACGTCGGCGTGACTATATTTATCTTGCATGATGGTGTGCGGCCAGAGTTGACTATGAACCGGACATTATACCGTTTGAAACGCCCCACTTCGGGGTCAGTGCCGACATTTGGACACGAACTGAGCTTTTAGCGGATGACCTTGTGTCCGATTGTCGGCACTGACCCCGAAGTGAGAGACGCTGGCATACTGTGCGAATGTACTACCGCGAATACCCTCCCCACCCCGCCCTGGCCGCCCATGTCGACTGCCTGTGGGTCGCTTGCGTACCTGCGGTGGCGGCCGGGCGCGTGCATGTGCACCGGGTGTTGCCGGATAATTGCGTCGATATCCTGTGGCAGGACGATGGCCGCCCGGCGTTTGCGGTGGGCATGATGAGTACATCGATCGAGGTGATCAGTGGCGCGCCGGTGCGCACGATCGCGGTGCGGTTCAAGCCTGGTGCGGCGGGCCTGTTCCTCGGTGCGCCGCTGCACACGCTCACCGATGGCCGCGCCGACCTCGATCTGCTGTGGCGTCCTGGGGCAGTTACCCGCCTCGACGATGCGCTCTGGGAAAATCCACTCGATGACCGCCAGCGCCTCGGCGTGATCGAACAGGCATTGTTGCTGCGGCTGCAAGCGGCGGATCTTGATTCGGGCAACCAGGGCGCGCGCATGATTGGGAGGGCCTTGCACCTGCTCGATGCCAGCGACGGCAACCTGCGCATCGAAGCGCTGGCCGGCGCGGTGGGCGTGTCGCGCCAGTACCTGGCGGCCCAGTTCCGCGACCGGGTGGGCTTGTCGCCCAAGCTGTATGCGCGGATATGCCGCTTCCGGCGTGCAACGCGCGCGTTGAAAACTACCCAGGCGCCGGACTGGGCGCAACTGGCGCTCGACTGCGGCTATTTCGACCAGGCGCACCTGATTCACGACTTCCAGGCGTTCGCCCGGCGCACGCCCGAGCGGTTTATCGACAGCTAAGCGCGCTGCGCAAACGCTGCCCGCGCCCGCATGATTTCGCCGTGGTGGGTCTCGGCCCACACCCACACGCCGCAAAACGCCGCGCCCAGGCTATGGCCCAGCGGCGTAAGCGTATAGTCGACGTGCGGTGGAATCACCGGGTGCACGGTGCGGCGCACCAGGCCGTCCCGCTCCATTTCGCGCACGGTCTGGGTCAGCATTTTCTGGCTGATGCCGGGCACGGCCTTGCGCAACTGCGTGTAGCGCAAGGTGCCGCCCGCCTCGAGCGCTTCGAGGATCAGCATGGTCCAGCGGTCGGCCACCTGGCCGATGATGTCCTGCACCAGCGCTTCGATGGCGGGATCGACCTGGCCGGGCACCGGTTCGTGGCGGCGTTGTTCAATCACGGCATCGGGTTCGGCTCTCAACATGTCGACACTCTCTTTTGGGTGTGTATAAATCTTTTGGGTGCCTACTTTATCATCGCGCCCGTCCTTTGTACACTGGTCTCACATTAACAGGAGGACTCACCATGAAATCGACTGCAAACACCATCTTGATCACCGGCGGCGGCAGCGGCATCGGCGCGGCGCTGGCCCATCGCCTGCACGACCTGGGCAATACCGTCATCATTGCCGGCCGCCGTCTCGACGTGCTGCAACAAGCGGCCGAAGGCCGCGCCAACATCGTGCCGGTGCAGTTCGACGCCGACGATGCGGCATCGGTGGACGCGTTCGCGCGCCAGGTCGTGGCTGACCATCCCGCGCTCAATGTGCTGATCAACAACGCCGGCATCATGCGCTTTGAAGACGCCAGCGCCCGGCGCGACCTGGCCGATGCCGAAGCGACGATTACCACCAACCTGCTGGGTCCGATCCGCCTGATCAACGCGCTGACCGACCACCTGCGCCAGCAGGCCGACGCCGCCATCATCAACACTACGTCCGGTTTGGCGTTCGTGCCGCTGCTGGCCACGCCCACCTACAACGCCACCAAGGCCGCGCTGCACTCGTACACGGTGGCGCTGCGCGAAATCCTGAAAGATTCGGTGGAAGTGATCGAACTGGCGCCGCCAGCCGTGCAGACCGACCTGACCCCGGGCCAGGCCACCCGCGAAGGCTATCTGCCGCTGGCCGACTATATCGACGAGGTGATGTCCCTGCTAACGGCCAGCCCTACGCCGCCCGAAGTGCTGGTGCAACGCGTGCTGTTCCTGCGCAATGCGGAAAAGGAAAACCGTTACGCCCAGACGCTGGCTGCACTCAACAGTCACTGAAACGACCTTCCATTTTTCCAATCAGCGGTCCCGGTTTTATGCCAAGATGGTGTTTTTGACATCTGAGGAGACCAACATGATCAAGGGACTGCGCACGGTGGTATACCCGGTGGCCGACCTGGCCGCCGCCCGCGACTGGTATGCCAAGGCGTTCGACACGGCAGCGTATTTCGACCAGCCGTTTTACGTGGGTTTTGAAATTGGCGGTTTCGAACTGGGTTTGATTCCAGCCGAGAAGTTTACCGCAGCCCACGCCGGCAGCATGGTGTACTGGGGCGTCGATGATATCGAGGCCGAAACCGACCGCCTGGTAGCGCTTGGCGCCACGGTGCACGGCGCCATCGAAGAAGTCGGCGAAGGCATCAAGACGGTGGAACTGGCTGATCCGTTCGGCAATTTGCTGTGCCTGATTTATAACCCGCACTTCGACCTGGCCGCCGTTCGCTGAGACTGATGGCCTCTGTTTGTGGCAAACTACGCCCCTTTGCCCCAAGAAAGAGGTAGTCATGTCCCGCCGCAACGCCAATCTGATCAAGTCGCCCGAACAAATCGTCCTGGCGCGCGTCGCCGCCCAGCTGGCGGCCGACGTGCTGACCATGATCGGGCCGCACATCAAAGCCGGCGTGACCACGGCCTACCTCGACCAGCTGTGCAACGACTACATCGTCAACGTGCAGCAAGTCACGCCAGCCAACGTCGGCTACGGCGGCTTCCCGGCCACCGTGTGCAGCTCGGTCAACCACGTGGTATGCCACGGCATTCCATCGGAAACCGAAGTGCTGAAGGATGGCGACATCATCAACATCGACGTTGCCGTCATCAAGGATGGCTGGCATGGCGACACCAGCCGCATGTACTACGTGGGCGAGCCCTCGAAAGCCGCGCGCAAACTGGTGGAAACGACGTACGCAGCGATGTGGGCCGGCATCCGCGCCGTGAAACCGCGCGCCACCCTCGGCGACGTGGGCTTTGCGATCCAGACCGTGGCGGAAAAAGCGGGCTTCAGCGTGGTGCTCGATTACTGCGGCCACGGCATCGGCATGACCTACCACGAAGATCCGCAAGTGACGCACTACGGCCGCCCCGGCCAGGGCCTGATCTTAAAACCCGGCATGCTGTTTACCATCGAGCCGATGATCAATGCCGGCCGCGCCGCCACGAAAGAACTCGATGACGGCTGGACCGTGGAGACGCGCGACAAATCGCTGTCGGCGCAATGGGAACACATGGTGACGGTGACCGAGACCGGTTTTGAAGTACTGACCCTGGCGCCAGGCGAAACCGGCGCCAAGGGCGATATTCCCATCGCCGGATGATTATTTCAGCGTGAGCTATTTCAACGTTAACTTCAGCGCCGGCTTTTCACCGTAGTCGTCGTAGCGGTCGTTGATGCCCGCCACGCAATAGCTCACCTCTTCCAGCAAATCCGGCGCGGCGGCCGTCAATGCGGCCGAATCGGTAATGACGATTTCCAGCACCTCGTTCGGCTTGAGCTTGAATTTGCTCATGTTGTCGTCGTCGCGCAGGTAGCTCAGGCAATCGACCCAGGCGTCCATGGTATTGCCATAGGTCTCGGGGAAACCCAGCGCGAGCTTGCAGGCCGCGTGAAAACTTGCGGCATCAAGAATTGCGGCACCGTTCAGTTGTGCGCTTGCCATTATTTGCTCTCTACTTTTCCGGGATCGGTAACGAAACCCAACTTGGTTAATCCGTGCGTTTGCGCGGCCGCCATCACCTGCGCCACGGTTTCGTAGCGGGTGTCCTTGTCGGCGCGCAGTTGCAGCTCGGGTGGTACGTCCCGCTTGGCCGCCTCTGTCAGGCGCTGGTCCAGCACGGCAGGCGCCACCGCTTCATTGTTCCAGAACACTTGCCCCTTGGCGTCGATCGCCACCGTCACCGTGGTCGCTGGCGCTGCCGGTGCGGCGGGCGCCTGCGCCTTGGGCAATTCCAGCTGCACGCTGCTGGTCCACACCGGTGCACCGAGGATGAAAATCACCAGCAGCACCAGCATCACGTCCACCATCGGCGTGACATTGATGTCGGCCATGGGACCGGGCTGGCGGTGGTGGTTGAAGGCGCCAAAGCTCATGGTTTGGTCAGGTACGCATGCAGGTCGTGGGCGAATGCGTCGAGCTCGGCCAGGGTCAGGCGATTGACGCGGTTAAAACCGTTATACGCGAGCACGGCGGGAATGGCCACCGTCAGGCCCACGGCCGTCATCACCAGCGCCTCGCCCACCGGGCCGGCCACCTTGTCGATCTGCATCGCGCCGCTGGCCGAGACATTGGCCAGCGCATGATAAATCCCCCACACCGTTCCCAATAATCCAACGAACGGCGCGGTAGCGCCTATCGAGGCCAGCACGGTGAGGCCACTTTCCAGGCGGTTGGTGGAGTGCTGGATGGCCGCGCGCAGCACGCGCGTGGTTTGCGCCGACCGGTCCATTTCGCCACCGAGGGTGCGATGGTCGGGCACGACCAGTTGCGCCGCGCCCTGCCGGGCCAGCGGCAAAAAGATTTGTTCGGGATCGGCCAGGCCCAGGGTAGCCACGCCGTCGGCCATGGTGGGCGCATCCCAGAATGCCTGCACCGCGGGGGCGCTGCGGCGGATCCGCACGGCCGCGTACATCTTGGCCAGGATAAAAAACCAGCTGACCAGCGACATCGCCAGCAGCACGACTGCTACCGCATGGCTGACGGCATCGGCCTGCTCCCAGAAATGGGACAGCGAAAAGTGGGATGGCTGGGCGGCCACGCGTGCTTACCCCTTGAGATTCAGAACGTCGTACATGTCGAACAGGCCGGTTGGCTTGTCGGCCAGGAAGCGGCAGGCGCGCAGCGCGCCGTGGGCGTAGGTCACGCGGCTGCTCGATTTATGGCTGATCTCGATGCGCTCGCCGATGCCGGCAAACAGCACCGTGTGGTCGCCCACGATGTCGCCGCCGCGAATGGTGGCAAAGCCGATCGACGACGGATCGCGCTCGCCGGTCACGCCTTCGCGCGCGTACACGCCGCATTCTTTCAGATCACGACCGAGGGCGTCGGCTATCACTTCGCCCATCTTGAGCGCGGTGCCGGACGGCGCATCGACCTTGAAGCGGTGATGGGCTTCGATCACTTCAATGTCGTAGCCGGTGGCCAGCGCCTTGGCGGCCTGCTCCAGCAACTTCATGGTGACATTCACGCCCACGCTGAAGTTGGGCGAAAACACGATGGCGGTCTTTTTGGCCGCTTCCGCAATCGCAGCCTTGCCGGCGTCGTCGAAACCGGTGGTGCCGATCACCAGCTTGATGCCGTGCTCGGCGCAATACGCCAGGTGGTCGAGCGTGCCTTCGGGACGGGTGAAGTCGATCAGGTACTGTGCGCCCGCCAGGCCGCGCGCCAGGTCGGCTTCGACGATCACGCCGGCTGGCTGGCCGAGAAACGCGGCAGCGTCTTCACCGACGCCGGGCGCGCCGGCGTGATTGAGGGCGCCAGCCAGGCGGGCATCGTCTGCCTGCTGCACGGATTCGATCAGGATGCGGCCCATGCGGCCGCCGGCGCCGGCGATGGCGATGTTCATCACGGTCATGCGAACTTCCTTGTTATTTCGTTTCGTTGGTCACACCCACGCCGACCGGCGCGGCATTGGCCTTGTCGCTGCCGGCCGGCAGTGGAGCCGTGGCCGGGGCCGGTTTGTTTTCCGGCGCATCGGGGTCTTTTTTCAGCTTCGGCGCCGGACCGGCGATGCGGGCAATGTATTCTTTTTCGGTGGGCAGGTTGCCGCCTTCCCAACGCTCGACCTTGCCGTCCTTGTCGAAAAACACGATCACGCGGCTGGTGGTGATTTCGCCGCTGCCCTTGGCCATGCGGAACGCGTAGTCCCAGCGGTTGGCGTGGAACGGGTCGGCCAGCAGCGCCGTGCCGAAGATAAAGCGCACCTGGTCGCGCGTCATGCCCACTTTTAATTGCGTCAGCATTTCTTCCGACACAAAGTTACCCTGCTGGATGTCCGGACGATACGGCGAGAAGAACCACATGAAGCGCTGCAGCTTGGTAATAGTGGTGGTTTGTGCGCCCTTGTTGGCGTCCAGGGTAGGCTCCGTGTCCTGCACCTGGTTCGATCTCTCGCCCAGCGTGGTTTTGGAAGCGCAACCGCCCAGCGCGAGGGCCAGCGCCACGCATGCTGCGGAAGCGGCGATCTTGGTAGTAGAACCGTGCAACAACGACTGCGATAAAGCCTGGGTGACGCGCATAAATGTCCTCAATCTGGTCAAGCGGAAGTGCCGTAAAACGCCATATCATAAAGCACAAGGTGCAAAGCGGGGCACAACACGGGCCGCACCGGCCGCGAAGTGACAGCATTATCCAGTAAAACCCGCCATATGTCCTTGTTTTGCAAGGCGCAAGTGTAAAAGATTGCAAAGGCAAAAAAACCCCGGCCGGCGCCACAAGCAGCGTCATTGTATGCGGCGCGGCGCGGAGTGCGTTAAACTACGGGCTAGCTAATCGCCAACCAGAATAAGAGTGTCCACCATGGGAAATAATCCAACCGATCTGAAGGCCAGCGGCCTGAAAGCCACGCTGCCTCGCCTTAAAATCCTGGACATCTTCCAGACCAGCGACGTTCGCCACCTCACCGCCGAAGATGTCTACAAGATCCTGCTGGCAGACAATATGGACGTGGGCCTGGCCACCGTCTACCGCGTACTGACCCAGTTCGAGCAAGCCGGCCTGCTCAACCGTAACCATTTCGAGACCGGCAAGGCAATCTTCGAGCTCAACGCCGGTTCGCACCACGATCACCTGGTATGCCTCGACTGCGGCCGGGTGGAAGAGTTTTACGACGAAGCGATCGAAGAGCGCCAGAACGCCATTGCCAAGGAGCGCGGTTTCAGCATTGCCGAGCATGCTCTGGCCATCTATGGCAACTGCACCAAAGTCGCCTGCCCCCACAAACCCGCGTAAAACCGGTTTTCAAATCCCTAATTATGGCTGAGCGCGTTCGATAACAGCTTGGCCGTAATATCCACGATCGGGATCACGCGCTCGTACGCCATGCGCGTGGGGCCGATCACCCCCAGGGTGCCCACAATCTTGCCGTTGGCCGTGTACGGCGCCGTTACCACGCTCATTTCGTCCATCGGCACCAGGCTCGACTCGCCGCCGATATAAATTTGCACGCCGCTGGCCTTGCTCGACACGTCGAGCAGTTGCAGCAGGCCCGTTTTTTGTTCGAACATGTCGAACATCTGGCGCAGCGACGACATATTGCTCGACAAATCGCTGACCGACAGCAGGTTGCGCTCGCCGGAGATGACCATGTCGCCGGAATCGTCGGCCATGGCCTCGCTGCCGGCCTCCACCGCGACCTGCATCAGGCGCGTCATGTCGTCGCGCAACTGGCGCACTTCGCCCTGCAGGCGCCGGTGCACTTCGTCGAACGACAACCCGCCGTAATTCTGGTTGATGTAATTGGCCGACTGCACCAGCTGCGACGGGCTGTAGTCGACGTCGGTAAGCAGCATGCGGTTTTGCACGTCGCCCGTGGGGCCGACGATCACCAGCAGGATGCGTTTTTCGCCCAGGCGCAGGAATTCGATCTGCTGGAACACCGATTCGCGGCGCGGGCTGAGCACCACGCCGGCAAACTGCGACAGCGACGACAGCATTTGCGCGGCATTGGAAATCATTTTTTGCGGCTGCGGCGCCTGCAGCTGCATGCGCGACTCCACCGACTGCTCGCTGAACGGTTGCACCGTGAGCAAGGTGTCGACGAAGATGCGATAGCCGCGTGGCGTGGGCACGCGGCCGGCGGACGTGTGCGGGCTGGCCACATAGCCCAGTTCTTCCAGGTCGGCCATGATGTTGCGGATGGTGGCTGGCGACAGGTCGAGCCCGGAAATCTTGGACAGGGCGCGCGAGCCTACCGGCTGGCCGTCCGCGATATAGCGTTCTACCAGGGCTTTGAGCAGGGTTTGGGCGCGGGTGTCGAGTTGCATGGCGATTAAGTTCAGTTACTCTCAGGTTGTACCTGGCTATTATGCACGCTCCCCGCCCCCAAGTGGCCCGATACATGGGCCGGGACGTGGCGTCATTGCTGCATCTGGGCTCTGATCCATACCAGCAGCTCGTGGAAACTGGCGCAGATGGCGTCGGGCACGATGCCGGCCGCGAGATGGGCGTCGCTGCCGGTACGGTTCATCCACACCGCGCGCATGCCCACCCCCTGTGCGCCCTGCACGTCGAGCCGCAAATCGTCGCCCACGTAAATCGCCTGGTCCGGCGCCACGCCCATGGCCTCGCACGCAGCGAGAAAAATGCCGGGATCGGGCTTGGCGCGGCCAAAGCTGTGCGAGGCCAGCGCCACTTCAAAGTGGTGATGCAGGCCGATCACTTCAAGGTCGGCGTTGCCGTTGGTGATCACGCCCAGGCGCAACATGCCCTGCAACTCGGCCAGCGCGGGCAGCACGTCGTCAAACACGGTGACGGCATTGCGCAGGGTATGGAAATGCGCCATGGCGCCGTCGATGTGCACCGCGTCGGCGCCGGTTTCGGCAAAGACTGCTTCAAGCGCGGCACGCCGCAGCTGGTACAGGTCGGCCACCATCTCGGGCTGGCGTTCGAGCAGCGCCATGCGCAGCGCCCGCAGTTGTTCCACCGTGTATTTGTCGGTGACCAGCGGCGCGCGCTCGGCCAGCCACGCGTGCCAGCCCTGTTCTGCCGCCACGATCACGGGGCCGATCGGCCACAGGGTGTCGTCGAGGTCGAACAGCAGGGCTTGCGGGCGGCGTGTGGTCATGATGGCATCGCTATAAAAGAGGGAAACAAGGGCGGCAGCCGCTATTGTCGCACCGATGACCATGCCTTTGCTGCCGCGCGCTAACACGCTGTTACATCCGTGGCGGCGCCCGCTGTTACCAAATGCACTAAAATACGGTCCAAACCCGTGTAAGATGCTGCACCCGTGCGTGCTGCCGGCCCTATTCGTTTTGGAGAAAGATTTTTATGAAAAGTTTGTATCTGCGCTCGGGCCTGGCCCTGCTGTGCGGCGCCATCCTCAGCGCTTGCGGCGGCAGCGACGGCAGCCTGCAATTGTCCGGTTCCATCAGCGGCCTGACCAAGCCTGGCCTGGTCTTGCAGAACGAAGGCAACGGCGACACGGTCACCGTCGATATCACGACCAACGCCAGCAGCTTCCAGTTCGGCAAACTGCTGGAGGTGGATGACTACTTCAAGGTCACCATCAAGAACAGCCCGGTCGGCGCCACGTGCGTTCCCAGCGCCAACGAAGGCAAAGCCAACGTCTACAATGCGTATTACATCGTGATTACCTGCACCGCCGACCCGCGCTGGCTCGGTGGCACCGTGTCCAACCTCAAGGGCGAGGGCCTGATCATGTCGAATGGCAGCGACACCATCGCCGTGCCCGCGGGCGCGGTCTCGTTTACCTTCCCGCGCCAGATCGGCGATGGCTCGAGCTACGGTATCCGGGTATTCCAGCAGCCCGCCGGGCAGCAATGCACGCTTCCGACCACTGGCACCGGTACCGGCATCGGCACCATTGGCAGCTCGAACCTGACCGATGCCGCCGTCGTCACGTGCGTCGACACGCCAAGCACCTGACGCGCCACAGATTACACTTCGGAGAAATACATGAAATTTTCGTACGCAGGCGCGCTGGTCGCGCTGACCCTGGCCAGCTTGCTCACGGCATGCGGCGGCAAGGCGCAATACACGGTGCAGGGCACGGTATCGGGCCTGACCGTGGACGGCCTGGTCATTTCCAACGGCGGCACCGACCTCACCCTGAACCGCGGCGCGACGTCGTTTGCATTTCCCCAGCAAATCGACTACGGCGACAGCTTCAACATTACCGTGAAAACCAATCCGCCGTTCATGACGTGCGGCGTTTCCGGCGGCTCCGGCACGGCCGGCTACACGGTCGCCATCGGCGCCGTAGTCAGCTGCTCGCCGATCGCTTACACCGTAGGCGGCCACTACACGGGCCTGACGTCCACCACCACCACGACCAAGGATACTGATGGCAAAGACGTTGTCACCACGGTGGCGCGCTCGGCCGTCCTGATCAACGGCAGTGCCACCCCGGTCACGGTCAGCAGCACCAGTACCACTGTCGGAGACGGCGAATTCAGCGCTGCCACGCTGACCAACGGGGACGTCTACAGCATCAGCATCCTGACCCAGCCTACCGGCCTGTTCTGCACGCTGGGCAACAACGTCGGCGTGGTCCGCGGTGCTAACGTGACCAACCTGACACTCGATTGCGTGCCAGCCACAACGTCCAACTGAACGGCATCCGGCGCCGCTCCCGGGAGCGACGCCGCAGTGGAAGAAACGGACATTCACATATCTGATGTTGGATATGTGAAAAATAAAGTGGCGTGATATGCCGCGACGCAGCATACTGCACTTGTCTCCTCCACTTCTTGCAAAGGAATTGGATTTAGCCCGCTCCCTGAGCGGGCTTTTTTTTGCCCGCTGTTTTGCTTAGACCGGCTTTAGCAGATTGGCCAGCGCCACGTATTGGGCCAGGCCCACCATTTCCGGGCGGTCGGTGGGGTTGATGCCGGCGGCAACGATCTGGTCTTCGGTGAACATGCCGGCCAGGCAGTTGCGGATGACCTTGCGGCGTTGCGAAAATGCTTTTTGCACGACGTCTTCCAGGGTCTGGCCATCGCACGGCAACTGGTTTTCAACCGGGATCATGCGCACGATGGCCGAGTCCACCTTCGGCGGCGGATCGAACGCCTCCGGCGGCACCACGAACAGCAGCGTCATGTCGTAGCGCCATTGCAGCATCACCGACAGCCGGCCGTAGGTCTTGCTGCCCGGGGGCGCCACCATCCGCTCCACCACTTCTTTTTGCAGCATGAAATGCTGGTCCTGGACCTGGCTGGCAAACGTCGCCAGGTGGAACAGCAATGGGCTGGAGATGTTGTACGGCAAATTGCCGACGATGCGCAGCTTTTGTCCTGGCGGCACCGGGATTGAGGCGAAATCGAATTTCAGGGCGTCGCCGGCGTGGATCGTCAATTTTTCGCGCGGAAAATCTTTTTCCAGGCGCGCCACCAGGTCGCGGTCCAGTTCCACCACGTGCATGTGCGGCAGGCTTTGCAGCAGCCCCTTGGTCATGGCCGCCAGGCCCGGGCCGATCTCGACCATCGTATCGCCAGGCACCGGGCCGATGGCCGCGGTGATGTCTTGCAGGACATATTTATCGTGCAGGAAATTCTGGCCAAAGCGTTTGCGGGCAACGTGTTTCATATTTTTCTATCTTTAAGTCGAAGTGGAGGTACGCACGGCGTTTGCCATGTCCAGCGCGGCGCTGATCGCTGCATCCATGCTGCCGCAATCGGCGTGGCCCAGGCCGCGGGCGGCGAGGTCGAGCGCGGTGCCATGATCGACCGAGGTGCGGATCAGCGGCAAGCCCAGCGTGATGTTGACGCCGGCGCCAAACGTGGCGAATTTTAATACCGGCAGCCCCTGGTCGTGGTACATGGCCAGCACGCAGTCAGCGTCCTGCAGGTACTTGGGCTGGAACAGGGTGTCGGCCGGATACGGGCCGCGGGCATCGATGCCGCGCGCGCGCGCCGCCTCCAGTGCCGGGCCGATGACGTCGATTTCTTCGCGGCCCAGGTAGCCGCCCTCGCCCGCGTGCGGGTTCAGGCCGCACACCAGGATGCGCGGCGCGGCCAGCGCGAACTTGGTTTTGAGGTCGCGGTCGATGATGTCGAGGATGCGGCCCAGGCCGTCCCGGGTCAGCGCTGCCGACACGTCTTTCAATGGCAGGTGGGTGGTAGCGAGGGCGACCCGCAGTTGCGGTGACGACTGCTCCGGGGCGGAAAAAGCCGCCGGCAGCGGTCCGGCCAGCATCATCACAACCTGTTCGGTCCGGGTGCGCTCGGCAAAGTACTCGGTATGGCCGGAAAATGGCACGCCGGCATCGTTGATCGTGCTTTTTTGCAGCGGCGCGGTGACCACGGCTTCGAACCAGCCCGCCCCCACGCCTTCGATGGCGGCGTCGAGCGTCGCCAGCACCGCGCGGCCGTTGTCCTTGTTCAATTGTCCGGGCACCACGTGGGCGTCGAGCGGGACGTCGATCACGCTGATGCGCTCGGGGCCGAAGTGCGGCAGGCCGCCGTTACGTACCGCCATCAGCGACAGCGCCGACACCCGGATGTCGGGATCGATGGCGGCCGCCGTCATCGACAGGAACGCGGCGTCGCCCAGCAGCACGCAGTTGACCTCGTGGCGCCGCGCCCAGGCGGCGCGCAGGGAAATCTCGGGGCCGATGCCGGCCGGCTCGCCCACCGTGATGGCAATTGCCGGCCGGCCACGGCGCGCCGGCACCAGCGGTGCCGGGACAGGTGCAACCTGGCCGGTGTGCGCAATATGCGCGGTGTTCGCATCTGCGCTCACGGGGACTCCTGGATAAGGTTATTTTGGTGGGGTGGCGATCGAGCCGTCTTCGTTGCGGAATTCGACGAAGGCACGGTCGCGCACTTCGCGCTGCCAGCTTTCGGTGGCTTCCTCCAGCTTGCGGTCGCGCAGGGCCTGGCGGGCCATGTTGCGCTCGCGCTCCTTGGAGGCGTCATCGGATTTACGCTCGAGCACTTCGATCAGGTGCACACCAAAGCTGGTTTCCACCGGGTCGCTGATTTCGCCGATTTTCAGGCCGTTCATGGCCGCTTCGAATTCCGGCATCAGGTCGCCCGGATACAGCCAGCCGAGGTCGCCGCCCTTGCCCGCCGAGCTATCGGTGGAGAACAGCCGCGCCAGTTCTTCGAACGTGGCGCCCTTGTTGACCAGGCGCTCCTTGAGTTCGGCCAGCTTGCGCTTGGCATCGGCCGCGCTCATGGTGGGCGTGACCTTGATCAGGATGTGGCGGGCGTGGGTTTGCTGCACGGCGGCCACGGCTTGCGCCTCGGCCATGCTGCGGCGATCGACGGCCTTCAGGATGTGGAACGCGCCCACGCTCTTGATGATCGGCGTGACTTGACCGGGAGTGAGCTTGGACAGCGCTTCGGCAAACACGGGCGGCAGGCGCTCGGGCTGGCGCCAGCCGACGGCGCCGCCTTGCAGCGCATCGCTGGCGTCGGAATAGGTGGCGGCGGTCTTGGCGAAGTCGGCGCCCACGCGCAGCTGGCGCATGACTTCCTCGGCACGCGCGCGGCGCTGCGCGATCACCTCGGCGGTGGCGTTGTCCGGAATGCGTATCATGATTTGCGAGATATTGATCTCGTACTGCTCGGCGGCAGCAGCTTTTTCGGCCGCCAGATAGCTGTCCACTTCGGCATCGGAAATCTGGATCTTGGCATCGACCTCGTGCTCGCGCAGGCGCTGCATGATGATTTCTTCGCGGATTTCCTCGCGGAACGCGGCGAACGGCGTACCGTCTTTTTCCATCTGGTTGCGCAAGTCCTGCACCGTGGCTTTTTGCGCTTCGGCGATACGGGCGATGGCCCGGTCGAGCTGGATGTCGTCCACGCGCACGCCCATCTCTTTGGCCAGTTGCATTTGCGCGCGTTCCACGATCATGCGCTCGAGCAGTTGACGTTCGAGGTCGGCTGCCGGCGGCATTTGCACGTTCTGCGCTTTCATGCGCGCCGTCACGGTCTTGATGCGGTTGGTCAGCTCGCGGCGCGTGATGACGTCGTCGTTGACCACCACCACGATCGAATCGATCGCCACGTTGCTCGACGAGCCAGGCGGAATGAAACCGGAACCGTCGGCCTTGGCAACCGGCTTGACCGCAGGCTTGGCCACCGGGGCGGCCGCTGGCGCGACCGGCGCAGCAGGCGCCGGCTCGGGCTTTTTCGAAAACAAGCTGCAACCGCCCAGGGCGGCGCTGCACAGCAAGACGGCGAGGACTTTCATTTGATACGCATTACGCATGGTGGAACGCTCATGAGTCAGGTAGTAAAAATCACACGGCGCGTACTGCGTGCACCATGTGCCTTGCTGGAAAATACCGCAAAGCGCATGATACCGTGCGCTTTGTTACAACTGCTTTAATCTAACAAGAGGGCCTCGATCAGCGGCCTTCGTTGAGGCGCTGGTAGCCCGGGATGCTGTTTTTCATGGCATCGAGCGGGCTGCCTACGCCGAGGTGCGACAGGCCGTTCAGTTCGAGCTGGAAGAAGATCGGCGTCGATGCCTTGGTCGAGGTGGTCACGAAACGCTGCGCGCCCATGCGGAACACCCAGCAATCGTGGCTGTACTCGAGGCCGATCAGGCTTTCGAGGATTTTCTTGTCCTGCGCCGAATAGCTGACCCGGCCCACGCCGTACCAGCGCTTGAACAGCGGCCACTGGCTCGACAGCTCGATATTCTTGAAGCTGTTGCGCAGGTAGCGGTAACCGAGGTTGAGCACCTTTTTCTGGGCCGGCATCCACTGGAACGTGTAGCTTTGCGACGATACCTGGCTTTCGCTCGGATTGTATTGCACCGCGCTGTCGAAGGTCCAGTGCTCGGAAATACGGCCGCTGGCAGCGAGCAGGATGTCCGAGTGGGCATCGATGACCGGCGTGGTGGAGTTCAGCTGCACGCGCTGGTCGTCGAAATAAAACCGCTGGCCGAACGACAGCCGCAACTGCTCGGCGCCGGAACTGTCGAGGAAGCGCGACACCAGCGCTGCCGTCAGCTGGTTGGCGTCGCCAATCCGGTCCGAGCCGACAAAACGGTTTTCGCTGAAGATCTGGCTGAAGTTGAACGTGGCGGCGTCGGTGTCGAACGTGGGGAAACGGCTCTGGTCGCGGTACGGCGTGCGCACGTAGAACAGGCGCGGCTCCAGCGTCTGCGTCATGTCCTTGCCCTGGAACTTGACGTCGCGTTCGAACACCAGGCCGGAGTCGATCGACACCGTGGGAATCGCGCGCGACAGATTTTCCGAACCGGCGCCGGCCACGCCGTCGAGCTGGTAGCTGGCGGCGTTGAGCATCAGCTTGGGCGTGATGAAATAGCTGGGCCCGATGATCGGATAGCTGATCTGCGGAATCGCCACCATGCGCGTGCCGTTGGTCAGCGTAGGATGCTGGAAGCGCGTCAGCTCGCTGTCGAAGGCCCAGTCGAAACCACCGAGCACGTCGTACTGCGCGGCATGGAAATTAATGGCGGGCAGGCGGTCGTACGGGCGCGAGACGAACAGCGACGAATCGGTGACCGCCTCCGGGTCCTGCAATACCTGGTATTTCTGCACCCGCGCGGTGAGGGTCCAGAATTCGCCGTGGTAGTCGGTGCGCAATTCGCGCAGCAGTTGCCGCTCGGTGGAGCTCGACACGGTCTTGGAGAAATCGTTGGGATAGTTATTATCCGACGATGCGCGCACATTCCAGCCATACGACCAGTCGGGCGACAGTTCCTGCTTGTGCACCGATTTGACGGTCCAGCGGTCGGTCGAATCGCCGGGCGTGGCGGGCACGTATTTTTTATCGTGCGGCAGGTATTCGAGGTAGGTTTCACCCTGGTACAGGCCGCCTTCGGTTTCCCCCAGGTAACGCCCCTTGGCGCCCATCTGCACGCCACGGCGCAGTATCACCTTGGGGTACAGCGTCAGGTCGCGGTTGGGGGCGATATTCACGTAGTACGGCACCAGCAGCTCGGCCTCGCCCTTGGAGCCGAAGCCCGGCGTGGGCGACAGCCAGCCCGAGCGGCGCGCGCCCGACAGCGAGAACGACATTGCCGGCGTGCCGAGTATCGGCACGTCCTTGAAATAAATAATGGTCTGGCCGGCAGTACCCACGTCGCGCCCGGAATCGAGGTTCAGCGTGTTCGACCGCAGGTACCAGTCCGGGTTGGCGCCCTCGCAGGTACTGTAGGTACCGTTGATGACCTGCGCCTCGTCCTCGTTGACGAAATTGATGCGCTCGGCCTTGCCCTGGGCATGGTTCGCTTCCATCTTGTAGGTGGGGTTGAGCATATAGCCCTTGCCACTGTCCATGTTCAGCTTGAGCTCGTCGCCGGTGAAATAGTCGCCGAAGCGCCAGATTTTCACGTTGCCGTTGGCTTCCACTTCGTTTTCCACCTGGCGGAAGCACGCTGCGTCGGACTGCACGCGGGTTTTGTCCTTGACGATTTCGGCATCGCGGGTGAGCGTGATTTCACGTTCGGGACGGCCGCCGATTTCTTCGGCCTTGACGATGGTGGGAGCGTTCGGGTCTTCCACCCGGGGAGCGCGCTGCTTGCCCGGCACCGGCGCCTGGGCCTGGGCGTACGTGGGCACTGCCGATACAGTGACGATGGCAGTGAGGGCATATGCCCAGCGTTGCGGGGAATGGGGGGGCAGAAGCCAGCGCATGCAACTCATGAAAAGAAAGGTGGAAACACCATCACAGGCGATTTTTTAAATGTAATCCCTTATTATATGGGAATCTGCCCTCAACACCGGTTACAACCGCTCGCTCCATGTCTTTATTACAGAATTTAACCTCCACGGATCCCCGTCTGGAGGCGCTTGCCGCCTGGATGGCCGCCCTCAACGTCGTGGACGCCGCCTCGGCGCGCCCCGCGTCCAGCGATGCCAGCTTCCGTCGTTATTTCCGTGTCAACGTTTTGCCGGAACACCGGGCCAGCCTCGGCGCCACGCTGATCGTGATGGACGCCCCACCCGAGCGCGAAAACGTGCTGGGGTTTGTCAAGCTTGACGAAATGCTCACCCATGCCGGCGTTACCGTGCCGCGCATCGTCGCCACCGACTACGAGCGCGGCTTCATGCTGATGTCCGACCTGGGCAACACCACGTACCTGCAGGTGCTCGACCACGACAACGCCTCGGCCATGTACGCCGACGCGCTCGAAGCGCTGGTCAAGTTCCAGCTCACCAGCGAACCGGACGTGCTGCCCGAGTACGACCGCGCGTTCCTGCAACGCGAACTCACTATCTTCACCGAGTGGTATCTGGGCCATCACCTGCAAGCCACGCTCACCGACAAGCAGCAGGCCGAACTGCAAGCCGTGTTCGACGCCATCCTGGCCAACGTGACCGCCCAACCGCAAGTGTATGTGCACCGCGATTTCCATTCGCGCAACCTGATGCAGGTCGATGCCGGCAACCCGGGCGTGCTCGACTTCCAGGATGCGCTGTACGGTCCGATCACGTACGACGTCGTCTCGCTGCTGCGCGACGCCTACGTGCAGTGGGACGAAGAACTGGTGCTGGACTGGGCCATCCGCTACTGGCAGCACGCGCGCGAACTGGGCCTGCCGGTCAACAAGGATATCGACGCGTTCTACCAGGACTTCGAATACATGGGCCTGCAGCGCCACCTGAAAATCCTCGGCATCTTCTGCCGCCTGCACTACCGCGACGGCAAGGACCAGTACCTGGGCGACCTGCCCACCGTGATGGACTACGTGCGCAAGACTGCCGGCCGCTACAAGGATCTGAAACCGCTGGTGCGCCTGCTCGACCTGCTGGAAGACCGCCAGCCGCAAGTCGGTTACACGTTCTGAGGTCGCCCCCATGAAAGCGATGATCTTTGCCGCCGGGCGCGGCGAACGCATGCGACCGCTCACCGACACCTGCCCCAAGCCGCTGCTCAAGGTGCGCGGCCGCCCGCTGATCGTCTGGCACATCCAGAACCTGGTCAAGGCCGGCATCACCGAGATCGTGATCAACCACGCCCACCTGGGCGACCAGATCGAGCAGACCCTGGGCGACGGCAGCAAGTACGGCGCCAGGTTGCTGTACTCGCGCGAAGCGACGGCGCTGGAAACGGCCGGCGGCATTGCCCACGCCCGCCACCTGCTGGGCGATGAGCCCTTCGTGGCGATCTCGGGCGATATCTATTGCCCGCAGTTCGACTTCGAACAGGTGAAGGACGTGTTGCACGACAAGGATATGTGGGGCAACCCGTTCCCCGCCGACAAGCGCGACGTGTGCTGGCTGTACCTGGTGCCGAATCCCGATTTTCATCCGGACGGCGATTTCGGCCTCGACATGTACACCCTGAACAACGACGGCGTCCCGAAATGGACCTTCGGTAACATCGGCGTATACCGTCCCGAAATGTTCGACGCCATCACGCCCGGCCAGCACGCCAAGCTGGGGCCGCTGCTGCGCACGTACATCGACCAGCAGCAGGTGGGCGGCGAGGTGTACCAAGGCCCATGGCACAACGTGGGCACGGTGCAGCAGCTCGAACAGCTCAATGCGCCCCGCGCAGCATTGGCGCCGGGCCGGGCGCCCGCCGCCCGGGACGTGCAGTGACCGTGGCCGGTGCCGATGCCGCGCACGCTGCACGGCGGGCGCGCCTACTGCAGCAGATGGCGCCCGGCGCCGTGGCCGTCCTGGCCACCGCGCCGGAAGCGCCGCGCAACGGCGACAGCGACTACCCGTACCGCTACGACAGCTATTTTTACTACCTGACCGGGTTCACGGAACCGGACAGCGCGCTGGTGCTGGTGGCCGCCCACGGTGACGCGCCCGCGCGCAGCATCCTGTTTTGCCGTCCCAAGCACCTGGAACGCGAAATCTGGGACGGCTTCCGTTACGGACCCGACGCGGCGCGCACGGCCTTCGGCTTCGATGCCGCGCATCCGATCGACGACCTGGACAGCGAACTGGTCGCCCTGCTGGCCGACGCTCCGGCGCTGTACTGCGCACTGGCGCGCAGCAGCGCGCTCGACGCGCAAATCCGCCACTGGATGGATGGCGCCCGCGCCAAGGCCCGCAGCGGCGTGCGGGCACCGGCCAGCGCGGTGGACGTGCTGCCGCTGCTCGACGCCATGCGCCTGTTCAAGGACGACAGCGAACAGGCCACCATGCTGCGCGCCGCATCGATTTCCGCCGAAGCCCACGTGCGCGCCATGCGCAGCGCCGGCGCGCAGGCAGCCCGCGCCGGTTTGCACGAATACGAGCTGGAAGCGGAACTGCTGTACGCGTTCCGCAAGCGCGGCGCCCAGGCGCCCGCCTACAACGCCATCGTGGCAGCCGGCGCCAATGCCTGCGTGCTGCACTACAGCGCCAACAACGCCGCCATCCGCGACGGCGACCTGGTGCTGATCGACGCCGGCTGCGAGCTCGATGGCTATGCCTCCGACATCACCCGCACCTGGCCCGTCAACGGCCGCTTTACCGCGCCGCAGCGCCAGCTGTATGAACTGGTACTGGCCGCGCAAGGCGCCGCGCTCGATGCGCTGGCGCCCGGCCGGCCATATTCCGGCATGCACGACGCCGCAGTGCAGGTGCTCGCACAAGGCATGCTCGACCTGGGGCTGCTCGATAAAAATACCTGCGGCAGCGCCGCCGACGTCATCGCCGACAAGCGCCACCTGCAGTTTTACATGCACGGCACCGGCCACTGGCTCGGTCTCGACGTGCACGACGTGGGCCAGTACCGCGACGTCCACCTGCCTGACAAGCCGTCGCGCGCGCTGCAGGCCGGCATGGTGCTGACGGTGGAACCGGGCATCTACGTGCGCCCTGCCCCCGGCGTGCCCGAACAATACTGGAACACCGGGGTCCGCATCGAGGACGATGTACTGATCACCGCCACCGGCCACACCATCCTGAGCGCGGACGCGCCCAAGACCGTGGCCGACATCGAAAAGCTGATGCAATGACCACTACCCAAACTTCGCCTGTAACCCTGTCTTACGACGTGGCCATCTGCGGCGCCGGCCCGGCCGGCATGGCGCTGGCCGCGTTGCTGGCCAGGCGCGGCATCGCGCCGCAACGCATCGCGCTGATTGACGCCAAGACCTTGGCCCATGCCAGCAACGACCCGCGCTCGCTGGCGCTGTCGTGGGGCAGCCGGCAAATCCTGGAAGACATAGGCGCCTGGCCCAACACCGGCACGGCCATCAACGAAATCCACGTCTCGCGGCGCGGCCAGTTTGGCCGCAGCATGATCACCAGCGCCGAACAGGACGTGCCGGCACTGGGCTATGTCACGCGCTACGGCGACATCGTCAAGGCGCTCGGCGGCGTGTGCGAGGCGGCCGGCATCGCCATGCAGCGGCCCGCGCGGGTGGAGGCGCTCGACGAACGCGATGACCAGGTGGTGCTGACGATAACCGACCTGGCCAGCGGCGCGGTGCGCGCGCTGCACGCCGCCATCGTGGTGCAGGCCGAAGGCGGCTTGTTCAACGAGCAGCAGGACCGCGCGCAGCGGCGCGACTACGGGCAAACCGCGATCATCGCCCAGGTGCGCAGCAGCCGCCCGCTGCCGCACCGCGCGTACGAACGGTTTACCGACGAAGGCCCGCTGGCGCTGCTGCCGCAGGGCGATATGCACGCAGGAGAGTACTCGATGGTGTGGTGCGTGCGCCCCGCGCGCGCCGAGCAATTGCTGGCGCTGGACGACGGCGCATTCCTGGCGCAGCTGGGCGAGGCGTTCGGCGACCGCGTGGGACGCTTTACCTACGCCTCGCCACGGCTGGGCTTCCCGCTGGGACTGAACGCCGATGTCGGTGGCGTGGGTTCGTCACGCACGGTCGCCATCGGCAACGCCGCGCAAACGCTGCACCCGGTGGCGGGACAAGGCTTGAATTTGGGCCTGCGCGACGTCACGGTGCTGGCGCGCCTGCTGGCGCAAGGCGCCACGCCACAGATGCTGGCGCAGTTTTCCGCCGCACGCCGGCAGGACCGCACCACCACCGTGCGCCTGACCGACACCATGGCGCGCGTCTTTGCCAACAACTCGCCGGCCCAGGCGCTGCTTGGCCTGTCGCTGGCGGCAATCGACGTGGTGGGACCTGCGCGCAGCGTGCTGGCCGAGTTGATGATGTACGGCCGGCGCTGACGGTTTTACGCCTTACTCCACCGCCTTCACCATGTCCTCGATGACCTTCTTGGCGTCGCCAAACACCATCATCGTATTGGCCTGGTAAAACAGCTCGTTGTCGAGGCCCGCATAGCCCGACGCCATCGAGCGCTTGTTGACGATGATGCTCTTGGCTTTATAGGCCTCCAGGATCGGCATGCCGGCAATCGGCGAGCCGGGGTCCTTGGCGGCCGGATTGACCACATCGTTCGCGCCGAGAATGAGCGCGACGTCGGCCTGGCCGAATTCGCCATTGATGTCCTCCATCTCGAACACCTGGTCGTACGGCACCTCGGCTTCGGCCAGCAGCACGTTCATGTGGCCCGGCATGCGGCCCGCCACCGGGTGGATCGCGTACTTGACGGTCACGCCCTTGTGGGTGAGCTTTTCCACCAGCTCTTTCAGCGAGTGCTGGGCGCGCGCCACGGCCAGGCCGTAGCCGGGCACGATGATCACGCTTTCCGCATTGGCCATGATGAAGGCGGCATCGTCGGCCGAACCCGATTTGACGGGGCGCTGCTCTTTCGCACCACCGGCGCCGGCATCGCTTGGTGCGCCGCCGAAGCCGCCCAAAATCACGTTGAAGAACGAACGGTTCATCGCCTTGCACATGATGTACGACAGGATCGCGCCGGACGATCCGACCAGCGAGCCGGCGATGATCAGCATGGCGTTGTTGAGCGAGAAGCCGATGCCGGCCGCCGCCCAGCCGGAATAGGAGTTCAGCATCGACACCACCACCGGCATGTCGG
>Ga0308164_10001961_pt1 | contig 21789 bp, 14 predicted proteins | sample PhyTR2_FD_201031 | JGI IMG/M metagenome (GOLD analysis project Ga0308164, IMG submission 201031) | Phyllosphere microbial communities from UC Gill Tract Community Farm, Albany, California, United States - DLSLT.R2 | ecosystem: Host-associated > Plants > Phyllosphere > Unclassified | place: USA... | reverse complement strand
GCGGCGGCGTCGTGCGCCAGTGCCAGGTGCAGGGGCGGCATGCCGGGGGCGTTGACGATCAGCGCTGTGGCGTCGATGCGCGGCGTGACCGTGGCCATGCGCGGGACTTCGCGCTGGGTCAGGAACAGGCCGTCGGGCGTGACGAGCATCCATTCGCGGTCGTGGACGCCATTGGCCGAGAGGCCGTCGAGGGCAAGACGGGCTTCAGGGACGGACAGGCCGGCGCAGGATTTGATTGGGTAGATAACGAGTTCGGTAACGGTAGCCATGTGGTCGAAATAGGACGGCGTTAAAAAGGGCCCCGGAGGGCCCTTTCGCGTTGATCAGATCAGACGTTGAACAATAAGTATCACCCAAACTCCCCATGGTTAGTCGCATAGCCTGCCAAACGGCAGAACTTGTACCCGGTCCTATACCCGGTTTTCAGAATACAACGCGCCAAGCCAAAAACCAGGTTGAACCCGCACCAAACGCGCCCGCCGTCACCCGACTGTCTTAAGCACATCGCCAAAAGAGGTTGCCACGAGGTAGTGGGCCGGAGCTTCACCAACCGCCAGCGCTGCAAAGTGCGCCCTGCCGCACTTGATCTTGGCATCCTCCTTGCTGCGCAGGTCATCAGTAAACAGGCTGCTCTTAGTCTCCACAACGAAATACAAACTCTCAGTGCCGTTTTGGTCGAATAGAATGGCCCAGTCAGGGTTGTATGGCCCCAGCGGCGTGGGTACCTTAAACCAGTTTGGGAGTTTGGCATATAGCACCACGCCATCGTTCTTCTCCAAGGCGTCAGCAAAGTCGCGCTCAGGGCTCGAATCGTAAATGACGTGTTCGTAGATTGACCGCTTAGTGTCAAGCAGCATGTTACGTAGGTAGCCGGTCAGCTCATTTTGGGCGAACAATTCTTGGGCGTAAAAATGCTCGTCGCCAATTTTCTGGTATTTTATGCCATCCACCAGCGCCAGCCGTTTGCAGCGGTTAATGACCTCTGCAGTCTGTTCGATAAATTGCTGCGGATTGCGCCTAAAGTCGTCCAGCCGGCCGCTGCCAGTTAGAATGGCGACAATGCTACGGCGTGTGAGTTGGGTGCGATCCTGCAAGTCTGTCAGCAGGTCGGGCAGCTCAATATCGCTCTCATCTAGTACTACTGTTGCAGCGCCTGACTTTTCAGTAGCCAATACGCCAGCCTTGCCGATAGAAATATCAGCTTTGCGCCACTGAAGGCGCGCCTTGGCGACGGCCGGCGCCTTATTCAGCTCAGAAATGCAGTCCTGTAGCAACTTGGCATTGTCGAACTGCACTCGATACGTGGTCTTGTGTTTGACGCGGTCCCATAGCGCTTTGAATTCGTCCGATAGGTAGACTGCCTTTCCATCCTTGTCCTTGCGCAGCGGCGCGGCCTTGCGCTCGTCGGCGTTCTTGATGTTGAGCCGCCCAGACACTTTGCGCAGCACTTCGCTAATCTGACCGCGCTGCGCTTCAAAGGCCTCGGGTAGCGCCAAAGTGCCGTTTTTCAAGGCCAGCTTCAGCGAGTCCTGCACCTTACCCTTGGCATCAATGTGCCCGACCGCCTTCAGGTGTTCCCACAGGGCCTTGGACTGGTCCACTCCGAGCGAGGACAGCATGCCATCCGCCGTCTGAATGGCGATGCCGGCGAACTGGTACGGCTCCAGCAAGCCGAACCGGATGCCCGTGTCAGCCTCGATCTCTTTTTGCAGGTTCTCGGCGAACTGCTCGTAGGACTCGGTAGCGATTATGGTCAACCGATTGACCTCGAAGCCGCGCACCCGCGTTCCCTGTTGATCCACGCACAGCCGCAAGCCCCGGCCAATGGTTTGCCGGCGCTCGCGCTCTGTGCCCATTTCCCGCAACGTGCAAATCTGGAAAACGTTGGGGTTGTCCCAGCCTTCCTTCAGCGCGGAGTGCGAAAAGATGAACTTCAGCGGTGTGTCGAAGGCAAGCAACTTCTCCTTGTCCTTCATAATTAGGTTGTAGGCCCGCTCGGCATTGTCACGGTTACCGGCATTGTTTTCGGCCGTATCTGACCAGCTTCCCTTCTTGTCTATGGAAAAATATCCGTTGTGCACTGCTTCGGCGGTGTGGGACAAGTCCGCTTCAGCAAATAAACTCTGAAAGGTCGGCAGCTTGGCCGCATGCGTGTACTCTTCCTCGAAGATGCGGGCATAGTCACCTTTTATAGGGTTCCCCTCAGCGTCATACTGGCGGTAGCGCTCCACAGCGTCGATGAAGAACAGGGACAATACTTTAATGCCTTTTGGCCGAAGCAGCTTCTCTTTCTCTAAATGTTCGCGGATTGTGCGGCGGATCATCTGGCGCTTCACCTCTAGGGCATCGACATCGCCATAAGCCTGCCCGACGGCCAGGAATGCTTCGCCTCCAGGGTAGCGCAGTTCCAAAAACTCTTTTCCTTTTGCCGTGCTGATTTCCCCCACACGGAAGTTGGTATAAATCTCGCGTTTGGCGCTCTGCTGCAAATCGTCCCCGTCGCTCACCGTCACTTCCTGCCGCTTTACACCCGTGCTGGTCATGATATCCAGCTCGGCTTTCGCGCTGATGCTGCCACGCTTGTTGCTAACCGAAATCAGCCTCACGAAGGCTTTGTTGTGGGCGTCCTTGATGGTAGCAGCTGCCACCTCGATCTGTTTGACCAGTTTGCGTTCGTAAGCGTCCAGCGCGTCGAGACGGAACACCATGTGGTGCTTATCGGCGTGGGTGGCCGAATAACGCAGCGTACAGAGCGGGTTCATCGCGTCCAACGCGGTCTTGCCGGCGCCGGTCAGACCACCGTCTACGCTCTGCGGCTCGTCCACAATGACTATGGGCTGCGTGGCCTTAATGAGGTCGATGGGCTTCTCACCTCCCATCTTCTCGCTTTCCTTGTAGAGGTTATTCACGTCCTTCTTGTTGATGGCGCCAACCGTGACCACCATCACCTGAATGTTCGAGCTGGTGGCGAAATTGCGTACCTGTCCGAGCTTGCTGGAGTCGTACAGGAAGAAGTCAACCGGCACCCCTGCATAGAGTCCCCTGAAGTGGTCTTCAGTGATCTGCAGCGATTTGTAGACACCCTCTTTAATGGCTACTGAAGGCACAACGATTACGAACTTGGTGAAGCCGTAGCGCTTGTTTAGCTCGAGAATTGTGCGGAGGTAGACATAGGTCTTACCAGTGCCGGTCTCCATCTCAACGGTGAAGTCGCCCGAGGTCAATACGCGAGAAGGCGCCAGGCCACCGCGTAGTTGCACGTCACGTAGATTCTGCAAGAGCTGATCGTCAAGTAGAGTCAGTCGATTGCCGACGCCTAGATCGTTCTCGGCCACGCCCAGCGTAAATTGCTGATTGAGGAGTTTCATCGTGACCGTGAACTCGGTGCGGCAAATTTCTTGGCCACGGAATAGGTCGCAGACGGCCTCAATTGCCTGAAGCTGGTAGTCGAGGTCGGGTTCAAAGTGAAATTTCATCGACAGGCCCTCACAGACTGCGCACGTTATGAATACCGTTCTGTTCCAGGATCAGCGCCATATTTGTTTTGGCTACGTCGTCCGCAAAAGCGCTGTCGCGGAAGAGGCAAGTCGAGCCCCCAGCAGGTGCCAGTTCCTTGTGCCAGTCAGAGATTCCGTGGGCCAGTGCCTCTACGTCGTCTGCCGTAATGGAAGGGACAAGGCAAGCAAGCAGCACTCCACCGCCCACTGAATGGACTTCCTTACCCTTAATTGCGCGCGAATCAATGGGTACGCAGAGATCAAGACCACGCTTTAAGAGCAGTTCATAGAGAACATCAGCCTCGGTCCGATCATCAGCAAGGTGGTCATGGTGGTCAAACAGAGTCTGATTCAGCTCAGCAGGATTAGGGTTCCACGCACGAATATTTGAAGTGTCCAGTTTGAACACCCGGAATCCGACATCCCCGGCAAACATCGGACGTTCGGATCTAATTCTAGCCCCGGCTCGACGCAGTCGTTCTTTAGTAAGTTCCGTTATTATTCTCGGAACTTTTAATTGATCACAATACTCAGCAGCAATTCTTTGCTCACCTTTTTCGATATCAAGTTGCTCAGGAAGCTGGACAAGAATAAACCTTCTCTTTGATCCATTTTCAGAGTTTATCGACATAGTAGCTTCAGCGAAGCTCCCAGATCCGCAGAAGAAATCCATCACGATGTCGCCATCGCTACTCCCTATGCGAGAAATTAGCTCCAGCAACCCCACTGGCTTTGGGGTGTCGAAAACAGACTTTTGGTTGAACAGGACTTCAAGCTCACGAGCTGCATGTTGATTTAGTGGCATATCAGACAAAATCGACGGGGTTGTCATCCCGTTTTTTGCTTCGCTCATAAAGAGTTTTCGCATCGGAGTAGTGGCGGTGCCGGTCACTCCCCAATACAGCCGATTTTCAGACTGCAACCGCTTCATCTCCTCCTCAGAATGACGCCAACACGTGCCGTCTCTGGGGTAAACAAGTTCTTTAGTGTACGGATTCGGAAAGCCGTAGTGCAACGATTCAACGTCACGGCCACCTTTTGCGTTCGCAGTGGTATCAATCTTGCGGAAGCGCCCTCTTGGGTCAGGGCCGCCAATTTCTTTGAAAACCTGATAATCGGCATCTGCCTTCTCTGATCTCGGCATTAGGTTTAGCTTATCTTCTGCCTGAGTTCTGCTTGAATTAGGCGACAGAGACTTCCCGTAAACTAGAATATGTTCGTGAACAGATCCAATCGTCCTATCATTTGGAGCACCATCACGCTTCTTCCAAATTAGATCAATTACAAAGCATTCGCCGCCAAATAACTCATCACATAAACCACGAAGGTTGGCGACCTCTGTAGAGTCGATAGAGACAAATAACACTCCATCGTCCTTGAGAAGGTTTTTCGCTAGCTTCAATCGCGGATACATCATATTTAACCAGTCAGTGTGGTATCTACCGCTAGCTTCCGCATTGCTCGTAATTTTTGCTCCACCCTCCAACTGCCCAGTCAGCTCAAGATAATTTTTGATGTTGTCTTGAAAATTGTCCGGGTACACAAAGTCTTTGCCAGTGTTGTAGGGCGGATCGATATAGATCAGTTTCACCTTACTCACATAGCTCTTTTGCAGCAACTTGAGTACTTCCAAGTTGTCGCCCTCGATCATTAGGTTCTGGGTGTTTTCCCAATTGACGCTTTCACCTGGGCACGGGCGCAGCGTGCCAGTGCTGGGCGTTAGCGCCAGCTGGCGCGCGCGCCGCTTTCCATGCCAACTCAGACCGTACTTCTCTTCGGCATCGGTGGCAGTCTGGTCGCCCACTAGTGCCTTAAGCACGTCCACGTTCACAACTACGCCATTGGAGCTTTCGGTGATCAGTTCCGGGAACAGGGCCTTGAGCTGTTCAATGTTGTAAGCCACTAAGTCAATCGACTTGGCCTCCGGGCCGGTTGCTTCAATTCTTCGCATCTTTTCTCTGTTATACGGGTCTTAAAAGTTGTTCGCGCGCCAATATCAAATCTGCGCCAATGCGCTTGAGGGCGAGGTTCAGGTCCACCTGCTTGGCCATCTGTTTTTCCTTGGCCGCCAGGGCTCTCAGTCGAGAACTCTGCAGTTCCAGGCGCCGACACGTGCTTAGCGCTTCGCGGCGTACGGCTGCTTGGGCCGGTGTGCCAGTTGCGGTGAAGGTGCCAGTGTATTGCGCCACCTGCCAATTAATCAGACAGTCCATCCAACCCTGGTACAGGGCTAGCAAGCTGGCCTGCGGCTGGCGAGTCAGGGCCAAGGCCTGCAAGAACGGGTGCTCGGCCGTCAGATCAAGCGCCACGTCCGCCGTAGACGCCTCACCGTCCAGCACTACCTTGCCGGTATCATTGTGCGCCCAGCGCTTGTGAGCAAGGGAAAAGAGCAGGCAGTGCGGTGCGGACAGCAACAACAGCACGGGGTAAGGCACGGCACGATGCACTAACTCGGCTAAGCGCGCAATGTTGACAAACTTGTTCGTCAAGCCGGCACCGGCCCCCTGAGGTGCATGGCGCGTAATAATACACAACACCGCCACCTCTATGTATTCACGCTGGTCGTCCCGGTACTCGGCCACGCCCACCGTATTCGGCTTGAGGGCAGCAAGCCATTGGATTTCTTCAACCGCATCGTTGATGAGGCGCCTGTCGGCGCATGTCGGCGCGCCATTCTCGAGCAGCAACTTCTTTGGAATGCGCTGATCTACCTGACAACTGGCGGGAAGCGCGAGGGCACTGATGAGCGTCTGGGTCGGTGTGCCGCTCATGCAGTCAGAGCGCCGCCGAACGCCTTTACCGTTTCCTCGCTGTCCCTGCCCGGCACAGCCTTGCCGGTAGCATGCTCGATGAGGTTCAGCAACGCAAAGGCGCGGAGGCGAATGAAACCGTCAAAGTCGTCACCCCGGAGCTCTATTGCGGGAATGATATGCGACGCCAAGAATTCATCCAGACTCGCAGGATCAACTTGTTTAGCCTTCTGGATCCGCGCGAGATACACGCTTGGGGCGTCGCCGCTGATGAATCGGTTTGTGCCCGCGGCCAAGGGCGCTTTATTAATGACGCTGTTCCATTTTTCCCTCGGCAGGGTCTGCTTCTCGCACCATGCGCGGGGGAAGATATGGTGGATGTCGATTGCGTTGTTAAAGTAGGAATTCAGGTCGATGGGAGTGCCGCTGACGAAGTCACGACCGCCGTGCTTCATCAGCAAAGCTGCAAGTCCTTTATAGGCAGCGGCCAGACGACTTTGAAGTGACAATAACCGCGCTGGGGCGAAATTAGTGTCCCGAACGGTTCTCGGCTCGCCTCCCCCATCAACCCAGGCCACCACATCCTGCATATCCATTGCAAAGCGGGTTTCGTTGGCACCGCCATACAGCTCGCCCATAACTCCCGCCCAGTACCAGCGAAGCAACCTTTGTTTTATGCCATGCTGTGTAGTTCTGTCGCCCAACTCGGCGCAGATCGCTGCTAAAGGAATCAACTGAGTGGCATACGGGAGACTGCGCGCGTCGAATATCTTCTCTTCGGCCAGCAACTCTGCAGCGCGCTTAAACCCCGCTTCCAGCAAAGCCTGTAGACCCTTGAACTCCAGTAGCGAGAGCCTAAGAACATCTGCACGTTTGCAGGATACAGCGGTCTGCTTTTCAAGGTGGCGTCGATAGCTTGTAAGCAGGGTTATTCCTGTAAGAAAGCTGGTGCCGTCCACCGCCTCCAGCACGTCATGTTTGGCCGTTAGCCGCTCTCGACGAGCTTCCCAGTCTTCACGTAGATTGAACTCCCCGGCGTCTGCCGCGAAGGTTGCGGTCATCAGCTCAAATACTGTCAGCGTCACCCCACCAGTGTTGACCTTTTCAAATACTTGGCAAACGGCCTCACGAGGCGTGTCTTGAGTGAGTTCGATGGCTGGCACCTTAAACTGCTGGAAGCGAAGCCAAATCTCATTGCGGAACCGCTGCATAAACTGCATGGCCTCAGCACTGAACTGATAGTGGGCACTGAAGCCGCTCTCCCACGTCATGAAGCCCTGAATGTCGAACAGCAGCGACACAGGGAAGATGCGTTTCTCGAACTGAGCTGTGGGCGTGCTAATGTCCAAGTCAACCCTGCGCCCGAAGTCAGATGTGACCTGCAGGTTCTCGGGCACCGAAACAACCGCCTCTTCTCGATCTGCATCTGGATCCAGACACTTGGCCATGTCTAAAAAATAGACCCGGCGAATCTCTGCGCCCTTCTCGGTGCGCGTCTTAACCGACTGGCCACTACGTAGTGCCAAGTACATTGAGGTTAACCGCTGCTGCCCATCCAGCACAAAGGTTTTCGGCTTTGGTGCAGGGTGTAGCACTACGCCCTCGAACAGCCGAGGCTTGAAGGGTACGCCCCCCGCCTCAAGGAACATTACTGCGCCAATTGGATACGATAGCGAAAGGCTGGCTATGAGCGATTTAATGTGGTTATCATCCCAAACCCAACCACGCTGAAAGTCTGGCAGTTGGATATTGCCCTTGGCAATGTCATCCAGCACGTCCTTCAAGGCTGGTTCAGCGGTCCTGAAACTCATACGGCTCCATGTGTGTTTGGTGAGATCGTCCGGCTTCCACTCGGTATTACAACCAAGAATGCAGCCACCTCGAAATCGGCGCTCCCGGCAAACTCGCCCTTCATGGCGTTTGTGCCGCCAGGCGAAAATAGGCTAGCTACTGCGCGTTCTTCGTTCTTGCCTACTACCGATGCTACTGCCCCTGCCAATAGGCTCTGTGCGTCCCGCATGTCCTCGCCTTGACGCGTAACCTTGTCGAACTTCGCGCACGCGCCGTCGTCAGTAAGCTCGCGTCCAAGCGCGAGGCGCTTGAGCTGGTCTAGAATACGCTTGGCCTGAGTGTAGGGCAGCAACACCACGCCATCATCACCCACATGCACGAGATAAATCGGCGCCAATGGATAGTCGGACTGCTGCCCCTTAGCTACTACGGCACCCTCGGCCCGCAGGCAGAATATGATACCGGGCGCAATGTCGGCGTCGATGCTGGTGGTGACTGCGTAGGTACCCAGCGGCAGGCCCTCGAGCTGGCCTGGATGCTCTTTGAGATACTGCGCCAGGTCGATACGGAAGTCGGTTAGTGTCAGGTCGGTTATAGAAACCCCGCTCGACAAGTCTTCCATATCGATGACCGTGTCCTGTAGCTTGAGTAACTGTTTGCGCCGGTACTCCAGGTCGTTCATCGGGTTGCCTGATTGCTGTTCAATTAGATTCTCCTCCCCCGTGGCCGAGACATCAAGCAACACCATGCGCCCACTGACACGCTGCTCTAGGCCTATGTATTCTTCCAGCTCCATATTGGGCCAGAAGTTAACCAGTTGAACGCTCTGGTTCGGTGAGCCGATGCGGTCGATCCGACCAAATCGCTGAATGATACGAACCGGGTTCCAGTGAATGTCGTAGTTGACGAGCCAATCGCAATCTTGCAAATTCTGGCCTTCAGAGATGCAGTCAGTTGCGATAAGCAGGTCTATCTCGCCTTCGGACGCCATGTCAGCCGGGCGCTCCTTTGACCGGGGCGCAAAGGCCGACAGCACGCTGCCCATGCTCTTGCGTAAGCCATGCAAGGTTGTCTGAATACCGGCGCCACCGGTGACCAGGCCAGCGTCGATACCCAAGAGGCTCTTTGCCCAGGGAGCGAGATTGGCGTAGAGGTATTGTGCAGTGTCGGAAAACGCGGTGAAGACAATGATCTTGCGGTTCCCGGTGTTAATGGGCGCACTGCACTTCTGCTCGATCATGGCGCGCAGTTTGGCCAGCTTGGCATCGCGTGCCGCGTCCACCTGCTGCGCAGCCGCGAGCAGCGTCGCCAAGCGGTTGCGGTCCTCAATCAGATCTTGCTTCCATCGGATGAGGTCGACGTCGGTCAGCAGCACCTTGACCTTGCGCCCGACCAGCAAGGGCTCGAAGGCAGGATCGTCAATGTCTACGTCAGCGATGTCAATTTCTTCCACGCTCTCGTCATGATTCTCAATATGTGCCAGCACTGTTTCAACGTCCTTGAGCTGCCGCTGAACTGTTAGCGCAAACGAGGACACAGCGCTCTCCATGCGCTTGAGTACGTTGACTCTCAGCAGGTGGATTAAGCTCTCCTCCCGGTCCGCTTGACGGAAGAAGCTTTCGCCGCCTCGAATTTCGGTGCTGTATTTGGCATCGTAGGAGGCCTGCTTGTGTGGCAGCACATACCGCAGTGGTGCATAACTGGCCAAATTCAGGCGCCGGATTTCAAGATTAATGTCTTTGATTGCCCTGAACTGCCCCGCCAGGTCCACGTCTGCCTTGATGTTAATAGGCGGCAGGCGGCCCGGGAACTTGCCAGTCTCGGCCGTGCCATAATATTTTTCAATGTGCCGGCGCGAACGAGCGATGGTTAGGAGATCGAGCAAGGTGAAGTAGTCAAAGCCCAGCATTTCCACCAACTGACCGGGCGTGCGCTCTGCCTCGTCCATATCAAGCCAGCGATTAAACTGAGCTTGGGCCTTGCGGGTAGTCTGCTCAATGCTGTCGATGCCATGTTCAACCAAGGCAGTGTCATTACCTTCAGTCACAAAGGCAATCTGGTTTTTCAGGTCGGCCAGTCGGTTGTTCACGGGTGTAGCAGACAACATCAGGACGCGCGTTTTTACACCTTCTTTAATGATCTTGCGCATGAGCCGGTCGTAGCGCGTCTCTTTGCCTTTTTTGCTGGCTTTGTTACGAAAGTTGTGACTCTCATCGATGACGACAAGATCGTAGTTGCCCCAGTTGACTTGAGAAAGATCGATGTCGCCTGAATCGCCGGCGTCACGAGACAGATCAGTGTGGTTCAACACGTCGTAGTTAAACCGGTCGGCCGCCAGCACGTTACGCTTGTCGTTGGCTTTGTAGAGCGTCCAGTTGTCGCGCAAGCGTTTAGGCGCCAGCACGAGAACGCGGTCGTTGCGCAGCTCGTGATACTTAATGACGGCTAACGCTTCAAAGGTTTTGCCCAAACCCACGCTATCCGCGATGATGCAGCCGCCGAAGCGGGCCAGCTTGTCAATGGCGCCGACGGCACCATCGCGCTGGAACTTAAACAGTTTGTTCCAGATTACCGTGCCGCGGATGCCGGTAGCCGACTTGACGATGCGCTCCTCGTCCATTTCGTCGCCCCGATTCCCGAACAGTTGGTTCAGGATCAAGGCATAGACTGTGAACGGCGCGCGGTGTTGGCCTATGGCCTGAAGAGCCTCAACGAGTGCCGGCCTGCTGTCGGGTTGCGCTTTCAGCGTAGTCCATTGCTGGTCAAACCAACTGGCCACCTTCGCTGCTTCGTCAGCCGACTCCGACGCCTGGATCAAGCTTAGTGGATTGCCCGGCGTCAGCCCCAAGCCGTCTGTGCTGAACGCGAACGAACCGAATACAACCTGCTCGGCCGTCCCATCCGGCGTACGCATCACAGCAGCCCCCTGTGGGACCCGGCCATGCGCCCTGCGTAGCTCAACTTTACTACTGAGCCACTTTGCACACTGGTTAGCTAACCATCTGGTTTGCAGCCGGTTGCGTGCCGCACGGTCGCCCTCGGCTCCGAAGAAGTCGAGCGCATCGTCGGCTGGTGGCAGGATGAGTTGCACTTGTTCAAGCTTAGAAAGAGCGTCGCGTAATTCTGAGAAGGCGAACAGCGAGAACGATGGGGTAACACACCCAAGCTGGTGCCCCGCCGTCAAATGCGGGCGCATCAGATCGATGACGCGGTCTGAGCCGCTGTTGTTAATCAGCTTCATTGCCTTCTTTTCTTCTCGCCAGACATCTGCCGGCTCGACCAACGGGGGGGCAGCCAACTGCTCCGCTATCCACTCGTTGATGCCTCGCCTCTTGGGGGACAAATCATGGGCGGAACTCGTGCCGCGGGGAGGGTTTCGATGTAACGCATTACCAGAAGTCTAACATTGGTGTAGCGCTGTAGAAAATTTTCTGCGCAGCCATTTTATGTACCTGGCGAGAGCACATAAGGACGCTCAAGATATACGTTAGCTGGAAATGCAACCATACCTGAACATCCATTTATCTACCGACAGTAGTCACGGCCATCGCTGGCCCATACTTTGGCTTCCTTTAAACGGCACGCGCCTGGGTGAACATGGATCGCCAGTTCACCTTACCATCCCGACTGGGGAGGAACTGCCAACCCTGCGAACTGTGTAGCCCTATAGCCGTCACAGGCAGCGGCAACACGGGGACGCATGCCATGACGACGCGGCTAAGAAATTTGGTGCGCTATCCCAGCATTGCTGGTGCGAGCGAAGCTATTTCCCAAGTAGCTGGTGAATGAATCAGCCGAAATAGAGCCACTGGAGCTACTTCGTAACGATCCAATGCACCCGCTTGTCGCTTCGCAAATGTTGCCTTCGCAAACGGTGTGAAGCTGTCGTCGAAGGAGCGCCATGCGCCAGCCCATCGATTTATTTTTGAGGTAATACATGAGCGCCCCCGCATTGTTTTGCTCAATTTCCTCCGCCACCCTTACCGACTTGATTCGATCGTCAAAGCGGCTCGTCTGTTATGTGGCGCCAGGCGTTCAGCCTGACGTAGCACTCGCATTGGTTCATTCATGCAGCCAAATCGGTGCAGAAATGCTAACTGTCTGTGTTGACTTTGACGAGCGTGTAATGCGCATGGGCTACGGTGACATTGAGGCAGTTGCCCTTCTACGCACAGCAAACATCAACGTCAGCAACGTCTCCGGACTGCGCACAGCCTTGCTGATCGTTGATGACGAAGGCTGGATCTTTACCCCAACAGCCCTTTACCTCGAGGCGGACCCAGTCGGCAGTACTGCACCGAACGCCGTCCGCATGTCAGTCGAACAGATTACCGAAGCCTTGGCTCGACTTTCGCCTTCCGCAAGAGCCATTGCTGTAGCACAGGCTAAGACGCCGGAAGAGAAAACCCGAATTGAAAGTGTGCCTGATGAAATTCGGACTCAAACTCTAACCGACGCCAGCTTTATGCACGCCAGCGACAGTCTCAAAGAAGCCCCGCCAGTACTGTTCGACGTTGCACGCCAAGTTAGGGTATTCGAACCGTATCTGCAATATGTCGAGCTAAGTCTCACTGGTGCCGCTATTCAACGGCATCGTTTAGCGATCCCTAGTAGCATCATGCAACTCGGAGGCGGTGAAGACTTAGAAAATCGGTTACGAACAACATTTGACTTGATTGAGCGGGGTAGTAAGCTCTCATCAAAACCCCTCGAAGATATGTTGAACGCCATTCGGAAGAACTTTACCCCGTCGCTAGGTAAGGACCATGGACGTGTAGTGCTTAAGCGAGCCAAGCCTCACTTGCTTGCACGGCTACAGGCACTGCGTGAAAGATTGAAGAAGCACCAGGCTGGGGTGGAGGCCGACTTGCAGAAGCACCTTGATACATCACGTGAACAGATCATCGCTTATTACCTGCCACGGGTCATCGAAACGCCCCCTGATGCCCTGCGGGGTAAGCTGCTCAGCGACGAGCCATCGGAGCAGGATGCTCGCGAATGGTTGCATGGGGAACTTGAAGTTGTTTTCCCCAGCGCAAAATCACTTGTTCAGCAAATGAAACTTGACGAGCGGTACAAGGACGTGACATTTGAGACGCTGAAGCGCGACGACTTCCTTGCATCGGTGAAGGCGGCGTTCCCTCGTGTTGACTGGGTTAAGCCGTATGCGGACTTTCGTGCAGTGGCGGAGAAACAAGATACTAAGAGGGGCAATATCCCAAGCATGATTTAGTCCTGCGTCCCGATATCCCATCGGTAGATTTATAAAACAGATTCAATAGTTATTCGGCGCTCAATTTCTCCGACAACGAGAAGAGAGCACTCGCGTAGTGTAGTTGGCATTTTTGAGGAGAGCGTAATGAGTAAAGGCGGATCAAGCGGTAGCACAGGAAAAGGTGGCGGTGGCAGTTCCAGTGGTGGCAAAAGCGGATCAGGCCGTTCTAGTGGTAGCTCAAGCAGTAGCACCCAGGGAGGGCGAGGGCCTGGTAATGCAGGCGGATGGCCCAGCACAACGGGGAATGTGTCGGGTGGCAATCGTAGCAACGCAACCCCATCAAAGTAATCATTTCTCGTGATTCACCAAGCCGAGCCGCCTGTCGGCTTGGTTTCATCTGGCGTCATACGGTCGACAATGAAGCCCGCCAAATCATTTCGAAGAACCGTTAGTGCCCCGCACGAGCGGCACTAGGGTCCCCGTTGGGCCGAGTTTTCATATGTGGAAAACGACATATACTGCAGTAGAGTTCGTAGTAGGGTCCTTGGCAATATCAAGACAGATCAACTGGAACGGAATTGCCAGGCTCAAACGGGTCAGCAAAAAACGGCACTTCGCGCGGGAACTTGCGCTGGACTTAGTTGCATTTGCAACATAACATTGGTATTAGAATCGCAACTTCTGGCCGGATAGTATTGCATATAGCGGCTGGAAGACTCGTCCGTTCCCGTTCACCCTGGAGATACATATGCCTCTTGCATCCCTCAGAAGCGCGGGTACCAGATTGCGCATTATTTTAGCCGCCGTGTTCATCGTCATGACCAGTTCCGCTGCGGCGCAAAGCGAAAGTCGCACAGCGCGCAACGTCCCGCTGTGCCCGGCGGGCACGGTTCCCCAATACTCTGGCGATGTCCTGACGATGCGAAAGGAATGCCGTCCCGTGGCAGGCGGAGGTTCTCCGATACCGATCCCAAAGCAGGTAGTTCCGCGAGCGCGGATTGAATTCGCCACCACTGACCAGGACGTCCCGGAATTCTTTGTCGGGCTGTCCATTTCCGGCGGCGGCAGTCGGGCCGCCATATTCGGCATGGCAGTGATGCGACAGCTGCACGAACTGGGCATCTTGCAACATGTCTCCGCCATTTCCACTACGTCGGGCGGTGGCCTGCCGGGTGCCTACTATGCGATAAACGGCCCAACAATAGACTGGGACAATGCTCAGAATTTGATGGCTACTGACTTTCTGACGCCTTGGATCAAGAAGAACTTTTCGCTAGGACCCCTCGGCAGAGTCCTGTTCACCAACGAGGACCGCTCAGACCTGATGACCAATCTGCTGGATGACCGCCTCTTTAAAAAAGCGACCTATGGCAACCTGGGTACGTTTAAGCCAGGCAAGGCGCCCATCTGGCTAGCAAATGCGACCGTGTCGGGGTATAACCGCAGGTTCACATTCTCGGAAACATCGTTTAATGGCATTCACTCGGACCTGGCGAAATATCCGATCGCACAAGCGGTCCAGGCCTCGGCCGCTTTCCCCGCCGCTTTCAATACTGTGACTTTGTTTGACTTTCAGGCCAGTTTGCCTGGCGCACCCGTCAGCGCAAATCAACCGGCGAATTACACCCACATTTACGACGGCGGCCCGACTGACAACCTCGGTATCGAAGCGCTCCTGACGCTGGCCCGATCGCATAGTTCTGCACGTCCTAGCCCAAGATATGGCGAGGAGCGCATCCGTCTGGGTCAATGCCTGATGATAGTCGTCGATGCCTATCCGCGTGGGGTACCCGAGCGATACGATTTGAAAGAAGACTTGCGCGGCACTGCCGGCCGCCTGATCGATCTGAACGTACTCGATTCCACCGACGCCATGCTCGTCCAAGCACGCGCCGCCCTGTTGGCCAAGATAGGGCTGCGGGATAGCGGCTCGTTCGGTCGCCGCAATGCGCCCAAGTTCCTGTTCTTCGATTCCGGGCCACTAGTGCTCGGCAGCAGTCAACCGAGCCGCATCGGCCACTCGACGCTCTACCCGATGGGTTATCCGGAAACTGACGCCCTTGAGCTGGCAGCGAGCGTGCCCATTCCTGAGTATCAATATCGCTGCGCAGCGTGGCATATCAATCTAAGCGGACTGACAGCAATCAAGCATTACGCCATGGCACGCGATAGAAATCCTGTACCCGCCCAGAAAAGCGATGCCATTGACGAGCAACGCACGCTTATTGAATATGTGGTGTCGCAGATCGACACTAACTTCAAACTGACCGGGCCGCGTAAATGTAAGCCAGCATTTCTGGACCAAGCCTTGCGTGAGGCTGCGTTTGTGCTAGTGAAGGAAGATTATGAAAGCCAGTCTGCAGCATGCCGCTGGCTGCGTGGACATGGTTTGGCAGTTGGGGACAGTTGTGGAGCGTACGTCGCGCCAACTGATGCCCGCTTACCGTTAAGCGGACGCGTGGTGCCGGTCGACGTCGCGCCCGGAGGCGGTATGCTCACTAGCGCGGTTCAATGCAAGGATAGCTAAGTGACCCCACGCACGAGATTGGCGCGTTTGTTTTGTTAGCTTTCCGCGCTAACTTAGTCGCTAACCACTATTCACTAACCACGTTGATCGTAAAGTGATAGGTTATCTGCTTGGGGCAAATGTAAATCCTGATATCTGTTCAGGGTGTAACTTCGAATGTAACCTCTTTAGTGTAACTGGGCAAAGGCGCGGTCCAGCAAAGTGAACATGTGCCACAACACTGAACCGTCCTGGCTTTCGTGGAGGCCGGTTAGTATGAGTCAGACCAGGAGGGCTTGACCGCTCAATTGCTTGTAATAATTTGCCTTAGCTTCAGCCGGCTACACAACCGGCCACATCACGGTTCAGGATTCTACGCGTCGTTGTGCGTTGCCAAGGCCATAGCGGTTCGCCACCTCGCCTGCGGCTTCGAGGTATTGCTGCGACTCGAGGTCGAACCAGAAGCCGAACTTGCCTTCATATTCACCGTTGCGTTGCTTTTCGCAGGCGACGATACAGGTCGGCTCGCCTTTGCCATCCCGCTCGGCTCTCTTGTTGCGCCAAACGATGAACACGTTGTCCACCATATCCGTAATCGCGCCGGCACCCTTGATGTCGAACTTTCCGGGCGTGCTCATTTCGCTCTCGCCCTTACGCACGTGATGTACCAGATGGATATGCACTTGGTGCGTTTGGGCGAACGAGCATAGTTCGTTCACGAAATCCTTTTGTGCGTTGTAATCATCCTCACCGCGGACGCACTTCATCAGGCTGTCGATCACGAATTGCCGGATGCCGAACGTGCGCAACGCGTAACGCATCACAGCGATCAGCTTCCGCCATTCCACGGCGCCCACGTGGTCATACATCCACAGGCGTCCGTCGGTCCACCGGTGAAAATCACACAAGAACTGGCGAGTCGGATCGCGCCCGGCATACGCCTGACGACTCATGCGCTGCATCTGTTTGACCGGCTTCATTTCGAACGACGCGACCATAACGCGCTCGCCCTGATAGCAGAGGTCTAGTTCTACCTGCGACAGGAACATGCTCTTGCCGTGACCATTGATGCCTGCCCACACCGACACTTCGCCGCGGCGAAACGCGACTTTCGAGCGCGTTTTTTGCCAGAGCATAGTCGGCACAGCTGTGGTGTCGGGAGGAGCATGAAAGGCGTCAATCGTCTCCTGCAGCCAGTCGGATGCCGGGCGTACGGCATGCACTTCCGTCTCCGCCATATAGGCAGCGAAATCAATTTCGTCAGGGATCAACTGCATACGGCACACCTCCGGGGCCACGCGCGTAGGTGCGGCCCACCAAGAAATCATTGTTTTGAAAGTCCATCCATGGAGTGAAAATCAGCTCTTGGGTCCACAGCGGTACTGGCTTCACCACATCCTCTGCGGTCGGCACGAGATAAACATGCGCACCCCACTTACCCTTCGGGTTCCACACGTTCAGGTGCGCGGGTCGTACCAGGGCTATCGCCTTCACGGTCAGAGCCCAGTCGTCCTCATCGGGCACGTACACGCATACGTCGAGCCCATGCAGCACTCGCCAGTCGTAAGCTTCGTCTGGCTTGGAATGTATGAGTGGTTGAGCCGTCCACACGGAGCCCACCATTGAAACGATGAGCATGTCAGCTGGAGCCACGCCTTTCATGCGGGCCTGCAGGATCGGCGTCGCACCTTGTGGGAGTGGTAGCGTCATTCCCAGTCCCTCCCATTGCCCTTGCTGGCGGTGCCGAGCTCGCCCACGTAGTTCGCGAACTTTGTCGCATTGAACAACGTAGCCGGTCGCAGGTACTGGCACATTTTTTCGTCGTGCTGCCATGCCTCGACTTTGGCGTCGATGACTGCACGGCACTCATTGATCGTTGACTCACGCAGGCGGGCCGCAATCAACGCAACATTCGCGTCGACCGCACGATAGCGCTTGCCGGTCTTTTCGTTCAGGTAGTCGAGAATGGCGATGACGTCCGGTGAACCGGACAATGTATTACTTCCTTTAGACTCCTTTCTATTCCGTCCCCGAGTACTCGACGACTGGTCGCCGCCTGCTCGTCGAGTACTCGACGCCTGCTCGGCGACTATTCGGCGAGCAGTCGTCGAATTGACCACTTTTCCCGGCGCTACCGGGAGTGGGTGGCGATATGTAGGCTTGTCGATCCTCTGGTGCGTCGTCCAACCGGTTACCTGCCAGTAGCCCTTCCCGTCGACCTGATAGGCGTATAGCAGCTCCACTGCCACCAGTTCATCGACCATGGCGCTGAGTTCATTATCGGTGATCGAGTCGGACGGAAACACTTCCATTTTCAAGCGCTTGATTGAAGCGGGATGCACCCCATGGTCGTCGCAGAAATTCCAGATCCCGATGAACATGAGGCGCGCTATCAGCGAGCAATCGACGACTTGTCCCGAGGTCCAGAACTCGGGCTTGATTGTGCGAATGCGGGCCATGAACTAGTCCCCACACTCGCGTGCGATCGCGCGCATCGCGGCCTCGTATTCCGCAGGAGTAGCATCCGGGTTGGCCTTCACCCAAGCTGCCTTTTTCGCCTCGTACCTTGCGAAGTTGGGCTTTTGTGCCTTGAACTGATGTTCGAACATATACCCTCCTCTAGACAGACTTGATCAGGGCGCGGATATCTTCGACGCGCCACATCGTGCAGCCACCGAGCTTCACCGATTTTGGAAATCGTCCCGTGCGGACGCCCGCCCACCAGCAGGACTTTTTGACGGGAATGATTGGCGTGATCGGCGGTTCTGCATCGGGATTGCCGATGATCTGCTGCAAACGCAGGAAGCCGGTTTCGGGAAGGTTGTTCATACAGGGTGCTCCGTTAATGACCATGACTGGCCGACGGATACATCCTCGCTTTTTATGCGACGGGGAAAACCGCATGCGGGATTGGAGCGTGTTGGTGCACTGCTGAACAACCGCCAGATGGTGTTGTCTCACCGCATGCCGAATGCCGCTATTTCATGCGCGATTCGAGCGCGTCGGGTACCTTGTTGAGCAACCGCCGAACTGTGTCATCGGACACCGCTGCACCGATTTCTTCGGTAAATTTAGCAATCTGGCTCGCCGCTCCACGCGCTTTGAAGTCGATTGCGGAATACTCACAAAGCGCCGCGATGACGATTAGCATTGAATTACGCTCGGTGGCCGTCAACGGCTTTTCTTGTTCGACTGGCACTTCATTCAGCGACTGCTCGAAGTCACGAAGTGCTTGAGTGCGAACAACAATGACGCTACCGTGCGGGAAATTGATTGTCGGAAAGTAATTTTCATGCTCGGATCGCTCCCTCCTCTTTTTCAAGGCTTTCTCGTTTCTTTCCTTGAGGCGCGTGCGAAACAGCACAGCATCTTCTTCGCTGACTTGCTTCTCTACAATATGCTTTTCCAATCTCGCCAGTAAATCATTCGATATGCATGAAAAATCGTCATCGTTGAAGCGTTGCTGAAGCTGACATACTTGGCCGTCGCTCGCCTGTACAAACACGACTTCCATATTATAAAGAGTTACCAAGGGACCACCGGTGAGCCGTTGGTATGCGTTCTCGATTTCAAGACGCTCACAGCCAAACATGGGCAAGTCCCAAACACCTTGTATCGTCGTTATTTTGTCACCCAAGTTGATATAACGTGCCTCATCAATTTCCAAGCTCATCGTCCTGTAAATGGGCATCCCACTTGCATCAGGAGGGAGATTGGGTATGGCAGCGACTAGTTCAGCAGGGAGTTCCTCGAATACCAGCTCCTCGGGCCCAACCACGTTCCCGCACCTCGCATGTGCGTAGTTCACAAAATGGACAGAAAGGCGCAAATGCCCATCAAGCCCGAGCCGTAATATATCGGCCTCGGTCACTTGCTCACCCAATACGATTGAAAGGTGGCTTGCTGTGTCCGCCAAGGTCAGCCATTCCTTCAAGTTGAAGAGTTTTCGCATTTCGCTTCCTAGTTCGTTTTCGTGCAGTAAACGCCACTCTGGCCCTTGAAGAATTTTTGGCTCACCCGAAGGCTAGGAGAAGCAGGTCTTTGGATCACCGATGTCTTATGACGTTACAGTCCCACTGGACGTCCATGCATCAAGCATGTCCGCCCATTCCTGCATCATCTTGATACGGTCTGCTAGATGTTCAGCATGGTTGTACGTGCGTCGTACCGCGTTCGGCTCCGTATGCGCCAACTGCCTCTCGATCCAGTCAGACGCAAAGCCCATCTCGTTCAGTCGTGTGCTGCCCGTTATCCTGGTCGCATGCGGGCTGTACTTGCCGCCCCAACCCAGCACATTCAGCATCTGCCGGAACGATGCCGTTACCATCGGTTTCGACCTATCATCCCGGTGAGGGAACAGGTGTTCACGGTGGCCCGTAATGCCATGGAGCGCGCGCAGCATGACGACGGCCTGCCGGGGCAACGGCACTACATGCACCTTCCGCTTTTTCATGCGTTCAGCCGGTATCCGCCAGATCGCCGCGTCAAGGTCGAACTCTGCCCATTTTGCTTCGACTGCCTCACTAGGCCTGCACAAGGTCAGCCACATAAGGCGGAATGCCGTCATGGTTTCGTGGCGCCCTCCATGCCCCTCTACATCGCGGAGAAGCTGGCCAATTTCTTCCTGATCAAGCGGTCGCTTATGCTGGGTCTTGTTGATAGGAAGCGCCTTGCGCACTGGGTACACCGGATCGGTATCCGCACGCAGGGTGGATACCGCAAGCTCGAACACGCCGGACATGGTGCGCTTGGCTTCGGCCGCAACGGTCAGGCCATTCTTCTTGGCCGCGTTGTTCAACACGTCGAGAACATGTGCAGGCGTGATGCTCTTGACCGGCAAGGCCCCGATCTTCGGGAACACGACACGCACGAGCATATCCAGCCGGCGCGCCTTCGTCGTGTTCATCCAGTCCCTCAGGGCCAGCCACTCTTTCGCTACGGCCTCGAACGTCGTCGCGCTCTCCTGTTCCCGCTTGATGCGATCCAGTTGCCGCCTGTGGGCCGGGTTGATGCCTTGCTTGACCAGCGCCCGCGCCTTGGCACGCTCATCCCGCGCCTCGGCCAGCGTAAAGCTACCGCCGGCCCGTCGTGCCTGGGCCTCCTCCGGCGTTTCGCCGCGCGGGGCCACGACGTACTCGCCTATCGCGAACAGGCTTTCCTTGGCGGTCTCGCCCTCTCGCAGCTCGAAACGATAGCGCCAGGCCTTAACGCCATTCGGCTTCACCTCCAAATACAGCCCCTTCCCGTGCACCAGCTTGTAAGGCTTGTCCTTGGGCTTCGCGTTGCGGCATTGGGTATCGGTCAGCATGGCCACCTCCGAGGTCGAGCCATACCCGGTTTTCGATCCCGGGGCTCTGGCTCCTTACCCGGTATCGTACCCGGCAATTAACTGGACGGCAACGACCCCAACCGGACAACTGTGGATAAAAAAAGCCCCGGCACCACAGGGGCATCGGGGCTTTAGTTGTCCATCGGAATCCGCCGGATTCTGACCTCATGCTTAGACGTTGAACAAGAAGTTCAACACATCGCCATCCTTGACAACATATTCCTTGCCTTCAGCGCGCATCTTGCCCGCTTCTTTCGCACCGGCCTCGCCCTTGTACGCCAAAAAGTCGTCATACGCGATCGTCTGCGCGCGGATGAAGCCGCGTTCGAAGTCGGTGTGGATCACGCCGGCCGCCTGTGGCGCGGTGTCGCCCACGTGGATGGTCCAGGCGCGCACTTCCTTCACGCCGGCGGTGAAGTACGTCTGCAGGCCGAGCAGCTTGTAGGCGGCGCGGATCAGGCGGTCCAGGCCCGGCTCTTCCATGCCCATGTCGGACAGGAAATCGGCCTTGTCGGCATCGTCCATCTCGGCGATTTCGGACTCGATCGCGGCGCTGATGGCAACGATCGGGGCATTCTGCTCTTTCGCGTACGCGGTCAGCAGATCCAGCAGCGGGTTGTTGGTGAAGCCCGTGTCGGACACGTTGGCCACGAACATCGCCGGCTTGGCCGTGATCAGGTGCAGCGTCTTGATCATTTCCA
>Ga0308164_10001960_pt1 | contig 21803 bp, 17 predicted proteins | sample PhyTR2_FD_201031 | JGI IMG/M metagenome (GOLD analysis project Ga0308164, IMG submission 201031) | Phyllosphere microbial communities from UC Gill Tract Community Farm, Albany, California, United States - DLSLT.R2 | ecosystem: Host-associated > Plants > Phyllosphere > Unclassified | place: USA... | reverse complement strand
GAGTAGAGCCTCAGTCTGAAACAAACTGGAGACTTGCTGACAACTATAAAGTTGCAAGAATGGGATTCGTAAACAAAATGGACAGACAAGGTGCTGACTTCCTTAACGTGGTAAACCAGGTTAAGACTATGTTAGGATCTAATGCAGTTCCAATCGTTTTACCAATCGGTGCTGAAGAAGACTTCAAAGGTGTTGTTGACTTAATTAAAAACAGAGCGATCATCTGGGATGAAGCAGGACAAGGAGCTACTTTTGAAGTAGTGCCAATTCCTGAAGACATGAAGGCTGAAGTTCACGAATACAGAGAGAAATTAGTAGAAGCTGTAGCTGACTACGATGAGACTTTGATGGAGAAATTCTTCGAAGATCCGGATTCAATCTCTGAAGAAGAAATCAACGAAGCGCTTAGAAAAGCAACTATTGATTTATCTATTATCCCAATGACTTGTGGTTCTTCATTCAAGAATAAAGGAGTACAGTTTATGTTGGATGCAGTATGTAAATACTTGCCTTCACCATTGGATAAAGATGATATCAAAGGTACTGATCCAAGAACAGATCTTGATATTACAAGAAAACCAGATGTAAAAGAGCCTTTCGCGGCTTTAGCATTTAAGATTGCTACTGACCCATTCGTGGGAAGATTAGCATTCTTCAGAGCATACTCTGGAAGATTAGATGCAGGTTCTTACATCTTGAACACCCGTTCAGGTGATAAAGAAAGAATCTCTAGAATTTATCAGATGCACGCTAACAAGCAAAATCCTGTAGAATATATTGAAGCAGGAGATATTGGTGCAGCTGTTGGATTCAAATCTATCAAAACTGGTGATACTATGTGTGATGAGAAGCACCCAATCGTTCTTGAATCGATGGTGTTCCCTGATCCGGTAATTGGTATCGCTGTTGAGCCTAAAACTAAGGCTGACCAGGATAAAATGGGTAACGCTCTAGCTAAATTAGCTGAAGAAGATCCTACTTTCCAGGTTAAAACTGACGAAGCTTCTGGTCAAACGATTATCTCAGGAATGGGTGAACTTCACCTTGACATTCTTGTAGATCGTATGAGAAGAGAATTCAAAGTTGAAGTAAACCAAGGACAACCTCAGGTAGAGTACAAAGAAAACCTTACAAGAGTTGCTCAACACAGAGAAGTTTACAAAAAACAATCTGGTGGTAAAGGTAAATTTGCTGACATTGTATTCGAATTAGGACCAGCAGAAGAAGGTAAAATCGGTCTAGAATTTGTTAACGAGATCAAGGGTGGTAACGTTCCTAGAGAATTTGTTCCTGCTATTGAAAAAGGCTTTAAAGCTGCAATGAAAAACGGTCCATTGGCTGGTTTCGAAGTTGAAGGTATTAAAGTAGTTCTTAAAGACGGATCTTTCCACGCAGTGGATTCTGATGCTCTTTCTTTCGAATTAGCTGCTAAATTAGGATTTAAAGAAGCGGGACGTGCTGCTAAGCCAGTAATTATGGAGCCTATTATGAAACTGGAAGTTGTAACTCCGGAAGAATACATGGGTAACATCATTGGTGACCTTAACAAAAGAAGAGGTACTATCAGTGGACAAGAAGAAAAGAACGGTGCCGTTGTAATCAAAGGTTCAGTTCCACTTTCTGAAATGTTTGGTTATGTTACTACTCTAAGAACACTTTCATCAGGAAGAGCTACTTCTTCTATGGAATTAGAGAAGTATCAGGCTACTCCTCAGAACGTTGCGGAAGAAATTATCGCTAAAGCTAAAGGTTAATTTTTTAAATTAGAAAAATGTCACAAAGAATCAGAATAAAACTAAAATCTTACGATTACAACTTGGTAGACAAGTCTGCTGAGAAAATCGTAAAAACGGTAAAGGCTACTGGTGCTGTTGTAAACGGACCAATCCCATTACCTACAAATAAGAGAATCTTCACTGTATTGAGATCTCCACACGTTAACAAAAAAGCTAGAGAACAGTTCCAACTTTCTGCTCACAAGAGATTGATGGATATCTATTCTTCTTCTTCTAAAACTGTGGATGCTCTAATGAAATTAGAGTTACCAAGCGGTGTAGACGTAGAAATTAAAGTGTGATAACTGCATACTTTGCAATGATTATAAATCCGTTCCTATTTTAGGGACGGATTTTTTTTGGTAAAATATGGCGTTTAACTTCTGAAATAGTTTAGAAAACCTGTTACTACTCTTTTAAAGTAAAATTGTTATAAACCACCCCTCCAAATGAGGGGAATTTTGACCAGTAAATTTTGTCATTGGAGCCAAATTTATTATCAGTGACTCTGGATGTTTATTTTTTTTCATTTCGCTTTTTTATAGATATCTCTACTTTTATGGGGTGTTTTTCAATGAGGTTCCGGTATCGTTAAAGGATATATAAGACATCAACCGGCATTATTATAATTTGATAATAATTAATCTTTGTAAGGTGAGATATGTCACTTTCTATTATTTATTTAGAATTAATAAAAATAATAATTTTGTAAAAAATTATTAGATGAATAAAGTAGTATCCTTTTCTCTGCTTGTATTGGGTGGGGTTTTTGTAAACGCACAGCAAGTGAATGATTCTATTAAAAAATCAAAAGAGATTGATGAAGTAGAATTATTTGGTGAAAAAAAGAAACAGCCGGTAGGCTTAGAAGCGATTACAAGACTTCCTTTAAAAACCAGAGACCAAATCCAAAGTATTTCGGTAATCTCCCATAAAGCGATTGAAGAACTGGGAGCCCTTACCGTTACTGATGTAGCTAAAAACGTACCAGGGGTAACTCTGTTTTCCAGTTATGGTGGAGGAAGCGAAAGTATGTCTATCAGAGGATACCGTGGAGTACCGGTACTGAAAAACGGAGTTCAGATGGATTCGGATTTCCGTACTGCAGGAATGATTACAGATATGCAAGGAGTCGAAAGCATTCAGGTCATTAAAGGATCAGCTGCTGTAAGCCAGGGGATCGGAAACGGTTTGGGTTCTGCCGGAGGAGTCATTAATGTGGTGACAAAACGACCACAGTTTATTGATCAGACTAGTGTAGGGTTTCGGTACGGAAGCTGGGATTTTTACAGACCTACAGTAGACTTTCAGAGAGTGCTGGATTCTCAGGGAAAAGTAGCGATACGCTTCAATGGGGCATATCAGAAAAACAATTCATTCAGGAGCCATGTAGAAGGAGAGCGAATTTACGTTAATCCTTCCATCACCTATCGTCCGGATGATAAAACGGACATCAATGTAGAGATGGATTATCTTCATGATAACCGTACACCGGACCGAGGAACCATCAATACGGCGCCGGGTGATGTAGAAGCATTATACCACATGCCAAAAGGTAAGTTTTTAGGATATACTTCTGATTATTCAAAAACAGAGACATTTAATTTCGCTACTACCATAGTACGTAAGCTTAATAATAAATTAAAGGTAAGAGCTGCTTTTATTAATTCCAACAGCAATTCAGACAGTGAAGCATCATCAATATCACTACCTACCGGAGAAACCAATTATAATATAAGACAACATACGATCGGTAAATCTCAGGGTGAAGATATCAATAAAGTGTTACAGTTAGACTTTATTGGAGAGCAGATCAAAACAGGCTTCATCAATCATACTTTCCAGGTTGGATTTGACTGGAGAGAGACAGAAACATCTACAGTGACTTATGAAGCATACAAAAATTCCATTGCGCCCGAAAACTTGATTACTGCCCGCCCGACAAAAATCGGAGGAGTAACTTATAATGCCAATCCTTTAGATATTTTCGATGTTGTAAACGGAAGCATCCCAAATCAAATTCCTACGAACGTCATTTATAAAAACCTGGGTCATTCGAATCCAATCCTTACTCCAAGTATTGGTGCCATGGCGCAGGATGTAATGTCCATCGGAAAATATCTGAAAGCCCATTTAGGCCTAAGATACAGCAGGCTGAACGGATCTTCCAATGCAACAGTAGATACATGGAACCCTTCATTTGGCGTAATTGTTTCCCCATTTCAGAATGTTAATGTTTTCGGATCATATACTACGACAACCTCTTTAAGATCTTCGAACAATATTCTTCAGGCAGGAGGACTGGTTGGAGCATCACATACTAAACAGTGGGAAGCAGGGATTAAATCGGACTGGTTTAATGAGCGTCTGAGATTCAATGTTACCTTATTTGATATTAATACAAATAATCTGTCATTCCAGATTCTGGATAAAAATTATCAGCCCATAAAAGACAATAACAATAATATTCTTTACGGGCTTGCCGGTAACCTGAAAAGAAAAGGAATGGAAGTAGAACTTATCGGAAGAATTTTGCCTAATCTTCAGATCATGTCCGGATGGGCGTATCTGGATGCTCAATATCAGGACAGTCCTGCTTATATCAACGGTTCTGCTCCAATGAATGCTCCAAAGCATACAGCAAACGGATGGTTGAATTACAAATTTATCACAGGAGCTTTAACAGGTCTTGATGTAGGAGCCGGAATCTACTATGTTGGAAAAAGACCGGTTGATGAATGGACTCAGAAGACATTTACCGCAGGCCATCTTAATAGCGTGGATGCGGGAAAAAAACCTTTTGATATGCCCGAATATACTACAGTAGATGCTCAGATAGGATATACGCTTAAAAATGGTATGGGACTAAGAGTATTTATGAATAACATCTTCGATTCAGTAGGATATAGTTCTTATTTCAGAGGTGGCTACATCGATCAGATTCAACCCCGAAACTTTGCCGTACAGATCAACTATAAATTTTAATTAATAAATTATATATCGTGAAAAGTGTAAAAAAAATAGCTTCTGTTCTGATACTTGCATTGGTGATAGTTTCATGTGCTTCCGATACGAAACTTTCAGAAGAAGAAATAAAAGCTGCCAATGAAGCAATGAAATATAACAGTCCGCACCAATGGAATACCTGGCCATATAATACCTGGAATAATGGAATTCCCGGCACAAAGAGAATACAGTTCGGAAAAGACCTTCCTTCAATCAGTACTCAAAATTTTCAAAAAACTGAAGGAATGAAATTTTAAGAAAGATAAAAAATCCATTCATATCAAATTTAATTAGAAAACATTAGGACAGTACTTCTGTCTTAATGTTTTGTTTTTTTATCCAATCTTGAATACAGATAAATCTTCAAAACTTATCATTCATTAAAAAAATTCATTATCGTGCTTCTTTTATATCTAAAATTTCTTATTTCCATTCAACTTTATTTAATACATTTATTCAATAAAAAATAGATAGTATGGGCCAAAAGAATAATAATCTTTTTGAAAAATTTTCAGACTGGGCAACTAAATTTACAGGAAGTTCCTACGCATTTATTGGAGCAGTGCTCGTAGTTGTTATTTGGGCAGCTTCCGGACCTGTTTTTAAATACTCAGAGACCTGGCAGCTTGTGATTAATACAGGAACAACCATTATTACTTTTTTAATGGTTTTTCTTATCCAGAAAGCGCAAAATAAGGACTCAAAAGCCATTCAGATTAAATTGAATGAATTAATTGCTGCCCATGAAAAAGCCAGCAACCGTATTGTCGATATTGAAGATCTCAGTGAAAAAGAATTAGATCAGCTGCATGTATACTATGAAAAGTTATCAGATTTAGCTGAAGAAGATGATGATATTCATACTTCACATTCTATCGATGCCGCTAAAAGAAATCAGAATTACAAACGGGATGTTTTCCAAAAAAAGCATAAAGACTAATTTGAAAATATAAAAAAAGGAGTCAATTTGGTTCCTTTTTTTGTAGACCATATTAATTAATTTAAAATTGAATTTAATAGATTTTTTATACCTAATTGTTAATTAGTAGAAATAAGTATCTGTTTTTATTAAAGAATTAATAATAAATGTTACATTTGTTTTCCAAAAACTTTAAATGAAAATAAAACTACCTCTTGTATTATTTGTGGTCGCCTCATCTATGGTAAGCGCACAATGGAGTAAGACAACATCGACCAAAGATGTTATCACAAGAAATGATCAATCTGTTTATTATAATCTGGATATTAACAAAATTAGGACTCAGTTACTGAGAGCTCAAAAAGTTGGTGATAATGCAGTAACTATTAATATTCCAACATTAAATGGGAGTATTGAAAAATTTGCAGTTAACAGTTTTCCTGTAATGGACGAAGCATTGGCAAACCAATATCAACTCGGATCTTATGTTGGAGTGGGAGTAGACGATCCTACCAAATATATTAGATTCAGTGTTGCTCCTAATGATTTTCAGTCGATGATGATAAGCAATGGAAAATATGAATTTATTGAACCTGCTAATGGGGATAAATCAGTATATTCCATTCATGGGAAAACAAGTAAAAATGGACATGCATTTGCTTGCAGTACTAAAGAAAGTCCCGAATCTGTAGCTGCAATGAAGAAAATAATGGCGGCTGGTGTAGCGGCTAAGTCTAATGATAAAAAATATCATACCCTTAGATTAGCCATTTCTGTTACGGGAGAATATACAGCTTATTTCGGAAATGCAGCTAATGCTCTTGCACAGGTTAATGCAACAGTAACCAGAGTAAATGCAGTTTTTGAACAGGAGTTCAATTTACACCTTAATGTAGTGAATGCGCCAAACCTTATATTTACTACCGCTACATTAGATCCATACAGCAATGCTAGCCAGATGTGTAAATGGAATTATGAATTGATGAATACACTACACGGCGGAGCCTACGGAGTAACGGATGCAAGTTTTGATATAGGACATCTGTTTGGAAGATCAGGGGGAGGAGGTAATGCCGGATGTATCGGGTGTATTGGAAGTAATGATGTTTCTACAACTTCATATTCAACAGCTAACGGTGGTTGTGGTTATGCATATATTTCTCCGAATAATTATAAAGGAAGCGGAATTACTTCTCCGGGAACGGGAGGACCTCAAGGAGATAATTTTGATATCGATTATGTAGCTCATGAAATGGGACATCAACTGGGGAATAGCCATACATATAGTTTCTTTGAAGATTTTATGGGAACAGAAGTAGAGCCAGGTTCTGGATCTACCATTATGGGATATGCAGGAATTACAGGTGCTACAACAGATTTACAGGCTCATTCGGATGCCTATTTTCACAGTGTGAGTATTGATCAGGTTCAAGCAAATCTTGCTTCAGTAAGTGTCGATGTGGAAACTCCAATTACCAACAATACACCAATAGTTACAGCGATGCCTACAGTGTATACAATTCCCACATCAACTGCATTTGTATTAACTGCATCAGCAACTGATCCGGATGGAGATCCTTTAACATATTCTTGGGAGCAAGTAGATGCCTCTGAATTAGATGATGGAATTGATAATATAAATATCGGAGATGAGATTTCAGGGGCTAGTTTCAGATCATGGCCGGCCGTAACAAGTCCTACCAGATACTTTCCTAAATTGGCAACTGTTCTTGGTGGAGCGGTTAAAAATATTGTAGATTTCGAAGCAGCCTCTACTGTTGCAAGAACTACTCACTACCGAGTTACTGTACGAGATAATAAAATTGGAGGGCATGCGCAAACAGCCTATGCTACTCAAACAATTGTTGTGGGATCAGCAAATGCATTTACTGTAAATTCATCATCATTAACCCCTAATACAAACTCTAACGTTTCATGGGTACCTTCAGGAACAACAGCTTCTCCATACAACGTTTCAAATGTGAAAATAGATTACACCTTTGATGGGGGTGCAACATGGACTGTATTAGCAGCTTCTGTACCTAATACAGGTACTGCAAGTGTTTTTATTCCTGCTTCTTTAGCTGGTAAAAATGGACATTTAAGAGTTTCTGCTATTGGAAACGTATTTTATGCTGTAAAGCAAAATGCAGTTGGAACTTTAGGGACTTCCGAAGTAGGAAATGTAAAATCTGTTCAGATATATCCAAATCCTGTTGATGATATCCTGAATGTTAAGAATATTTCTTCAAAGTCAACTTACGAAATTTTCAATGCACCAGGACAACTGATCTCTAAAGGAATCATTGGGGATGGTAAAATTACTGTAAGAAGTTTAGTAAAAGGAGTTTACTTTATCAACATTGACGAGAATGGTACCAATATTAAAACTAAGTTTGTGAAAAACTAAGTTTAAAAAATACAATAAAAAAGCCTGTCCGTAACTAAAACGGGCAGGCGTTTCAGTTTTTACAGTCTTATAATCAAGGAATTAAAAGTTTGAAATAGTGTTTTAACATATAATATAGCAGATCTGTGATAGTGTACATATACATTTATTTGCAAGAGGTAATATAAACTGATGAAATAAATATTAAATATCACAAATTAAGATTATTGAATGCTTTCATTTCTGTAAATGTAACTTCTACTCAATATTAAATGCTGTAACGACAAGATTGGATTTCAGTAGATTTATAGATGATTTTGATAAAAACGGCAAACCATCTAATGTATTGTATAAAAGTGGTAAAGCTGAATTTTATGTGACAGATCCAAGTGGCGTGAACAAACCTCAAGTAATTCAAACTTATCCTTAAGCTTATGAAAAAGATAATATTTACACTAATTATATTATTTATTATAAATTCTTGTGGAGTAAAATCAAAATCTCCCGAAAGTTATAATTATAGGATTGTTAAAATAGATTCTATTGAAAATACATATTTGATATATGCAGAAAAAATGAATATAAGCATAAAAAATAGTGCTATAATAAAAATAGTGTCTGCAAAAAAAGAAAAGCATTGTAAAAAAAATGATTTGGTTATTGTAGATAAAAATTACAATCTAAACGTTATTTCTTTATACCCTCAAGGTTTAGTCTCTCATCATCTTAAAGGTATCACATATAATGGGACTTTGATTCCTTTTGATAAAGATTATAATGTTAAAAAAGATTTATTTACAACTGAAGACTTAGAAGGTCTCTGTTATAAACATTAGAAATACTAGTCCAACCCAAGCTACCGCACGAATCCTTTCGTGTGGCATTTTTAATTATAATTATAATTACTTTTAGTAAACTACCTCATTTTATATCTTTACATAAAAACAGAAAATACAAATATGAAAAGTAATAATAAAATAATGTTTTTGATTTCCCTTATTGGTTTTATTTTTTTGTTCATCTGCTTTAATTTAGAAAAAAAAAGGATGTATGATTTTTTTGAATCGGATGAAAAACTTTTTTTGAATGATTTTTCACCAATTGTAATGAACAAATTTAAATACCTAGGAGAGGTTGCAGATACAACAAATCATATGAATGCTTATATGAATTTCGGGGAAATATGTTTGCCATTACTTGATCAGTGGAGGGATAAAATAGAGATAGGAAATTATGTCTCTAAAAAGAAAGATAGTTTAACATTGTTGATTGAAAAGGATAATAAAAAATATTATTTACATTTTAACAGCAATAGCTTTGATGGTGCTCCTTCGCCATGCAAATGTGAAAAATTGAGTAAAAATAATTAATAATAAAGTCAACTTTAAAGTTATCTCGCAAAGCAACGTCTTTGACTTGATCTCATAAAAAGAACCCACTGCAATTGCAGTGGGTTCTGTATTATAGAGCAACCTACTTCATAAAATACCCAAAATACGAACAGCTTCCCATAAGGTTTTTAGCTGTTTCTGTATCTGAATACTGAGACTTAAGCATCGCAAAATACGTTCTGAATTTCTGATTTTTAATATCATCCAGCTGCTTTTGGTAGGCATCCGCTTTTTCAGACCATTTGGGATCAGAATAATTTTCTGTAGGTTTATTTTTTGCCTCGTATTGATAATACTTTCCTTGTTCGGCGCTCGCCATCTGGAAAAGTATTCTTGCTTTTTCTTCTTTGACAGTAGAAGCCTCCAGTGCTTTTTTATAATAAGAAATGGCAAGATCAAAATTATCAGGTTCTATATACGATCTGTCCATGAAGTTTTTGTAGTAATACTTGTATGGATTCTTTTGGTCTGTACTCCAGAAGTCATACTTTCCACCATTGGTATTGTCTACATCCATCACAAATAGCTGTCTGTAATACCCCAAAATAGAAGTGTTATAGAGTAAGTTTCCGATCAGCTGATTGGCTTTGGCTGACTTTTCATCTTTCCCGGCACCTATTTTTTTAAGTTGGATCAAAGCATCTGCCAGTTCAAGCTTATTCATATTCGGTTTAATAAAAGGAAACTGAGAATAGTCTTCATTTTCCATACTCGTTGCAGCATCACTCTGGTAGCTTTCCCAAACATTATGACCAAAGACATAGCTTGAAATATTTCTGAATCCATTGTATTCACTTTCCCCATATTTATGAGGTACTTTAGGCTGTTCGGTAGAGACCCAGTCGTAATTGATCCTTGGAATTCCAACAAAGTCCTGAGCTTTTTGATAATAAGACTTCGCTTTTTCAAAATCAGCGGCTCTCATAGCACGGTCACCGTAGATGACACTGAAAAAGGCATCAACATTTCCAACATCATCCATGTTTTTAGAAATAATCTGCTGTTCAAACTGTGTTTTGTTTGGCTTTCGGTAGAAATCTTCCACACTCTTTACCAGACTTGAATTCGGATTGTATTGAAGGTCAGAAAGCTTATTACTCATCAGGAAAGATTTTCCATCTTCGCCCTGCAGAAAATAACGGTTGGCCAGAACATCTTTAAGGAAAGAAGCAGTAGAAGGCACCGGTCCGTAATCATCATCATAACCATCAGCTTCTGTTGTATCTTTTTTAACTTCTTTTTTCTCAACAAAATATTCAGCATAATCTTTCATCAAATGATCTTCGTAGGCTGCATCAATTTTCGGCTGGGAAACAATATCATTCAGAACTTTCATTCTTTTGATCTCTTCAAGATATTCAGGATTGGTAGTTTTAATATCTTCCAGAATTTCAGTGCTCGCTTTATAATCTTTCTTCAAAAACTTCAGATAAGCATCAGCAATCTGCCAGTATTCATCTTTAGATTTTGCTTTTGTTTTCTCTGTGAATTTTTCAAGATCATCCAGATAATCTTTGGTTTTTTCATCATACCAGTAATTATTGTTATTGTAGAAAGGAATTCTGTTTGGGTTTTCCAACAGCTCATCATCACTTTGATCAGATTTTCCTCCTTCAGCCGTTGGATCAGATTTGCTTCCGAAAAGCCTTTTGAAAAACCGGACAATCTTCTGCCAGAAAGAAATTTTTTCTTCTTTTATTTTTTCCGGGGCAGCTTTATCCTGATCTGCAGCTTTACCTGTATTAATATCTTTTTTTACAGAAGCAGCATCCGTATCATTATTAGTGTAATAATAAATAGGAAGGTAGCTTCTCTCCAGTTCATTGATACTTCTTACAGCCATCACTTTCAGGATCTCGGAATCAGGATTAATGTCATACATTTTTTCCATGATGGGGATCGGATTGTTGAAATCTTCATAGCCAAGAAGAAAATAGGCCATGTTTTTTTCATCGCTGGTTCCCGCTCTTTTTAAGATATTGTTGAAAGATGCGGTATCCGAAAGCTTCATAGAAACGAAAGCAGATTCCTTACGGCTGTCGCTGTTCATGAAGACCTGGAAAAAGTTCCAGTTGGCATCGCTGTTCATTTTCAAACCCCTCTGTGCACCGGCAAGCTGGTCCAGTGCCATAAAATAGGGAACACCTTTTAGACGTATAGGTTCTACATACGTTTTGAATGCCTGAAGAGCCTTTTCGTAATTTCTTGTATAATGATTGAAACGGACAAGCTGATAGCCATAGCGTTGTTTTATTTCAGGATTTTTGGCTGCATTGTATAATGAAACTAAGGCTGATGTTGTTTTATCGTAATCAATGTTTGTTGCATTCTTATCATTTCCGGCGCCGCCGTAATAAAATGAATTTTCATTTTCAACGAAGTTAATTCTCATATAAGGCTCGAGATATTTAGCTTCGATTAGATAATCCAATCCCTCACGGTATTTCTGATAAAAACCTGTTCCCAGTTTTTGCAGCAGCTGATTATTGGGAGTTCCTTTTTTCAATGCATTCAGGTCATTCAGGCTCATAGTATTCACCAGATAATTAGTCTCGGAATAACTGAGCTGACCATTGAAGAACTTTTTCCACGATTCAATATTTTCATCAGGAATCTGAGACTGCTTGAAATCAGTATAAAATCTCGAAGAATAACTGTGAAGAAAAGGAAGATAAGATTTATCTTTTATAATACTCTGTGTAAAAAGGTTAAAGTATTCGTAATCCGGATCGGACCATGCACATGCATCAGACTTCGTATAGAAGAGAGATAGAATGGCAATTGATAGAATGTACTTTTTCATATAGACGTGGTGTTTTTATAATTACAGATAGGATTACAGCTTTTTCGTTTTCATAATCAATGTAAATCAGAAACAAGTACTGCAATCAGAGAATATTAAAATTAAAACTTTATAAAATTACGGTTACTTACAAATTTACTATCTAATTGATAATATATAATGTTAAAATGCGGGATTTTTTTCTGTAGAAAATCAACAACTTCTTGAAGCTGGTCATCTGTGATTTCTTCAACTTTTATCTTGAAACCTTTATTTAAATAGCTCCCAAAATAAAATCCATCCTTCATTACTGTAACCTCGTGATCTGATATTTTTTTGAAATTCGGGTTTTCCAGATCTTTTTCAGATAAAGCGTTAATCAGTTTGTGTTTTTCCAGATGATTCGTGATGATTCCCCAGGAATAGATAGGTAAAGCGACTTCAATTTTTTTAATCGGATAATCTCCAATTTTTGCAAGATAGCTTTTCAAAATATTAACATCCAGAATTGAATTTTTATCAGAATTTTCCAGTGGAGATGAAGTAGAGTAGCACATCAGATAGACTTTTCCTACGGGAGGAATTCCGGTCTGGTTTTTATCTTTAACCTGATGCAGACGGAGTGTACAGGTAACTTCTTTGCCAGAGACTTTCTTTAATTCCTTTAAAAAAGTAAAATAATCATCCCGGGTACCGGCAGTCCAGTCACAATCAATCTGTATTTCCTGGTTGACATTGAGATGGTATTCTGTAATTTTTTTTTGAATGAGTGTGTTAATATTTTGCGCCAAAAAAGTAATTTCTTCTCTGGAAATATTCAGGAAAGTTTGGTTTGTGATGAAAACAGTCGGAACAATCTGTTTATTGCTTTCAAAGCTTTGATCTTTGGTAATGACCCCAACCGGCTGAAATTTTCCCCCTATTCTATCAACATCAAAAAATCTTGTATATAAATAGGGAACAGATGCAACATCCAACGCTTTCTTCTCTTCCTGATTAAGGCTAAGATTTGTTTTCCAATAGTAAAAAGTATAGGGATGATTCTCTTTTCTGCTGCACGAGACCGAAAGAAGGAGAATGAATACAAGTGACAGTACTCTCATTATTGATAGAGTTTGCTTTCGCATGTGCAGGTATCGCTGGTCAGACTTTCCTGTGCAGAGCAGCAATCTTCGGATTTTTGGATGTTTCCTTCCTGGTCTGTAAGATAAATATGATCTTTGTCAAACTTAACAAAAAAGCTTTCATTCATTTTTTTTAAACGGACATTCATTACTTTTGGATTGTATTTTCCTGCATTCATTTCTTCTTTAGTTTCACTATTGTCAGCCAGATTCACTTGAATAAACCCGAAATAAACATCGCCGTTTTTCTTTACATCCAGATAATAGTGAGGTGTTCCCGTTCCACTGTATCCTTCAATAATATCAAAGCTTCTTTTACCGGTAAAGGGTGTCTTGGTCTGTGCAAAAGATAGAATGCTGACTAGTAAGAGTACTAAACTGAAAATCCTTTTCATATATTTTCTTTCAAAAATAAGGAAAAACAGGTAATATAAGGACCGTAAAATCCCGGAAAGTTTCCAATTTTGCTCCTCCCAAACTTCATTTATTGGGATGATTTCGGCGTTCTGGAAAAATAAATTTGCTTAAATAATAATGATGTGATGATGAAATCCATATTTTACTCACTTTTATTTTGAAAAAAAGAAGGTTGCAAATTAGAAATTAAGGCTTCTATCAATATCTACAGTATGTGATTTAACATAATAAAATAATTTCTGTTTTTAAGGTTAAATTATTGCAAATATTCACTAATACTGATATTTTTGGAGTGTTTAATAAAACAAAAAAATTAAAACCATGAAAAAACTATTATTTATCGCGGCACTAGGTGTGGCTGGATTAGTAAGTGCAAAAAACGCTGAAGAAATTAAAACAGAAAAAGCTAAAGAGAAAGCGCCGGTTGAAAAAACTATTTCTGTAGAAAAGAAGGCAACAGCGAAAAAGCCTTATAATTGGGTTACTATTGTATCACCTTGCGGAGCTGTTTTCTATTTAGACATGAATGATTATGCAACATCAGATGCTTTCTGGGCAGACGCACATCATTTTTCAGATGTGAAATGCAATTAATTTAGAAGAAATATTAAATGTACTCATAGGAACTGGCTGCTTATTGTAGTAGCCGGTTCTTTTTTTATATTGTAGTTTTAATTATGAAAATTTACAGCGTCTTATTATTGCTTATTATCTCATTGTTTAATGGGCAAACGATCATTAATTCGCCCGGCTTTGCAGTGAAGCCCTCACCTTATCATGTTGTGAATTTTGAACCCAGTTCTTATAATATTTACTATCAGCTTCAGTTTTCCAATAATCCGAATCATCCTGAAAATAAGCGAGAAGCCTTATGTGTTCTTCAGTTTGGGAAGGGTTTTTCAAAGTTTACCGATGTTAATCAGCTTAAAAAAGATTCACTGACTGAAAAATTCAGCCACCAGAATATGGTCAATGCGAAAGAAGCTGGAGAAATGTTGAATATTCACATTAATTATCCAACAATTACTGTAAAGAAACTGGCGGATAAAGAACTCATTGTTCAGGACAGATTAAGGGATGTTTATCAGTATGAAGAAAAACAGCCGGTTTTTAACTGGAAGTTGGAAAAAGGAGAAAGGAAAATTCTGGGATATACCTGTGCAAAAGCAGTTGCAAATTATAGGGGAAGAACCTATACCGCCTGGTTTACAAAGGAAATAGCCATCAATAGCGGGCCGTATATTTTCGAAGGTCTTCCCGGTCTGATTCTCGAAATAGAGGATGCCAAAAATGATTTTCACTTTGTAGCAGTAGGAATCGATCGGAAACCTTTGCCAATCTATATTAGAGATGAAGACAACATTTTTAAAGTAAGCCGTGAAAAATTCAGGCAGGTACAAAAAGCCTATCATGATAATCCCGGATTCTTCCACGGTAAAGCCTATAATGAAGATGGCAGCGTGATCATAACAAAATCGAAACCTCTTCCTTTTAACCCTATTGAGCTGGAATAACGATATAACCTTATTAGATAAAAAAAATGCCTTCCAACACTGGAAGACATTTCTTTTTAAGGTTAAATATAAAGTTATTAAAACATTTACTTTTTTGCAGTACATTAAAACACAGTTGCTGCAAGCTGAATCCGGGCGTATTTATTGGAAGGATTCCACATCGCCATCATCGATACCGGCAGACTGTAATGGTCTGTGATTTTTATGGCTTTACTCGCTTTTACTCCAAGATTCACGATATCAAAACTATTCTTTCCGTTTCCATATAAAAAATACCGGTCGTTAAGAGCAAATCCAGCTCCAATAAAAGCATCTAAATTGACTTTCTTTCCCGCAATGACAGGATAACTTGCCTGTACATAAGTTGAATATTTATTCTTTTTATAGCTTCCGTCAGCATCTAAAACAACTTCTCCCGCATTGGCTCCGCCATACAGCATGATATCCGCCTCTATATTGATTGGAAATGCAGGACCGAAGGTATAATTTGTTCTCAGATCAATAATGTGGGCCGTTCTTCTGTTCGAATAATGAAAGATGTCTTCTGAAGCCACAGCAGTATTGATGTTTCTGGAATTAAATAAATCCCACAATCCGATATACAACCGCCCATCCGAATATTGTACATAATAGTTGATTTCCTTGTAATGAGTCCCGTCTTTATCATCCGTTAAAGAAGAAGCTCCCCATAAACCTACCTTCCACTTCTTTTCTGCATCCAGCGCATAGGAAAGATTTCCCATGACAACAGGTTTGTCAGTAATAATAAGCCCTCTCCATAAATGATTGGTTTGAATGTTTGCCGTGAAGTCAAGTCTGTTATTCTCCTTTGTTTGTATCGTGTCTTGAGAAAATAGTTTTCCTGTGCTCAATGCCAGGAGGCAAAGAACCGTTAAGATTTTATTCATAAATGTGATTTCTGTTTTGTTACTGTAAAAATCCGTAAAGAACTGCGGCCAAAGCTGCTCCGACAATGGGTCCCGCAACAGGAATCCAGGCATATCCCCAATCGCTGCTGCCTTTCACAGGAAGGATGGCGTGCATAATTCTGGGAGCTAAATCTCTGGCCGGATTAATTGCATATCCTGTAGTTCCGCCTAAAGACAGACCTATGGCCCAGACAAGCAAGGTTACAGGAAGGGCTCCCACAGATCCCAGTCCCACTTTTGCCGCAGGATCGGCATGCAAAGAAATACTTGGATCTGAAAAATGGAAGATTACAAATATTAGTACAAAAGTTCCGATAATTTCACTGATCAGATTGGAAGAGGCTTTCCGTATCGCAGGAGCAGTACTGAAACAAGCCAGCTTGGCTCCTTCATCTTCCGTGATGGCAAAATGGTCTTTATTAAAAAGCCATACCAGAAAAGCGCCGAGCATTCCCCCGACCATTTGAGCCGCAATATAAGATGGAACAAGATCCCAGGAAAATTTTCCGGCAAGAGCCAGACCTATTGTAACGGCAGGATTTAAATGAGCCCCACTTACCGGACCGGCAATGGTAACCCCTACAAAAACGGCCAGTGCCCAGGCAGTGGTAATCACAATCCATCCTGAATTGTTTCCTTTTGTGCCTTTTAAAACAACGTTGGCCACCACGCCGTTACCCAATAATATCATGAGCATGGTGCCTATTAATTCTGCTATAAATGGAGTCATATATATCTTTTTTATGTAAGGGAATTAATCTTCTATCCAGCTTTGAGAACGTTTTACTGCCTTGTTCCAGAAATGGATCATGTTGTCTGTTTTCTCTTTATCCAATTTGGGAAGGAAATCTTTGTCAATAATCCATTGTGATTGTATTTCATCAATGTTTTTCCAGTATCCAACAGCAAGACCTGCAAGATAAGCTGCTCCTAAGGCTGTTGTTTCCAGTGTTTTTGGTCGTGTAATCTTCACTCCGAATAAATCAGACTGAATCTGCATCAAAAGATCACTGGCTGAAGCACCTCCATCCACTCTGAGTTCCAGACTTGGCGTTCCGGAATCTGCTTCCATAGCTTTTACAATATCACACACCTGAAAAGCAATACCTTCTAATGTAGCTCTTGCAATGTGACCGTTGGTAGTCCCACGGGTTACGCCTACAATAGTTCCCCTTGCGTACTGATCCCAGTATGGTGCACCCAAACCGGTAAGAGCTGGCACGAAATACACGCCACCGTTGTCTTCTACCGTTTTAGCAAGATCATTAACTTCCTCTGCTGAATTGATCAGTTTTAAACCATCTCTAAGCCATTGTATGGCAGCTCCGCCTACAAAGACGCTTCCTTCCAATGCGTAGTTAACTTCTCCATTGATTTTCCAGGCAACAGTTGTCAGTAAATTGTTTTTTGAAGAAACGGCTTCTTTTCCCGTGTTCATTAATAGGAAGCATCCTGTTCCGTACGTGTTTTTTACCATTCCCGGTTTTGTACACAACTGTCCGAACAATGCTGCCTGCTGGTCTCCTGCGATTCCGGCAATAGGAATTTTTGTAGAGAATAGAGTGGTAGCAGTTTCACCATAGATTTCACTGCTTTGCTTTACTTCCGGAAGAATGGCTTTGGGAATATCAAATAATTCCAGTAATTCATCGTCCCATTCCAACGTGTGAATGTTCAGAAGCATGGTTCGACTGGCATTGGAAACATCTGTAATAAACATTTTTCCTCTTGTAAGTTTCCATACAAGCCATGTATCAACCGTTCCGAAGCATAATTTTCCGGCTTCCGCTTTTTCTCTGGCACCTTCTGTGTGATCAAGAATCCATTTTAATTTGGTTGCAGAAAAATACGCATCCAGTATCAGTCCCGTTTTCTTTTGTATGATCTCGGCGTGTCCCTGTTCTTTCAGCTCATCACAATATTTTGAAGTTCTACGGTCTTGCCATACAATAGCATTATAAATAGGTTCCCCGGTTTCCTTATCCCATACAATAGTGGTTTCTCGTTGGTTTGTAATCCCAATGGCAGCTACTTCCAGTCCTGAAATGCCTGCTTTTGCGATGATTTCTGCAGCAACTGAAATCTGGGAAGACCAAATCTCATTAGGATCATGCTCTACCCAGCCCGGAGTAGGGTAGATCTGTTCAAAGTTTTTCTGGGACATGTATTCTATCTGCCCATTGTGGTTGAATAAAATTGCTCTAGAGGATGTCGTGCCCTGATCTAAAGCAAGGATCAATTTTTCACGCATATTGTAGTTAATTAGATTTTGTTTTTAGGAGAATAAGGGATCAGTAAATAGCCTTTTGCCAATGCAATAAACTCTTCGGTCTGTTGCGTAATCCATTCAGGTGAATGGTTTTTTTCTTCTGCAATGAGTTTTGCAATCGTTTCCGCACTGTCTATGGCTGCTCTCGCATCCAGAAAAAGAAGACGGACTCTTCTGGCTAAAATATCTTCTATGGTTTCAGCCATTTCATGACGGATAGCCCACACAGCTTCTGCTATGGTAAATGCGTGGTCCGGATGTATTTTTTCAGCATATGCAGGATTACTTTGCTGTAACGATTGTAACGATGAAATATCTGAACCGTACACATATAAATGGCTGGTTCTGTCAACCTGATCAGGATTCATATTTCCATGGATTGATAAATGTTCTGTAACAGATGGAGTCTGCTTCAAATTCTGAATTTCAATTGCCTTGTCGATGGTGTCTTCTGCCATTTTCCGGTAAGTTGTCCATTTTCCTCCGATAATAGAAGTAAGACCTGTCTCTGAAGTAATCACTTTATGGCTTCGGGAAACTTCTTTTGTGTTTTTTCCTTCCCCTTTGGGTGCAGCTAAAGGACGGAGCCCTGCAAAAACAGATTTCACATCTTCGCGTGTTGGTTTCTTAGCCAAATATTGTCTGGCGGTATTTAACACAAAGCTGATTTCTTCTTCCAAAGCACGAGGTTCGAAACTTTCATCCTTTAAAAGAGTGTCCGTTGTTCCCACCAAAGCTCTGTCATGCCAAGGAACTACAAACAGTACCCTGCCGTCTGAAGTTTTAGGAATCATAATGGCATCATTGCTTTTCAGGAAAGACTTATCCAAAACCAGGTGAATTCCCTGGCTGGGTACTACAAATTTACCATGCTTGGGGTTGTTCATATTTAAGATGTCATTGGTGAACACCCCGGTAGCATTTACTACAGCTTTCGCTTTAATGGTATATTGCTTTTGGGTAAACTGATCTTCCGCAATAACGCCTATTATTTTGTTGGAATCATTTTTAAGGAGATTAACCACCTTAAGGTAATTAATAGCGCTTCCGCCTTTTTCGATGATAGTTTGTGCTAAATTGATGGCCAAACGTGCATCATCAAACTGTCCGTCCTGATAGACCACTCCGCTTGCAAGGTTGTTCTGCTCAATCGTTGGAAGTTTGGAGATGGTTTGAGCCTTGCTGATGTACCGCGTTTTGCCTAAACTTAATTTTCCGGCAAGAAAATCATAAATGGATAACCCTATTTTATAATAGATACCGCCCCACCAAGTATAATTAGGAATAATAAACGACTGGTTCTTTACCACATGTGCCGCATTTTTTGCAAGCAACCCTCTCTCCTTTAAAGCTTCTTTTACAAGCCCTATATCACCTTGTGCCAGATATCGTACGCCACCATGCACAAGTTTAGTACTTCTGCTGGATGTAGCCTTTGCAAAATCATGAGATTCTAATAATAAGGTTTTGAATCCTCTGGTAGCTGCATCTAATGCTGATCCCAGACCGCTGGCTCCACCACCAATAATAAGAAAGTCCCATTCTTGTGTAGTGTCCAGTTTTTCAAGTTCTTTATTTCGTTTCATAATATTTCGTTACGTTTCGTTATGTTTCGATTTCAAATTTAATAATTTAAAACGAAACTAAAAGAAAATAAATGAAATTTTAACGTTTGATAAAAAAATGATAATTTTGATGAAATGAACAAAATGGAAAAGTTAGTACCGAGACACAATGATATATTAAAGGAACTGGATGAAAAAGAACATGTTCTTGTACAGGATCTGTGCGAGAAACTTAATGTTTCATCAGTTACGATCCGAAAGGATCTTAATTATCTGGAGAGTTTAGGACTTCTTTTCCGTAATCATGGCGGTGCCAGCAAACATATGCGGTATGCTTATGAGAAAAATGTAAATGAAAAAGAAAGCATCAATGTAGAAGCGAAGCAGGGGATTGTGAAAGCCGCTATGCAGCTGATTCAGGAGAATGATTGTATCATACTGGCTTCTGGGACCACAATGCATTATCTGGCGAGGATGCTCGTTAATTTTGGGCAGCTTACCGTACTGACTTCTTCGTTAAGGGTAGCCCTTGAACTCTGCAATAATCCAAATATTAATATTATTCAGTTGGGAGGGGAGGTTAGAAAGAGTTCAACTTCAATTGTGGGTTCTATCTCGGAAACTATTTTAAAACAGTTCTCCTGTAATAAACTGTTTCTTGGAGTTGATGGTATTGATCTGGATTTTGGAATCAGTACATCCAATGCGGCTGAAGCTCACCTTAATCAATTGATGATCGAATGTTCCGATAAGGTTGTAATTCTCGCGGACTCATCAAAGCTCAATAAAAAAGGATTCGGGAAGATTGCTTCCTTAGACAAGATAGATTATCTGATTACAGATAAGGATATTTTAGAAGAAGATAGGGTCGCACTGGAAGAAGCGGGTGTAAGTGTAATTGTGAAATAACCGAAAAACACTTAATCGCTAGAACAAATCAAAAATATTTTGAGGAAAAAGAAGGAAGTAAATTTTCATAAATGGGCTAATTGATTAAAAATCAAAATATTTTGTATGAAAATTTGTCAATTTGAAAATTATCCTTACATTTGCACACTCATTTTAGGGGCGAAGTATGCCTATTTCAAACGTGGAAATTACTTGTGATGCTCTAAAATGAAAGGTGATTCAAGAAAATTTTATAACATATTATATAAATAATGTCAGGTATTATTGGTAAAAAAATCGGTATGACATCTTTGTTTAACGAAGAAGGAAAAAACATTCCTTGTACAGTTATCCAAGCTGGTCCATGCTCGGTTTTACAGGTCAGAACCATAGAAAAGGACGGGTACAAGTCTGTTCAATTGGGTTTCGATGACAAGAGTGAAAAGAACGTTGGTAAAGCGTTAGCTGGTCATTTTAAAAAGGCTGGTTCTGCTCCTAAAGCTAAATTAGTAGAATTCTACAGAGAATTCGTTGATGAAGTAAAAGTAGGAGAAGAAGTAAAAGTTGATTTATTCGCTGAAGGTGAATATGTTGACGTAACAGGAACTTCAAAAGGTAAAGGTTTCCAAGGTGTTGTTAAAAGACACGGCTTTGGAGGTGTAATGCAAGCTACTCATGGTCAGCACAACAGACTTAGAGCTCCAGGTTCTATCGGTGCTGGATCGGATCCTTCAAGAGTATTCAAAGGAATGAGAATGGCAGGTAGAATGGGAGGTAAGCAGGTAACTGTACAAAACCTTCAAGTATTAAAAGTGGATCAAGAACAAAATCTTTT
>Ga0308164_10001959_pt1 | contig 21805 bp, 25 predicted proteins | sample PhyTR2_FD_201031 | JGI IMG/M metagenome (GOLD analysis project Ga0308164, IMG submission 201031) | Phyllosphere microbial communities from UC Gill Tract Community Farm, Albany, California, United States - DLSLT.R2 | ecosystem: Host-associated > Plants > Phyllosphere > Unclassified | place: USA... | reverse complement strand
TCAAGCCCGAGACCCGTAAGACGTGCTGGAGGAACCTGCTATGAGGCTGACGGCATCTCGTCCTGTGTCGCCCGCACGCCTTCGGCTGTCGCTGGTAGTCGGCGCGGCTTGTGCGGCCGCGCTGTATTTCGGCCACGGCCGCTCCTTCGTCAGCCTGTCATGGGATCCTCACGCGGTCCATTGTCTGCCGGAGCTACACCTGGCGCTCCTGGTGCACAACCAGCCTTCGACAGTCGCGCGTGGCGACTATCTCTTCTGGCGGGCGTCTTCGATCAGCGCGCTCTCCTACGTCACAGACGACTATGTGCTCAAGCGCGTGGCGGGCGTCCCTGGCGACAAGCTCGATATCCGCGACAGCAAGGTCTTCGTCAACGGAGTGCTGGTGGCGGAAGGGCTTGAGGACGCGGTGCTTTACAAGCACCGTGCCGCCGACTTCGAGCGGACCGAGGTCATTCCTCCCGGTCGCTACTTCATGGTCGGCACGGCCCGTATGTCGAACGATTCGCGCTACTGGGGGTACCTGCCGCACGACGCGATCGTCGGCAAGGGCTACCGAATTTATTAACTTTCGCGCGCGAAAGTGAAGCTTATGCGTTACTTGACCCTTGCTGTCTTTCTCGGCCTTGCCGGCACCGTCGCCGCTCAGGAGGTTCGCACCGACGACTCCTACGGCGACGCCTTCCTTCATTACCAGCCATATGTCGTGAAGGGCAAGGAGGCGAAACGGCCGGAAACCCGTCCGGCGCCGCCTGCCCCCTCCAAACGGGAGGACCAGAAGGTGAACGTGAAGTGGCTGCAGGAGAACTACAAGCTGCTCGAGGAGCGCGCGATCGACGATCCGACTGACGAGAACGTGGCCGCGTACTTGTACGTCCGGCGCATCGCGATGGACAAGTCGCAGCGCTTTTCCGAGAAGGTGAGCGAGGTGACGAACACCGACCCGCTGCTCAACGAAAACAACCGTATTCCCTACGCTAGCGCGGGTGCACAGGCAATCCGTTCGGCCAGCCGGAGCGCGCAGGAGCAGGCGACCCGCGAGCTCGCCGCGACCGGCGGTCTGGTGGTGTTCGTCGATGGCAGCTGCAGGTTCTGCGCGATGCAGATGCCGATCGTGAACGCGTTGCGCGCGCAGTACGGCATGGAAGCACTTGTCGTGTCGCTGGACGGCAAACGCCCGCGCGGCTACGAGGGGCCGCTGGTCAAGGACAACGGGTTGTATCGCAAGCTCGATCTGAAGCTGACGCCGAGCGTCGTCTATGTGCACCGCCCGCATGGATACAAGAACGGGAAGGACGAGAACCAGTACCGCGTGATCGCGCAAGGGTTCTATGCACAGGACGAATTGGTCAAGCAGATCGCGTTCGCTGGCCACACGACCAGGTTGCTGTCCCCGGAAACGATGCGTGATCTGGCCGTATGGGACCGCGGCGTGGCCGCTACCGAAGACCTGGGCGCCCTGCAGCTCAATGCGAACGACCCGGCGGCCATCAAGCGGAAGCTGCAGCCGCTTCTGCAAAAGCAATACCAATGAGGTGACCATGAAAAAGCGCACGATTCTGGCCGTATTCTTGTTCTGCCTGCTCTCGACCTCTGCCCGGGCCGGGATCATGGCGGATCTGAATTCCATGTTCATGTCCAACTCTACGGATCCCGGCACGTTCACCACGCGTGACCGCGTCGGCATCTATGCCGGTGGCTATTCGATGAGGACCCCGATCCACAACATCAACGTCGTGGCGTTCGATCCGCCGCGCCTGAACGCCGGCTGCGGTGGCGTCGACTTGTACGGCGGCAGCTTCAGCTTCATCAATGGTCAGGAGTTGATCGCCATCTTCCGAAGCGTCGCATCGAACGCGGCGGGACTGGCGTTCAAGGCGGCGATCAAGGTCATTTCCCCCTCGCTGGATTCCCTCATGACCGAGTTCCAGACCATGCTCCAGAACATGAACAACCTGGCGAAGAATTCCTGCAGCCTGGCCCATCTGCTGGTCGAAAAGGCCGACCGAGCATTGGCCGACGCGACCGATGGCGACGGCGCGGTCGGTGCGTCGATGAAGGGCATCTTCTCGGACTTGACCGCCGGCCTCAAAGACTTCAATACGAATGCCTCGCAGTACCTGAAGAAGGCGGGCGAGGTGAACCCACGCGTCGGCAACCAGGTCGCGAAGGCGATTGTCTCTTCGGGAACCAGTTCGGTGCTCGGCGTGATCGGGCTGGCGAACATCGACGGCAGCGCCGACGACTCGAGTAATCCGAACTCGCTCAATAACCGGGTATTGATGTCCATGCTGGGCTACGAGATCTCCGGTATTCCATGCCGTTCGTTCAACCCTGACGGCGTCGAGGACACCACGAGCAATCAATCGACCAACAATATTCCGCGCGTCAGCTGCAAGAGCGGCGCCACCATCACGCTAGAGGACTTCGTGACCGGTGGCGGGACTGGGTCCAGCCGGCCTGACTACCCACTGCACCTGTACACCTGTCTTGACCCGAGCGGCACCACGCCGTCCAGCGGCGGCTTCGATCCGCAGATCTGCACCCAGATCAAGGTGGAAGACTTCAACTACCAGGGCATCGAGGGGTGGATCAATGGCATGCTGTTTGGCTCTCCGGACGACACCAGCGTCGACCCGGCTTCCATCGTCGGCATCATCAATAGCGGCACGAGCGGACAGTTCTCGACCGCGCAGCTGCAGTTCCTGCACCAGGCGAACTATCCGATCATCGCGCTGCTGCAGAAGACCAGCAACCCGGAAGCACGCAAGAGTATGGCACGCCGCATGCGTGTCGGAATCCGGAACTGCGTCGCTGCGCAGCTGGGGGGTGCTCTTTACCGCGCCGCCTCGTCGATCGGCAACAACAATTCCTACGTCCTGACCGACGAAGCGAAGCAGAACATCGAACGCCTGCGTAGCGATTTCATGGAACGGCAGCAGAGCTGCGACCATGACCGGTCCGTGCTGGAGATCGCGCAGTTGCTGAACCAGGCAGCAATCCTGAACAGCGTCACGAACCGGTAAGTGCCATGATCCCCAATCAAGTCATCTACACGTCGAACGGCGATCTCACCACGCTGAACGCCATCCTCAATGCCGTGGCGATGGTGTGCAACGAGACCCTCACCATCTGGGGGTTTGCCCTGCTCGCGGCGACCTGGTCTCTCCTGTCGATGACGACTGCGGCAGCCGTCAATGCTCCGGCGGGCGGTGCCGGCGGTGAGCTGGGCAAGCGCGCGGTGGGCCTGCTCATCCCATTCTGCCTGGCACTGCTCCTCACTGCGCCGACCTTGAAGTCGACGGTGACGATCGAGAGCGGGCTGACCGGGGCGACGACGACCGTCGATAACGTGCCGGTCATCATCTCGGCTGCGCCGGCGACGGCGAGCCTGGTTTCGAAGAGCGTTGGCCAGAAGCTCGAGACCGCGATGCAGGCGACGGGTACCGACTATGCGTCGATTTCCGCAACCGGCCGCGGCTTCATCAATCCGCTCAAGACGCTGCTGACGTCGCGCACTGCGGTCTTGCGCCTCGGCGGCATCCCGTCGAAGGTCAATGCGGTGTTGAGCGCGTGCCTGAATTCCGATTCGGGTACGGACTACGCCCAGGTCGCAAATCGGGTGCTCTTCGCCGGCAATCTGACGGGCGCGGCGGCTGGTCCGGCGCCGATCTCAGTATGGTCGGGAACAGGTTCGGAGCGCACCTCCATTGGCATGCTGCTGGCGGAAGCGGCGCAAAACACGACCGCCATCGTGACGGACGTCCAGGTCGGCACCAATCACATCGCCACTTGCGCGGATGCCGCCGCCCAGGTCGGCGCCGATATCGACGCCGCGCTCAACTCCGACGAATTCCGCCGGGTCGTCCAGGGCGCCGTGAACGCCGCCGACCAGCCGAATGCTGGCGGCGATTTCACCATCAACGGCATCGCCAGCCAGTACGCGGCCGTGCGGACGGCAAACCTGACATCGGGCGGCCTGGCGGGCGGCGTTGCCCAGTCAAATGCCGAAGTGATCAACCTGTTGTTCGCGGAACTGGTGAAAAACGACCTGGACTGCCTGCGGGCGGACGGTACCAACAAGAGCACCTGTCTCGCCATGGCTGTCCAGGCCAACGAGATCGAACGGAACAATATCCAGGCCGCAGCCAATGGCTTCGAGTCGCTGATGTACGCGGGCGCCTTCGCGAACCAGATCACCGCCGTGATCATCGGGCTTGGCCCGATCATCGTACTGTTCATGATGTGGTCGGGGGTCGGCGCTGCCCGCAATATGAAAGTGGCGGCGCACATGATCGTCTGGCCGCTCTTGATCATGAATGTCGGCGCTGAGCTCATCAACGGGATGATTTACATCCAGGTGGCCAACTTCCTGCGCGCGATCGCGCAAAACGGCTTCATCAACCAATCGACCGCGGTCGAGGTCTACAAAAACTTTTCGCTCGAGATCGGCACCGCGAGCCACCTGATGGCTACCCTGCCGATCCTGATGTCGACCATCTTCGCATTGGGCCAATCGGCGGCGCTGGTGAAGATCTCGGAATCGATGACCTCGGGCTCGAAGGACGAAAGCAAGGCAGTCAACCCGCCCCCGGTCGACAGCGCGCCCCTGGTCACGAACAGCAGCGTGGCGAAGGCCGAGCAAGGTGTCGGCGGAACGAACCTCAGCCTTACGGGCGCAATCCCGGCAATCGCCACCAGCGCCCAGTTCGGCAGTATGCAGCGCGAGGCATCGAACAGCATCACATCGGCGCACCAGAAGATGCATTCGATTTCGGAAGGGAAAACGGACCTGCAGTCCTGGACCGATGCTTTCAATACGGGGAATTTTTCCAAGGTGGGGGTTTCGGACTCTACCGGCCGAGCGTTACGCGATGAGTTCAGCCGAAACTATAACGCGTCGCAGTCAGGGAAGGTAGGCGCAGGGATTAATTCGGCGAAAGACAACTTCAACGTTACCCAAGCGGGCATCGGTGTCGGCGCGGAGGTCGGAGTCGGCACCAAAGGTGTGGGCGGCGGGGTCAGTGGATCCGGCGAATATCGTACGACGACCGGCGCGAACGACAATCTCCGGACCGGGAAAACAGCGGAACAGGACGAATCGGTTTCGAAGTCGCAGGCGCTGGCCAAGTCTTTCAACAGCTTCATGCAAAGCGACAAGTACAAGAACATTGGTACAGACGAGGCCCGTTCACTCCAGCGTTCGCTAGGCGTCCAGAAGCAGTACGCCGATACCTTGTCGGAATCGAAGTCTGTCTCCGACGTAGCGAGCGATGCCGTCAAGCGCTCCTCCGGTTTCGTGTCCCTGAGCGCGAAAATCGGCGGCGCGGAGGTCGCCAACCAGATGAAGACCAACGCCGATTACCGCCGGTTCCAGCTGAGCGCCGGCCGCAGCTTCGGCAACTCGGATGTCGCCCAGCGCTACCTGGAGCGCGCACGGCAGGACATGGAGGCTGGAGTGACCGACCGCATTGTCGGCGATCCCCAGGCCAATGAAGCCATGGCGCGCCACCGCGCAGCGTTCCTGATGGCGACCGACGAACAGGCCCGTCCGGAAGACCGCTTGATGGCGGACGAATACTTGTTGGGGTCGACCAATGCGATGCTGGCCGCGCGGTTCTCGACGCTGGATATGAAGCCGCGGGAACACTACGACATCGGAACCCCCGGTAACCACAGTGGTGTCAACGAAAGCGCTCTGGTTCGCAAGGTCGACGCTGCGGCCAAAGGCGGCGGCCGTGGCCGCGGAGCCCCGAGCACGACAGAGGCGCTGGATCGCGACGGATACGGATTGGCGCTCGAGGTCGCCCACGGCGTGGAAGGCGTCGCCGATTCAGTGCACGAGGGCCGCTTGAATGCGACCGCGGCGGCGCACCGCGCAGGTCTGGCGGGTGCCGGAGCGGAAGGTACGCGAGACCGCGCGCGAACCAACATTGGTGCCAATTTGAAGGAAACCTTGCCCGAGTTTATGCAAGGCGAGAAAAAACCCAGCCGTTTCGACATACCTGACAAGAAGTGAGACGCTTTTCCCCCCATCGTTTAGCATAGGAGCTCGTCATGAACAACAGGAACGACAACAAACCGGCAAATCGCGGCAATAACGCCTTTGCGGCCTTTGCGGCACACAAGATCTCGAAGAAGGAGAAACGCTCCTGGCTCCTGGTGGGGGCTGCGATCGTCGTTCTCTTGTTGTGCTGGTGGGCTCGCAGCAATCAATAATGGAGGAATCATGTTGCAGCTTTTCCGAAACATCCTTCGCAACCTGGAAGCCCTGTCGAAAAAGGGTGAAGGTCACACCATGAGCAAAGAAATGCGGGAGCGCTTCCGTTCACCGAGCGTCAACGTGGACGGTACGCCGATGGCTGGCCGGCATGACATCGGCGGCAGGGGCTATGGCTCAGGTGGCGGGTACGGATCCTCCAAATACTGACCTTGGTATCGCATGAGTTCAATAGCGCCGGCTGCTCCTCGTCCTCGACGTCCTCGTTACACGAGCAGGATCGCGAACACGATCTACTCGGCGGTGCTGCTGGCCATGTTGTACGACTGGCCGTATCAGATCTACCAGAGGCTGGGCCCGCGCATGTCGGAAACGACGGCGCGGGAACGCTTCATTGTCCAAGAGGTCGGCGCCTACGCCGATCGCCTTCAGCTGCGGCTGAAGCCGACGTTCGTCGTCGGCAGTGTTCCGGCCTCGGCGGGCGCCTTTTCCGGCAACGCCGTGATCGTCATTCCCACCGAAATGCTGGACGCGTCAAAGTGGAGCGACAACGAAGTGCGTTTCATCCTCGCGCACGAAGTTGGACATATCGCGCGCCTGGACGCATACCGCTTCTGGACCCGCTGGACCGAGCGTGGGGCGGAAGGCCGCGAAAGCGATGCTGACCACATCGCGGTTGGCCTGGTCGGATGCAGGGCAATGGAGGAAACCGTCGCCAGGTATTGGGGCGAGTTCATGAAAGGCTATCAGGAGAAAGGCGACCACCATCCCCACCCAAGCCAGCGCCTGCAGCATGCCTGCCCGGGGCACGGTTTGGCGGCGCAAGCATTGTCGGCGCGTCTTCCAAATGCCTTGGGCCAGCGGCAAGTGCCGTCGTCCGGTTTTCGGGCTGTCACCGGGCTGAATCCATCTACGCCGGCGCCGACGGCGCATGGCACCGTTCGGACGGTGCACGTTACGGCAATAAAGGAAACCGACGACGCGCCCTCCTTGCCGGCGCTGACAATCGCTGGGCTAGGCCCGGACAACGTTTTCACGGGCGAGTCGCTGACCTTCAAGTTGGAGGGCGTGGGACCGTTGGACCTGGCGAAAGACAGTGACGGCCTGATCCTGGGGCCGAAAAGGGAGCGCCTGGCACTGAAGGCCTACTGGGTGTTCCATCCGGCAGACAACAGCTTCACGATCAGCGACGCGAAGCTGCAGCAGTTGATGGACGCCCTGCCGGCCGGAACCTTGGACATATCTGTGAACTTCGTGTCTGCCGATGGCGAATTCGCTGCCGTGTACCAGTTCCAGGGATCCAAGCGCGCCCAGGATGCGCCGGCCGCGGCCGCCGGGCGGCAATAGCAAATGTCATTTCCAGAAATTAGCCCGACGGCTCACTTTCGCGCGCGAAAGTGCGGTATGTAGAGAGGGCGCCCTACTCTGCGCTTTCCTCGGGCGTGATCGGCTTGAACTGCAGGCCGAGCTGACCGAGGCTAGGTATCCCGTCGCCAAGCTCAAGTTGCTGGTTTTCCTCACGCAGCTTCAACACTCGGGCCTTCGCTTCGACCAAGGAGATATTGCGGTTCTTCCAGAGTAGCACCTTGATGCTGTTTTCGGTGACGTCGTACATCTTTGCAATCTGGCTGATGCTGACGCCTTTGTAGATGAGTTCGGTCCAAATGTCGTAGCGCCGGTTGACGATATCCTTGGTGGGTATCTTCAGCTTGTGACGGTAGTTGTAGACCTGCATGTGGTTAATGTCCGGTACACCGCGAGCGATACGAGTGTCGGAAAAGCCCATTTCGAAGCCCTGACGAATCGCTGCCTTCTGATCGTTTCTTAGCATGATTTGTTAAAGCTTGTCGGAATGGATGCCACAAAAAGTTGCGAAACAGTAATTATAAAGCAGGCGTGAAAATCTAACACTGCTTAGTGCAGCAATATAGTCAACTTTATCAGATTAGCCGTACGTTAACTGCTCCGTGCATTGGTAGAGTAACAAGAAAATTGGGAGAATCCTCACACAAGTGTGAATTTTCACCCTTGCATATGAGTTATCTCTGTGCGTACAGCCATTTCGACAACATGGACCTCTGTTATACTGTGATTTTATACAGTATTTCCAACCGTCATGTTTGTTCGCGTCGCGCAGCTATTCGAAGACGGCCGGCCACTGCCTCGGCACCGGGCAATCACGGCACAACCCGTGCATGTCGGCAGACTCACGTTGACGGAACAGCATGATCATGAGTTTCGACGCAGCATGTACCTGGCCATCCTGCGAAACGAAGGCGTAGGGGGCGACGTCCTGCCGCGCCTGCGAGATGCAGTGGTACGGTGGATAGGCGACGGCAGCATGACCATCAGCGGCTTCGAGTTCAACGAAGCGAACCGGCAATGCAGCGTCCAGTCCTGGTACGTGCAGCTCATCTCCAGCGGCCTGGACTAGCAAGCCATGCGTCTTTGGGTTGCGGTCTACCTCCCCCACCTGGCTTTGGAGGCGTACTTCCCCCGCCACCTGCCTGACCCCTGTTGTGCGATTCTGGAAGGCCAGCACGTCATGGCGATGTCCGACTCGGCGCGCCGCGAAGGTGTCCGGCATGGCATGGGACGCGGTGGGGTTCTTATGCTCGCGCCTCACTCCGTCATTCTAGAGCGCGATATGGTACGTGAAGAGGATTGCCTGGACGCGATCGCAATGGCCTTGCTGCAGTACACGCCAGAGGTTACACATTTCGAAGAGTCGGTGCTGTTGATGAACGTCGGTGCATCCCTGACGTTGTTCGGCGGTGTGCGCCGGCTGTGCAGCCGTATAAGCGCCGACATGCGAGCCCTGGGCTTCACGGGTCGGATCAGTTGCGCCCCGACGGCCCGTGGCGCATGGGTGCTGGCCAGAGGCGCAGACCGGCCCCGCACGTTGAAAATGCCCACGCTGCAGCGACGTCTTGAGCCTGTTCCGGTTTCGGTCTTGCCGCCGGCGCGCCGTTTCTCCGTCTGGCTTGACGGGATCGGCTGCACCACGGTCGGCGAGCTACGTCGGTTGCCGCGTCCTGGCCTGCAGCGTCGCTGCGGCCGCGAGCTGCTCGAGGTTCTGGACGCGGCGTATGGCCTGTCGACGGAACTCCATAACTGGATCGAGCCACCCGAAGTGTTTCGTGCTCAGATCGAGATTTTCGATCGCGTCGAAAAGGCCGACGAATTGTTGGCCGGTGGCCACCGGTTGATATTGCAAATGCTCGGCTGGCTGACCGCCCGGCAGCTTGCCGTTCGAAGGATTGTGCTCGAAATGATTCATGAGCGTGGACGGGTTGCGCGGCCGCCGTCAACGCTCGAGATCACGCTTGCCGATCCTGTATGGCGCGACGATCACCTGGTGAGACTGCTGAAAGAGCGGCTCGGCCGGCAGGTACTCGAGGCACCGGTCATTGGCCTGGTGCTCGAGGCCACCGATGTCGTGCCCATGGCGCCGCCGAGCGAGTCGCTTTTCCCTGATCCCGGGGGCAGTGAGGAAGACCAGCAGCAACTGCTCGAGGTACTGATGGCGCGTCTCGGTGCCGAGAATGTCTTAAGGCCTGACCCAAAGGCCGACTACCGGCCGGAAATCGCGAATACCTGGGCGTCTATTTCGACGCCAGTACGGCCCGGGCAGCTGGAAGCGGCCCTGCCGCCAAATGTGGATCAATTTATCCGCCCTACGTGGATTCTCGCTAAGCCGATCCCATTGTTGATGCGCGATGACCGGCCCTATTACAGTTCGCCGTTGAAGATCGTTTCGAAGGCCGAGCGCATTGAGGCGGGATGGTGGTCGACGGTGCAGTCTCGCGATTACTTCATCGCGGAAGCGGACGAAAAGGTTTTCTATTGGATCTACAGGGAGCGGGTTGTGACGGAAGACGATGCCGTCGAGCCCCGGTGGTTCCTTCACGGCATGTTCGGGTAAAGCTCGGCCATTCTGCTTAGTCACACGCTCATGCAAAGCCGGCCGGATTGCATTTCCGGCTTTATGCACCTACTCAAACCGCCTCGATTCTGCAAAAAACGCACTTGACTCGCGCATTGTATGAATGCACACTTGATGCATGCATGATGCAAACATGATGCATGAATAGTGCAATTTCGCAGGCTTTTCAAGCCCGAAAATGACGATGCCCGGAGCGGCGGCAACCGGTCCAGGCATCTTTCCATGATCAAAACTTAGCGAGTCGAACATGAATACCGCAAATTCTAACCCATGGCCCATAGCACCGGCCACCTCCCGCTTCAATTCGTCGATTTCGGCACACGGCCGTAATCGGTTCCGTTAACCGCTTCCCTACATGTCCAGGAGGAATTCACCATGTTTTCCGCACTCTACAAAGTATGGGAGCAGTTGATCGGCGCATTGCATGACTTGCTCGACAAGACCAACGATGCAGGCCGCGCCGGTCGTCAGGCCATCCGAAAGGTCGATCAGCAAATTCGAGACGCGGAAGAGAGCGTGACGGACGTCGATGCTGAATTGCGCCTCATGCAGCACGAGGCCGAAAAGGCAGATAAGGATGCGCTCAAACTGGGGCAGGTAGCGCAGCACGCCGCCAACGCCGGCGATCGCCAGGGCGCGATCGAAGCCGTGCAAAGACAGGTGCAGGCGGAGGAGCTGGCTGGGAACTACAAGGCCAACGTACAACGCCTGGCGCCGATGCTGGAGCAGCTGCAGGCGCGTCTGTCACAACTTCGTCTGAAGAAGCAGGAAATGCAGCACAAGACCACGCTGCTCGATGCGCGCAGCAAAGTGGCTGACGCCGAAACGCGTGCGGCCCGCTACCTGGGCGATGTCGGATCCGCGCCCGGGATCAGGTTCGATGAGATGGAGCGCCAGGTCGACCGAAAGGAAGCCAAGGCGGCCGCGCTTGCCGATATGGCGCATGCGAAAGCCGAATTGAACGTCGACGCTCGTCTGGCTGGCTATGCCCGTTCCGCCGCGATCGACGAGAAGTTGCGCGCCCTGGGCATCCCTGCAGTCGAGGCAACGGCGGATGGACGTCCCGCAAGCGTGTCCAAGGAGATCGGCCATGCATGAACTGCCGTTTCACAGCCTTAGCGCCGGCCTCTCAGATCTGGCTTCGTTCGCATTCATCCCGCTCATGGTCATGGCTTTCGTTGTCGCTGCGATAACCGTCGTGCGAGGTAGTGAATTGCCAGTGAGACTTGCCCCCATCTTGGTTGCGATAGGAGTGCTGACGGCGTCCAGGTCTCTCCTGCAGGTTGCCGGCGAAAAGGTTGCCGGCGAAGGGCTCGAGGATACTCGGCCTGGCATGCTTGCCGCGGCGGCAGGCTGGCTCTCGGAACATGGTTGGGCGCTGCTGATCGGCCTTGGTGTGGTGGTGGCCTCTGGCATGGCCGTGCACCGCGCAATGGCTTACCGCTATCGCCAGGCGACCTGCGCACGACACCTGCGCGAGCTGCTCGATGCGATCGACCGGGCCGAAACGGGCGCCGAGTTCTGGGCCGCGGCCCATGACGGGGGCGCGCTCTACGCGCGAGATCGCGCCGACACCCTGTACCGCGTGCGGCATGAATTACTGGACCTTCTTGCCGTCGTCCATGCCGGCCAGCCGCTGGGCGCCACAGAACATGCGAAGCTCGGTAACCTGGTCAGCGACATTAGCCGCTGCGAAAAGTGGGACCAGGACGACCGGACTCCACCGCCGGCGCCGCAACGTGGCATTCGATCGCCACGGGTTCGAACCAGTGGAAGCGCGAAATCGGCTGCTCCAACATCTTCTGAGGCGCCCCTCGATTCGCTTGCCGGCACGCTTTACACAGCGACGCTTGTGACGGCCGTGTCGGATTCATTTGCCGAATCTGACAACTGTCGGGTATGTGATGTGCCTTTCGATTGTGGCGAGGCCAATGGATCAGGTTCCCCTAGTGAAGTGTACGATTCGGGAACTGGATGCGACGTCGGCGGAGGCGGTGTCGATCCATGAATTTGTTCGTCAGAGGTGACAAAATGTTGCACAATTAAGCATTTGCTACGAAGAAAGGTTTGGAATGACTAAGGACGGCAACTTGCCGCCGGACGGCGCCGACATCGGCGAGGCATTGCGAGCGCTGTCGGCAGCTGACGCGGGGCGTTCGAACACGGCGCGCTTGCGCGACGTGTTCGATGACATCGAGGCCGCCATTGGCCGCGGCGTACGCCACGAGGCCATTCTGGCGGAGCTGAAGAAGAAGGGATTCGACATGGAAATGACCGGCTTCCGGTCGGCCCTTCAGCGTATTCGGAAAGAACGGTCCAAGAAAAAGGACGACTCCAATGCGTAATTTAGCTGCACAAATGATCAGCGGAGGCTGGGGCGCTCTCGCGGTCGGCTTCGGGATTCTCTCCCGCTCCTGGGAGACGTTCACGACGTTCGGTGTAATCGGACTGTTCTTCGTCGCAGGCCACGCGTCCGGCGTCGCGCTTCGCTCATCCCGCCCGGGCATGCGCGTGCTCGGGATGGCTGGCACGGCCGCATTCTTTGGCGTCATCGTCTTCGGCCTCGTTGCCGGCGCCGAGCGCGTGTATCTGGTCAACGCAAGCAGCTATCCGACATGGCTGGCCAGCGATCAAGGTCCGGTGAACGCAGATCGGTTGTTAGCGAATCTCGATCCGAAGTGCGCCGGGAAGACGGCGGAAATCTACGAGAAGGATGGAAACAGGGCCGTAGTGAGGTGTGGAGGTTTCTCTTGGTACGACTCCTATACCTATCAGGTCCATCTGGAGGGCCATCGATGAAAAGCGCATTAAATTGGTTCGTCGAGAACGCACTCTTCGCGTCGGGCATGGTCGTGGTCGCGGCCGTCGGTGCCAGCCTGTACCAGTCGCGCGAGGTGGACGCGAATTCTTACCGCGTTCTCACCCAGGAATGGGACAAGAGCGGAACCGTGCTGCGGCATGATTTGAAGGCCGCGATGGATGACGGCAAAATCACCCGCTGGGAGAACGCCCGGTTGATGCGAGAGCTACTGGACGAGCAGCGAATCCTCGTCTTTCCAGTGGCCGAATCCGCAAGCGTACAGCAAGCACGCACCGACCTCGCAAGAAAGCTGGAGGAAAGCCGTGGACATCCCTAGCGAGCGTTGGAAAGGCCTGGCCGAATTGGAGCTGGATGAGGCCACGGAGATCCAGGTGCAGCGCTACTTCACGCTGCAGGTGCGTTGCGCCCGTCAGCAACGGCGATTGGTAGGCACTGCGTTCATGGTTCTCGTTACCGCCTGGGTGATGCGGCTCATGGTCGACACTGTCGACCAGGGCGCAGTGCACGAACATGCTTGGGTGGAGGATGCGGTCGACCTGATAACGCCGTACATTTACGGCGCGATCATCGTCATGGTGGTGTTGGGTGTCGCGCTCTTCCAGTATCTTAGCCACCGGTTGTACTGGGGGCTCGCGAGCCTGAATCTGGCGCCCTCAAAGCTGGCCAGAATTCGGCAGCTGGGACAGTGGGCCGTAACTGCCGCGATATGGGGGAAGCTGGGTTTGCAGTTGCGCGGCGTGAAAATGAAATAGAGCAGCTCGGCTGGTTCGCGCCGGGTGTAGCCTTGCCGGACGCCACCAGATCGACACGACGGCCCGGACTGTCGGCACGGCAAGTGTGGAATCGATTTGGATCCGCGGACGTTCTCCGCACCGACTGGCCGGGCGCCAGATGGAGATTGACGTGAGCGATATGACGATTGATGCGATCAAGACGTTGGACGGCAGGATTTTCGCGATGCTGGACGAGGGCGACGTACAAACGTTCAATTTTTATCGACAGCGAGGTCGCAAGTTCGGCGTCAGTGTCTCGCTGGTCGGCGCCGCGCCGCCGGAAGAGGTCGCGCGCGCCAGGTCGCAGCAAGAATGCGAAGAAATCATGCGGCGCGCGAACAGCACGGTTGCGGTAACCGTGGAAAAGCAGCAGTAGCAACCGGAGCCAACCATGCGCATGTACCAATTCAAAAAGTGGCTTCTGCAGAAGTTCGATCCGCAAGCCTGCACGTCTCCCCTCTTCCTGGAGCTCGAGGCGCTTGAAGTGAGGCTTGCGAACGATCCGGAGATTCGGCGCCGCGACAGGGAGGCGCGCGCGGCATATCGTAGCGAGATGAGGCCGTACGCCGCGGTTGCGGTGGTGCTCAACCTGGTGCTGTGGGCTGCGGTCGGCTATTACCTGCAGGCCTTGGTGCCCATGTGGGGCGCTGCGGCGGGAGGCGCCGCCACGAGTGCTATGGTCTGGAAAATTCTTCAGTGACTCGATATATCAAGCGCACATGAAACACATCACATTTTCGCCGGCAGATGCCGGTTCGAGCACCTTGAATATGGTCGCGGACTGCTCGAGCGAGGAGCTGACGCAGCTGCTCCGAGCGGCCTGTCTCCATGGCGCGACGCCAAGCGAACAAGCGGAACTTGATGACCAGATCGAGGCGCTGGTCGCCGCGTTGGTCGAACTGCGCGATCGTGCAGGGATCGAACTGAATGCACGGGTGGTGTCCGAGTACGGCACGCTGGAGGGATTTGGCAAGCTTGCCGACGACGTTCGGCTTTCGAATCTCGCCCGTCAACAGTGCCGGGCGATCTACGTCAGGCTCGTCGCGCAGGGTGTAAAAGCCATACTGGGGCACGGGTGAGCGGTCATTCCCGGGCTGCTCAGTCGTAACGCTCAGGAAGCCAAACATAAGCGCAGGAAGCTGCACATGGAAACGACAAATGCCTAACAAACGCTCGCCCGGTCCTGCGCCGCAGTCGAATACACCGAAGTGCGAAGATTGCAGGAATTTTTCAGGCAGTGCATTTTCGCTCAGCTTCGGTTGTACGAAGGGCCACGCCCCGGATTATCAGTTTTCGATGAATCGGGAAAAGTGCGACGATCGCGCGCTATTCTCCCGTCAGGAAATTATCTTCAAGCGATTCGAACACGCACCCTGGAGCGGTGAGACGGAATTAAAAAACCGAAAGACAACCGTGCTTCGCACCGCGACCAGTTTGCGAAAGGCGCTGACGGACTTTGAAAAGGTTTTGACGTCAGATCAATTAACCGCCTTTCGTAATGCAGCGCTTGCTTTGGACCAGTTGAGCCAAGATATCGAACTGGCCGGCAAGCTGTTGAAGCGACATAAAGAAGAGAAGGAGGCCGGATTCCAGCGGCAGCGTGAAGAGCAGCTCGACAAGATCGCCGCCGAATACTTCGGTACTGCTGACGTCAGCCACATTCTCTCCGTTGCGGATGACCTGGTGAGTTTTCAGTCGAGCGAAGGACTGGAGTGGTACCGAAACCGGACCAAGGATCTGAAGGCGTATTTTCATGCGCGACAGGCGCCGGGTGAGAAGGCCAAACGATATCGCGCAACGCCGAACGCGCAGTCCCTAGCTGAGCTCCGCAGGGAATGTGCAGCCTGCTTCGAAGCGATGGGTATTGGCGGTGCTTACTGCTCGCGTTACGACCCGCGGATGGACGAGTTCGAAGAGTTCCGAGCGTGGATCGCAGCGAACAAGGAATTGATGCGTCGGATCTCGGCCGGGGCCGGAATTCAACCGTCCCCGCCCATGAGTAGCTGATCAAGATAGATTTCCGGGCTCGTCAAGAAGACGTGACGCGTCACGGGAACCGCGCGGCACCCTTTTCTTGGCGCGCCGTCATCGATAACCGGGTAAATAGAACGGCGATAGCGCCGTCGACGAAGGTAACATGAACAAATTCGATGTCTTGTTGAATTGGAAAAGAGCCTGTCTGCACAATGTGCTTCTGGTCGATGTGGGACCTGGTGACGACAATCAGGTAGCGCTTAGCGTCGAGCTGGGCGGCCAGGAAACCCGCCTTCTTGGTGGCGCCGTGTTCGCCGACTGGTATCGCAACGATATCGGCAAGGTCGGCTACCTGCAGCGGTCGCTTGACACGCGGGACCTGTACGATCGTTTTACGTTTTCCCCTTACCTCGACCAGAGTCTTCGCCGCGTCCCGGAGCTGGACCTTCCTTCGCACAGCGCCGATGGTCGCGTCATGGAAACTGTCGGCTGGCGTTGCGACGCGCGGCCGGAAGGCTTTCGCGCGCCGGCCACCGTCATTCCGGGGGAAAACGGAAGCTTCGTGGCCGACGAGACCGTCGCGCTTTCATTACGCATTCCTCCGGAATTCATCATGGAATGTCGGCAAGTTCAGAAAACCCCGGAAGAGGTACTGCGCGGATTCATTGGTGACGCCGCGGGCCTCATGAACTATCTTGCCAATCCGCGAGCGGACGGCTACTGCAGCAATGGCAGCGACGAGCGTACCTATGCTGAATCGTGGCTCGATCGAGCCTACGGTATGGAACGGGTGCCATTGGAAAAGCTCGCCGTCGAAGATCAGGAGCGAGAGGAAACGGACGCCGCTGCCGTCGAGCTGCTGGACTACCTGGGCGACTTCCATGAGCGCGGCGGGTCTACCGACGAGTTCTTGGAAGCGGTGCGCGCTCTGGTCGATCGGAAAGCACTCTGAGGAAGCGGCGATACCGGAGACGCCTGAATACAGTGCGCTGTTCTGGCTCTCTATCGCCAGTCGCCAACGGTTAGCGCCGACCTCTATGGGGGAACTTTGAAAAAGCTCGTTGCAGTCCTTGCGTGCGTATGTGTCCCAACGCTCGCGCATACGGTGGTCGGGGTCGCGGATGGGGATACCTTGACAATGCTCGATAACGGCCGGCCGGTGAAGATTCGCCTGGCTAATATCGACGCTCCCGAGAAAGCCCAAGCCTATGGCCAGCGTGCCAAGCAGTCCTTGTCCGACCTCTGCTATGGGAAAGATGCGTCTTACCAGGCCGTCGACGTCGACCGCTACGGCCGCACTGTAGCGCTCGTGACTTGCGAAGGCGTGAATGTCAACCGGGAGCAGGTTGCACGCGGGTTGGCCTGGGTCTATGTTCGCTATAACAAAGATCCCTCCCTTCCCGTTCTCGAGGGGCGTGCGCGGAGCGCCCGCCTCGGGCTGTGGGGCGATGCAGAGCCAACACCTCCTTGGATGTTTAGGCACAGTGCATCCAGACAGCGCTGATGAGCATCGAACCGGAATGCTCGCCTGAGACCACATGACAGTAACTCGGACAAGAAATGCAACTAACAAACATGTACTGCCGGACCAACTCTATCCTCCGACTAAAGCACGACAACGCAAGCTATAACAACTCCGAACACAAAAGCCACCAAAAAATGGGTTACTTTCGCGCGCGAAAGTGCGCGCCGCTTTCGCGTAAGACTACGAAATATCCACACTTTCTGTGGAGAACTACGCACTTTTTCCCCTCAAACCCAGTATTCATGCGGCTTTCGACTCAATGCCTGTGGATTAAGCAGCGATCTATCGACAGACAAACGGCGCAAAGCGCTCGCCTCAGGATGCATCAGGAACAACCGGTATTTGCTTTGCCAGAAAATTAGCGCTGCCCTGCAGGCGCCGCCGTGTTTCCGCGTGCGCGTACTTCGAAGTCGTGGCCAGCGACGCGTGTCCAGCCACCAGCATCTCGACCTCGATAGGCGTGCCCGCGGCAAGGGAATGCGTGATCCCGGTGTGACGTAGCCAATGCGTACTTGCTCGGCGCAGCTGCGCCGCCGATTGTGGAGCTGCACTGTCCAGTTGGGCAGCGCAGTCGGCAAAGAATACCTTCAGCTGCTCGTATAGGGTCTGGGCATGGATACCTCGTAGCGGATCGACCGTTTTACCTGCTGCCCAGGGCGTACGCTCCTGCAGGTCGACCGCCTGGCCGAGCAAGTACACGTTCGCATTGTCGGGATGGGTGACATCCGCAGGTAGCCCGCGCGACGCAAGATAGTATGCGATCGAGTCGATGTGCACCTGGCCCAGGGGTACGAGGCGCCGCTTATCCCCCTTCCCCGTCACCAGTATCTCCCAACTGGCCGTCGCTGGTTCGTCAGGTGTCGCCGGCATTTCTGTCCAACGAATGTGTCCTACCCGGGCTTGTACGATCTCCGCCCGGCGTAGACGGCCGACGTAGAGGATTGGCAACGCCATGCGTAAGCGCAGGTTGGACGATGTCGGCGGCAGGGCCGCCAGCCGCTCACAGATGAAGTCCCATTCATGCTGTGTGAAGCTGCGCGTATGTTCCGCGGCGCCTGATGGTGCGCGCGGTTTGCTAATCCCGGTCCATGGATTCCCGGTCAGGTAACGCTGATCGACCAGGAAGCGATAGAACGTCCCCAGCATCGTCAACGCACGTCGCTGAGCCGCGGCCTCCAGAGGACCCTCGAAAGGGCGCCAAGACGGCCCCCAGCGGCCGCGGCTGCGTGGCGCGCACCAACGCTCGGCCGGCTGCGGATCTGCCAGGAACGCGCGGTATGCCACCGCATCGTCGAAATCGATCGACGACAGTGGCTTCTGGCGCTCAAGGATGGCCCACAGCATGAAACGCTCGCATTCGGTTCGATAGGCCCGCGCCGTCGGCCCCAGGTGACGCAGCCAGCCGAGCGGGTTCCCTACCCCTGCGCGGGCGCCGGCGCCGCCGGCGTGTCTGCCCTGTTTCTCGCGCAAGAACGAAATCAACGCCTCATAGTCGTTCGTGGCCGCGAGCTGGCACTGGTAACGCGGAGCGCGGAAGCGGCCGTTGCTCCCGTCCAGGTCGCCCGGCACCGCAAACTTTTCCAAGGGAACGACCGATGTCGACGCCGGCATCACCAGGTGCAGTGCATCGATGTCGAGCTCGGAGCGAGGGGCGAGTACGTGCGCGCCGATGCGCAGACCGGTGCTTGCATGGAAGGTGCGGAGCATTGCGACGATGCGATCGGCCTTGCCGGCGCCAATCGCGTGTACCGGTGCGTGCCAGTTTCTGCCCACGCCGTTGATACGCTCGACCAGTTGTCGAAGCTTGACCATGCCAGCCTCTTCCAGCCGGCTGGCCAGGTCGAACGGGAGCCAGGCGCGCACACCGTCGTCCGGATGCGGCGCTTCGGCCGCGGCACGCTCGAGCCAGGCGATCGCCTCGAGCTGGCGGCGTAGCAGACGCGCGCTCCGCTTCTCCTTTTGGGTTCCAGTACCGTGTGCCTCCTGGTAGTAGGCCAACTGGTCTTCGAACGAGAAATCTTCCAGACCGTGCTCGGCCGCGAAATCTTCCAATGACGGCGCCGGCGCCGGCGAACCATCCCGGTCCCGCACCTTGCTTACGTCGATGCGCACGAGCCTGGCCACCGCGTGACGTTTGTGACGATGCGCTGCGGCCGCGAACGCGTCGCGCATCCACGCCACCGCCCTGCGTACGTGCCGCACGTCCGTACGGCTGCCCTCCACGGCCAAATACCGGTCCCAGATGTCCCGCAAATCGAGGCCCTGCACGTACGCGCGCATGAAGGCAAAGTGGCCGATGTGCAGCTTGCGGATGCCCGGCTGGAGGTCGGTCGTGGTATGGATCATTCAGGCGAGACCAATGATGAAGTAACGGTTGTGCATGGGGTCGCCCTTGCGCTTCGGGGCGTCTTCGTCGCCGGCGAACCGGATCAGGTGGGTCGCAATCAGAAGCTGAATGGCGTCGCGGATCTCCTCGCGTCGCAGCTGGGTGTATTCCTGGATGGTCTCGTAGCTGCAGCGCGCCACATTGCTGACGTTCTCGCGGAGTGACAACAACAGCATGTACAGCTTCAGTGCATGCAGCGACCCGGGGCGCTTGATGTGGTCGAAGTAGTGCTTAAGCCGGGACATGTGCTTGTAGGTCTCACAGAGGTGCTGCTGGGGCAATTTGCACCATTTGCCGTTTTCTTCGATCCCCAGCAGCGAATACAGGTTGGCATTCCCTACCCGCTCCACGCCGATCGCCTCGACCGCACGCAGCAGCTGCAACCCACGCGCGATCAGCTTGCGCGACAGCGGGGCCACTTCCTGGATGTCCTCGTAGGTTGCACCGACCAGATTGTTGCTGCGTAAGCCTGCCTTACGCTGTGCCCGGTTCGAAATGATCGTCAACGCGAACAGCACCAGGATCGCTGCCGTGGCCGCGCTTTTTTCATGCCGCCAGCTGAGCTGGGACAGCCCATGGAAGGCGAGCGCCGTGGATGTGTCGGCCTCCTCTATACGCAAGCCCAGGGCGGCCACGCGCGCCGTCTCGGCGTGCATGTGCACTGCCGGTTTGCGCTTTGCCCACGCGGACGGAAGCATTGCAAAGGCCAAGCGGCTCATGAGCGTCTGCCCTGCTTGAGAGCCAACGCCACGACGTACAGGGCAAGGCCGACAACGCCGAGCGCGGCTATGGCGGCCAGGAAGACCAGGGTGGCCGGGTCGCTGATCGAGGTCAGCATACGAAGCAAAGTGGTGAGGTTGTCCATGTCGTTCACACAATAACGGTCGATGTGCTTCGCATGTTAACCAGTTCGAAGATCGGTTTCTAGAAAGAGTTCCAGCCAGTAACCCTAATGATTCGCGATTTTTTTCTTATGAAACAACAGCTTGGGTAAGATTCTGACCGTTCACATGAGGTACTTCATCGTTCACGAAACGGCGTTTTCGGGGGTACTGGTGACGGTATTGGGCCGCAGAGTTGGACGAAAACAGCGATCTTAGTTCACGAAGAAAAACCGGTACGGAAACGCAAGTTATTCCTTGGGGACGCCTTTCCTTGGCAAGCCGACAACTGTCCGAATGACCTCTAGATTCGCCGCCGCCCCTTGAGGTAGCTGTTTGGCGCTAAGCTCGCGCAACATGCACTTCCCGTCCGGCTGGGCATCCGCCTGTTGACGCGGAAGCGCGGCATTTTGCTTAGCCCTTCGCGCTTCCATCTCGGCTTGCAGTCCCGAGCGCTCCTGCGCAACGTCGATCGCAAGCGCGGCGGCGGCCGTAAAGTCGTAGCCCATCCGCGTGATCTTCACCGCCATCCGGCGCAATTCTTTTAGCGTGGAAACCGGCTTCGCGCGATGCTCGAGCTCGATCGCGCATCCAAAGTGGTCCAGGTGCTCGCTCTGTCCAATGTAGCGCTCATAGTAGATCTCGACCGCCTCATGCCCAGCCATCTTTTCGATCCACCTCGGCACCAGGTAGCCTTGGCAGAATCCCCAGTAGCCGTAACAGCGCCGGATCCGTTCATCGAGGTCCGGTTGCTCCAATTCCGTTTTCTTTTTCGTTTTTCGCATAGAACACCCGATGCCTGCGGGATCGAACAGGATAGTTCACGTCACAGCGGTCGTCGAATTTATCCAAGAAGATCAACAGCTTAGCATAACGATGCTGCGAATAGGAAATTCTGACGGCACTTTTTACGGTCTTTGATAATAGGAGATTATCAAAGACCGTAAAGCAAGTTTTTCGGGCCGGTCGGTACTTCGGTCGTCCAGTTTCCGGAGGTCTTGGAAGTAAATTTGGTACTTTTTTGGAAGTAAACTTGTTACATGTCGCACTCGGCAGATATCTAACAAATTCACTTCCAAGTGCATGGGCGCTGAGGACATCATTCACTTAGAGCAAGCGACCATTAGCTAGCAGGCGCGAACGGAGCGGTGAGGCCATAGGCCCAGCCTGCGTCTAGCTTATTTCGCATACAATGCCTGATGAAAATAGAATCCTTACGGAAATTTTCAACATGCACCTTTCCAATATCAAGCTGTGGAACTTCCGCAAGTTCGGGACGGGC
>Ga0308164_10001958_pt1 | contig 21822 bp, 17 predicted proteins | sample PhyTR2_FD_201031 | JGI IMG/M metagenome (GOLD analysis project Ga0308164, IMG submission 201031) | Phyllosphere microbial communities from UC Gill Tract Community Farm, Albany, California, United States - DLSLT.R2 | ecosystem: Host-associated > Plants > Phyllosphere > Unclassified | place: USA... | reverse complement strand
GAGAACGTGGCCGAGAACAGCAAGGTCTGGCGCTTCTTGGGCAGCGCCGCCAGCAGGATGTCGAGATCGCGCTCGAAGCCCAGGTCCAGCATGCGGTCCGCTTCGTCCAGCACCAGCGTTTGCAGGGCAGCGAAGCTGACCGCGCCCTGGCCCAGCAGGTCGATCAGGCGGCCCGGCGTGGCCACCAGCACGTCGAGACCCTTGCGCAGCTTGGCGATCTGCGGCTCGATCGGCACGCCGCCGTAGGCGACAGCGGCGCGCAGCGGCAGGTTGCTGCCGTACGTGCGGAAGCTTTCGAACACCTGTTCCGCCAGTTCGCGCGTGGGCGCCAGCACCAGGCAGCGCACTTCACGGGGCGCGGCTTCGCCTTCGAGCAACAGGCGCTGCAGGATGGGCAGCGCGAAGCCGGCGGTTTTACCGGTACCCGTCTGGGCGGCGGCCATCAGGTCGCGGCCCGCCAGCACGGCGGGTATCGACTGCTTTTGCACCGGCGTGGGTTGCTGGTAACCGAGCGTGGCGAGCGTTTGCTGGAGGGGGGCGATCAGGCCCAGGGCTTGGAAAGTCATGGTATATGCAGTGGTAGCGTTCAACAGCGCGCAGTGTAGCCGGTTCGCCCTTGGAGTGGGATGTTTTATGCGGCCAGCGCATCGCTCCACAGCGTGAGGATGTCGTGCACGCGCGCGTCGGGCAGGTACAGCAGGTTGTCGCCCACGTACAGCTCCACCGAACAGCAGCCGGGCAGCGCTGCATGCTGGGCGCCGTTGAACAGCCATACGCCGTGCTGCTGCGCGATGCGGTTGCGGATGTCAAGTGCGTGGTCGCGCGCCACTGGCAGATGCAGGTGCAGCATGTTGGCGTGCGGGCGCGCCGGATTGGGCACCAGCAGCGGAAACTTGCGCAGCTGGTGATACAGCCACTCGGTGCGGCGGAAGTAATCGGGCATGGCCGCCAGCCGCGCGTCGAACTGCATCGCTGCCGCCACCACGTATGGCGTGCGCTGGTACACATTGCCGCCCTGGCGTCGAAACCATTCCTGCGCACGGGCGATAAAACCCGCATCGCCCAGCAGCATGGCGCCACCCATGCCGCCGATACCCTTGTACAGCGACACGTACACGGTGTCGAAGCCGGCAGCGATGTCGGCCGCGGTGCGCTCATACCCGGCCGCCGTTTCCCACAGCCGCGCGCCGTCCAGGTGCAGGTGAACGTTGTGCTTGCGGCAGTATTCCTTGATGGCGGACAGTTCGTCCCACGCCGGGCACTGGCCGCCGATTTCGCGCATCGGCAGCTCCACCAGTGCGGCGCCCAGCTTGTCGGGGATGCCTTGCAGATCCTCGACCGTCCACGGGCGGTGCAGGTCGCCGATCTGCAGCGCCTGGAAGTGGTCGAACAACTGGTGGTTGCCGCGTTCGTGGCGCAGGATGTGGGCGCTGGGGTGCAGGGCCACCAGCCGGCTGCCGCGTTCCATGCAGGCCAGGCGCAGCGTGGTCGCCTGCGTCATGGTGCCGGTGATGCAGAACAGCGCCGACTCAAAACCCAGCAGACGCGCCACCTTGGCTTCGAATTCCTGGATCAGGGTGCCGCAGCCGTAGATATCATGGGTGACGTCGTTGGCCACGCACCACTCCGACATGGCGGCGAACAGCTGCGCCGGCGAGGGCTGGCGGTGGCCGGGCAGCAGGGTGTGGCAGGTCTGGCGCAGTTCCGTGTCGTTCAAGGCATTCCCCTTCGGGGCGGACAATGCGCCATGATACCGCGATCAGTGACCGGTATGCACGCTGTGGAACTGCAGCGCCGCCAGGTTGGCGTAGATGCCGCCCAGCGCCACCAGCGAAGCGTGGGTGCCGGTTTCGACGATCTTGCCGTCTTCCATGACGATGATGCGGTCGGCGCGCTGCACGGTGGCCAGACGGTGCGCGATGATGACGGTGGTGCGGCCCACCATGGCCGCTTCCAGGGCACTTTGCACCAGGCGTTCCGATTCCGCGTCGAGCGCGCTGGTGGCTTCGTCGAGCAGCAGCAGCGGCGGGTTTTTCAGCAGCGCGCGGGCAATCGCGATGCGCTGGCGCTGGCCGCCGGACAGGCGCACGCCGCGCTCGCCCAGGAACGACTGGTAACCCTGCGGCAGGCGTTCGATGAATTCGTGGGCGGCAGCCATCTTGGCGGCCGCGATCACTTCGTCGTCGGTGGCGTCGGCGCGGCCGTAGCGGATGTTTTCCATGGCGTTGGCCGAGAAGATCACCGTATCCTGCGGCACGATGCCGATGGCGCCGCGCAGCGTGTGCAAGTCCAGCTGGCGCACGTCCACGCCATCGAGCTTGATGGCGCCGTGCTGCGGATCGTAAAAGCGCAGGAACAGCTGGAACAGCGTGGTCTTGCCGGCGCCCGACGGGCCCACGACGGCTACCGTTTCACCGGGCCGGATGTCGAGACTGAGGTGGCTGAGCGCCGCCGATTCCGGGCGCGACGGATACAGGAACGTCACGTCGTCGAGCGTGAGCGATGCGCCATTGGCGGCGCGCGGCGGCAGCGCCAGCGGTTTGACGGGCGCCTCGATGGCCGATTTCACTGCCATCAGTTCCAGCAGCCGTTCGGTGGCGCCGGCGGCGCGCTGCGCTTCGCCCATCACTTCCGACAGCGCGCCGATGGCGCCGGCCACGATGGACGCGTACAGGATGAACTGACCGAGGTCGCCGCCGGTCATTTCGCCATTGAGCACCGCGTGGGCGCCGAGCCACAGCACGAACACGATGGCGCCGAACACCAATACGATGGCGATCATGGTGAGCATGGCGCGGGCGCGGATGCGGCGCATGGCGGTCTGGAATGCGCCTTCCACCGACGCGCTGAAACGGCTCGATTCGATTTTTTCGTGGGTGAACGCCTGTACGGTGGGCATGGCGTTGAGGATTTCGCCAGCCATGGCCGACGCATCGGCCACCCGGTCCTGCGAATCGCGCGACAGCTTGCGTACGCGGCGCCCGAAAATCACGATGGGCAGCACGGTGAGCACCAGCAGGCCGATAATGATGGCCGACAGCTTGGGACTGGTCACGAACAGCATCACCAGCCCGCCGATGAACAGCAGCGTATTGCGCAGCGCCATCGAGATGCTGGTGCCCACCACGGCCTGGATCAGCGTGGTGTCGGTGGTGATGCGCGACAGGACTTCACCGGTTTGGGTGGTCTCGAAAAACTCCGGGCTTTGCGTGACGACATGGCTGTACACGGCGTCACGGATGTCGGTGGTCACGCGCTCGCCCAGCCAAGACACGGTGTAGAACCGCGCGGCAGTGGCCAGGGCCAGCACGGTAGCGAGGCCGAACAGCGCCAGGAATACCAGGTCCACGTGCTCGATGCTCTTGTCGCCGGCGCCCGCAGCGCCGAAACCGAGATCGATCATCTGCTTGAACGCGGCAGGAATGGCCAGCGTGGCGCCAGCGGCCACCAGCAGAGCCAGGCCCGCCATGGCGAACTGCCGCTTGTACGGCGCCAGGAACGGCAGCAGGCCGCGCAAGGTGGCCAGGCTGCCTTTTTCGGCGACGCGGGCAGTGGAGGGGGCGGTGGCTGGCTGGTTGCTGGCATTGCCGGCGGTGGTGCTATTGGTCATCGTGTGGCTTATCTGGTTATTACAGCGGTTACAGCGGTTACAACAAATACTACAATTTCATGGGGCGGACATAGCCCGTCAGCTCGAGGTAGGCGCGTCCCGCACGCTTGCCGTCGCGGCTCAGGGTGACCGCGCCTTCCCAGTACACGGCGCCGGTCGAGCGGCGCGAATCGAGCTCCTGGTCATCCTGCAGCGGCTCCACCTGCCACGTGACGGCGCCGGTGGTGAGCCGCATGGCCACCGGGTACTCCGTTTTGGTGCGCGGCGAACGCCAGCGCCGCTGAGGGCTGAAATCCACCTGTTCCGGGTCGAACTGCGTGATCTTACCGGAAGCGTCGCGCCATGTCGCGTGGGCCCATAGTTTACCACCTGTCTTGCTGCGGATCTGGAAAGCCATAAGGGCGCCGCCGTCATCGAGGTTGGCGCCGATCCAGTCCCAGCCCGTGGCATCGGCATCGAGCACCTGGCTCGACCACTCGTGATCAAGCCACGAGGCGCCCGTTACGGCAGTGGTTTTTCCCGCCCGGGTGACGGTGCCCGTGGTTTTCAGATGCGGTTCGCTGTAATAGTAGCTGGCCTGGAGCGGGCGCGGTCCTTTGCGCGAGTAGCCGCCGGTGCCCTGCAGCAGCGGCGCCTGTTCCGGTTCGAGCGTGAGGTTCAGCGCGAATCCGGCGGCATCCACCCGGATCGCGTAGCGGCCATCGGGCTGGCGCGTCATGCGCCAGTCTTCCAGCTTGACGTCGGTGTCGCCCACCTTGGCGTAGGCCAGCCCCAGGCCCTCGCGCGCGCTGCGCTGGTCGTGCAGCAGCTTGCCGTTGGCCGGGTCGGACAGCGCCGCGTGGCCGATGATCAGCTGCTTGGGCGCGAACCGGCTGGGATTGGCGCGGTCATGTTCGGTGGCGCTGCGGAAGAACGTGACCTGGTAGCCGAGCGCCTTGCCGTCGCCGGTATCGATCCAGCCTGTGACGTACCACCATTCAGTCTTGAACCCGGGGTGGGCGCCGTAGTCTGCGGGGAAGCGCAAGGTGGTGCCGGGTGCCAGCGGCGTGACGGGCGCAAACACGGGCCGTTCGGCGCGGGCGTGGCCGGCGAGGGCGCACAATAACATCAGAAATAAATATACACAGCGCATTACCAGTCCTCCCTGACCGCGCGTATCGGTCCGCCGGACAGCGACTGCCGGCCCGCCAGCAGCGCGGTGAGCGCGGCAGCCGACAGCAGCAGCACCGCCACCGCCGCAATCAGGCCCCACGGCAGGTGCAGCTGCATGGTCCAGTGGAACGACTGCGGATTGACCACGAACACCAGGATCAGGCTGATCACCGTGCCCAGCATAAAACCGGTAGCGATGCCGAGCGCCGTCAGCGCGCCGCCTTCGATGGCGAGGATGGCCAGGATCTGGCGGCGGGTAACGCCCACGTGGCGCAGCATGCCGAATTCCCTGGCGCGCGCGAGCGTCTGCGCCGAGAACGTAGCGGCCACCCCGAACAGGCCGATGACGATCGCAATCGCTTCCAGCAGATAAGTGATGGCAAAGCTGCGGTCGAAAATCTTCATCGACATGGCGCGGATTTCCGTCGGCGTGCTGATATCGAGCACGGCGCCGAACGGCAGCTGTTTCAAGGCCCGCTCAACGTCGGCGGCGCGGGCGCCGTCCTTGAGCCACAACGCCACGTTGCTGGCATCCTGATCGCCGGTGATGGCGCGGTAATCCGATAAACGCATCTGGATCGAACCGGTGGGCCGCGCATAATCGCGCCACACGCCGGCCACCATGAACGCGTGCTGGCGGCCCTGCAACGGCAGTTCGATGCGCTGGCCAACGGTCATGCCGTACAAGTCCACCATCGCTTCCGAAATCCATACCGGTGGCGGCTCGCCCGCCTGCGGCACGCGACTGGCGCCCACCAGGGCCAGCACCTTGCCCGGATTGCCGGCGTCCACCTGGCGCGCCACCAGCGCCACCGTGGGGCGATCGGCCGCCAGCGATATGGCGCCGATGCGCAGGAAGTCGACGGTATCCACGCCGGGCAGGGCGGCGACCAGTCGCTGTTCCTGCGGGCGCAGGCCGGCCGTGGTACCGCCGCTGGTGGTGCCCACGTAGATGTCGGCAGGCAGGATGTGGCGCATCCAGTCGTCGAGAGATACCCGGAAGCTCGACACCATGATCGCCATTGCCACCATCAGGCTAAAGCTCGACAGTACGCCGCCCAGCGCGATGCCGGCCTGGCTCGATGCATTGGCCAGCCGCGCCAGCGTGAGCGTGACCACCGGCGAAGCGCCCGGCCTGGCGCCGGTGGCCGCTTCCCAGCGCCGGTGTGCGGAGCGGAATACGGTGGCGGCCAACCGTGGCATCAGCGCGATCACGCTCACCAGCAGCAAGGCAATCGACAGGTAGCCGAAGATCGGCAACTCGAATACGGGCGGCGCCTGTGACAGCAGGCCGGCAACCACCATGCCGGCTACTGGCGGCCACACGGTGGCCAGGCGCGAGATCGCAGCTTCCTCGGTGCCGGACTTGAGCGCCACGGCCGGCCTGGCGCGCGCTGCATCCCACGCCGGCGCAGCGCAACCCAGCAGCGCCACCGCCACGCCGAGCACAAAATAGACGGCAGCTGCCACCGGCGTAAAGTGTACCGAGGGGCGTACACCCGAAAAGAAACCGGCGCCCAGGTCGGCGCCCATGAAATGCAGGGCTGCTGCTGCCAGTCCGTAACCGGCGGCGATGCCGATGGCGGCGCCGGCCACGCCCAGGCACAGGCCTTCGAGCAGGATCTGGCGCAGCAGCTGGCGGCGGTCCATGCCCAGCACGCGCAGCAGCGCAAACTGGCTGCGGCGGCGGATCACGGACAGCGCCTGCGTGGAAAACACCAGGAAGGCGCCGGTGAACAGCGCCACCAGCGCCAGCACCGTCAGGTTTACCCGATAGGCGCGGCTCATGCCTTCGTTGCGGCTGTTCTGATCCTGGTCGTTGGGTTGATTCACCAGGAAGCGGCCCGGATAGTCGCGGGCCAGGCGCTGTTGCAGCGCGGTGCGGAACGCATCGCGATTGACGCCATCGCGCAGCTTGAGGTCCACCCGCGACAGTTTGCCCAGGCGGTCGAACCGCCACTGGGCAGCGCCGATGTCCATCACGCCCAGCCGCTGTCCTGCGCGCGCGCCGGGTACCGCGCCCGCGTAGCGCAGCGAGAGCCGGTTAACGCCCAACTGGAACACCAGCGGCTTGCCGTCGGACGCGTGCAGCCATTGCTGGGCGGCTGCAGAGAGAAATACGGCGTCGTCGGCCAGCGTGTCGAACACGCGGTCTGCGTCCGGCGCGCCGATCAGGTCGGGCGAGACGAAGCCGGCGCGGAAGACGTCGATGCCGATGATCTTGAGCGCGGTGCGCTCGCCGGGCACCGATGCTTCCATTTCCAGCACCGGCGACGCTACCGTCACTTCCGGCAGCGCCGCCAGTAACGGGTAGATCGCTTCGTCGAACACCGGTTCGGCGCCGCGCACCTGGACGTCGGCCACGCCGGACAGGCCCTTGATGGCGGCCGAAAATTCATTGAACGCGGCGGCGTTGATCAGGTGGATGGCAAAACCAAGTGCAATGCCAATGGCAATCGCGGCGATGGCGACCAGGGTGCGTACCGGGTGCGCGCGCCATTCGCCCAGCAGCAGCCAGCGGCGAAGCGTGCGCGCACCCGGCCGATCCGCGGTCATCAGCGGCCGCACTCGACGGCCAGGGAGTCGGCGGCGCGTTGCGCCTTGATGCGGGCGGTGTCGATGGTAGCGGCAGTGGCGCGGCGTACGTCGTCGTCGGCCCACTGGCGATTGAGGCGCAGCTTGTCGCATTTGCGCCGTTGCACGCCGGCTGCCTGCGCCGCCTTGGTGTCGGCGCGGTCCTGCTTGTCCTCGCGCGCGAGGCGCGCTTTTTCCAGCGCTTGCGCTTCCTTGCGGGCGCGCGCCAGGCTGCCTGCTGCGCGCGCATCGGGCGGCGGCGCCGCCGGCGCGGTCAACACGCTGACTGCCGTGGCGGTGGCCGGGCAGGGGCGGTCGCCGTAGCTGATCTTGCCGTCAATCGTGCACTTGTGGATGTCTTGCGCATGGCTGCTTAGCGCGGTGGCGCACAGCAGGGCCGCGATCGGCGCGCGCAGATGTGGATGCATGGCTGTCCCGTTCACAGAATTTTCCCGGGATTCATGATACCGAGCGGGTCGAGCGCGGCTTTGATTGCCCGCATCAGATCGAGTTCCACCTTGGTCTTGTAGTGCGCCAGCTCGCCGCGTTTCAACGCGCCGATGCCGTGTTCGGCCGAAATCGAGCCGCCGAACGCCTGCACGCTGTCGTACACCACGCGGTTGACGTCATCCTGCCGGAGCAGGAAATCGTCGTTCGACACGCCAGCGGGCGGCGCCACGTTGTAATGCAGATTGCCGTCGCCCAGGTGGCCGAAGCATACCAGTTGGCAGCCGGGGAACGCGGCGTCGAGCAGCGGGCCGGTGGCGGTCATAAACTCGGCAATGCGCGAGACGGGCAGCGAGATATCGTGCTTGATATTCTTGCCGGCTTTGGCCTGCGCCAGCGGAATATGCTCGCGCAACTGCCACAAACCGGTCGATTGTGCGCCGGACGTGGCCACCACGGCGTCGTCGATCACGTGGTCGTCGAGCGCCGCCGCAATCGACCGTTCCAGCAGGCCCACCGCGTGCGCTTCCGATTCGCTGCTGGAAATCTCAAGCAGCACATATTGCGGATGCGGCGTGGCGAAAGGACGCGGCAGTTGCGGGAACTGCTGGGCCACCAGGTCCAGGCAGTAGCGCGACATCAGTTCGAACCCGGTGAGGCTGGCGCCGCAATGGTCTTGCATCAGGCCCAGCAACCGCAGCGCGTGCGTGGGCGAGGCCAGGGCGGCCAATGCCGTGATGCCGGCCTTGGGCTGCGGATACAGCTTGAGCACCGCGCCGGTGATGATGCCCAGCGTGCCTTCGGCGCCGATGAACAGGTCGCGCAAGTCGTAGCCGGTATTATCCTTGCGCAGGCCACGCAAGCCGCTCCAGATCTCGCCGTGCGCCGTCACCACTTCCAGGCCGAGGCACAATTCGCGCGTGTTGCCGTAGCGGAGGACGGCCGTGCCGCCGGCGTTGGCGGCCAGGTTGCCGCCGATGGTGCACGTACCTTCGGCAGCGAGCGACAGCGGGAACAGGCAGCCCTGTTCGGCCGCTGCATCCTGCACGTGCTGCAGGATGCAGCCGGCATCGACGGTCATGGTGCGGTTGACCGCATCGACGTCGCGGATGCGGTTCAGGCGCGCCAGCGACAGCACCACGGCCGCGCCGCTGGCGTCGGGCACGCTGCCGAGCACCAGCCCCGTATTGCCCCCTTGCGGCACGATGGGCACGCGCCACTGTGCGCACGCACGCACCAGCGCCGCCACCTGCTCCACCGTACCCGGGCGCAGCACGGCCAGCGCCTGGCCCGTGTAGCGGCCGCGCTGGTCGGTGAGAAACGGCGCCATGTCGGTGCCGCTCTCGAACACATAATCGGCGCCGACAATGGCACGGCATTCCGAAATAAATTCCGCAGTCATTTGACGGTCGTGACCTTTACCTTGTCGAGCAATTCCTTGGCCAGCTTTTTGGCAGCGCGCTTGTACGGTTGCAGGTAGAGCAGCGCGCAGGCAAAGTACACGCACACGATGATCGCTTCGCCCCAGCCGAGCCACGCGGAGTCGGCGTCGGTATCGCTCCAGCCGCGCACCACGCCTTCGGTGAAGTACAGCAGGATCATCATCGATGTCCATTGCAGCGTATAGATGTCGCGTTTCCACACGCCATACAGCGGCAGCAGCAGCGGCGCCGCCTTGAGCACCAGCCACGAGCCGCCGGGCTTGAGCGGGGCAATTACCATTTCCCACAGCACGCACCACACGATCAACAGGCCCAGGCTCCCGACGGCCCCCCAGTGGAAGTACTTGTGCAAGCTGCTGTGCATGACGGGTTCCTTTATCGTGCCGCCGGCGCGGCCAGCTTGACGGCGGTTTCGGCCAGGCGCCGGCCCTGGGCGATGGCCAGGCGTTTTTCTTCGTCGGTGATGGCCTTGCTGCCGTCCAGGCCCGCCCAGTGGCTGGCGCCGTACGGCGTGCCGCCGCTGGCGGTGGTCATCAGTTCCGGGTTGGTGTAAGGCAGGCCGAGGATCACCAGGCCATGGTGTAGCAGCGGGATCATCATCGACAGCAGCGTCGATTCCTGGCCGCCGTGCAGGCTGCCGGTGGACGTAAACACGCAGGCCGGCTTGCCGGCCAGCGCGCCGGCCAGCCATTGGCCGGACGTGCCGTCCCAAAAATACTTCATCGGTGCGGCCATGTTGCCGAAGCGGGTGGGCGAACCCACGGCCAGGCCGGCACACTCGGCCAGGTCGGTCAGCTCCACGTACGGCGCGCCGTCTGCCGGCACGTCGGGCGCGGTGGCTTCGGCGACGGTGGAGACAGCCGGCACGGTGCGCAGGCGGGCGTCGCAACCGGGCACGCTCTCGATGCCCTGGGCGATCAGCTCGGCCAATTTGCGCGTAGCGCCGTGACGCGAGTAAAACAGTACAAGAATAATCAGATTCGGTTGGCTCATCGAAGGTATTATAGGGGGTTAAAGCGGGCGCGGGCGGGGTGAAAACCGGCGGTGCCATCGCTCTTGAAATCCGATTATCGCTCATGTTCGAAAAATATATCCAACCGATTTTCCTGTACCTGTTCCGTAGCTGCCGCAACGGCATCAACGTCGTGCGGGCGCTGTCCTGGTCCGAAGTGCGCGACCTGGTGCTGTTCGCGCACCGCCGGCTGCGCGAGGAAAGTCTGCCGCAAGTGGCCGGCAGCCTCACTTTTACCACCGTGTTCGCGCTGGTGCCGCTGCTCACCATCGCGCTGGCGATCTTCACCACGTTCCCCATGTTTAATACCTTCCGCGCTTCGCTGGAAGCGTATTTCGTCCAGAGCGTGATGCCCAAGACCATCTCGACCACCATCCTCAATTACCTGACCATGTTCGCCTCCAAGGCCACGCGGCTGTCGGCGGTGGGGGCGGTGGCGCTGATTTTCACGTCGGTGGCGATGATGAACCTGATCGAGCGCGTGTTCAACCGCATCTGGCGCGTGCGTGGCGAACGCAGCTGGACGCGCCGCATCCTGGTCTACTGGGCCATCATCACCCTCGGGCCATTGCTGATCGGCGTGTCGCTCACGCTGTCGTCCACCGTGTTCATGGCCACGTCCGACCTGTTCGACAAGGTGCCGATGGTGGGCGCGGTGATCTACACGTTCGCCTCGCTGGCAGTTACCACCGCCAGCTTCACCTTGCTGTACGTGGCCGTGCCCAACCGCGACGTGGACTGGTACGACGCCGCCTGGGGCGGGCTGGTTGCCGGCGTGGCGTTCGAAGTGGCCAAGCGCGGCTTTGCCGTCTTCATCACCCAGTTCCCCACGTATTCCAAGATTTACGGTGCGCTGGCGGCGCTGCCGCTGTTCCTGGTGTGGATCTACGTGTCGTGGGTGATCACCCTGATCGGGGCCCTGCTGGTGGCCGCGTTGCCGGTGGTGAAATACGAGCGCTGGTGGCACGAAGCCAAGCCGGGCGGCGAATTCGTCGACGCCATGGCCGTTTTAAAAGTGCTGTTCCTGGCCTGCAAATGCGGCGACACTGCATTGGTCAGCGCTGGCACCATCCGTGCCCGTACCCGGCTCGGTTTTGACGAGATGGACAACCTGCTGGAAAAAATGCTGGCCGAAGGCTGGGTAGGGCGGGTCAACGTACCGGCGCCACGGCGGGTGCAGTGGGGCAAGCGCGTGTCCGACGGCAGCGACCACTGGGTGCTGTTGGCCAACGTGGAAAAACTCACGCTGGCCGAGGTGTACCGGCTGTTCGTGTTCGGCGGCATGGCGGTCAATGCGGGCGTGGTGGACGACGGCACCGACGAACGCGACAAGCTGTCTGCGCGCGAAGCGGCGCACCTTGCGCGCGAGGTGGAAAACGCCGTGGAAACCGGGCTCGGCAAGAGTCTGTCCGACCATTTCGGCCCCATCGACTGCCGCTGAGCGGTTGCTCGCGCCACCATTTTGGTTGCAGCGCAGCATGCGCCAGTTGTAACACGTGCATCAAATTCTTCTGCGATGCAGGGGCGTGGCGCTGGATTTTTTATCAGCCTTAGGCTACATTCGGCCTTAGGCTCCAACAACAACACAAACAATGACATCTTCAACCCACGAAGCCTATCAGCGGACAGGACGGTCAAATATGAAAGTCTCCGAAATCCTGCAGGTCAAAGGCAGCATTCTTTATACTATCTCCCCCGACCAGCCGTTGGCCGAAGCGGCCGACATCATGGCGGAAAAAGACATCGGATCGCTGGTCGTCATGGAATTCGGCGACCTGGTGGGCATGCTGACGTTCCGGGAAGTGCTGCGCGCGCTGCACACCAACGACGGCAACGTCGGCGGCGGCACCGTGCGCAAGCACATGGACGATTATCCGATCACCGTCACGCCCGACACCGAGGTCAACGAGGTGCGGCGCATCATGCTGGAAAAGCATGCGCGCTATTTGCCCGTCATGAACGCCAAAACCATCCTGGGCGTGATCTCGTTTTACGACGTGGCGCGCGCGGTGCTGGAAGCGCAAAGCTTCGAGAACCGCATGCTCAAGGCGTACATCCGCGATTGGCCGGGCGACCAGGCCGAGCCGCATCCGGATTGAGCCGGGCGCTCGATCTCCCCCTTGAATGGAGCCCGGTCGTCCCTGCGCAGGCGGGGACCCAATTCTGTTGAGCCTGGTTGACATCCGCAGCACAACGTTACGACCCAAAAAACTGGATTCCCGTCTGCGCGGGAATGACGACGCACCCGGCAGCGGGCGTTGCTGAAACGTTCCGTTTATTTCCCGCTATCGAGCCAAACTTCCAGCGCATCGGCCTTCATCGGCCGGGCAAATAGAAAGCCTTGCGCCAGCGGGCAGCCCAGGGCGTGCAGGATCTGCGCCTGGCGTTCGTCCTCCACCCCTTCCGCAATGACTGTCAGGCCCAGGTTGCGGCCCAGCTGTATCACCATCTCGGCAATGCTGCTGCCGCGGGCCGAGCCGGTAATTTCGGTGACGAAAGCGCGGTCGATTTTCAGGCGGTCCACCTGCAGGCGCTGCAAATACGAGAGCGATGAAAAGCCGGTGCCGAAATCGTCGATGGCGATCGAGACGCCGGTCTGCTTGATCTGATCGAGCATCTTGATCAGCAAATCCGGTTCTTCCATGGCCATCGATTCGGTGATTTCCAGTTCGATGTTCTGCGGCGGCGCGCCGGTGTCTTCGAGCGCGCGGCGCAACATGTCGAGAAACAGCGGGTGGCGGAACTGAACTTGCGAAACATTCACCGACATCACGAAATCGTGGTGACCTGCTGCGCGCACGGCCATCAGCTCGTGGCACGCGGTGCGCAGCACCCATTCGCCGAGGTCGATAATCAGGCCCGAATACTCGGCAATCGGAATGAAGCGGTCGGGCGAGACGAACTTGCCGTCCGGTGTCTGCCAGCGCAGCAGCGCTTCGGCGCCGACCGGGCGCCGGGTTTCGAGGTCGATCTGCGGCTGGTACATCACGAACAGCTGGTTCTGGCCGAAGGCCGTGCGCAGCGCGTGCATCATGCGCACGCGCTCGCGGATCTCCACGCCCATCGAGCGCGAAAAATAGCAAAAGCCGGCGCGCTGCTGCGACTTGGCGCGTTTTAACGCGATGTCGGCATCCTTCAGGGCGTCGCCGCCGCTGCCTTCATGTTCGTCCAGGCGCACCAGGCCCAGCGTGGCGGACAGCTGCACGTCCTGGCCATCGATGTTGTACGGCCGCTGGAACAGCGCCAGCAGGGTCTCCGGATTGACCAGGCTGGACGCACCCAGCAGGGCGAAGATATCGCCGCCAATGCGCGCCACGGTTACCTGCCGGCCCAGCTCCGACTGCAGCCGGCCCGCCACCGACACCAGCAGCAGGTCGCCGAACTGGTGGCCCAGCGCGTCGTTGGTTTCGGCAAAATGATCGAGGTCGACCAGCGCCAGCGTGCCGTGGTCGTGCTCCGCCAGCCGCGCTTCGAGGATTTCGAGCAGCCTGGTACGGTTTGGCAGCTTGGACAACTGGTCGTAAAATGCTGCGTTGTGCAGGTGGGAAACCAGCTCCACGTTGTCCAGGCCCACCGAGACGTTACCGCAAAAGACATCGAGCAGCCGCTGGTTGATGTCGGTGGGTGCATGTCCGACGTCGAGACAGGCGACAAAGTCGCGGCTGGCCTTGCCCGGGAAATACAGCGTGATCGAGTCGGTGCCGTACACGTTGGCGCGGCGCGCCAGCGCGGTCTCCATCACCTGGTGCAGGCGCGCATCGGCCTGCGGTGTCAGGGCGGTATGATCGAGGTGGGCGTGACGGCCGCAGGCAGCCATCACCATCAGTTCGTGGCAGCCGCCGTCTGCGGGGCAGTCCTTCACGCACAGCACGCCGCTGGCGGCAATGCCGAGCAGATCGCCGATCTGCGCCAGCACGCCCGAGGCGAAATTCTGCACGCCGTGCAGCGCCATCAGTTCGGTGCTGGCATGGACGATCTGGTTCAGGCCGCGGCGGCTGTCGTCGATCTTGCGGATCTGCTCGTACGAGCGGATGGCCGACGTGACGGTGGTGTAGAGCTTGATGCGGGTGAGCTCGGACTTGGTCTTGTAGTCGTTGATGTCGAAGTCGCGGATGGCATCGATCTCGGGTGCGTAACCGGGCTGCCCGGTGCGCAGGATGATGCGCACGTCGGCCAGGCCCAGGGTTTCGCGGATGTAGCGCACCAGGTGCAGGCCGGCGTCATCCTGTTCCATCACCACGTCGAGCAAAATCACGGCGATGTCGGATTCGGTCTGGAGCAGCTCGCGCGCCTGGCTGGCGGAATAGGCGTGGACGAATTCCAGCGGCCGGCCCTGCATGTCGAGGTTGCCGAGCGCAAAAGTGGTCGTCGAATGGACGTCCTCGTCATCGTCGATGATCATCACCCGCCAAACGCTGCGGGCGCCGGTGTCTGTGGGGACTGCCGGATGTTCTTCCAAGAATACCAGGTCGTCTTGATCATCCTTGGCCGCTGGCGGGCCAGGAGGGGTGATCGGTTGGGGCATGTGTCGCTTCTCCAGGAGTGCTCGGTGTTCTCCCGCTTAAGTATATAGGGAATTGTTAAAAAGAACTCGACTTTCCCCCGCTAACCGCCGGGCAGGGCGAAGACATCGTGGGGCATGCGGCGCTATTGCAACAAAGAATGATTTTTGGCATGTTGAAACTGCGGAGGCGGCTGCCGGTGGCCCGGGCCGGGGGCGCAATCGCCGGCCCGAAACTGGTAGAATGTGGAACTTTCCCACTATTTCCAAAGATTCTCTTCCTATGTCCGGTAATACATTTGGCAAATTGTTTTCTGTAACTACTTTCGGCGAGTCGCACGGTCCAGCGATCGGGTGCGTGATCGATGGCTGCCCGCCGGGTTTGCCGCTGTCGGAAGCGGATATCCAGCCGGAGCTCGACCGCCGCAAGCCGGGCACGTCGCGTCACGTCACCCAGCGCCAGGAATCGGACACGGTAGAGATCTTGTCTGGCGTGTACCAGGGCGTGACCACCGGCACGCCGATTGCCCTGCTGATCCGCAACGAAGACCAGCGCAGCAAGGATTACGGCAACATTGCCGAGAGCTTCCGTCCCGGTCACGCGGACTACACGTACTGGCATAAGTACGGCGTGCGCGATCCGCGCGGCGGCGGCCGGTCGTCGGCGCGCCTTACCGCGCCGGTGGTGGGCGCAGCGGCGATTGCCAAAAAATGGTTGCACCAGCAGTATGGCACCGTATTCAAGGGCTGCATGAGCCAGCTGGGCGACATTGCCGTGCCGTTCCAGGACTGGGTCCACGTGCACGACAACCCGTTCTTTGCCGCCAGTGGCGACGCCGACCTGATCGCGCGCATGGAAGCGGCCATGGACCAGCTGCGCAAGGATGGCGACTCGATCGGCGCCCGCATCGACGTCATCGCGCAGAACGTGCCGGTGGGCCTGGGCCAGCCCATCTACGACAAGCTTGACGCGGACATTGCGTACGCCATGATGGGGATTAACGCCGTCAAGGGCGTCGAAATCGGCGCCGGCTTCAACGCGGTCGCGCAGAAGGGTACCGAGCATGGCGACGAGCTGACGCCGCAGGGCTTTGTCGGCAACAACGCCGGCGGCGTGCTCGGTGGCATTTCCACCGGCCAGGACATCACGGTGTCGATCGCCATCAAGCCCACGTCGTCGATCCGCACCCCGCGTCACTCGATCGACAAACTGGGCAACCCGGTGCTGGTGGAAACCTTCGGCCGCCACGATCCGTGCGTGGGCATCCGCGCCACGCCGATTGCCGAAGCCATGCTGGCGCTGGTGCTGATCGACCACGCGCTGATGCACCGCGCGCAGTGCGGCGACGTCAAGGTGTCCACGCCCGATATTTCGTTGTAATGGAAGGCAGTATCCGCGCCTGACGACTCAGGCGCGGGTGGAGACGATTTCCTGCTTGTGGCGCCGTTCGGCGGCGCGCACCACCATCATGCGGATGTCGTTGAGCAGCGAAAATTCCGTGGGGCTGAGCTGGATGGGCGGGAACGTGTCGTCCCAGTCGCCATACAAAAAGCCTGCCGCCTGGCCGTTGTACGACAGCGGAATGATGACAAAGCTGTGCGCCTCCGACAGCGAGGTGCGCCACCATTGCGGCAGCTTGGCGGCAAATTTGGCGTCGCGCGCATTTTCGATAAAGATCACGCGGTCGCTATTGAGCGACGCGTGAAACACATTCGGTTCGTAGGCGTCGTCAAAGCTCATGGCCGACAAATCCTTGCTGTCGTTGCCAAAGCAGATGCGCGCCGCATACACGCTGGCGCGACGGTTGCGCACGAAGGCAATCGCGCGCGAAAACTCCAGTCCCTTGTAAATGGTTTCGAGTGCGATCTGCACCATCTGGCCGGGGCTTCCGGTTTCCAGTACGTCGCGCATGTCGGACAGGCCGCTGAGCAGGATCTTGTTGCCGGCCGCGCGCTGGCGGGTTCGCGCCAGCGCCTTGGCGCGCCGCTCGGCAGGCCGCGACAGCGGTGCGATGTTCAGATCGTTGGCCGCCACCACCTTGGCCTGCTCGATGGCGATCATCAGGTTGTCGGCCTCCATGCCCAGCATGGAGGAATAGCTGACCGTAAGCGCCTGCACTTCGGCAGCGCCCGCGGCGTCGTCGTCCCACAGCGATTTCGCGCACAGCGCCGACATGGTGGACAGGCCCGCCACCCAGTCGGCGTCGACGATGTCCGCGTCTCCCGGTGGCGGCGCCAGCTTGCGCATGCCGTCGATCAGCCGCGCTGGCAACCGCCAGTGCAGGGCGGCGGCATGCCCCAGTTGTTCCATGCTCAGGCCCAGCATCTCGCCGGCCATGTCATCGATATCGCAGCCGGCGTCGTCGGCGCGGCGCTGCATCTCGAGCCAGCGGTCGGGCATGTAAAACGTGAGCATCATGCGCCCCAGCGTGTGCAGCATCGAGCACACCACGGCTTCTTCGCCATGCGGATTTTCTGCAGCGGTGGCGATCTGCTGCGCCACGATCCCGGCCAGCACCGCTTTTTCCATCTCGATGTGGGCCACCGTGGCTTCGCCCCCGGCCGGGCTGGCGCCCATTTCCTCGATCAGCTTGAGGCCCAGCGCCAGGTGGCCGATGGCGTCGGTGCCCAGCACCGTGACCGCTTTCGAGACCGTGTTGACGTGCTGGCCGAACGCCGAGTACATCGCGCTATTGGCCAGCCGCAGCACTTTTTGCGTGAGCACGGGGTCGGACAGCACGGTGCGGGTCATGTTGAATTCCTGGTCGTCTTCCCCGCGCATGGCGCCGAGGATGGACGTGATGGCCTTGGCAAAGCCGGGCATGTCACCACGGCGGCGCGTGCAGTCCCACAACTGCGCCAGGGTTTTGTCGCCGAGTGCGGAGCCGGTCTTGTAGTTGTCGCTCATGGCTGCCCCTGCATTGCGTGATGCCCTGGCTGCGCCGGCGCCTGGTGCGACACCGGCACGCGCAGTTCCCGCGGCACCAGCTTGGCATGCATGCTCTCGCGCAGCGCGGCCATCGCCACGTTGGCGGGCATCGGTTTGCCGGTCAGGTAGCCCTGGATGTACTGGCATCCGCGCTGGTTCAGCCACGCCATTTGCTCCTCCGTTTCCACGCCTTCCGCCACCACCGACAGATCGAGGTGACGGGACAGGTCGAGCACCGTGCTGCAGATGGCGCCGTCCTTCTGCGAGCCGGGCAGGTCGCGGATGAAGGCGCGGTCGATCTTGAGTACGGAAATCGGGAAGCGCTTGAGGTAGGCCAGCGACGAATAACCGGTGCCGAAGTCGTCGATGGCAATGCGCGCGCGCCGCTGCGCCATTTTCGAGAGGATGGTTTCGGCGTGGACCGGATCGATCATCAGCGTACCCTCGGTAATTTCGAGCACCAGCTGGTCGCCAGGCAGGCCGGAAAAGGCCAGCGCATCGTCGAGTACATCGAGGAATTTATCGTTGCGGAACTGGCGCGGGCTGATATTGACCGAGATATACAGGCTGCGCCCCGCCACTTCCTCGAACTGGCGCAATTGCACGCATGCGGCCTTCAGCGCCCAGGCGCCCAGCAGGTTGATCAGGCCATTGGCTTCGGCAATCGGAATGAAGCGCACCGGCGGCACCATGCCCAGGGTAGGGTGCTTCCAGCGCATCAGCGTTTCGAAACCCTGGATCTCGCGCGTGGGCGCGTCGACGATCGGCTGGTAGTACAGCAGGAACTCGCCTTCACGCACGGCCTGGAACATCGCTGCCTCGAGCGAGATATCGTGCTGCGGCGGGCTCGCTTGCGACGGGCTGTAAATCAGGCAGCGGGCCTTGCCGGTTTCCTTGGCGCGCGACATGGCCGCATCGGCCAGGGCCACGAGGCGCACTTCGTCTTCCGCGTGCTGCGGATAGATCGACACGCCCACCGAGGCGCCGACGTAGATCGTGTGCTGCTCGATTTCGAACGGCGACTGCAAGGTGGCGATCAGGCGCCCCGTCACCAGCTTGATCTGGGCTTCGGTATGGGTGCCGGGCAGGATGGCGACAAATTCGTCGCCGCCCACGCGCGCCAGCGTGTCGCTGTCGCGCAGCGTCTTGCGCAGGCGCGCAGCGGCCATTTGCAGCAAGGCGTCGCCCACCGGGTGACCGAGACCGTCGTTGACCTTTTTAAAGCTGTCGAGGCCGATCGTAGCGACCGAAAAGCCCTGGCCCGAACGGCGTGCGTTGGCAATCACCATGCGCATGCGGTCCGACAGGAGCAGGCGGTTGGGCAGTTCGGTGAGGGCGTCGTGGGTGGCCAGATGGCGCAGGCGGTCTTCGGTGGCGTGTTGCTGCGACATGTCGCGGCCCACCACCATCAGGGCCGGCGCACCGTCGGGCTGCGGGTAAGGCGCGATGCGCAGTTCGTGCCACACCTCGGTTTCAGGCGTTTTGATCCGCACTTGCAGTACCTGCGGCGTGCGCGTGGTCAGCGCCCCGGCCAGCGCTGCCGCCAGCGGCGCCTGATCGGCGTCGCTCAGCAGGCGCGCCAGCGATACACCGTGCAGTGGCGCCAGGCGTCCGACCAGGGTGACCGCACGCTTGCTGGCAAAAGCGATGGCACCGGCGGCATCGAGTCGGAACACGACATCGCCAGCCTCTTCCATGACATGGTCCAGCTCGTGGCGCAAATCGTGCTGAGTCTGAGGTGATGGGCTGGGATGCATTGCAAAAATCTAAGCTTTCAATTTTATTTATGTAACATCTGGATGCGCGAATCTTGCAAATCCATAAAGCACTGTATCACTTCTGCGCGGCGATTTACATGAAAATAGACAACATTCTGTTGGGTTTTATAAATTTCTTTTGAGAAATCTCGAAAACCGCACATATCGTCATTTGCAATGTCGCGATTCCGGCCCCGCCGCCGTCGCTTGTATAATGACGACCATAGCAATCTTTATAGAGCAAACAATAATGAAACAGGATCCGCGCTTCCCCAATCTCTTCATCACCGACCATCCGCTGATCCAGCACAAGCTGAGCCACATGCGGGCCAAGGACACGTCCACCCGCACCTTCCGCGACTTGCTCAAGGAAATCACGCTGCTGATGGGGTACGAGATCACGCGCGATCTGCCGCTGACCACGCGTTCGGTCGAAACGCCGCTGCAAACGATCGACGCGCCCGTCATCGCGGGCCGCAAGCTGGCCATCGTGCCGATTTTGCGCGCAGGTATCGGCATGAGCGACGGCCTGCTCGACCTGGTGCCGTCGGCGCGCGTGGGCCATATCGGCGTATTCCGCGATCCGGCCACCCACCAGCCGGTGGAATACCTGGTGCGACTGCCCGATACCGTGGAGCGCACCTTCATCTTGTGCGATCCGATGGTAGCGACCGGCAATTCGGCAGTGCACGCGGTCGATGTGCTGAAAAAGCGCGGCGTCACCGACGAGCAGATTATTTTCCTGGCGCTGGTGGCGGCACCCGAGGGCATCGAAGTGTTCCAGAAGGCGCACCCGGACGTCAAAGTCTACTGCGCCGCGCTCGATTCACACCTGGATGACCACGCCTATATCGTGCCCGGCCTCGGCGACGCCGGCGACCGCATCTTCGGCACCAAGTAATACCATGACCGCGCCGACCGATACCGACTTCCGCGCACGCCTGGCTGCGCTCAACGCCAAGTTTGCCGCCACCGTGCCCGGCACCATGGACAAGCTGGCCCGGGCACTGGCCGCCTGCCGCGCCGACGGCGCCACGCCAGGCAGCGCCGCGCTGCACGACGTGCACGAATTGCTGCACGGCTTGGCCGGTTCTGCCGGTACCTTCGGCTTTGCCACGCTGGGCCAGGAGGCGCGCCGCATCGAGCAGCAGGTGCGCGTGGTGATGAAGGACGGCAGCGGCTGGGACGCCATCCCGGCCCAGATCGAGCAGCTGCTGGCGTGGGCTGCACGCGACGCCGGAGCGTCCGAATACAATTAAGTCCGTGCAGTGTGCTTGATCTGCCGCAAATCGGTTATGATTGAGTTGTCTATAATGACATGTACACCTTGACCGAGCAGGCAGCAAGTCGCAAGAGGTGGTGGAAGAGGTTCAAAACGTAAGATAGTTGGCCATATCATTCGTCTTTTTCTACCAAAAAATGCGATGGTTTGCATTTATTTTTGTGAATGCGTGCTTTTCTCTAGTAAATGGGTATAATGCGGAATCGTTTAGATTCAAGAGTACTGCAGTTTGTATGTCTTTCTTGCCTCAAACGATATCACGGGCGCAAGCCCAACTTAACTGAAATAGGAATTGTAATGGCAACTGGTATCGTAAAATGGTTCAATGATTCGAAGGGTTTCGGCTTTATCACCCCTGACGAAGGCGGCGAAGATCTGTTCGCTCACTTCTCGGCGATTCAGTCGGCAGGCTTCAAGTCGCTGCAAGAGAACCAACGCGTTTCTTTTGAAGTGACCGCTGGTCCTAAAGGCAAGCAAGCTTCGAACATTCAGCCTCTGTAATACGCTGGATCAAACGAAATGAAGAAATCCTCGGTATCCGAGGATTTTTTTTCGTCTGTACGTTCCGCGCGGCGCTGCCGCCTGGCGGCGCCTGCTGCATCCCGCTGGCTAGGCGAGGGGTTTGCGGCGCCAGTAGTCGGGCTGCGCATACGCGCGGCGCAAGAAGTCGACAAACGCGCGCACCCGCAGCGGCAAATGGCGGCGCTGGGCGAACACCGCGTGGATATCGTTGCCCGGCGCGGCAAAGTCCGTCAGCACGGTGTGCAGTGCGCCGGCTTCGATCTCGCTGCCCACCTCCCACATCGACCGCCACGCCAGGCCCTTGCCGGCCAAGGCCCACGCATGCAGCACCTGGCCGTCGTTGCAACCCATGTTACCACCCACTTTTAACACCACGTTCTTGCCATGCTCGCGGAAGGTCCAGCCGCGCTGGCTGCCTTCGCTGCTGATCGCCAGGCAATTGTGGCGCGCCAGGTCGGCCAAGGTGCGCGGCGTGCCGTGGCGCTTCAGGTACGACGGCGCGGCCACGACTACCCGTTCGTTATCGGCCAGCTTGACGCTGACCAGGTTGGAATCGGCCAGGCTGGCGATGCGGATGGCAACGTCGATGCCTTC